>Ga0164243_10011257_pt1 | contig 12778 bp, 10 predicted proteins | sample OricompcompostOP_FD_108781 | JGI IMG/M metagenome (GOLD analysis project Ga0164243, IMG submission 108781) | Organic Plus compost microbial communities from Emeryville, California, USA - Original compost - Organic plus compost (OP) | ecosystem: Engineered > Solid waste > Mixed feedstock >...
AGTGGTATCGCGAGGAGGAGGGGTTCCTCGATCGGGACGCGATCCAGGCCGAGGTGCGCTCGGAGACCTATCTCGGCGGCGTCTGGGATCGCGAGGGCTGCGCGATGCTGCATCCGGCCAAGCTCGGCCTGGAGCTCGCCCGCGTCGCCGTCGAGCTCGGCGTCGAGATCTTCGAGCGCTCGCTCGTGCGGAGCGTGGAGGGCGACGGCTCCGCGGCGATCACCCTCGTCACCTCGCACGGGAGCGTCACGGCCGACCGCGTCGTGCTCGGCACGAACGTCTTCCCCTCGCTCCTGCGCCGCAACCGCCTGATGACGGTGCCGGTCTACGACTACGTGCTGATGACCGAGCCGCTCAGCGCCGAGCAGCGCGCGTCGATCGGCTGGGCGAACCGCCAGGGCGTCGGCGACAGCGCCAACCAGTTCCACTACTACCGGCTGAGCGCCGACGACCGGATCCTCTTCGGCGGCTACGACGCCGTCTACCATTACGGCGGCCGGGTGCGTCCGCGGTACGAGGACCGGATGGAGAGCCATCGCCGGCTCGCCGCGCACTTCTTCACGACCTTCCCGCAGCTGGAGGGCCTCCGCTTCACGCACCGCTGGGCGGGACCGATCGACACCTGCAGCCGCTTCTGCGCGTTCTACGGCACGGCGCGCCGGGGCCGGGTCGCGTACGCCACCGGGTTCACCGGTCTGGGCGTGGGCGCCTCGCGCTTCGCCGCCGACGTGATGCTCGACCGCCTGGCGGGCCAGGAGACCGAGCGGACGCAGCTGCGCATGGTGCGCGAGCGCCCGATCCCGTTCCCGCCGGAGCCCGCCGCCTCGATCGGCATCAACCTCACGCGGGCCGCCCTCGATCGCGCCGACCACGACGGGGGAAGACGCGGGCCGCTCCTGCGCGTCCTGGACGCGCTCGGGATGGGGTTCGACTCATGACGACGGGGCTGCGCCCCGGCGTCCCGCTCGACGCCACGGCCCTGCCGATCGCCCTGGCACGGCTCGACGTCTCGGACGTGGTGGCGGGGACCCCGCTCGCGGGGGCTGCGGAACTCGTCGAGGGACCCGGCGTGGAGATCGGCGTCTGGGAGATGACCGCGGGCACCGCGCGCGACACCGAGGCGGACGAGGTCTTCGTCGTGCTGTCGGGCAGAGCGCGGATCCGGTATCTGGAGGTGCCGGGAGGGTCGGTCCCCGGGGACGCCGAGGTCTCCGCGGGATCGGTCGTGCGGCTGACCGCGGGCATGCGCACCGAGTGGACCGTGACCGAGACGCTGCGGAAGGTCTACGTCGCCCTCGGGTGACGTAGACCTGGCGACGGAGGTCCGGCGAGCCGGGACCGAGTCCGCAGGAGCGGAGACCGAGGACGCGAGAGCGAGAGGCGACGACATGACGACATTCACCGACCGCCACGGGGCGGCGCACACGCTGCCGGCCCCCGGGGCCGAGGCGCAGGTGCGCGCGGACGACCGCGGCCACGTCTTCCACTCCTGGAGCGCGCAGGCGCTCATCGACCCGATGCCGGTGGCGACGGGCGAAGGGGCCACGTTCTGGGACTACGAGGGGAACGCGTACCTCGACTTCTCCAGCCAGCTCGTGAACCTCAACCTCGGGCACCGGCACCCCGACCTGGTCGCCGCGATCCAGCGCCAGGCGGGACGGCTGGCGACCGTGCAGCCGGCGTTCGCCAACGACGTGCGCGGCGAGCTCGCCCGCCGGATCGCCGCCGTGGCGCCGGACGGCTTCGAGAAGGTGTTCTTCACCAACGGCGGCGCGGAGGCGAACGAGTACGCCGTGCGCATGGCCCGGCAGGCGACGGGGCGCCGCAAGGTGCTGTCGATGTACCGGAGCTATCACGGGTCCACCGCCACCGCGATCTCGCTCACCGGCGACCCGCGCCGCTGGGCGAACGACCCCGGAGATCCCGGCGTGGTCCGCTTCTTCGGGCCCTACCTCTATCGCTCCGCGTTCCACGCCGAGACCGAGGAGCAGGAGGCGGAGCGGGCGCTCGAGCACCTGGAGCAGACGGTCCTGCTGGAGGGGCCGGCGACGATCGCCGCGATCATCGTCGAGACCGTGGTCGGCACGAACGGCGTGCTCGTCCCGCCTCCCGGCTACCTCGCGGGCGTGCGGGAGCTCTGCGACCGCCACGGCATCCTCTACATCGCCGACGAGGTGATGGTGGGCTTCGGGCGCCTGGGCGAGTGGTTCGGCATCGACGCCTTCGACGCCCGCCCCGACCTCATCACCTTCGCGAAGGGCGTGAACTCCGGCTACGTGCCGCTGGGCGGCGTCGTGATCTCCGATCCGGTGGCCGCGCACTTCGACCGGACGCCGTTCCCCGGCGGACTCACCTATTCGGGCCATCCGCTCGCCTGTGCTCCCGGGGTCGCGACCTTCGAGGTCTTCGAGCGCGACGGGATCCTGGAGCGCGTGCGCGATCTCGGCACGCGCGTGGTCGAGCCGACCCTGCGCGCCTGGGCCGAACGGCACCCGAGCGTCGGCGACGTGCGCGGGCGGGGCCTGTTCTGGGCGGTCGAGCTGGTGCGGGACAGGGAGACGCGGGAGCCGCTCGTGCCCTTCAACGCCTCGGGAGCCGACGCGGCGCCCATGACCGCGTTCGCCGCGGCGGCCAGGCGCGCCGGGGTCTGGCCGTTCGTCCACTTCCACCGCACGCACATCGCTCCGCCGCTCGTGATCTCGGAGGACGACCTCGTCCGCGGCCTGTCGGCGATCGACGAGGCCCTCTCGGTCGCCGACGAGCACGCGCGCTCCTGAGGCTCCCCCGCGCGGGCGGGGCCGAGGCCGGTGCCGCCGTCGCCCTCCCGGGGTCTGCAGCTACCGGCGCGTGGGCGGGATCTGCCCCGGGTCGGCCAGGACGCCGGCGAAGGCTGCCTCGGCCGCTCCGATCAGAAGGCGATCGGCGGCGAGCATCGCGGAGCTGATCCGCAGGGTGCCGAGCGCGGCCGCGAGCGCCCGCTCGCGCACCGCCGCGGCGAACCCGTCGCGGTCGTGCTCGTAGAGGTCGGCGAGGAAGCCGCCGAGCACGATCACCGACGGGTTGAGGACGTTCGCCGCGTTCGCCAGCGCCGAGGCCAGGAGGTCGCGCTGACGGGCGACCTCGTCCACGAAGGCGGCAGAGGGGGCGGAGAACGCCTCGGCCACGTCGTCGTCGGCGCCCAGACCGCCGACGGCGAGGAGCCGTGCACGGCTCACCTCGTCCTCGAGCGCGGCGCTCCCGGCCGCGCCCGGGCGGACCCGGTTCTGCCCCCACTCGCCCGCGAAGCCGTCCGCCCCGCCGACCAGGGCGTCGTCGACGATGATCCCTCCGCCGATGCCGCTCGCGCCGCCGTTGAGGTAGACGACGTCGCGGTGGCCCCGCGCGGCCCCGAACAGGTGCTCGGCGACGGCGCCGAGGGAAGCGTCGTTCGCGACGGCGACGGGGAGTCCGCTCGCCTCGGCGAGGAGCGGCCCGAAGGGCTCGTCCCGCCACCCCAGGTGCGGCGCGAGGCGGACGAGGCCGTCGTCCTGGCGGACGAGGCCGGGCACGGCGACGCCGATCCCCGCGACGTGCCTGCCGTCGAGGCGGCCGTCGCCGCTCCAGCGGCCGATCGCCTCGACGACGCAGGCGACGGCGTCGCCGGGATCAGGGTGGTCGACGGAGATCCGCTCGCGGACGAGGACGCGCCCGCCGAGCGCGGCGAGACCGAGCTCGATCGCGTCGATCTCGGGGTTGACGGCGACGGCGACCACGCGATCGCCGGGCACGACCAGCGGCGAAGGGCGGCCCACACGGCGGGCCGGCTCGGCGTCGGCCTCGTGGACGGCGCCGAGGTCGGACAGCTCGGCGATCAGCGCGGCGACCGTGGACCGGTTGAGCCCGGTGAGCTCGGTCAGGCGCGCACGGGAGCACGGCCCCTCACGGTGCACGAGCTGGAGCACGCGGCTGAGGTTCGCCTTGCGCATGCCCTCGGCGCCCAGAACGGATCTCGACAATGTGCTCCTCGATGGCGTGCGGTCCGGTGCCGTGCGGCTCGGCGCGTGCGGCTCGGCGCCGTACGACGCCCCCTCCCGTTCACGGGCGCTCGGGACGGAGTGGGATCAGTGTATCCGTGCGGCGATCCGGCGCCCGTCGCGGCTCATCGCCCGCGCTCCTCCTCGGCGACGAGCGCCGCGCTCTCCCGGTACTGGGCGCGGATCGCCGGGCGGGTGTCGCGGCCGAGGAGCCGCGACACCGTCTTCCACCGGGGCCGCTCGGACGTGAGGGCCCACGCGGCCTGCGCGGCGGCCCCGTCGGCGACGTACTCGCCGGCCGTCGGCACCTCGACGGGGAGGTCGAACACCTGCGCGGCGACACGCTGCACGGCGACGTTCTGGGCGGCGCCGCCGATCAGCAGCATCCGCCGCGCCGTCGCGCCCTGCGCCGCGAGCGCGTCGACGCCGTCGGCGATCCCGCAGAGCATCCCCTCCACCGCCGCCCTGGCCAGGTTGGACGGGCGGCTCGTGGCGAGGGTCAGGCCGCGCACCTGCGCCTTCGCGGAGGGGAGGTTCGGGGTGCGCTCGCCCTCGAAGTACGGCACGAGCACCACTCCCCCGGCGCCGGGCTCGGCCTCGACGGCCAGCGTCGCGAGCTCGGCGTGCCCCACGCCCAGGAGCCGGGCCGCCGCGTCGAGCACGCGGGCGGCGTTGAGCGTGGCCACCAGCGGCAGTGCCCGGCCCGTCGCGTCCGCGAAGCCGGCGACGACCCCGGTGGGATCGGCCGCGGGCGTGTCGGACACCGCGAACGCCGTCCCGCTCGTCCCGATCGAGACCACGACGTCACCGCTCGCGGCGCCCACGCCCAACGCCGCCGCCGCGTTGTCGCCCGCCCCCGGGGCGATCAGGGGTCCGCCCTCGCTCCGCCCGACGGCCTGGTCGGGGCCGATCACGCGCGGGAGCACCACCCCCGCGCCGGCCGAGCCGGCCTCGCGGGCGGCGCGGCCGAAGGCGATGCCGAACAGCTCCAGATCGTAGGCGTTCGTCGCCGCGCTCCAGTACGCCGTGCCGCTCGCGTCGGAGCGATCGGTCGTGAGGGCGTCGAGGTCGGGGCCGAGCGCGCTCTCGCCCCGCGGCCCGTACCCGCGCAGCCGCCAGGTGAGCCAGTCGTGAGGGAGGGCGACCGCGGCCACCCTGGCGGCGTTCTCGGGCTCGGCGTCGCGCAGCCACCGGAGCTTCGCGGCCGTGAAGGAGGCGACGGGGACGAGTCCGACCCGCCGGGCGTAGGCGTCGGCGCCGACCTCCGCGACGAGGTCCGCGGCGGCGGCCGCGCTGCGCACGTCGTTCCACAGCAGCGCGTCGCGGATCACCCTGCCCTCCGCGTCCAGCGCCACGAGCCCGTGCTGCTGGCCGGCGATCGAGATCGACTCGACGTCGTCGATGCCGCCGGCGGACGCCAGCGCGGTCTGCAGGGCCGACCACCAGCGGGCGGGCGCGACCTCGGTGCCGTCGGGATGCGGCGCGCGTCCCGACCGCACCTGGCGGCCCGTGGCAACCTCGCGCACCACCGCCTTGCAGCTCTGGGTGGAGGAGTCGACGCCCGCGACCAGGGTCATCGCGCGCCGTCCTCGCCGCGTCGCGCCCTCATCGCGCCCCGAGGAGGTGCTCCGTCGCCAGCTGCTGCAGGCGCACGAACCCGTAGCCTGCGCCGTCGAAGTGACGGCCGGCGTCGTAGTCCTCGAAGGCCGAGCGGTCGGCGATCAGGTCGTCGTAGGTCTCGCCGGCCCCGAGCGTGGGGATCGCGAGCTCGGGGACCCGCGCGGCGGCGAGCGCCTCCTGCACCTCGGGGTCGGCACGGAACGCGGCCGCGCGCTCCTTGAGGAGCAGGTAGGTGCGCATGTTCGCGGTCACCGACTCCCAGACGCCCGTCTCGTCCTCGGTCCGGCTGGGCTTGTAGTCGAAGTGCCGCGGACCGTCGTAGGCGGGCGCGCCACCGGGCCCTCCGTTCTCCAGGAGGTCGACGAGTGCGAACGCGTTGTGCAGGTCGCCGTGACCGAAGACGAGGTCCTGGTCGTACTTGATGCCGCGCTGGCCGTTGAGGTCGATGTGGAAGAGCTTCCCGTGGAAGAGGGCCTGAGCGATCCCCGCGGTGAAGTTGAGGCCCGCCATCTGCTCGTGCCCCACCTCGGGGTTGACCCCGAAGAGCTCGGGGCGCTCGAGCGAGTCGATGAACGCCAGCGCGTGCCCCAGGGTGGGCAGGAGGATGTCGCCGCGGGGCTCGTTCGGCTTGGGCTCGATCGCGAACCGGATCTCGTACCCGCGGTCGGACACGTAGGAGGCGAGCAGGTTCACCGCCTCGCGGTAGCGCTCCAGGGCGAGGCGCACGTCCTTCGCCGCGTCGTACTCCGCCCCCTCACGACCGCCCCACATGACGAACGTCCTCGCGCCCAGCTCGGCGGCGAGGTCGAGGTTGCGCAGCGCCTTGCGCAGGGCGAACCGCCGGACCGAGCGGTCGTTCGACGTGAACCCGCCGTCCTTGAACACGGGCGCCGAGAACAGATTGGTGGTCACCATCGGCACGCACAGGCCGGTGCCGGCGAGGGCGTCCTTGAGGCGGTCGATCTGCCGCTGTCGCTCGGCGTCGGTGGAGCCGAAGGCGAAGAGGTCGTCGTCGTGGAAGGTCAGTCCGTATGCGCCGAGACCGGCCAGCCTCTCGACGACGTGGACCACGTCGAGAGGGGCACGGGTCGGTCCGCCGAACGGATCGACGCCGGTGTAGCCGACGGTCCAGAGGCCGAAGGAGAACTTGTCGTCGCGGGTAGGGGTGAGCGTCATGAGGGCATTCTCGCCCTATAAGTTGTCTAGCGCAACATATAGGGCGAGCCGTCACTTTCCCTGGAAGTCGAAGGCCTTCAGGAGCTCGTCCACCGCCTTCTCGCGCTGCTCGCCGCCCTCGTCGAACATGTGCACCACGTGCGTGCGCAGATGGTTCTCGATCAGGAGCCGGTTGAGGGACTCGAGCGAGCGCTGGATCGCCCGGGACTGCGTGATGATGTCCATGCAGTAGTCCTCGTTCTCGATCATCCGCGTCACCCCGCGGAGCTGACCTTCGAGGATGCTCGCACGGTGGAGGGCGCGCTTCTTGATGTCGTCGATCACCTTTCGAGGCTACCGCGCCACGGTCGGCCGGAGCCGGCGGATCCCGCACCGGCTCCCCGGGCTCGTGCGAGGATGGGCGCATGCCGTCCGCATCGATCGCGCTGCTGTCCGAGGCCGATCAGGAGCGCCTGCGGGCGCTGCGCCGGATGAAGGCCGTGGCGCTGGCCGCGCTGCTCTTCATGGCCGTCGTCTTCGTCGTCGCCTTCTGGCTGCAGGGCCGCCATCCGTGGCTGGGCTACGTGCGCGCGGCGGCGGAGGGCGGCATGGTCGGGGCGCTGGCGGACTGGTTCGCGGTCACCGCGCTGTTCCGGCGCCCGCTGGGCCTGCCGATCCCGCACACCGCGATCATCCCGAACCGCAAGGACGAGATCGGGCGCAGCCTCGGCGAGTTCGTCGAGACGAACTTCCTCTCCGCCGAGGTCGTCCGCACCAAGCTCGGCGAGACCGAGGTCGCCCGGCGCCTGGGCGAATGGCTGCGCCAGCCGGCCCACGCCGAGCGCGTGGCCACCGAGGGATCGACGATCGCCGCGGCCGTGCTCCGGGCGCTCAGCGACGACGACGTGCGCGACCTCATCGCCGACCTCGCCCGCGAGCATCTCGTCGAGCCGGAATGGGGGACGCCCGCCGGGGCCTGGCTGGAGCGGATCGTCGAGACCGGCGCCCACCACGGCGCGGTCGACCTCGCCGTCGACAGCATCGCCTCGTGGCTGGACGGCAACGCCGCCTCCTTCCACGGCCTCATCTCGCGCCGCCTTCCCTCCTGGGTCCCCCGGCTCGCGCACCGCTTCGTGGACGAGACCGCCTACAACGAGGCCGTGCGCTTCGTGCGCGCCGTGCAGACGGATCCGCATCATCCCGCCCGCGACGCGATCGACGGATACCTCGCCCGGCTGGCGGGCAACCTGCAGCACGACCCGGTCACGCGGGAGCGCCTGGAGAGCGCGAAGGCCGCGGTCTTCGACAGCCCCCGCGTCGGCGCCCTCGCCGCGGAGGCGTGGAACACCGCGAAGGCGGGGCTGCTGACCGCGCTCGCCGACCCGGAGAGCGGCCTGCGGCGACGCGCGACCGCAGCGCTCGCCGACATCGGGGAGCGCCTGGCGAGCGACGCCGGGCTCCAGCGGCGCGTGGACGGCTGGGCGACCGAGGCCGCCGTGTTCCTCGTCGACCGGTACCGCCACGACATCGCCTCGATCATCACCGACACGGTCGAGCGCTGGGACCCGGCCGAGACGACGGAGAAGATCGAGCTCATGGTCGGACGCGACCTGCAGTACATCCGCCTCAACGGCACGGTCGTCGGCGCGATCGCCGGGGCGCTCATCTTCACCGTCGCCCATGCGCTGATCCCCGGATCCTGATCCGGCCGGCCCTCCCGCCGGCCGGTGCCGATCGGGCGCGAACGCGGCGGGCCTCCCCGACCACCGACAGAACCGGACACAGACAGAAACGGAGCGACCGTGGCCCTCTCGCACGATCCCCTCTGGCCCCGCGGCGGCGACTGGCCCGCGTTCGACCCGGAGAACGAGGCCGGCGTCGACGCGGTGCTGCTCGGCGTCCCGACCTGGCGCACCTCGCTGTCGCCGACCGGCGCCGGCGCGACTCCGGCCGCGATCCGCGAGGCCCTCCGCCGGTTCAGCCCGACGCTCATGGGCTCTCCGCTCGCAGGCGCCCCGGCGACGGACCTGGGCGAGGCACTGCGGATCGCCGACGCGGGCGACGTGGACGAGCCGGACGGCGACGACGGCGTCGCCCGCACCGTCGCGCGGGTCGCCGAGCTCGCGGACGCCTCGCGCCTCGTCGTCGCGCTCGGCGGCGACAACTCCCTCACCTATCCGGTCGCCCGCGGCTCCGGGGCGGACGGCCTCATCACGATCGACGCGCACTTCGACCTCCGCGACGGCGTGTCCAACGGCTCCCCCGTGCGCCGTCTCGTCGAGGACGCGCCGGTGCAGGAGCGGATCAACCCGCGCCGGATCGTGCAGATCGGGATCGCCGACTTCGCGAACTCGGCCGCCTACGCGCGCCGCGCCGCCGACTGGGGGATCCGGGTGATCACGATCGACGAGGTCCGCCGCCGCGGGATCGCGGACGTCGTCGCCGAGGCGCACGAGATCGCCGGCGCCGGCGCCGCGCCGCGGATCCACCTCGACGTCGACGTCGACGCCTGCGACCGCGCGGCCACGCCCGGCTGCCCGGCCAGCGTGCCCGGCGGCTTCGCGGCGTGGGAGCTGCGCGCCCTCGTGCGTGCGCTCGCCGCCGACGCCAGGGTCGTCTCGGCCGACATCGCCGAGGTGGACGCGACCGCCGACGCCGCGGACGGACGGACGGTCCGCCTCGCCGCCCTCTGCGTGCTGGAGCTCCTGGCCGCCCTCGCCCTGCGCTGACGCGGGCGGGCCCACGCCCTTCCGCCGCTCTCCGCCCGTGAGACGGCCCCCGTGAGACGGATCCGGTGAGACGGAGACGGCCGGGAGGACGAGAAAGGTCAGGCGCCGGAAACCGCCGCGAAGATCGGGATGTCGCCGTCGTTGAAGCGGATCGTCCGGCGGATCGTCGAGTCGTCCCCGAGCGTCTGCGCGATCACGAGGGCGACGTTCGCCCGCGACACGGTGCCCGAGATCGTCGCCGTCGCGTCGATGAGGCCGGTCGGCGGGTCGTCGGTCAGCCGGCTGGGCGCCAGCACCGTCCAGGCGAGGTCCGTGCCGCGGAGATGCTCGTCGGCGGCGGCCTTCGCCTCGGCGTAGGCGAAGAACGAGCCGGCGGGATCGACGCCGTGATCCGGGGAGGACCCGAAGTACGACACCATCACGAAGCGGTGCACCCCGGCGTCGGCGGCGGCGTCCATCGCGCGGATCGCCGCGTCGCGGTCGACCGCGTACGTGCGCTCCGGGCTCCCGCCGCCGGCGCCGGCCGACCAGACCACGGCGTCGTGCCCGGCGATCAGGGCGGCGAGCGCGTCGCGGTCCTCACGCTCCACGTCGAACACCACGGGGACGGCCCCGGTCGCGCGAACGTCGTCGGCCTGGGCGGGATCGCGGATCACGGCCGTGACCGTGTCTCCCCGTGCGGTGAGATGGGGCTCGAGCAGCAACGCGATCTTGCCGTGGCCGCCGATCAGGAGGACTCGTGCCATGTCCTCCACGCTAGGCGCTCCGGACGGGACGGGGGCCGGATCGGGAGGATCCACAGGACTCTCCCCGCCGGAGAACGACGCGGGCGCACGAGCGCTCAGCGGACGACGAGATGCGGCTCGATCAGCACGTGCGCCTCGCCCGCCTGCGCCCGCCGGGGCGCGACCACCTGGCCGGTCGGGCCCATCAGGAGCTCGAGGGCGCCGGTGGCGACGTCCTCCGGCCGCTGCTCCACGCTGGAGAACCCCAGCGCCTCGGCCGTGGGGGTGTTGTCGAAGCCGATGACGGGGATGCGGCCGCGATCCGCGCCGAGCGCGAGCAGCGCGCCGATCGCGAGGGAGTCGCTCGCGCAGACCACGGCGTCCGCCCCGCCGCCCTCCGCGAAGGCCGCCTCCACCGCGGCGCGAGCGGACGCGACGTCCTCCTCCGCCGTCCAGCGCACCCCCGGCGCCCCGGCCGCCGACATGGCCTCCCGCCACCCGCGCTCCCGGTCGTCGCCGGTCCCCGAGCCTCCCGGCCAGCCGAGGAACGCCACGCGCGGGCCGAAGCCCAGCGCGTGCGCGGTGGCCGCCCTCGTGCCCGCCGCGCCGTCGACGTCCACCCAGAGATGCTCCGGGGCGGCCACGTCGTCCTCGCCCCAGGGACGCCCGAACGCGACGAACGGCAGCCCGTGCCGGCCGAGCCAGCGGGTGCGCGGATCGCCGTGGAAGGTGCCCGTGATGATCGCGGCGTCGATCTCGCCGCCCTCCGAGAGCTCGGCCAGCCGGGCGATCTCGTCCTCGGGGGTGCGCGCCGCGTACACGAGCATCCGCATGCCGCGGTCGCTCGCCCGCTCGGTGATGGCGTGGACGAACCGGTCGAGGACGACGCCGGAGACGCCGCCCACGTAGGGATCGAGATGGATGCCGATGGTCGAGCTGCGCCGCGTGCGCAGCCGCCGCGCCGCGGCGTGCCGCCGGTAGCCGAGCTCGTCGATCGCACGGAGCACCCGGTCCCGCGTCTCGGGGCGCACGATGTCGGGCGTGTTCAGGACGTTCGAGACGGTCTGCCGCGACACCCCCGCGCGCAGCGCGACGTCTTCGACGGTGGGCGCCTTCGCCATCGCACTCCCTTCGGTCGGCTTCTCGGCTCGGTCGGCCTGGTCGACGCTCCGGTCCGGTCGATCCGGTCCGGCCGGCGCCGGTTCGGCTGACGCTCCGCTCGGTTGACACTCCGGCCGGTTGACACTCCGGCGCGTCGCCGCTTAGCCTATTCCATACGGAGTTTGATCGTTCAAATTCGGCAGGCGCTCCCCCGACGCGCCTCGGACGACTCGTCAAAGGAGAAGAGAACATGACACGGCACACCACCCGGGCCCTCGTCGGCACCGGCGCGCTGCTCCTCGCCGGGAGCCTCGCGCTCACCGGCTGCGGATCGGGCTTCTCGGGAGACACCGGCTCGGGCGCCTCAGGGAACCCCGCCGACCTCACCTCGTCGGACAAGCCCCTGACCGTGCTCATCGGATCCTCCGGCGACGCCGAGACCAAGGCCGTGACCGACGCCGTCGCCGCCTGGTCGGCCAGCTCCGGCGTGAAGGCCAGCGTCGAGACGTCGAGCAACATGGAGCAGCAGCTCTCCCAGGGCTTCGCCGCGGGCAAGCCCGCCGACCTCTTCTACCTCTCGACCGACCAGATCGCCGGGTTCGCGGGGAACGGCTCGCTGAAGGCCTACGGCGACCAGCTGAAGAACAAGGACGACTTCTACCCGTCCCTCGTCGACAACTTCACGATCGACGGCTCCTTCTACTGCGCGCCGAAGGACTTCTCCACCCTCGCCCTCGTCATCAACGAGAAGATGTGGAGCGACGCCGGCCTCACCGACGCCGACCTGCCCAAGAGCTGGGACGACCTCGCCACGGTCGCCAAGAAGCTGACCACGCCCGAGCACGTCGGCCTCGCCTTCGGCCCCGAGTACCAGCGTGTCGGCGCCTTCATGGCCCAGGCCGGCGGCGGCCTCGTGAAGGACGGCAAGGCGATCGCCGACGACGACGCCAACACGAAGGCGCTCGACTACGTCAAGTCCCACCTCGCCGACGGCACGTTCGCCTACACCAAGGACGTCGGCGCCGGCTGGGGCGGCGAGGCGCTGGGCAAGCAGTCCGCGGCGATGGTGATCGAGGGCAACTGGATCACCGGCGCGATGTCGAAGGACTACCCCTCGGTCGGCTACCGCGTGGCGGAGCTCCCCGCAGGCCCCGGCGGCAAGGGGACCCTGCAGTTCACCAACTGCTGGGGCATGGCCGCCGACAGCCCGAACCAGAAGGCCGCGCTCGACCTCGTCCAGCACCTGACCAGCGCCGAGAGCCAGCTGGCGTTCTCGAAGGCCTTCGGACCGATGCCGTCGATCGCCTCGGCCGCCGACGACTGGAAGAAGGACAACGCCGCCCTCGTCCCGTTCCTCGACGGCGCCGAGTACGCGCAGTTCCCGCCGAACCAGGCCGGGGCCGCCGACGTCGTCAAAGACTTCAACTCCCAGCTC
>Ga0164243_10011258_pt1 | contig 12778 bp, 9 predicted proteins | sample OricompcompostOP_FD_108781 | JGI IMG/M metagenome (GOLD analysis project Ga0164243, IMG submission 108781) | Organic Plus compost microbial communities from Emeryville, California, USA - Original compost - Organic plus compost (OP) | ecosystem: Engineered > Solid waste > Mixed feedstock >...
AAACGATCGACGGCAGCATTCCGGATATCGCGGGGAATCACGACTTTGACGGAAGCGCCGGTGCGCCGAAGGTTGGGCTCGAGAAGGTCCAGAGCTTCGCGGATAAGAAGATGAGGATTTTGTTCGCCAATCTCCCGCCTGCCAAGTCGGATGAAATCCCGGAGATTTCGGACGACGGCCGCAGTACGGTCGACCTGGCTCGCGACTTTTGACGCGGCTTCGATCGCGACCGTTTTATCACCCTCGCCCTTTACGAGATATTCTTGCACGAGACGGGTGTAGTTCGAGATGGCGGTCAGCGGCTGATTGATTTCGTGGGCAATGGCGGTCGTAACTTCCCCCGCGCTGCCCAATCGAAAGATCTGTGAAACCGATTCCTGGTTGAGCCGAAGCTCCTGCTCGAAACGGCGCCGGTCGGTCACGAGTCCGCCGATGGCCAAACCTGTGAATGCCAAAACGAGCATCAACGACTGATAAGTCGTCACGCCCGCGAGTTGCGGACCGGAGATGAGAAGCGCGATGACGAGGCCGACCTCCGTCGCCACGAGTCCGAAGGTCGCACCCTCCAGCCCATGTCTGAGCGCGATCCAGATGATCGGGAAGAACATTACGTTGAACAGGCGGAAGTGCGGGAGACTGCTGAAACCGAATGCAAAGACGAGGGCCGCCACGATCGCCAATCCCTGAATGACCGATTCGGGGTTGGGCTTGGGAATGCCTCCCGAGTTTGCGACGACGAGAAGAAAAGGTGTGATGATCGAAACGCCGATCAAATCACCCACCGCGTATCTGAAGATATTATATGGAACTTCCGGCGTTGTTAGGAGCCCCGAAAGGGCTAGGATCATCACAGAAGCGGTCGCCACAAGCGCGGAGCTTATGATCGCCGCCGCTTCGAGAACCAGAATGTCGCGCAGCGTCGAAAGCTTGATATCGAACTGCCATCGCGAATTTTGAACCCAATTCAGCGCTGCTGCATACCCGCCACCGACGACAATGGGTGAGAGCAGCTGGACGAGGAATGGGAGTTCCCGCCGCAGAACGAGATTCGACGCAGCGATCCCCAAAAGGAGATACGGCCAGAACGGCCTGCCGAAGACGAGGAAGGCCGCAAACGCCAGACCCGTCTCAGGACTCCACGGTACGATCCCAAACGAAGGCGTTGAGGAAATGATGCTTAACCAATCGAGCGCAACGTATGCGACGATATAGACGGGGCCGATCACCCAGATCGGCGAGGCTTGCATACGGGCCATACGATTCGCATGCGTTCTTTCTGTTACGAGGACTTGCGACATCGGGTTTTCCTACGCAGCCTAACGTCTTGCCACTCCGTACGGGAACGGAGGCTTAGCCACCGATGGATGCTCACGCAAGCACTCGGCCGGAATTTCCATCGAGAGAGTCGGAACGAATATACGCCCGCAGTTGCGCTGCGCTATGTGCGGCGCCGCGCAAAATGACGTGATTGTAATATTAGTGACGAAACGCGGAAGAGGCCAGTCGGAAAGCCGCCGATCGTTAAACGGGTGATGCAGAGATTTCCCGTCGCGAGGCAGGATCATTTCTGCGCCGCCGTATGAGTGAGCATGAGCTTTGAGGGCTTGAGTGGCCGCGTCGAGAACACCGCGGTCGAGCGATCATTGTTGGAACCATCAAGCGGCAGCCGCCATCGCCGAGGAACAGAGAACGGATGTCGCTACCACGGTTTTCCCTCACGCACCCGCACTCGGTCGCGGCCATCATCATCCTCGTGTGTTTGCTGGGCTTCGGCGCGTTGACGCGCATGCCGACAGACATTTTCCCCGACATCAATATCCCGGTCGTCAGTGTCGTCTGGACCTACAGCGGCATGAGCGCCGAAGAGATGCAGGACCGCATTCTCATCAAGCATGAGCGACAAATGGCGTCGCTCGTCGACGACATCGCGCGCATCGAGGCCAATAGCTATACCGGCGTCGGCGTTATCAAGGTTTACCTGCACGAAGGCGCCGACGTTAGCCGCGCCATCACGCAGTTGGCGAGTTCTGCGCTCACTGTTCTGAAGAGCATGCCGCGCAACATCACACCGCCGCTGATCGTGCGTTATAGCGCTACGGACGTTTCCGTGATCCAGCTCAGTCTCGCGAGTAAGTTTCTACCGGACTCGCGGTTGACGGACCTTGGCCAGCAGGTTCTGCGGCCCAACCTCGCCGTCGTGCACGGCGCTCAGGTCCCTTATCCCTATGGCGGCAAAGTCCGGGTCGTGATGGTCGATCTGGATCCGCATGCGCTGCAAGCGCGCGGACTGACACCGGCGGACGTCTCTGAGGCTCTCGCGAAGCAAAATATCATCGTTCCGTCGGGTGACGTGAAGGTCGGGTCGAAGGACTACGCCGTTGCGATGAACAATACGCCCGACCTGATTTCGACGATCGCCAACTTCCCGCTCAAGCAGATCGACGGCAAAACCATTTTTGTGCGTGACATCGGACACGTTCACGACGGCAGCGAGGTGCAAACGAATTCGGTCAGCCAGGATGGCTCGCCTGGCGCACTGATGCTGGTGCGTAAGACCGGCAACGCATCGACGCTCGACGTCATCAATGGCGTCAAGGCCGCGCTCCCCGAGCTCCAGCGCATGATGCCGAAAGGCGTGACCATAAAAGCAATTTTCGACCAGTCGATCTTCGTCAAGGCGGCGCTCGACAGCGTCGTCATGGGCGGCCTGATGGCCGCGGGACTGACGGCTTTGATGATCCTTTTGTTTTTAGGAAATTGGCGGCTGACGATCATCATCCTGGCATCGATCCCACTATCGATCATCAGCGCGATGTTGATGCTCTACGTGGCGGGACAGACGCTCAATACGATGACGCTCGGCGGCTTCGCGCTCGCGGTTGGCATCCTCGTCGATAATGCGACGGTGGTGATCGAAAATATCGAGCGACACGTGGGCTTGGGAGAGGCACTTGAGGAAGCCATTCTCAACGGAACATCTGAAGTCGGGCTTCCGACGCTGCTGTCGACGTTGTCGATCAGCGTCGTCTTCGTTCCTGTATTTCTCCTTACAGGCACGGCGAAATATTTGTTCTCGCCGCTATCGCTGTCGGTGATCCTGTCTCTTTGTGCCAGCCTTCTTCTTTCGTTTACGCTCGTCCCCGTACTCTTCAAATATCTGATGCGATCGCAGGTCGGGAAACACGGCGCCGATCATGAGCCGAAGCACGGGCTCTCGCGCTTCAATCCCTTCAGCATCATTCACCGCGGCTTTGAGCACGGCTTTGGGGCCTTTCGCGAAAAATATCGCAACGCCGTATCCTGGTGCGTGAACCACCCGTTGCCCACGACGCTTTTTTTCGTTGCTCTGCTCGGATGCACCGTTCTGCCTCTGCAAAATCTTGGAATGGACTTCTTCCCCAAGATCGACGCCGGGCAAATGCGCCTGCACGTCCGCGCCCCCCCTGGAACGCGGATCGAGGATACGCAGAAGTATTTCAGCGAGGTTGAGCGGGCCATTCGCAAGATCGTCGGAAAGAACCAGATCGACGATATTCTGGATAATATTGGCCTGCCTTATAGCGGCATCAATATCGCCCTGAGTGACACCGCAACGGTTGGACCGATGGATGGTGAGATCCTCATATCGCTGAAAAAGGATCATACGCCGACGGCCGCGCACGTTGCCGACCTTCGCCGCGAGTTGCCGAGACTCTTCCCCGAACTTCAATTCTTTTTCCAGCCGGCGGACATCGTCAATCAGGTCTTGAATTTCGGCCAGCCCGCGCCGATCGACATCCGTGTCACAGGACGGGACTCCGACAAGACATATGCAGTTGCTTCGAAGATTGCGCACGATCTGAATGCGGTTCCTGGGATCGTCGACTCCCACTTGTTCCAGGTGCCGGACGCTCCTGCGCTGAAGGTCGACGTCGACCGCACGAAGGCCAGAGATTTGAGGCTCGACCAGAACGGCTTGGCAAACGACGTTCTGGTCACGCTGAATTCGAGTGCGCAGATTTCTCCGAACTTCTGGCTGAACCCAAAGAACAAAGTGAGCTATCCGCTTGTCGTTCAAACGCCGACCTATCGGGTGAATTCGACGAAAGACTTGTGGACACTGCCAGTCACGGCGCCAAATCAGAAAAGATCGCAGCTCCTGATGAACGTCGCGAAGTTCGGCCGAACAAAGGTGCCGATGATCGTGTCTCAGCTCAACATAGCACCGGTCTTCGACGTTGACGCCGACGTGCAGGGCAGAGATCTCGCCTCCGCGGCGGATGCGATCGACAAGGTGCTCGCGAAAGATCGTCCGGACGTCACCAGCGGCATCAAGGTGAAGCTTAGTGGACAGATCGAGACAATGAGGCAAAGCTTCGCCGGCCTTTTCGGGGGTATGGCGCTCGCCGTCATTCTCGTATTCCTGCTTCTCGTCATCAATTTCCAAAGCTGGCTCGATCCCTTGATCATTTTGATGGCCGTGCCTTTCGCGCTCGCAGGCATAATTTGGATGCTCTTCATCACCGGAACGCACATCAGTGTCCCGGCATTGATGGGCAGCCTGATGTGCATCGGTCTCACGACGGCCAACGGAATTCTTGTTCTGACGTTCGCCAATCAGCGGGCCGCTATGGGTGACGATCCCATGCACGCAGCGATCGCGGCCGGCTATACGCGACTGCGGCCTGTTCTGATGACGGCTGGCGCCATGATCCTCGGCATGATCCCGATGGCGCTGGGCGTCGGCGAAGGCGGCGAGCAGAACGCGCCTCTTGCGCGTGCCGTCATCGGTGGTCTCTTGTTCGCCACGATCGCCACGCTGATTTTCGTCCCGACAATGTATCGTCTCCTGCGACGCAAACCGGTTTCGAAAACTGAACATGGGAGCCTACCCCTTGAGCATGCTTGAGAAACGCGACGACGCTGCAGATGCGGCCGAAAAGCTTCCGGGCGAGACCGATCCGGTCTCCCTGCACGACGTATCGCCAACGAAGAGCACTGCAATGACGCCTGCGCGCGACTATCCGAAATCGACCGGCCGGTGGATATCGATCATCGCACTGCTGTTCGCAGTGGGGCTGGGGGGCGCATTCCTCATGGTCAGCCGAATCAAGGCGCGGGAGGAATACGGCCTCGAGCAGCAGACGCTCAAATCCGTCGCAATGCTCCCCCTCATCGACGTGGCAGCCGCGAAGCCTGGACCGGCGTTCAATTCACTGATTCTGCCGGGCGATACCGCAGCTTGGTACCGGACGATTATTTACTCGCGCGTCAACGGGTATCTCGCCGATTGGAAGGTTGATATCGGCGACCGGGTCAAGAAGGGCGAGGTGCTGGCGACCATCGACACTCCGGATTTGGACGCGCAGCTCGATGCGGCGCGCGCCGAGTTGGCAGCCGCACAGGCCGAGACGAAGGTCAGGCAGGCCGATGCTGACTTCGCGCGAACCAGCTATGATAGGTGGCGCGATTCGCCCAAAGGCGTGGTTTCCGATCAGGAGCGTGAGGAGAAGAAGGCGGCGAACGACAGTAGCATTGCCAAGCTTAACGCAGCCAAGGCCCAGGTCGCCGTCGACCAGGCAAAAGTCGATGGACTGATGACATTGACGCAATTCAAGAATGTTACCGCTCCATTTGACGGCATCATTACGGATCGTCGCGTCGATCCGGGCGACCTCGTGACGGCAGGAAGCTCCGCCAACACATCGCCCCTTTTCGTGCTCCAGAAAACCAACGTTATCCGAATCTTCTCGCGTGTCCCCCAGCGTGTGGCAGCACGCCTGTCCGTCGGCTCGAAGGTGAAGGTGATGACGTCTGATGGGCTTGGGCAAGTCTACGAAGGCAAGATCGTGCGCACGACCGGATCCGTCGATCCGAGAGCACGCACGATGCTGGTAGAAGCTGATTTGCCAAACGAGAATTATGCCCTGTCACCGGGAATGTACGTTCGCGTCGAATTTCATGTGGCTCAGGCACCGAGCGTTGAGGTGCCGGCCGCCGCGATCGTCTTCCACGGGAAGGGGCCTCAAGTGGCAGTCGTCGAGAACGGCAAGATTTCTTTCCGCAACGTCGCGATCGCCACGGATAACGGGGATTTCGTCGATCTTGCGTCGGGCATTAAAGCGGGAGACCGTGTGGCACTGAACCTGAACAGTCAGATCTCCGATGGCGACAAGGTCGCGATCAACAACGATGTCCCCAAGGCTCAAAGCTGATGACACGTTGGGGGGGACTGAAATTTTTGTTTCCGATCTTGGCCGGGGGGCTGTCGGGATGCGCCGTTGGACCGGACTATCTGTTGCCGCACATTGGCGCACCGGGAATGTTCACGACGGGAAGCATCAGTGGCGAGGGACATAGCGCTATAGCCGTGGTTCAATCCGATTCGCCGGCTATTGTCCGGTGGTGGACTCTTCTGCGGGATCCCCAGCTCGAATCCCTGATCGAACGCGCGATCGTTGCGAATCCGGATATCGAAATCGCGGCCGACCATATACGCGCCGCGCGCGCAAACGAAGTTGCTGTCCGTGGGCTCGCACTGCCAGTCGTGGAAGCGAGTGCCGGTGCAGGGCGGGGCACGGGAACCAATTCAACCAAAGGCCGGGTATCGGCGCCACTCAATGCGGCCACGAATACGAACGGTCTCGACGAGATAACGCACGTCGCCGGTTTTGACGCGGGCTGGGAGCTCGATCTCTTCGGCAAGGATCGGCGTGCCTATGAAGCGGCGCAATATTCGACGGATGTCGCTGTAGAGCAACGACACGCCGTGCTGGTTTCGGTCGTCGCTGAAGTTGCGCGAGCTTACGTCGCCACGCGAGGCGTGCAGGCCAAGATCAAAGTCGCGAACGGCAATGTCGCGAGGGCGCAGAAAACGCTCGACGTCATGAAGACTCGCTTCGATCGCGGTCTGACAAACGAGCTCGATGTGCGGCTTGCCTCACGCCAACTCGCGATTCTGAAGGCCGAGCTGGCGCCGCTTTCGGCCGACGAATATGCGGGCTGTGCGCGCATTGCCGTGCTGCTCGGCACCTATTCGGGCGGCATCTGCCAGCAGTTGCGCAACAATCGCAGAATTCCCGATACGCCTGATCGTCTGAAGACAGGACTGCCTGTCGACGTGATCCGTCGAAGGCCGGACGTTCGCGCCGCCGAGCGTCAGCTTGCGGTCGAGACGGCGCGTATCGGCGTTGCCGTTGCGGATCTTTTTCCCCGTGTCGCAATCACGGCCGGCGGTGGTCTTCAGGGCCAAGGTCTCGGAGTCGTGCCCGTCGTTACGAAAAGCATCTACTCGGTCGGACCCTCCCTCTATTGGCCGCTGCTCGATTTCGGGACGCTCGACTCGCTCGTGCATATGCAGCAGCTTCAGGCCGATGCGCAGTATCTGACCTACAAGCGCGTCGTCATTTCGAGCGTTGAGGAAGCCAACGTCGCCCTGTCTCGGTATCGCGCGACGATGGCGCAACTCAAATCTTTGGCGACTGCAGTCAAGGAAAGCAAAGGCGCGGTCGATGTCGCGAGCGAGCGCTATGATCGCGGTGTTACCGACTCTCTCAACGTGCTCGATGCCGAACGGCAATACGACGAGCTGAACCTGCAGTACGTGCAGGCGAAGGCCGACGCCGCGACTGCTTTTATCGCCCTTTATAAGGCGCTCGGCGGCGGCTGGGAGATGTTCGAGCAGGATCTGCCTGCACCACGAGCCCGGCCTGCAGTTCTCGCGGCGTTTGACCACCTCCACGACTGATTGAGCGCAAGCGGGTTTTGGGCAGCGAGAGCGAATATCGCGAAGGTGACGTGCTATTTCGTCGTCGTGACGACAGACGGATCGTCTGTGCGTGCCGGCTTTCTGCGCAAATTGTCGAGCGCCAGTCTATTCACGATCGCGGCGTTGTTCATCGGGTCGATCGCAAGCACATGATCGAAATCGGCCCGGGCTTTCGCTAGGTCGCCGATCGCGCCATACGCGTTGCCCCGAGCGATGTAGGCGCCGAGTAACGACGGATCGAGTGCGATCGCATGATCGTAGTCGCGGATGGCGTCTTGCATCCGACCAAGCGATTTGAGGCTTTTGGCGCGATTGAAATAGAGCTTCGGCTCATTGGGCGCGAGTTCGATGGCGCGATCGTAACTCGCCACGGCATCTTTGAGCTTTCCCTCGGATCTCAAAGCGATCGCGAGGTTGTTATAGGCTCGGACACTGAGCGGATTGATATGGATTGCAGTCTGATCGTCTGCAATTGCTCTGTCGTAGGCGTGTTCTGACGCGAAAACGATGGCACGCGCTTCATAGGCACTCTCATCTTGCGGAGAAAGCGCGATTGCCTTGTTGAAATCGGAAACGGCCTTCGGGAAATCGCTGGTAGCGAAATAGGCGAGGCCTCGGTTGAGGTAAGCGACTTCGACAGTGGTTTGCGATTCCGCGCCACCTTCGATCACGGCTGTGCATGCGAAGATGTGCTGAGCGGGTGTTGGCGCATCGGCGCACAGGTCCGCGCCTTCCGCAAGCGCACCGGGCACAGCGGCGGCAATCCCCGTGGCGACCATCAATGCCAAGATGCCGGTCGATGTACGCCGAAAGGGCATAAGATCTCATCTTCGATGCGTTGCAATCGGACCCTGGCATCCAAAGCGCGATGCTTTGCTGGTGCTCCTGCCTACCTCATGCGGCTTTGCATAGATCCGTACGAATACGGTCCATGCAATACTGACGGTTGTTTCCTGCCGAGACGTACGTCACGCTTTTTGCGATATAGCGAGTCGGAAATAATTCCTGGGGGACTGCTATGGCGATCTACAGGACGTTGGGAGCGATATTGTTTTTCGGCTGCTGTTGCGCGTCACCGGTGGCAGCCGGCGGTTTTCCGCAGATGGGAGAAGGCGCAGGTGCGCCGCAAGACCTAACCATGCCCGCACCGAGTTATCTCGGCGCGACTTCAGACCCTGAAACAACCGATCCGATTGGAGATTTCTGGGAACGATGGCAGGAAATCGCGCGGGCGGCGAAAGCCTCGCAGCCCGACTGGATGACGCCGCTCGCCACCGTGACGCCGAGATTGGAACAGGAGTTCCGATCCGACCAGTTCTTCGAGCAGATGGGAAATGGCGGCCATCTGAATGTTTACGACGGCGGCAAGGGGCTCGAGGTCATTCCGACGATGACCAACGAAGTGCTCATCAATCTTCCACCCTATGAAGAGCGTACGCACGTCAAGCAGGCGTCAGGCTGGGGCGACTGGCCGGCCGTCACGATCAAGCAGCGCCTCATCAGCGCCAACAAGGAGAATGGCGATTACATCGTAACGGCGTTTTTCGGCGTGCAAGCACCGACAGGGGAGGTGCCATTCACCAACGATGCCTGGATCGTAACGCCGACACTCGCGGCCGGTAAGGGCTGGGGAGATTTCGACATTCAGGCGACGGTGGGCGTCCCGATACCGCTGGAGCACGAAAACGAGATCGGGACATCGATCGTCACCAACGTCGCTTTTCAGTATCACATCGCCAAATACTTCTGGCCGGAGTTCGAGGTGAACTACACGCATTGGGCCGACGGCGAGCGAAGCGGCAAAGATCAAGTCTTCCTGACGCCTGGGCTCATCCTTGGTCGCTTCAAGGTCTGCGATGGCAGCAATCTGATCGTCGGCGCCGGCTATCAGTTCGCCGTCACGCCAAAAACGACGTCACCCGTGCTGACGCCGATGTACGACAGCAACTGGATTCTCACCACGCGGCTTTCGTTCTAGTAGCGCGTCGGCATCGTATTTTTACGGAGGGGTTCGCCGGCAATTTCATGGAATCGCCGTTCCCATATAGTCGCGGCGTTACAGACCTCAACTCAAAGCCCCTGCTTGACCCGAAGCAGGGGCTTTTTTCTTTTTGGAAAGACGGAGTCCCGTCCATGGTCACATTCCTGGAATGGGCAGACACTCCATCACTTCCACTCGATCACCAGGAAAAATCGTGAAATGCGGATGATTGAGGAATAGCTTCGCAGCCTCTTCTTGCGAATTCGCCTTGACGACCGTCCATCCCCCCAATTCGTTACGCGTATCCGAAATGCCGGTCTTGTCGGCGCGTTTTGTCTTGCCGAGCGGTGAGCCCATTTCGGCGATCGCGTCCTTGTGCTCCGACACCCATTTGTGCCACGCCGCCATACCCTTTTGCTCGCGCTCTTTGCGGTCGGCATCGGAAAGCTTCTTCCAGGCTTCCATGGCTTCGGGCTTTCCTAGGAATACTGCGAGATAATTTTTCATTGCGTTTCTCCCTTCATTAGAGGTCCGGACTACTTCTTCATGGGTCCATTGAAGGCCCAGATCACGCCAAACGGATCCAGAACCTGACCATATCGATCACCCCAGAACATGTCGGCGACCGGCATGTTGGGTGAGCATCCCGCGGCAATCGCGCGCTCATACCACGCGTCAGTATCATCGACGGTAAGCGTGATATTGAAAGCGGCGGGCTTAACCACCGGGTGTCCGTGCTCGGGATAGAAATCGCCGAGCATGACGGACGAGCCGTTGATGTAGAGATGAGCATGCATCGTGCGGCCCTTGTCGTCGGGCGGAAAGAACGTCGCCAACGCACCGGCAAAAGCCTTCTGGTAGAACTCAGCAGCTTTTACAGCGCCGTCGACTGCGAGGTAGACGATCGCACCGCCTTTGACCGGCGCCTTGGCTTCGTTGGGCATGATGCTCTCCCGTTTGACGACATCTTCCAGGACGTGCGAGGAGGCATAAAACCGACACTGCTTTCAAAAATTCTATGTCGCATCCTGAATGAGACGATCGAGGTGCTGTCGGATGTGTGCCGCCTGAGCGGGCGTTGCCGCCAAAGAAATCGCGCGGTCGAAGTCCGTGCGGGCTTCGGCGGTGCGTCCGAGCTGCAGCAGGAACGCGCCTCGGGCTCCGAAATAATGAAAGTAGCTGGAAAGCGCCTTTTCCAACGGCGCGATCATCTCGAGGCCGGCCGTAGGCCCATGAAGCTTCGCAACGGCAACTGCGCGGTTCAACGTCACGACGGGCGACGGCTGCATCCGTTCGAGCGCCGCATAAAGCGCATCGATTGCAGCCCAATCCGTTTCTGCAAAACTGGCGGCGCGCGTATGTGTTGCCGCAATCGCCGCCTGCACCTGATATGGGCCCGGCCGATTGTGACGCATCGCCTTGTCCAGCAGCGCCAGACCTTCGTTTATGAGCTTCCCGTTCCAGAGCGAGCGGTCTTGATCTTCAAGAAGTATGGCATCGCCCGCACGGTCAAATCGCGCGGGCAAGCGTGATTGCTGCAACAGCATCAACGCCGTGAGGCCCATGATTTCCGGCTCGACCGAAAACAGACGCAGGAGCAATCGAGCCAGTCGGATGGCCTCATCGCAAAGAGCAGCGCGCGCCGGCTCGTTTCCAGCCGTATAACCTTCGTTGAAAAGCAGGTAGATCATCGTTGCGACGGCGGCGAGCCGCTCGGTGCGCTCGGCGGCACCCGGCGTTTCGAATGGCACGTCGGCCTTTGCAATACGCGCTTTGGCACGCGTGATGCGCTGCTCCATAGCGGCGTCGCTCACCAGGAACGCGCGCGCGATCTGCGGCACCGAAAGCCCAGAGACGATGCGGAGAGCCAACGCGATCTGCTGGGTCGCCGGAAGCTCCGGATGGCAGCAGATGAAAAGCAAGCGCAGAACATCGTCGCGATAATGGGATTCATCGAGGCGGTCGACGAGGGGTGCCTCCGCGTCGTTGAGATCGGAAATCACATCATCCGGCGGCAGCGCAACATCGCGACTCTGCCTGCGCGTTCGATCAAGGGCTGCATTGCGCCCGACCAGGATCAGCCACGCGACCGGATCGCGCGGCGGCCCGTTCTGCGGCCAGTTGCGGAGCGCGCGAAGACAGGCCTCCTGATAAGCCTCCTCAGCGGTGTCCATGTCGCGGAAATAGCGCAACAGCGCGCTCACCGCTTGCGGCCGTGCCGCGGTCAACGTGCTGTCGATCCAGGCCGGATCATGGATCACTTGGTTCATCTCAATAAGCTTTGACGCGATCTTTCGGCGCATTCTCACGCGCTTCGGGCACGTAGAGCGCTATCGGGCGGATTTCATAAACGCTCGTCGGATTGGCGGCAGAAAGCTCTCGCGCAACGGTCAACGCGGCGTCGAGGTCGGCAACATCGATGACGTAGAACCCGAGAAGCTGCTCTTTCGTCTCTGCGAATGGCCCGTCGATCACCATGTCGGGCCCGCGCAGCGTCGTGGCCGTTGTTGTCGGTAACAATCGCAGCGCAGGTCCTAACTTGCCTTCCTTTACAAGTTTTTCGTGAACTACATTCAGTCGGTTCATCACCGCCTCGTCTTCCTCCTTGCTCCAGGACCACACGACGTCTTCTTTGTTGTAGCAAAGCAGGGTGTAGAGCATGGCATCTCCTCATTGTCCGGTCTAAGGACGTCTCAGCGGCGGCTCACCCGACAGCATCGAGAAAAATAGTCGTTAGGTGAACCGCTCGTTGTGGCGCGGTCCTTAGCATGAAACGCGAAACGTTCCATGATCGCCATCGGGATCCGTGCCCATGCGGATGTCAAAAATCGCTTCAGTCGCGTGTCGGATCAGTCAACGCCCGAACGTCTTCAAAGCGGAGGGCGCGGTCTTCGGGGAAATCCGCCCGTTCGCGAAAAAAAGGGAGCAACGTCGATGTCCGATAAACAGAAGGCTGCCGCATCACAAACCAATACGGTCCGTTTGCACCGGGTCCTCGCCACCAAACCGGAAAAGGTCTATCGCGCCTTCCTCGAAGCGGATGCGATGGC
>Ga0164243_10011259_pt1 | contig 12777 bp, 15 predicted proteins | sample OricompcompostOP_FD_108781 | JGI IMG/M metagenome (GOLD analysis project Ga0164243, IMG submission 108781) | Organic Plus compost microbial communities from Emeryville, California, USA - Original compost - Organic plus compost (OP) | ecosystem: Engineered > Solid waste > Mixed feedstock >...
CAGAGAGGCGTACCGACGGGTACGGCCGGGGTCTTGCTGTCCGGTAGGCACTATTCCGGAGGCTTCTCTCCGCCATTCTCATCGGCAGGCGGACCGGGAATCACATAGACCCCCGCGAGCCAACGGTTGAGGTCGATGTCCTTGCAGCGCTTGGAGCAAAAGGGATAGGTCTCGCGCGCTGAGGGTTTGCCGCATTCGGGGCAGGGGCGCCGAGGCCGCAACGGCGTTATCTTTTCGTGGTTGTTCTGTGTCATCGTTCTTGCATCGAAACAGGCTTTCCTGGTGGATCCTCTTTGTCTTTACCCGATCAAGCTCTTGGAATCTTAGGGGCAGCCGCTCCTCTGGCAAGTTTTGGCTGTGCGCGCGGCTGCGCTTTAGCACCGAAGTCTGCTCGCAGATCCGGCAAAAATTGCACGAATCTTTCGGGTCAATGCATTAACGCGAACCGGAGCGCCAGTTGGGATGCACTTTGTAGCCTTCGGCCGTAAGGAGGCCGACAGTTTCGTAAAGCGGAAGTCCCACGATGTTGCTGTAAGAGCCGACCAGCTTGACGACGAATGTCCCGGCCAGCCCCTGTATGCCGTAACCACCGGCCTTGTCACGCCATTCGCCGGAGGCGAGATAGGCGTCGATCTCCTCCCTCGAAAGGCGCTTGAAGCGCACGCGGCTTTCGACAAGTTTCTGCCGCAGCTTTCCCTTCGGTGTCGCCAGGCAAAGGCCGGTATAAACGCGATGCGACCGGCCCGAAAGCAGGCGCAGGCAACTCGATGCTTCTTCGATCATTTCCGCCTTTGGCAGGATGCGCCGACCGACCGCCACTACCGTGTCGGCGGCGAGAACAAAGGCTTCCGCACTGTCTTCCCCTTCGGCCTTCAATCTTTCAAGCGCCTTCTCCGCCTTGCTGCGTGAGAGCCGCTTGGCAAGCGAGCGGGGATGCTCCGCCTTCAGCGGAGTTTCGTCGACATCCGATGGCAGCAACCGATCGGGCTCGATCCAGGCCTGTTGCAGAAGCTCGATGCGCCGTGGCGAGCCGGAGGCAAGCACCAGTTTCTGGGGAGCGCTCATCGGTATCCTGTCGGAGTGAACAAGGGCGGGCGCCCTGGGTGACGCTATTTGAAGCGATAGGTGATGCGACCCTTGGTCAGGTCGTATGGGGTCATTTCCACCAGCACCTTGTCGCCCGTCAGGACGCGGATGCGGTTCTTGCGCATGCGACCTGCCGTATGGGCGATGATTTCATGTTCGTTTTCGAGCTTGACCCTGAACATGGCGTTGGGCAACAATTCCGTCACCACGCCCGGAAACTCCAAGACTTCTTCCTTCGGCATCCGATACCTTCGGTTTGAGAGACATATCCGGCCCCGGCCGGAATCCGCGCGGAACCTAGCCTATTGCCGCCCCTTTGTGAACAAACTTATTCGCTTTTGCCGGTCTTGGCGGATGTGAACCGCTCTGCGATCCGCGAAGCCAGCCGGTCGCGCACATCCCGATAGGCGGCAAGGATCTGCGCACGCGTGCCTGTCACCATGGTCGGGTCGGCCATCGGCCAGTATTCCACGTCCACTGCCATATGCCGTGTAAGCTCGAGTGCGGCATGATGTGCTTCCGGCGCCAGGGTGACGATGAGGTCGAAATAGGCATCGTCGAGCTCCTCGAGTGTCTTGGGGTGGTGCTCCCCCAGGGAGAGATTGACCTCGGCCAGGACAGCATCGACGAAGGGATCGCGTTCGCCGGCACGCACGCCCGCCGAAGCGAGAAAGACGGATTTCGGCAGTTGCTGCCGGGCAAGCACCTCGGCCATGGGCGAGCGTATGGCGTTCATGCCGCACAGAAACAGGATCGAGCGTGGAAGCGCAGTGGTCGCTGCTGGTGTCGGCCGCACATCCGGGGCAGCCTCGTCCGGCAATCCGCGATTCATGCCTCAGCCCCGCCAATGAAGAACGCAGACCAATGTGAAAAGCCTGCGGGCAGTGTCGAAATCGACCTCGATCTTGCCTTTGAGCCGTTCCATCAATGTCTGTGAGCCTTCATTGTGGAGGCCCCGCCGGCCCATGTCGATCGCTTCGATCTGGCTCGGTGTGGCCGATCGGATCGCTTGATAATAGCTCTCGCATATAAGGAAATAGTCCTTCACGATGCGGCGGAACGGCGTCAGCGAGAGAATGTGCGTCACCACCGTGGTTCCGTCCTCGCGCGAAATGGCGAAGACGAGCCGCGAATCGACGAGCGAGAGCTTCAGCTTGTAAGGGCCGCCCAGCTCATCGCCGACTGGCCGGAAACTGTTCTCTTCCACCAGATCGAAAATTGCGACGGCGCGCTCGTGTTCGATATCCGGTGTCGAACGGCCGATGGATTCGTCGAGTTCGACATCGATGAGGCGCGCATTGTCTGAACGTCCCTCGGGCATGAAGCGGCGCTACAAATTGAGCCTTATGGCGACCGATCGACCGTGCGCGTCCAACCCTTCCGCCTCCGCAAGAGCCAGCGCGGCGGGCGCCAGCGCCTTCAGCTGGTCGGGGCCGAGCTTGAGGATCGAGCTCCGCTTGACAAAGTCCAGGACGGACAGGCCTGAAGAGAAACGGGCCGAGCGGGCTGTCGGCAGGACATGGTTCGAACCCCCCACATAGTCACCGATCACTTCCGGCGTATGGCGGCCGATAAAGACGGCGCCGGCATTGCGAATGCGTGACAGGAAGGATTCTGCGTCTTCAATGGCGAGCTCCAGATGCTCGGCCGCAATGCGGTCGACGAGAGGCACGGCGTCCACGATCCGCTTCATGACGATGATCGCACCGAAATCGCGCCAACTCGCCTCGGCAATCTCTCGCCGGGGCAGGTGCTTCAACTGCCTTTCGACGGCCTCCTCGACACGCCTGGCGAAGGTTTCATCGTCGGTTATGAGGATCGATTGCGCTGCGGTGTCGTGCTCGGCCTGGGCAAGCAGATCGGCGGCAATCCAGCCGGGATCGTTGTCGGCATCGGCCACGACCAGCACTTCCGAGGGACCAGCAATCATGTCTATCCCGACCTGGCCGAAAACCCGGCGCTTGGCGGCCGCCACATAGGCATTGCCGGGGCCGACGATCTTGTCTACGGGTTGAATGGTCTCGGTACCATAGGCAAGCGCGGCGACGGCCTGTGCACCGCCGACGCGGAATATTTCCGTCACACCCGCAATATCGGCGGCCACCAGCACGAGCGGATTGATGACGCCCTCCGGCGCCGGCACCACCATGGCAATCCGTTCAACGCCTGCAACATGCGCCGGTACGGCATTCATCAGCACCGAGCTCGGATAGCTCGCCGTCCCGCCAGGAACATAGAGACCGACCGCGCCGAGCGGGGTCCAGCGCGAACCGAGCTCGACCCCGATGGCGTCGATATAGCGGTCGTCTTGCGGCTTCTGCCGCTGGTGATGCGCCTTTATGCGGTCATGGGCGAGTTTCAGCGCGTCGAGCGTCTTCTTGTCCACCGTGGCATAGGCATCGTCGATCTCACGCCGCGTCACTTGCAAACCCAGTTGAGAGAGGTCGCAGCGATCGAAACGCAGCGAGTAGTCGGCGAGGGCGGCATCGCCTTCGGCGCGCACACGGGCGATGATGTCACGCACCGTTGCATCGACATCCTCCGAGACTTCACGTTTCATCGCCAACAATGCGGCGAAGCGATCCTCGAAACCGGCCTCTGATGCTAGAAGTCTGATCGGCATTTCTTGGCCCTTAATCTTTATGCGTCGGGCGCGAGGCTGTTTCCCACGCGGCGCCGAGGTCGGTCAGGCGCGCTTCTATGCATTCGACGTCCAGGCGGATCGTCGCGCCGCCGGAAAAGAGCAGTTCGATTGTTCCGGCAGGCATTTCGCCGGGTATGAAACGCAGCGCCAGGAGCGACAGGATATGGTCAGGCTTTTCGCGGTCGATGCCGGCCGCCTGCGCTGAAAGAACGCGGTCGAAATGCAGCACGCTCCGCCGTCTTTCGTTCGACCGATTGAAGAATTGCTGCTTCTTCTCCCAGACGAAACGATTCATGCCCCCTACGAAGCGTTTCTCCCGCGGCTGGAAGACCAGGTCGCCGGCTTTCATGACGGCGTCCTGCACATGCGCGGAAATGATCTTGAGGTCTTCCTCGTCGAGAGCCGCAAGCTTCAGAAGATCCATCGGGCCAGCCCTGGTTGCGCGATCTGCCTACCCGTCTTGTTAGGCGCTCTCACTTTGCTGCGCAACCGAAAGAGCGCTGGCCAGAGCCGGTCAGACCGAGACGCGCTCGATAACCGCGCCGCAGCCGGAAAGTTTCTCCTCCAGCCGTTCGAATCCCCGGTCGAGATGATAGACGCGATTGACCTCCGTCTGCCCTTCTGCTGCAAGACCGGCAATAACGAGCGATACTGAAGCCCTGAGGTCCGTCGCCATGACAGGGGCGCCCTTGAGCTGCGGGACGCCTTCCACGATGGCCGTCTGGCCTGAAAGGGAGATCTTTGCGCCCAGCCGCACCAGCTCCTGAACATGCATGAAGCGGTTCTCGAAGATCGTTTCCGTGATGCGCGACCTGCCCTTGGCCATGGTCATCAGGCCCATGAACTGTGCTTGCAGGTCGGTTGGAAACCCCGGGAAGGGCTCCGTCGTCACGTCGACCGGCGCAATGCCATTGCCGTTTCGCGTCACGCGAATGCCGGAATTGATCTGCGTCACCTCCGCGCCGGTGCGGCGCACGACGTCGAGGGCCGTTTCGAGAAGGTCGGAGCGCGCGCCCTCAAGCAGCACATCGCCGCCGGTCATGGCGACGGCCATGGCATAGGTGCCGGTCTCGATACGGTCCGGAATGACGCGATGGCGTGCGCCGGAAAGCGAATCGACGCCCTGAATCCGGATCGTGGGCGTGCCGGCGCCGGTGATTCTGGCGCCCATCAGATTGAGGCAGTCGGCCAGGTTGACGATTTCCGGCTCGCAGGCGGCATTCTCCAGCACGGTCTCGCCCTTGGCGAGCGAGGCGGCCATCACCAGAACATGGGTGGCGCCGACGGAAACCTTGGGAAAGGTGAAACGGTTTCCGACGAGCCCCTTTGGAGCCTTGGCGACCACGTACCCGCTTTCGATGTCGATATTCGCGCCGAGTGCTCTCAGACCATCGATGAAAAGGTCGACCGGCCGTGTGCCGATGGCGCAGCCGCCGGGCAGGGAGACGCGCGCCTGGCGCATGCGGGCGAGCAGCGGGCCGATGACCCAGAAACTGGCGCGCATCTTGGAGACGAGTTCATAAGGCGCCGTGGTGTCGACGATGGTGTGGGCCGTGAAATGTATGGTGCGCGAATAACCTTTTTCCTGATTCTCCCGCCGGCCGTTGACTGAATAGTCCACGCCGTGATTGCCCAGAATACGGATCAGAAGCTCGACATCGGCCAGATGCGGCACATTCTCTAGCGTCAGTGTGTCGTCCGTCAGCAGGGAGGCAATCATCAGCGGCAATGCCGCGTTTTTTGCCCCCGAGATCGGTATCGTGCCGTTGAGCTTGGCCCCTCCGGAAATGCGTATGCGGTCCATGTAAAAAATCACTTTCCCGGGAATTGCCCGGTTCTTGGTGCGGCAATCCAGACGGCCCCTCTAGACGATGCATGTGGCCGGTTCAAGGAAATGCGTTCCAGAATGGGCTATAAGCGGTTGCGATTTTGTTGCTAATCTTCGTTCGCCGGCTTCTTTCCGGCTTTGCCAGGTTCCGTTTCGCCGTCGCGCAGCAGACCTTCCGGCCTTTCGTCGGCAGCGCCGGCCCGACGGGAACGCGCCTGCGCCTTACGGCGGGCCAGATTCGCACGCAGTTCGGCGGCAAGCCGCATCTTGCGTTGGTCTGCACTCCTGTCCTTGGTTTGCGATGGCGCCATCTGAGCCCTCCTTTGCAGTTGACCCCGCTGGCATCTGTGCCGCGCGCACCCGGCCCGGCGCAAGCATTCCAGCTTGTTCGGCGCACTTTGCCACAGAAGACAAAAGCGGTCACTGCGCGGCTTGCGCTCCGGCGATCCTTGTGGCAGAAGTCCGCCGCATCCCGACGGCGCTGCGGTAGCTCAGTGGTAGAGCACTCCCTTGGTAAGGGAGAGGTCGAGAGTTCAATCCTCTCTCGCAGCACCAGTTTCATCATTCACTGACAGACGACGTGCACGCGGCCGCCTCGGCGGCCCGCCGGCCTGCAGGCGAGCGCACCCTCTCTTTCCGTCACGGCCGGCGCTCGAGCAATAGTCCTCGGCGGCGGGCCTAGTGCGGGCGGCGGTGGCGGCGGCGGAGGTTCCGGAAACCGATAGATCGGCTGCGCATTCGCCGGCTCTACTGGCGTCGGAGCAATCGCGATCCTTGGCAGGGCGGACGTCCGCACCATTTTGACCCGATATTTGGGAACAACCGTCCCATCATAGGTACGTGTACAGGCCACAACGGCAAGCAGTGCTGCCCCGGCAAGCGAAACGCGAAGAAAAAGACTCCACATAGCAATCCGATATCGCCTTGGTAGGGCGAAATGAAGTCGGATCAGGATATGGCTGGTTCCTTGTGATCGCTCTTCAGCTGCACGAACGCATCTCGAAGGCGATCAAAGTAAGGAGGAAGGTGATGGCGCTACAGGATCGCGCCCTGTTCCACGAGACGTGACCTGACGCTTTCGATATCGATGCGCTGATTGCCGTCGACGCTGTCGGCGGCGGCAACGCCCGCCGCCTGGCCAGTGGCGAAGGCCGTGCCCATGACGCGGATCGACCCATAGGCCTCCGGGTCGGCGCCAATCACCCGGCCGCCATACCAGAGATTGTCTAGCGAGGCGGCACGGATGGCATCGTAGGGTACGTGGAAATAGCCGTCGCCACCGATCGAGGTATATATTGGCCTGCCAGCTTCGCCGTGCAGTTCCACGGGCCATGCCGCACGGGCGATGCCCTCTTTGCTCTGTCGTCCGGCAGCGACTTCGGCTCCGGTCAATTCCAGGCGGGCTTGCGGATGTCTTGTCTCGCGAATGCCGACCTGCGGACCGGTGGCAACGAGATAGGCATCCTCGAAGCCCGGCATTTCGCGCTTCAATAGCCCAACATATTCATGCGCCATGGCGCGACCGGCCATCTCGGCCCTGGTGAAGCTTTCGGACGTCAGGTCCTTGATGTCGAGATCGACTGTCATCCACCACATGTCGCGCGACACAGGCAGGCGGATGATGATGCCGCCGTCTGTGCGGTGGATCGGATAGGCGCCGCCCTCGTTATAACGGGCGATGACCTCCTGCAGGCGCTGGCGGTCGATTCTGAGGTCGGGCGCTATGCCCCCGATGCGGATGGGCAGGGTCAGCGCCTGCAGCCTGCCTTCATAGTCGCCGACGCGATAGGTTTCGCCGCCCAGCATGGCAAGGTTTGCATCGCCGCTGGCATCGACGAAAGCTTCCGCCACTACATGACGCCGCCCGTCCATGCCGGCCAGCGTGACGGCCTCGAGCCGTCGGCCGGTGCGGGTCGCTGCCGCAACGCGCGTATGCAGCACGACATCGATGCCGTAACGTGTGACCAGCCGGTCGAACGCGAATTTCAGGACTTCGGGATCAAGAAGCACGATCCAGTTGCCGGTTGTCTCGGACCGGTAGGGCTTGCCGTCAAGACCGAGCGCTCGCAGTTCCTCTACAACTTCCTGTGCGACGCCGCCCACTGCCTGCACCGGCTCTTTGCCTTGCTGGAACAAGCCGCAATAGGCCAACACCTGCGATGTGGTCGCTGCTCCGCCGAGGAAGCCGTATTTCTCGGCCAGACAGACGCGGGCTCCCGCTTTGGCCGCGCCGATCGCAGCTCCGATACCGGCTGCGCCGCCTCCGCAAACGACCACGTCATAATCGGCTTCGATGCGTCTCTTCATGTGCGCCAATTCAGGAAATAGCGTTCGGCCCGGCCGATGGCCCAGCTTATGATGAGGCCCATGACGGAAAGGATGGCCACGCCGGCGATAAGCTGATCCAGGGCGAAAAGCGAACCTGCCATCAGAATATAGGAGCCGATGCCGAATTCGGCGCCGATCATCTCGGCGGCGACTAGAAGCACGATGGCGATGGAGGCCGAAATGCGGAAGCCGGAAAGGATCGCCGGCAGCGCACCGGGAATGATGATCTTGCGCACGATCGAAAGCCATGAAAGCCCGAAGGACTGGCCCATGCGGATCAGATTGCGGTCCACATTGTCGACACCGCCATAGGTGGCGATCACGGTCGGAAAGAAGGTGCCGAAGAGAATGGTCGCCACCTTGGAGCCTTCACCGATGCCGAACCAGATGATGAAGAGCGGCAGAAGCGCGATCTTGGGGATCGGAAAGAGCGCGGAGACGAGCGGCAACAGGCCGGCGCGGGCAAGCGAGAAAAGTCCGATTGCAAGTCCGAAGGCGACCCCGAGCAGGCTTCCCAGCGTCCAGCCGAGGACAAGGCGATAAAGGCTGGCGCCGAGATGCTTCCACAGCATGCCCGTGTGGACGAGGTCCATGAACGCGGCAAGCGCCGCTGACGGGGCCGGCAGGGCGATATCGCTGATGATCCCGCTGCGCGAACCGAGTTCCCAGAGAGCTATGATGACGGCGAAAACGATCGGCGAGACGATGCCGAGCTTCCGGTGGCGGAAGCCGCCACCACGGAACGGCACCGGGCGGGCATTGGCGGCATCGATCGGGCGCTGTATCGGGGAGCCGCCATGAGCAAGGTCATGCGACATCGGCAATCTCCAGGTCTGCCTGACGCGCTTCTTCACGCATTATCTGCCATACCTGACGTTGCAGCCGGTCCAACTCGGCAATGCGGTCGGGGCGTTCGGAAAGCGGCATGTCGATCTCGACCACTTCCCGGATGCGTCCTGGCCGGCGCGAAAGGACGATGATCCGGTGTCCGAGGCGTACAGCTTCGGCCAGATTATGGGTGACGTAACATGCGGAGAAGCGCTCGCGCGTCCACAATTCAACCAGATCATCCATGAGAAGCTCACGCGTCTGGCTGTCCAGGGCGGAAAGCGGCTCGTCCATCAGCATAACCGCTGGATTGACGCTCAGCGCTCTGGCAATAGCCACACGCTGCTTCATGCCGCCGGAAAGCTGGCGCGGCAGCGCCTTGCGGAAATCACTGAGCTTGGTGCGGGCGAGCACGTCGTCGATGATGGCCTTTGCGCGCTCTCCCCGAATGCCGTGGTCTTCCAGAACCAGGCTTACATTGCCCTCCACCGTGCGCCAGGGCAGAAGCGCGAAATCCTGGAAGATATAGGTCAGCGGGTTGAGCGAACCGGAAGGCGGGTCGCCGGCAAGCAGAACCTCGCCCGAATCCGGACGCTCCAGACCACCGATGAAACGCAGCAGCGTGGATTTTCCGCACCCCGACGGACCGATGATGCAGACGATCTCGCCATGCTTGAGGTTGAAGGAGATGCCTTCCAGCACCTCCGTCTCGCCGTAGGAATGGGTGATGTTGCGAAGGATGAGTTCCATTTCGCAGCCCCTTGCGGGCAATCGGCGCCCCGCCGGCTGGTGGAGCACCGATGGCCGATCAGAAGGTTTCGACGAAGCTGGTGTCGACGAGCTTGTCCATGGTCACCCCTTCCGGCACCAGACCTTCCGACTTGAACCATTCGAGCTGGTCTTCGATGCTCGCCACATTCATGCGGGCGTTCTCATTGAAACGCATGGCGCCGGCACGGATCTGCGGATCGGCCTTTTCCAGCGGTTGGTCGGTGTAGAGATATTTATGGATCGCCTTGACCAGTTCGGCCGTGTCCTCCTCGCTCATGGTCTTGTCGACGAAGGCGGCATTGTAGTCGGCAATGCCCTTGGAGAGCGCAGCCAGGAAGCGCTTCACCAGATCCTGCTTGTCGGTCGCGTTGGCCGTGGAAGTAAAGACGGTCGTGACCTGATAATTCGGGATATAGTCGGAGATACTGCCGATCTCGACTACATCCGGACCGGAGGTCAGGTTGTCAGCGATGTTGGGCTGGATGGACCAGGCGTCGATCTGGCCGCTCTTCAGGGCAGCGATCACGGCGGGCACCTTCTGCAGCGGCTTCAGCTTGATCTCGGCGCGGTCAAAACCTTCCTTGTCAGCGATCTTGTGCGCCATGTAATGGAAGGAGGAACCGGTGGTGGTGATGCCGAAGGTGCGGCCCTTGAGGTCCGCCGGCGTCTTCACACCCTCGTCATGGGCCTTTTTGGATACGATGACCTTCTGGCCCTCGATATCGTCATATTCCTGCAGCGCACCGCCGACCACCTTGATGACGCCCTTGTCAGCGAGGCTGATCAGGCCACCCGAAATGGCTGTGAGGCCGAAATCGACGTCGCCCGAGGCGATCGCCACGGCCATGGGCTGGGCTGCCTGAAAGCTGACGAATTCCACTTCCAGACCCTGCTCGGCATAGTAGCCCCGCTCCTCGGCGATGATGCTCGGCGAGTGCGAAGCCAGCGAAAGGATGCCGACATTGATCTTGTCGGCGGCGACTGCCGGCGAAAGCGTCATCGCTCCGACAACTGCCGCCGCGGTGCTGGCGAGCGCCACCGTTCCGAATTTCCTGCGTGTAAGCTTGAGCATGATGTCCTCCCTGCTCCTTGGGTTTTTCCTGCTTCCCGCGTTTCTCCGGCGGGTATCGGATTCCGTGCCGCCTAAATTTTCAGCGTACCCAGAATGTGGTCGGAAAGGTGCCGGACGGCACCCTCCGCGTCATGCGCCAGGATGGCGCTCATGATTGCTTCATGTTTCTTCCTGCCGGCAGCAAGATCGATCCGGCCTTCCCGCAATTCGGCAAGGCGGAAGCGCCGGCTCTGATCGAACAGTCGCTTCTGTATGGCAATCAGTCGCGGCGAGCCGCAGGCCGCGACCAGCTTGGCGTGGAATTCGCGATTGGCCTCATCCCATTCGAGGGCCAAGGATTCGGTATTCTCGCTCAATCTGTCCTCAGCCCGTGAAAGGGTGTGCAGGGCGGCCATGACCTCGCCTTCCCAGCGAACATCGCCATGCTCCATTGACCACCGCAGGCCGATGCATTCGATCTCGGCACGCAGGCGGGTGATATCCTCGAGATCGGCCGCCGTCGCTGATGCCACACGGAAACCGCGCTGCGCATTGGCTTCGACAAGGCCGTCGCTGGCAAGCAGCGTCAGCGCCTCGCGCAGGGAATGCGCGCTGCCGCCGTAACGCTGGCGCAGCTCCTCGATTTTCAGCTTTGTATCGGGTGCAAGAATGCCAAAGGAGATATCACGGCGAACCTGCTCCGCCAGCAGGCGCACCACCGTCGCACTGTCGTCCTTGCCAAACCCGAACAAATTTTTCTCCAATGCGGCGAAAAATCTTCAATATTTTTCGCTTAGTGCATCGGCAAGGCAGGAGTCAATGCCGGGGGTACTGACGTTAAGTTATGGCGAACGCCGCCATCCGGCTGTCGAATTCCGCGCGGATGCGCCTTGCAGCCTCCTCCTTCACCGGCCCATAGCCACGGATCTGCATCGGCAGCAGGAAGGTTTCCGCCAGCAGGTCCAGCCTGTCCGCCGAAAGGTTGGGCAACGCCTTCTCCACCTGTTCTTCGAACCAGCCGATCAGTTCGCGTTCCATCCGCCTCTCCGCAGTGTAGCCGAAGGGGTCGAATGGCGTGCCGCGCAGGCGCTTCAGCTTTGCAAGCACTCGGAAAGGCATCCTGATCCATGGCCCGAAACTGCGTTTCAGGGGCATTCCCCTCGCATCGCGGCCGGAGGCAAGCAAGGGTGGTGCGAGATGGTGCACGATGCGGAACTCGCCATCGAACTCCTCCTTGAGGCGCTCCGTGAAGCCAGTTTCCATATGCAGGCGGGCGACCTCATATTCGTCCTTGTAGGCCATGAGCTTGAAGAGCGAGCGGGCGACGGCTTCTGTCAGTTTCTCCGAACCGAATGGCGCTTCCGCGATACGGACTTTCTCGACCAGCCGCTTGTACCGGGCAGCATAGGCTGCGTCCTGATAATCCGTCAGGAAGGCTTCGCGACGGGTCACGATCTGGTCGAGCGTCCGGCGCGGCTCCGGCTTCGAGCCCAGCAGTCCGGCGAGGCGGTCCGGGTGTGCGAAGGCGACGCGGCCAAGCAGGAAGGCACGATGATTGGCCTCCACCGCCACCCCGTTCAGCTCGATTGCCTGCCGCAGTGCTTCCAGCGAGACCGGCACCAGCCCCATCTGCCAGGCGAAGCCGAGCATCATCACATTGGCAAAAACAGTATCGCCAAGCAGCTTTTCGGCAAGGGCATTGGCATCGACGGAAGCCACATTGCCCTTGCCGGCAGCATCCGAAATCGCCGCGAGCCTGCGTTCGACCGAAAGGCCGGCATCGCGTATGCGTACGACATCTCCGGTCGGCATTTCCGCCAGATTGAGCGCAGCCCTCATCCCTTCCCGATAAGCGGCCGAAGCCTTGGGCGAGGAGGAAACCACGATGTCGCAGCCGATCAGCGCATCTGCCGCGTTGCGGTCGATGCGTACCTGATTGATTTCCTGCGGGCTGGCGGCCAGCCGCACGAAGGAAAGCACCGGCCCGAATTTTTGCGCGAAGCCGGTGAAATCGAGCACCGAGGACCCCTTGGCCTCCAGGTGAGCAGCCATGGTTACCAATGCGCCGACAGTCACGACGCCAGTGCCGCCGACACCGGTGATCAGGAGATCGTAGGGCTTGTCGAGCTCCGGTAGATCGGGATCGGGTAGCTCGGCTGCGAGAGCTGCAAGATCGACTTCCATGCCGGAGCGTTTCTTCCGTGTCGCGCCCTCGACGGTGACGAAGCTCGGGCAGAAGCC
>Ga0164243_10011260_pt1 | contig 12776 bp, 11 predicted proteins | sample OricompcompostOP_FD_108781 | JGI IMG/M metagenome (GOLD analysis project Ga0164243, IMG submission 108781) | Organic Plus compost microbial communities from Emeryville, California, USA - Original compost - Organic plus compost (OP) | ecosystem: Engineered > Solid waste > Mixed feedstock >...
AACGACAAAACCCCCGCGTTAGCAGGGGTTTTGTGCAATCGGGGCGCCGAGATTTGAACTCGGGACCTCACCGACCCGAACGGTGCGCGCTACCAGGCTGCGCCACGCCCCGACGTTGCCTGCTCAGTATTCCACAGCTCGGCGCCGATGGTACGTTCCCCCTGCCATGGCCGCCCGCACGGAAGAGATCGTCGCGTTCCTCGACGAGCTGCTGGAGATCGACCGCTTCGCCGACATGGGGCCGAACGGTCTGCAGGTTCCGGGCGGGGAGACGGTGACCTCGGTCGTCACCGGCGTCTCGGGCCAGCTGGAGCTGTTCGAGCGCGCCGCCGCGCACGGGGCGGAGCTGGTGATCGTCCACCACGGGATCCTGTGGGAGTTCGAGCCGCGGCGGATCGGGGCCGCGCAGGCGAAGCGGCTGAAGACCCTGCTCGCCAACGGGATCGCGCTCGCCGCCTATCACCTGCCGCTCGACGCCCACCCGGAGCTCGGCAACAACGCGCTGCTGGCCGCCGGCCTCGGCGCCGACGCGGTCGAGCGGGCGTTCGACCACAAGGGCCGACCGATCGGCGCGATCGCGACGTTCGGCGGCGACCCTCCCGGCGCGGGCGCGCCCGCCTCCGACCCCGGCCCGCTCGCCGGCGACGGCATCCCCGCCGCGGAGCTGTTCGCGCGCGTCGCGACGCTGACCGACCGCGACCCGCTCGTCTTCGACGCCGGCCCCGACCGCGTGCGCCGCCTCGGGATCGTCTCGGGCTCGGCGGCCAACGACCTGACGACCGCGATCGAGCTCGGGCTCGACGCCTTCATGACGGGCGAGCCGAAGGAGCACGTGATGGCGCAGGCGCGCGAGAACGGCATCCACTTCATCGCCGCCGGCCACTACGCGACCGAGACGTTCGGGATCCGCCGCGTCGGCGAGCTGGTCGCCGAGCGGTTCGGCGTCGAGCACCGCTTCCTCGACATCCCCAATCCGGTCTGACGGGCCGCCCGCCCGGCCGCTGCGCCGGTGGTCGGACCAACGTGTTGAGCGCGTCCGTCGGGGGAGGTATAACCGCCCCACGGCATCCACACGGGAGGTCTTTCGACCGATGGCGAACCATCTGACGCCCACGGAGCTCGCACGTGAGGCCGGCCTCGACCGGCGGGACGTGATCATGAAGTGCCTCGAGATGGGCGTCCCCATCTACAACGGCCGAATCGACAAGACGCTGTTCGCGGCGAGCCTGGAGCAGCAGTACCAGGTCACCGCCTCGCCGACACCCCTGGCGACCGGGTAGGTCGCCGCCCCGGCCGCACGGCGCCGCCCGATGGCGCGCCCCCGGCCCCGCACCGCCCAGCCGCACCCCCACCCGCCACGGAACCCGCGCGCGACCCGCGCGACCGCGCATAGAATCGCCCTGCGCCCGTCCGGCCGCGAGCAGCTGGTCGGAAGGCGCGCCGCCCTCAACACCGGCTGACGGGAAGGCGTACCCTCCAGGGAAGAGAGATGCGCACCGATCCGAGCGACACGGGCGGGCTGTTCGTCACCCGACGGCCCGGGACCAGACCGACCCAGTACAAGGCGCCGCCGAGAACGCTCGGCGAGAGGCGCCGCCGCGCCGATCGCGCCTTCGCCGGCCTGCTGCTGGCGCTGATGATCGTCATCAACCTCTGCTTCTGGGGCCCGCTGCCGCTCGCCTGCCTGTTCGTCGGCGGCCGGCTCCAGCACCTGACCGACAACATCGGCGTCGGCCTCCTCGCCTCGTTCGGCACGCTGATCGGCGGCCTGCTGCTCGGCCTGATGGCGCTGAAGCGGCTCGACTACATGTGGATCCTCGTCCGCCGCGCCGGCGGCGTCGACCAGCGCCAGGGCGTGATCGGCCGCATCTTCATGATCTGCTGCGCGATCGGCGCGCCGATCTTCGCGATCTGGCTGATCGGGTTCAGCGGCGCGCAGCTGTCGGGCATGGGCAACATGGGCATCTGAGGCGTGACCGACGCCGGCCGATCGTACGAGCCGTACCATTGAGGGCGGGATGGGACTCCGCGGGTACTACAAGCAGTTCGCCGGGATGTCCGACGAGGAGATCTCCGCCGAGCTGAAGGAGAGAGCGGCGGAGGAGCGGCGCAAGGCGCTCGCGCGCGTCGACCCGCTCGACCTGTCGAGAACGACCTGGCACGAGCTGCCCCACCCCGACGTCGTCGCCGCCGCCACCTTCGCCGTCCGCGGCACGCTCAACGCCGCCGCCGACCCGACCGCCGAGGAGCTGCGCCGGGCGCTCGGCCGCCGCGTCGGGATCGAGCCGGGCCGGATCGCGGTCGGCAACGGCGCCGCCCAGCTGCTCGCCGCCGCCGCCCGCGCACTGCTGCGCGCCGACGACGAGCTGCTGATCCCCTGGCCCTCCTACGGCCTCTACCCGCTGATGGCCCAGCGCGCCGGCGCCCGCGCCGTGCCGGTCCCCGACGGCCACGACGTCGAGCGGCTGCTCGCCGCCGTCACCGACCGCACGCGCGCGATCGTCCTCTGCAACCCCAACGACCCGACCGGCGCCTACCTGCCGCCGGCGCGGCTGCGCGAGCTGCTCGACGCGCTGCCGGAGCGGGTCTCGCTGCTGCTCGACGAGGCGCTGGTCGAGTTCGTCGCCGACGAGCGCGCCGCCGCCGGCGCGCCGGCGCTGCTCGACGACCATCCGCGCCTGCTCGTCTTCCGCACCTTCTCGAAGATCTACGGCCTCGCCGGGCTGCGCTGCGGCTACGTGCTCGGCGGCCCGGGCTCGGAGCGGCTGGTCGCCCAGCTCGCGCCGGAGCTGGGCGTCGGCGCGCCGGTCCAGGCCGGTGCGCTGGAGGCGGTCCGCTGCTGCGACGCGCAGGTCGCCGCCCGCCGCGCCGTCGTGCTGACCGAGCGCGCCCGCGTGCTCGACGCGCTCCACGACCTGCCGGTCGACGCCGCCCCCTCGGAGGCGAACGTGCTGTGGCTGCGCGCCGCCGGCCTCGGCGCCGCCGAGCTGGCCGAGCGGCTGCGCCGCGGCAACGTGATCGTGATGTCGGGCGCGGAGGTCGGCGACGACGAGCACGTGCGCGCGACCGTCCAGGCGCCGCAGCACGCCGACCGCCTGCTGCAGGCGATCCGCACCGCGCTCTGACCCGCACCGCCCCGCGGCAGCGCCGCGCCCGCAGCTCACTCGCCGGCCGACGCCGACTGCCGCAGCAGCGTGCTTCTCGTCTGCTCGAGGATCGATCGCCAGCGGGTCGTCTCGACCGGCTCGGCGGCGGCGAAGTGCTTGACGACCTTGCGCACGCGCGTCGCCGAGATCTCGATCCCGTGACGGGCGGCGACGCGGCGCAGCCTGTCGTAGTCCTCCGACAGCCTCACCGTCACCGATCTGAAGCCGTGGCGGGCGATCTCCACGCGCGAGCGGTAGTCCATCACGCTCGTGCGGAACATCAGCTCGTCGGTCGGCTCGGGCTCGATCAGCACGATGTCGACGCCCGGGTAGCGCTGCTCCCACTGGCGCTTCAGCTCGTGCAGCCGGCCGTGGGCCATCAGCTTGAAGGTCTGGTAGCCGATCTGCGGGAAGCCCATCTCCGACACCCGCCGCCGCGGCCGCGCCCCCTCGTCGCGCTCCTCCACGTAGGGGACGAGCGGGTTGACGACGACCACCAGCCGCGCACCGGCCTCGACGGCGAGGTCGAGGTTGGTGGTCGAGACGATCCCGCCGTCGACCAGCTCGCGGTCGCCGATCCGCACCGGCTCGTAGACCATCGGCAGCGCCGTCGACGCGCGCACCGCGGTCGAGATCGGGACCGCGTCGAAGCCGTCGCTGCCGAAGACGACCCGCTCGGCGCTGTCGAGGTCGGTCGCGGTCAGGTACAGCTCGTGCGCGAGCGCGCGGAAGTCGTCGCTGCGGCCCGGCCCCTCCAGCACCGTGCGCACGTACTGCTCTATCCCCTTGCCCGAGTAGAGGCCGGAGGGCATCCCGGCGGCCAGCCCGAGCACGACGTCGAGCGCCGAGACCTGGCCCAGCTCGCGTATCAGCCGCCGCGTCAGCCGCGCCGCGTTGAACGGGAAGGCGATCGCGCTCAGCGCCAGGTCGCGCAGGTTCAGCGCCAGCACCGCCTTCAGGTCGACGTCGGGGAACGGCGTCGGCACCTGGCGGGAGAGCACGCGCATCATCTCCTCCGGCGTGATCCCGTTGGCCGTCATCGCCGCGACGAAGGCGCCGGCGCTGGTGCCGACGTAGACGTCGAAGTCGGTCACCGAGCGGTTGACCGACAGCAGGTCGAGCGCGCGCAGCGCGCCGATCTCGTAGACGGCGCCGGTGAAGCCGCCGCCGCCGAGCACGAGCGCGGTCTTCGACGGGCGGGCGCGACGGCGGGCGCCCGCGCCGGGCGCGCGGGTCGCCGTCCCCCGCGCGGCCGCGCCGCCGGAGCCGCCGGCTGGGCCGGCGCGGCGGGCGCGACGGCCGCCGCGCTCGGGCGCCGACGGCTCCAATCTGACCACTCTGCCCATGCACCCAATAGTGTACGGCTGCGATTTGACCGCAAAGCCGGCACATGTCCCCCGCAGACCGCGACTTTCCGCCCGCGTCGCTGTTCCCAGCAGCGTGCGCCGACTTGCCCTGCTCCTCTCCGCGGCCGCGCTGACCGCGCCCGCCGCCACCGCCGCGACCGCCTCCGCCGCCTCGCTCGATCGCGCCGTCGCGCGCGAGCTGGGACGGGCCGGAGGCGCAAACGGCGGCTACGTGCTCGACACCACCACCGGCCGCGTGCTCGCCTCCGTGCGGGCCGACGCGCGACGGGTGCCGGCGTCGGTCGAGAAGCTCTACACGACCTCGACCGCGCTGCTGCGCTTCGGCGCCGACGGCACGCTCGACACGACCGTGCTCGGCGACGGCTCGCTCGACGACGACGGCACCTGGCGCGGCGACCTGTGGCTGCGCGGCAGCGGCGACCCGACCTTCGGCTCGCAGCGCTTCATCGACCGCAGCTACGGCGTCGGCACCAGCGTCGAGCAGCTCGCCGAGGCGATCGCCGACGCCGGCGTCACGCGCGTCGTCGGCCGCGTCTACGGCGACGAGTCGCGCTTCGACCTGCGCCGCGGAGGCCCCTCGACCAACTGGAGCTACGACGTCTGGCTCGGCGGCCCGCTGTCGGCGCTGCTGTACAACCGCGGCCTCGCGAAGGAGAACGGCTCGGCGCTGCAGAAGACGCCGGCGCTGTTCGACGCCCAGCAGCTGACGGCGGCGCTGAAGCGCGCCGGCGTGCGGGTCGCGCGCAAGGCCTCCAGCGGCGCGGCGCCGCGGGCGGCGCAGGAGCTGGCGTCGGTCTCCTCGCCGCCGATCTCGACGCTCGCGCGGCTGACGCTGGTCGACTCCGACAACCTCTACGCCGAGCAGCTGCTGAAGACGCTCGGCGCGCAGTTCGGCAGCGCCGGCTCGACGACGGCCGGCGCCGCGGTCGTGCGCCAGACGCTGAAGCGGTTCAAGATCGCCCCGCGGATCGCCGACGGCTCCGGCCTCTCGCGCGCCAACGCGACGACGCCGCGCCAGGTCGTGACGCTGCTGGACGGGATGCGGGACGAGGCGGCGCTGCGCGCCGGCATGCCGGTCGCCGGCCGCAGCGGCACGCTCGCGAAGCGGATGCGCGGCACGGCCGCCCAGGACCGCTGCCAGGCGAAGACCGGCACGCTCTCCAACGTCTCGGCGCTGGCCGGCTACTGCCGCACCGCCAACAACCACGTGCTCGCGTTCGCCTTCCTCTCCAACGGCGTCAGCACCTACTCGGCGAAGGCGGCGGAGGACCGGCTCGCGACGCTGCTCGCGCGTCAGCGGCCGGTCGGCGCGGCGCGCGCGAAGGCGCGCAGCGGGCTGCCGGCGCCCAGCGGCACGCGCGGCGCGGCGCGGCCGGCGGCCCTCGGCGCCGCCGGTGCGGTCCGGGCGACGCGGTAGCGTCGGCTCCCGTCAGCAGATCGACGGGAGGCGGGCAGTGCTGAAGGGCTTCAAGGAGTTCATCGCGCGCGGGAACGTCGTCGACCTCGCGGTCGCGGTCGTGATCGGCGCAGCGTTCGGCGCGGTCGTGACCGCGCTGGTGAGAGACTTCATCACCCCGATCGTCGCGGCGATCGGCGGCCAGCCCGACTTCTCGGAGCTGAGCTTCACGATCAACGGCAGCAGGTTCGCCTACGGCCACTTCGTCAACGCGGTGATCGCCTTCCTGATCGTCGCCGCGGCCGTCTACCTCTTCGTGGTGCTGCCGCTGGAGCGGCTGCTGAGACGACCCGACGACGCGGACGCGACGCTGCGCGAGTGCCCGGAGTGCCTCGGGATGGTGCCGCCCGAGGCGCGCCGCTGCATGCACTGCACGACCGAGATCGGGCCGGCGCCGGCGACCGCGCCGGCCTGAGCCGGTGAGAGCCGCGGCGCCAGCCTGGAGCCGACCGCGCCGCTCGGGCCGGCCGCGCCGCTCCCCTACGCCGTCGCCTCGGCGGCGGCGTAGGCCGACGACGCGCGCAGCGGCGGCGTGCGCCGCAGCCGCAGCGACAGCAGCAGCGCCGCGCCCAGCAGCGCGCCGGCGACGATCATCACCGCCGCCCAGTGGCCGCCGCTCCACGCCGCGCCGGCGGCGATCCCGCCGAGCGAGGATCCTCCGTAGTAGGCGAGCAGGTAGAGCGCCGAGGCCTGCGCGGCGGAGCCGAGGCCGCCGGAGCGGCGGCCGACCCAGCTCGACGCGACCGAGTGGCCGGCGAAGAAGCCGGCGGTCAGCGTCGCGACGCCGAGCACGATCAGCGGCAGCGCGTGCGCGCCGGTCAGCGCCAGCCCGGCGCCGGCGAGCGCGATCGCCGCCGGCAGCACCGGCCGGCGGCCGACGCGGTCGGCCAGCCGCCCGGCCCACGCCGAGCTGAACGAGCCGATCGGGTAGACGAGGAAGATCGCCGCGACGGCCGCCTCGCCGAGCCCGTACGGCGCCGCCTCCAGCCGGAAGGCGAGGCCGTTGTAGACGGCGACGAAGGCGCCCATCAGCAGTGCGCCGACGGCGTCGAGCCGCAGCAGCCCCGGCTCGGTCAGGTGCGGGCGCATGCCGCGCACCAGCCGCCGCGGCGCGAACGGCCGCGCGACGAAGTGGGCCGACGGCGGCAGCAGCCGCATGAAGGCGAGCGCGCACAGCAGCCCGAGCGCGCCGACGCCGGCGACCGCCAGGCGCCAGCCGCCGACGTCGGCGAGGAAGCCGGCGATCAGCCGCCCGCTCATCCCGCCGATCGCGTTGCCGCCGATGTAGAGGCCGATCGAGAGGCCGAGCGAGGCGCCGTGGATCTCCTCGGCCAGGTAGGCCATCGCGACCGCCGGCAGCCCGGCCAGCGCGACCCCCTCCAGCGCCCGCAGCAGCAGGAGCACGGGGAAGCTCGGCGCCAGCGCCGAGGCGAGCCCGAGCACGGCGGCGGCGAGCAGCGACCAGGTCATCACGCGCGTGCGGCCCCAGGCGTCGGCGACCCAGCCGGCGAACAGCAGGGTGAGCCCGAGCGTCGCCGTCGAGACCGCGAGCGACAGGCTCGCCGCCGCCGGCGAGACCGCGAACTGCGACGCCATCAGCGGCAGCAGCGCCTGCGGCGCGTAGAGCAGCGCGAAGGTCGCCACGCCGGCCGCGAAGAGCGCGATCGCCGCGCGGCGGAAGCCCGGTTCTCCGGCGCGGTGACGAGCGGGGGCGGCGTCGGTCGATGGCACGCAACACACGGTAGGCACGGGCTACACATGTGTCCAATGCATGGTTCAAATCGAATCGATGTGGTACAAGCATCTGTGAGATGGCTCCGCGCGACCCTCCGCAATCGGCCGCTCCGAAACCCGCCCCTCCGCAATCCGCGCCGCCGCGGGAGCCGCGCCCGTGACCGTCGAGGAGCTGCGCTGGTTCGTCGCCGTCGCCGAGCGCGAGCACGTCACCGCCGCCGCCGCCGAGCTGCACCTCAGCCAGCCGGCGCTGTCGCGCGCGCTCGGGCGCGTGCAGGCGCACGTCGGCGTGCCGCTGTTCGACCGCCGCGGCCGCAACCTGCGCCTCAACCGCTACGGCCGCATCTACCTCGAGCGGGCGCGGCGGGCGCTCGCCGAGCTCGACGCCGGCGGCGAGGAGCTGGCGGAGGCGACCGGCGCCGGCGGCGGCGGCACCGTCCTGCTCGCCTTCCTGCACACGCTCGGCACGTGGCTGGTGCCGGCGCTGCTGCGCGGCTTCGGCGCCGCCCGCCCCGACGTCGCGCTGCGGCTCGACCAGGGCAGCGCGCAGGAGATGCTCGAGCGGCTGCGCGCCGGCGACCTCGACGCGGTCCTGCTCAGCCCGCGCCCGCAGGACCGCTCGATCGGCTGGCATCCGCTGGCGACCGAGCCGCTGCGGCTGGCGGTGCCGCCCGGCCACCGGCTGGCGCAGCGCAAGCGCGTGCGGCTGGCCGAGGTCGCCGACGAGCCGTTCGTCGCGATGAACGGCCAGTACAGCCTCCGCCGCGCCACCGACGCGCTCTGCGCCGCCGCCGGCTTCGCGCCCCGCGTCGCCTTCGAGGGCGACGACATCGGCACGCTGCGCGGGCTGGTCGCCGCCGGCCTCGGCGTCGCGCTGCTGCCGCTGCCGCACTCGGCCGGCGTCGCGATCGAGCAGCCGGCGACGCCGCACCTGCAGGTCGCCGACCGCGGCGCCCAGCGCGTCGTCGGGATGGCGTGGGACCGCTCCCGCTACCGCTCGCCGGCGACCGAGGCGTTCGTCGCCTGGGTCGTCGAGCACGGCGCGGCGCTCGTGCCCGAGCTGGCCGGCGACGGCGGCGCCGCCGCCCGTCAGACGGCCGCCGCCCCCGAGGCGCCCGCGGCCCCCTAGGCGGCCGCGCCTGCCGCCTCCTCCGCAGCCGGCTCGACGCGGCCGCAGACCTCGCAGGTGATCGCGCGCAGCTCGGTCGCGGCCGCCGACAGCGTCCGCTCGCGATGCCAGAAGATCCCGACGCCCTGCGTCAGGGTGACGTCGTCCAGCGGCGCGACGACGATCGCCTCGTCGTCGTCGGGGACGCTGAAGCTCGGCAGCAGCGCGGCGCCGACGCCGCCGGCGACGAGGCCGCGCATCGTCTCGTCGATGTCGGTCCGGAAGACGACGTCGGCCGGCAGCCCGATCGCCTCGACGTAGGTCTCCAGCGACGGGCCCGAGCGCTCCTCGTGGCGCCCGATCAGCGGCCGCCCGGCGAGGTCGGCCAGCCGCACCGAGCCGTCCTCGCGCCGCAGCCGCCAGCTCGCCGGCAGCGCGAGCACCCAGCGCACGCGCACGAGGCTGCAGCGCTCGAACGGCCCGTCGGCGAGCGGCAGCGCGGCGAGCGCGAGGTCGAGCTCGCCCTGCTCGACCAGCTCGAACAGCGGCGCGTCGGTCGGGAACTCGCTCGCCTCCACGCGCGCCTCCGGGCGGCGTCTGCGGTAGGCGGCGAGCGCGGTCCGCAGCACGCGGTGGCCGACCCCCTGCAGCACGCCGACCCTGACCGCGCCCCTCTCCCCCTGCGCGAGCTGGGAGAGGTCGGCGCGCGCCGCGGCCTGGCGCGCGAGCAGCGCCTCGGCGTGGCCCATCAGCACCTCGCCGGCGTGGGTCAGCCTCACGTCGTTGGCGCCGCGCGCCCGCTCGACCAGGCGCGTCCCGGCCGTCTCCTCGAGCGTCGCGATCTGGCGGCTGACGGCCGACTGGACGTAGCCGAGGCGCTCGCCCGCGACGCGGAACGAGCCGGTTCTGGCGACGGCGACGAGCGCCGCGAGGTGGCGCGGCTCGAACGGCGGCGCCTCGCGCTCGACCGCCGCGCCGCGCTCGTCCGCCGCACCGCCGTCGCGGACGGCCGCCGTCGCCTCTGGTTCTGGCATCGACACGCCCCGAACGTAGGCGATCGGACGGGTCGGGCTGTCCTCGGACGGACCGCTCACGGGATTTGCGGACCTTTCGGCGGGGCCGGACGGCAACATTCCTGCAAGTACGAGACTTCGCTCATCTGCGCACCCGCGGCATCCCGTCCCAGAACGAGCGCGGCTCGCGCCCGAGCGAGAACAGCGCCAGCCAGCGGAAGCCGGCCGCCCCGGCCTCGCGCGCGCGGCTGCGCAGCCCCGCGACGGTCGCGTGGTGGACGGTGCTGGCGCCGCAGCGGAAGGCGGCGTTGCCGTCGGTCACCGTCCGCCGCACGCCGCACGCGGCGCGCTGGCGCTCGGCGTCGATCGTCGAGATCAGCCGGCCGCGCCCGCCGCGCCGCCAGGCGTAGCCGAACGCGCCGACGATCGGCACCGCCCGCTCCGTCGAGACGTCTGCGGCGCGCGCCAGCACCTCGGCGTAGCCGGCGCTGGTGTCGAGCGGCCCGGGCGGCCCCTGCGGGCCGGTCTCGTTGTAGGTCGCGACCAGCAGCAGGTCGGCGGCGTCGGCGAGCGCCGGCCAGTCGTTGGCGAGCGCCGAGCCGCCTCTCGTCGGCCGCGGCGCGTAGACGGCCAGCCTGCGCCCGCGCGCCGACAGCCCGGCCGCGACCTCGCGCACGAACGCCGTGTAGGCGTCGCGCTGACCGGCGCGCAGCTCCTCGACGTCGAGCGTGACGCCGGCGTAGGCCGGGTCGGAGGCGACGCGCACGACGGCGCGCGCCGCGCGTCGGCGCGCCGCCGGGGCGTCGATCGCCGACGAGCCGCCGGTGCGGGCGTTGACGACCGGCCACAGCGGCACGCCGGCGCGTCTGGCGGCTCTCAGCACCGGCGTGCGGTCCCACGGCTCGCGGACGGTCCCGCGCGCGACGTCGAGCTCGTACCAGTTGGGCGCGAGCACGCTGATCCGCCTGCCGACCTGCGCCAGCCGCGTCAGCTCGCGGCCGTCGGCGCGCGAGAGGAAGGCGAAGACCCGTCTCGGCGGCTTCGCCGGCTCGTCGTCGGAGCCGATCGCCGCGACGCCGAGCGCCGCGACGGCGGCGAGGCCGATCGCCGCCGCCGTCGCGAGCGCCGCCTTCACCACGGCGCTCCGGGCGCCAGCAGCGGGTCGTCCCAGATGCGCTGGTCCTCGCGGCCGAGCCGCCAGAAGCCGACGCCTCCGAGCCCGGCCTGCTTCGCGAGCCGCACCCGCCGCGCCGTCGTCTCCGCGTCGGGGTACCAGACCTCGCGGCTGACGCCGGCGGCGTCGGTGTAGGTCGCGCGGTGGTTGTCGGTGACGGGGTCGAGCGCGATCTGCGCGCCGAGCTGCGGCAGCCGCGGGACGATCTCCTGGTACTCGTAGGCGTTCGCCGAGCCGCCGCCGACCGGCCAGTCGAGCGCGTAGAGGTTGGTGCCGTAGACGAACTTGTGCTTCTGCGGCATCGTCGCGACGTAGTCGATCACGCGGCGGACCCAGTTGACGTCGTCCTGCGGGCCCGGCTCGGAGGTCGACCAGTGCAGCCCCCACGCCATCAGGAAGAGGTAGTCGGCCGCCTCCGACAGCGGCGGGTAGTCGAAGATCCCCGAGCGCGGGTGGGTCGTGCTGTCCTCGGTCTTGGCCGACACCGCGAGCGCGAGCTTGCGCCCGTCGGCGTGCAGCCGGCCGGCCAGCTCCTGCACGAACGAGGTCAGCGCCGCGCGGTCGGCGGCGGCGCCGGCCTCGAAGTCGAGCGAGATCCCGTCGTAGCCGACCTCGCGCGCCAGCGCGACCATCCGGTCCAGCCACGCCGCGCGGGTCGCCGGGTCGGTGAGGATCCGGTGGACGACCGCGGTCCGCTGGCAGTAGACGCGCGCCAGCACCTCGACGCTGCGCGCCTGCGCCCAGCGGGTCACGAGCGGGTCGTCCCTGCCGGTCAGCGCGCCGCCGCCGTCGCATTGGAAGTAGGTCGGGTGGACGACGCCGATCTGCCGGTAGTGGGCGCGGAAGTCGGCGAAGCTCTGGTCGGTGGTCGCCAGCAGGTACGCCTGCGCGTGGCCGCTCGTCGGCGTCGGGTCGTTCGTGCGCGCGCGCACGACCGCCGGCGCGCTCGCGTACCCGTGGCTGTCGATCGCGATCACCGAGACCTCGTAGTCGGTGCTCGGCGCGAGGTTCTGCAGCACGGTCGAGGTGGCGGCGACCTGGCCGACGACGGCGCCGTCGCGCAGCACCCGGTAGGCCTTGATCTCGCCGGCCGCGGCGGTGCTCGGCTGCCACTGGACGCCGAGCTGGGTGTCGGAGACGGCGAGCGCTCTCAGGCCGCTCGGCGCCGTCGGCGCCGCGTGGCCGGTCGTCGCCGTGACGGTCGCGCTCGGACGGCTGGTCCGCCCGCGCCGGTCGACGGCGACGACGGCGAAGCGGTACGTGCGGTTGGGCGCCCCGCGCAGCCTCCAGCCGGTCGCTCTCGTCTGCCCGACGGTCGCGCCGTCGCGCACGAGCCGGTAGCCGGCGAGCCTGCCGTCGCCGCGTCTGCCGGGCCGCCAGCTGAGCCGCAGCTCGCGCTCGTCGCCGTGGACGGCGAGGTAGCGCGGCGCGCCGGGGGCGCGGTAGGCGACGCGGATCCGCTTCTGCGCGCGGCAGCGGGTCGGCTTGCCGCGGGCGTTCAGCGTCCGCACGACGAAGCGGTGGCGCGTGCCGACGGTGACGCGCAGGCGCAGCGCGCGCTTCGCCGTCTGGCCGACGACGCCGCGGTCGCGCACGACGCGGAAGCGCAGCGCGCGTCTGCCTCTCGCGCGCGTCGTCGCGTTGCGCGGCACGCGCCAGCGCAGCACGGCCGTGCGCTGCCCGACCCGGCGCGACAGCGTCAGCCGCGACGGCTGGACGCGCATGCAGCGCCGTGCGACCCGTCCGCGCTTCGCCGCGCCCGTGCGCTGCGCGGCGCC
>Ga0164243_10011261_pt1 | contig 12775 bp, 10 predicted proteins | sample OricompcompostOP_FD_108781 | JGI IMG/M metagenome (GOLD analysis project Ga0164243, IMG submission 108781) | Organic Plus compost microbial communities from Emeryville, California, USA - Original compost - Organic plus compost (OP) | ecosystem: Engineered > Solid waste > Mixed feedstock >...
GACCGCGATCTTCTTGCCCTTCAGGTCGGCGGCCGTCTCGATGCCGCTGTCTCTGCCGGCGATGATCCCCTCGTTGTCGGGCTGGGCCGGCTCGATCGCGAAGAACTTGAAGTCCGAGTTGCCCGCGAGCGCGCCGATCGCCGCCGAGATCGAGCCGTAGGTGACGTCGACGTCACCGGCGTTCATCGCTTCGACCGCCGGCACCATCGCCGGGAACGGGCCGGCGTACTCGGCCTTGGCGCCGAGTCTCTCCAGCTCGCTGTCGATCGAGCCGATCTGCTTGGCGACCGCCGCCAGGGTCACGCCCTGGAGCACGCCGACCTTGACCGTCTTGCCCGCGGTCGAGGAGCCCTGCGCGGTGGTGGCGGCGTCGCCCCCGCCCCCGCCGCCGGCCGCGGTCGCCTCCTCACCCGAGTCGCTGCCGCAGGCGGCCAGCACCACGGCCGCCGCCAACGCGACGAGCACGGCGGCGATCCGCGCCGCGCTCAGGGTCCGTCGTCTCTGCTTCACGTCGTTCTCGTTCCTGGTCAGGGGTCGGCGGGTCAGCGGGCGGGGACGCCGGGGGTCTGCTCCGTCCAGGTGTGGCGGGCGGGGTCGAAGCCGGCCGCGGGGTCGGCCGGGCGGTCGTGCCGGTTGAGGTCGTGGACGACCGGCAGGTGCGGGAGGATCGTCTCCGAGATCCGGTACGCCTCCTCCAGCAGCGGGAAGCCGGAGACGATGAACGTCTCGATCCCCGCGTCGCGGTACTGCTGGATCGTCTCCAGCACCGTCTCGGGGCTGCCGACGATCGCAGTGCCCGGACCGGGGCGCACCAGCCCCAGGCCGGCCCACAGGTTCGGGTAGATCTCCAGCTCGCGGACGTCGTCCGGCACGCGCCCGCCGTGCAGCGCGGCCATCCGCTGCTGCCCGACCGAGTCGCTTCTGCCGAACATCCCCTGCATGCGGCCGACCGACTCGGGGTCCATGTGGTCGAGCAGGTCTCTCGTCGCCGCCCACGCGGCCTCGTCGGTGTCGCGCGTGATGATGTACAGCCGGATCCCGAACCGCAGCCTGTCCTCGCGGCCGTGCTTGGCGGCCAGCTCCTTGACCTGCTTGATCCGCTCGGCGGTCGCCTCCGGCGGCTCGCCCCACGACAGGTAGGTGTCGATGTTCTCCGCGGCGCTCTCAAGCGCCTCAGGCGAGGCGCCGCCGAACCACAGCGGCGGGGTCGGGCGCTGGACCGGGCGCAGCGGCACGCGGCCGTTCTCGACCGTGAGGAACTCGCCGTCGAAGTCGACCGTCTCGCCCGACAGCACCCGCCGCCAGACCTTCACCCACTCGCTCGTGTAGGCGTAGCGGTCGCGGTGGTCGAGCGGGACGCCGTTGGCCTTCAGCGTGCTCGCGTCACCGGCGACGATGTTGAGGATCGTGCGGCCGTTGGAGAACTGGTCGAAGGTGGCGGCCATCTTCGCCGCCAGCACCGGCGAGATCAGCGGCGGGTGGACCGCGATCAGGAAGCGCATCTTCTCCGTCTCGCGCGCGAGCGTCGAGGCCAGCACCCACGTGTCGTGGACGCCGGTCGCGAACAGCGCGCCGGAGTAGTCGAGGTGGTCGACCGCGCTCGCGATCTGGCGCAGGTAGGTCCAGTCAAGCTGGCGCGAGCCGTCCTGGCGCCACGGGTAGTGGCCGTCCGGGCCGGTCAGGTACCAGAGGACCTCGATCGGGCCGCCGCTCACGACGCCACCAGGGCCGCGGCCGGGTCGACGACGGCGGCGCGCACGTCGATCGCGCCGGCGATGATCCCCTGCCGCGCGAGCAGGTCGGCGGCGCGCTGCTGCTCGTCGGCGAACGCGTCGCTGATCGGCTTGGGCCCCCACGGGCGGCGGCGCAGCGCCGTCTCCCACTGCTCGGCCGACTTGGCGCCGGGCGCGTGGGCGGCGAACAGCTCGGCGGCGGCCGCCGGCTGCTCGGCGATCCAGCGGTCGACCGCGACGAGCGCCTGCGCGAAGGCCTCCAGCAGCCGCGGGCTGCGCTGGGCGAAGTCGCGGCGGGCGAACCAGACCGAGCGGTTCGACATGACGGTGTCGGTGTCGACGAGCGGGCGGACCGTGCCGGCCTGCTCGGCGGCGAGCAGGTCGGGGTCGCCGCCGACCCAGGCGTCGACCTCGCCGCGCTCGAGCAGCTCGCGGCCGCGGGCTGAGTCGGACTTCGCGTCGGCCTCGGCGGTGTCGTCGACGACGACGTCGGCGAAGGTGAGCCCCACCTGGTCGAGCGCCACCGCCAGCAGGATCGTCTGGTAGGAGCCGTGCGCGAGCGCGACCCGCTTGCCCTTCAGGTCGGCGACCGAGGCGATCGCGTCGTCGTCCTTGCGCACCACCAGCTTGCCGTGCGCCGGGCGCGGGTCGGAGGCGGCGACGTAGACGACGTCGACGCCGTCGGCCTGGAGCGTCAGCGGCGGGGTCGCGCCGGTGCCGGAGACGTCGATCCGGTCGCCGGCGATCAGCGCGAGCGTCTCCAGCCCGCTCGGGTAGTCGACCCACTCGACGGTCGCGTCGAGCGGCTCCAGCAGGCCTTCGAGGATGCCCTTGCGGCGCAGCGCGAAAAGCGACGGGTTGCTCGGGTGGACCCCGACGCGGATCTGATCGGACATTGGTCGTTCAGTCCTTCTGGTCGTTCGGTGGATGGGATCGGTCAGTCGGTCGTGCCGCCGCGCGCGCCCTCCGCGCGCAGGGCGCGGGCGGCGGCGAGCGGGCGCGGGTCGGCCCACGCGCGCACGTCGAAGTCGCGGCCGGGGCCGTCGCCGAGCAGCCCCTGCTCGGCGAGGAAGGCGCGCTCCAGCTCGAGCGCGTCGAGCCAGTCGTCGCGCAGGTCGGGATGGAGGCGGGCGTCGCCGTAGGCCCGTCTGGCCGAGGCGGCGTCGCCGCCCGACTCGGAGGCGAGCACGCGCGTCAGCTCGGTGCCGTTGGCGCTCGCCCAGTCGGCCGCGTCGAGCAGCGTCGCGAGGTAGCGGGCGACGACCTCCGGGCGCTCCTCCAGCAGCCGCGCCGCTGCCGTGACGGTGCGCGGCGTGCCGTTGTTGACGCGCACCGCCGGGTCGGGGTGGGAGCCGAACTCGACGACCTCGAAGACGCCGTCGGCGGCGGCCGCCAGGACGCCCGGGGCGCCCTTCACGTAGACGGCGTCGGCACGGCCGTCGCGCAGCGCCGCGAGCTCCAGGTCCCAGACGCCTCTCGGCGCTCGCTCGCCCGGCCCCCAGCCGGTGCCCGCGCGGCGTGCCGGCAGGTCGACCAGCGCGACGTCGGCGAGCGTCAGGCCGGCGAGCGACAGCGCCGCCTGCGCGCCGCGGAGCGCCATCGCCGCCTGGAAGTCGACGACCGCGTCGACGTAGCGCGGCACGCCGACCCGCCGGCCGGCGAGCTTCGAGGGATCGCCGGCGAGCGCGCGGTCGGCGGTGAGCAGCGCCTGGTACTCGTCGATCCAGGTCAGCGCGATCAGGCGCGTGTCGGCGCCGTTGGCGCGCGCCCACAGGCCCGGGACGTTGCCGCCCTCGCGCACGAGCCCGTCGTTGCCGTGGTGGAAGTGGGCGTCGCGGGTCGCCTGGTCGGGCGCGTCCTGGAGGTACTCGACGGCGACGCCCAGCGGGCTGAGGCCGGCCTCCAGCAGGCCGCGGTCGAAGGCGACGCTGGAGGCGGTCGGGACCGGGCAGCGGGTGATCCACAGCTGGGTGGAGGCGGTCGTGCTCACTGGTGGCGCTCCTCGGCGTCGGGGGTGGTGGGCGCGGCGACGCCGAGCTGGTCGAGCAGCCGGCGGCGCAGCGCCTCGAAGCCGGCGCTGCCGCGCGTGCGGGCGGCGGCCGGGACCGGCTCGTCGAGTTGGATCACGCCGTCGCGCATGACCGTCACGCGGTCGGCGAGCGCGAGCGCCTCGTCGACGTCGTGGGTGACGATCAGGACGGCCGGGCGGTGGGCCTCCCACAGCGCGCGGACGAGCGCGTGCATTCTGATGCGGGTCAGCGCGTCGAGCGCGGCGAACGGCTCGTCGAGCAGCAGCAGCTGCGGCTCGCGCACCAGCGCGCGGGCGAGCGCGGTCCGCTGCGCCTCGCCGCCGGAGAGCGTCACCGGCCAGGCGTCGGCGTGGTTGGCGAGGCCGACCTCCCGCAGGGCGCGCTCGGCGGTCGCGCGGTCGGCGCCGGGCAGGCCGAGCAGGACGTTCTTCCACACCTTCTGCCACGGCAGCAGGCGCGGCTCCTGGAAGACGACCGAATGCGACTCGGGCACCTCGACCGTGCCGGCCTGCGCCTGCTCGATGCCGGCCAGCAGCCGCAGCAGCGTCGTCTTGCCGCAGCCGCTCGGGCCGAGCAGGGCGACGAACTCGGAGGGTCCGATCTCGAAGTCGAGGCCGCGGAGCACCTCGCGCGCGCCGAAGCGCTTGACGACGCCGGCGGCGCGGACCGCGGGCGGGGCTGCGACGGTCGCGCTCATGCTCCGCGGAAGCTCCCCCGCCAGCTCAGCAGGCGGCGCTCGAGGATCCGGACGAGGCCGTCGCCGACCAGCCCGAGGACCGAGTAGACGACGATGCCGACGAGCACGACGTCGGTCTGCAGGAACTGGCGCGCGTCGGAGACGAGCGCGCCGATGCCGCTGTTGGCGTTGACCGTCTCGGAGACGACCAGCGCGATCACCGACAGGCCGAGCGCGTAGCGCAGCCCGACGAGGATCGACGGGAGCGCGCCGGGGACGACGACCTGGCGGACGAGCTGGCGGCGGTTGAGGCCGAAGACCTCGGCCGCCTCGATCAGCTTCGCGTCGACGCCGCGGATCCCGGCGAACGTGTTCATGTAGACCGGGAAGGTGACGCCGAAGGCGATCAGCGCGACCTTCGAGACGTCGCCGATCCCGAGCCACAGGATGAACAGCGGGATCAGCGCGACGAACGGCACGGTCCGCAGCGCCTGCATCGTCGCGTCGATCAGCTCCTCGCCGAGCTTGAACAGCCCGGCGGCGATGCCGAGCGCCAGGCCGATCGGGATCCCGATCACCAGCCCGATCGCGATCCGCGTCAGCGAGATCCCGAGCGCCTCGGTCAGCCTGCCGCTGGTGAGCAGCTCCCAGAAGGCGCTCGCGACCTCGCTCGGCGGCGGCACGAGCGTCGTGTTGACCAGGTCGAGCGCGGCGGCGAGCTGCCACAGCGCCAGCAGCGCCAGCGGCACGATCGCCCGTCGCGCGACGGTGCCGGCGAGCGCGCGGAGGCGAGCGCCGCGGGTGGCCCGTGCGCCGTCGGCGGCGGCTCGGCTCGCCGCGCGGCTGGGCGCCCGAGCGTCGGAGACGGCCGCGCCTGCGTTGCGCGCAAGCGGCCTCCCGTTATTCTCGACTGTCTCGATCGTATTCATCCAGTTTATGGGTCGCAGACGACGCGCCGACCGCCCGGAACCCCACCGCCAGACGACCGCGCGACCTAATCCCTACTAACTCGGTCAACTTACCACAGTTTCTCTCAGGCGCCGAGTCCCGTTCACTGGAAATGCACACCAGGCGCCGTCCGGACGCGGCTTGCCAAAACGGCAAGGAGCCTTGGCAACCGATCGTGTCGCTGCCACGTTGGAGGCATGGACACGGTTTGGGATTGCATCGTCGTCGGCGGCGGGGCCGCCGGCCTCAGCGCGGCGCTGGCGCTCGGCCGCGCGCGGCGGCGGACGCTCGTCGTCGACGCCGGCGGTCAGAGCAACCGCCCGGCCCACGGCGTCGGCGGCCTGCTCGGCCACGACGGCCGCCCGCCGGCGGAGCTGTACGAACTGGGGCGCGCCGAGCTGGCGGCCTACCCGGCGGTCGAGCTGCGCAACGGCGAGGTCGTCGCGGGCGAGCGGCTGCGGGAGGGCGGCTTCGAGCTGACGCTCGCCGACGGCCGCCGCGAGCGGGCGCGGCGGGTGCTGCTGGCGACGGGGATGGACTACCGCCCGCCCGAGCTGCCCGGCGTCGCCGAGCGGTGGGGCCGATCGGTCTTCCACTGTCCCTTCTGCCACGGGTGGGAGGTGCGCGAGCGGCCGCTCGCCGTGCTCGACGGCGGCCAGGACGGCCCCCGCCGCGCGCTGCTGCTGCGCGCCTGGAGCGACGACGTGACGTTGCTGACCGACGGGCCCGCCGAGCTGGCCGACGACGACGCCCGTCGCCTGGCGACGCTCGGCGTGACGGTCGACGAGCGTCCAGTCGCCGGGCTGCGCGGCCCGGACGCGTCGCTGGAGGCGGTCGTGTTCGCCGACGGCGGCGGCGAGCTGCCGTGCAACGGCCTGCTCGTGCCGGTGACGCTCCACCAGCGCTCACCGCTCGCGCAGCAGCTCGGCGCGACCACGGCCGCCGCGGGCCTTGCCGCGGACGCCGTCGTCGTCGCCGACGCCGGCCTCACGACGCCGGTTCCCGGCCTCTCGGCCGCCGGCGACGCGACCGGCGCGATGCCGTCGGTCGCCAATGCGGTCGCCGCCGGCGCGACCGCCGCGGCGTTCGTCGTCCACGGGCTGATGGAGGAGCGGGCCGACGGCAGCTGAGCGGTCGGCCGGCGCCGCTCAGCGGCCGGGGGCGCTGTCGTGGACGACCCGCCCGGGCAGCTCGCCGCGTTCGAGCCGCTGCCACATGACGCGGCGCCGCGGCTTGCCGCTGGAGGTGCGGTCGATCGACCCGGGCTCGCCGCAGACCACCGTCACGCGCGCCGCGTGGTCGCTCTCGCGCTCGAGCAGCGCCGCGAGCGCCTCGACCCACGGCCCCGGCGGCTGCTCGACGAGGGCGCTCAGCGCGCTGGAGCCGTCGCGCATGCCGGCGAGCACGACGCACTTGCCGCGCGGCACGCCGAGCTGGGTCGCGCGCGCCTCAAGGTCCTCGACGAAGACCGTCCGGCCGCGGACCTTCAGGCTGTCCCCCAGCCGCCCCATCACGAACAGCTCGCCGTCGAGCAGGAAGCCCGCGTCGCCGGTCAGCACGCGGCCGCCGTCGAAGCGGGTCGACGCGCTCGGCGCGCCGGCGTAGCCCGGGCTGACCGTCGGGCCGGTGACCGCGATCTCGCCGAGCGAGCCCTCCGGCAGCTCGGCGCCGTCCTCGCCGACGATCGCGACCTCGACGCCGGCGTGCGGCCGGCCGCAGCCGATCAGCCAGCCGGCGCCGGAGCCGATCCGCCCCTGGTCGGTCAGCGGCGCGCGCTCGACGACCTCCAGCGGCCGGCCGAACTCGGCGGCCGCCCAGTCGGGACGGACGGCGCGCGGGACGTCGGCGACCGCGACGCCCGTGACCGCCAGCGTCGCCTCGGCGAGGCCGTAGGCGGGCAGGAACGCCGACGCGCGGAAGCCGTAGGGCTCCAGCCGGCGCGCGAACCGTCCGAGCACGTTCGCGTCGAGCCGCTCGGCGCCGACGATCGCCACCCGCCAGCTCGAGAAGTCCATCCGCTCCAGCTGCTCGTCGGTCAGCCGCCGGTCCGCGTAGCCGAATCCGAAGTTGGGCGCGACGCCGATCTGGGCGCCGTGCAGCCCGTAGCACTCGAGCCAGCGAACCGGGTCGCGGACGAACTGGTCGGGTCGCATCACCCACGCGTCGCTCTGGTGGACGGTGGGCGTGACCATCCCGCCGATCAGCCCCATGTCGTGGTACAGCGGCAGCCACGTCGCCGTCGCCGCCTCGGGCTCGGTGGCGATCCAGCGCCGGATCATCGTCACGTTGCCCTCGAGGTTCTCCCACGTCACCCGCACGGCGCGCGGCTCGCCGGAGGAGCCGGAGGTGAACTGGAGCAGCGCGAGGTCGGCCCGCTCGCGCCGGGACGGGACCGTCGGCGTCCCCTCCGACGCCTCGATCCGCGCGACGCGGCCCGCGCAGCCGGCCAGCGCGGCCGCCTCCTCGACGATCCCGTCGCCGGGGCCGTCGACGAGGATCAGCACGGGCTTGGCGGTGCGCAGGATCGCGGCTGCGTGCTCGACGGCGGCGGCGCGCTCGCGCACGAACAGCGGCAGCTGGAGCGGGCTCGGCGTGTTGCCGGCGGCCAGCACGCCCATGAACGCCAGGAAGAAGGTCGGGCCGCTCGGGGCGACGATCGACACGACGCCGTCGCGCTCGTGCCGCAGCGCGGCGACCTGCTCCGCCATGCCGGCGACGAGCGCCGCCAGTCTCGCGTACGGCCAGTCGGCCCACCCGCCGCCGTCGTCGGCGAAGCGCAGGCCGCGCTCGGCGCTGGGCTCCTCCAGCCAGCCGAGCAGGTCCCGCTCGGCGACCGTCCCGGCGCCGGCCGGAGGCGCTGTCGAATCGATCGGGCGCATGTTCGTCTTCTCAATCTGACGAACCTAGACTTGCGCCGCAAATGCACTCAGCTCACCGCGGCGCGACATATGCCGACCTGATGCTGGCGGGCCTGCAGCGGCGTCCGTCGGGCACCGTCGACCGCGTCGGGCAGTTGATCGCGGCGCTCGCATCGGCCGGCGTGCAGCGGCACGACGGCGTCGCGATACTCGCGATCCCCGGGCCCGACAGCAACGCCGCCGCGGCGGCCGCGCTCGCGCTCGGCGCGCGGCTCACCTTCCTGCACCCGCTCGCGTCCGCCGACGACCAGGCCCACATCCTCGACGACGCCGACGTCTCCACGCTCGTGCACCACCCGCTGCTGGCCGAGCGCGCCGCGCAGGTCGCCAGCCGCGCGCCGCGCGTCGAGCGGCTCCTGTCGCTCGGGCCCTCCGGCGACGCGCTCGACCTGATCGCGCTCGCGGACACGCTCCCGCACGTCCCCGCGCGCTCCGTCGCCGAGGAGGAGGACGTCGCGTTCGTCCACTACACGGGCGGCACGACCGGCCGACCGAAGGGCGTCGCGGTCACCCATCGCGCGATGGTCCACGGCGCGCTGATGGTGCTGTCCGAATGGGACTGGCCGCACGAGGTCCGCTTCCTCGCCTGCACGCAGATGGCGCAGGTCCTGCTCGTCCCGATCCGCCTGCGCGGCGGCGAGGTCCACTTCACCCCGTTCGACCCCCAGCTGGTGCTCGACACGATCGCGCGCGAGCGGATCACCTGCATGTACCTCGTGCCGTCGATGGTCTACGCGCTGCTCGACCATCCCGGGATCCGCGACGCCGACCTCTCGAGCGTCGAGTCGATCTTCTACGGCGCCTCGACGATCTCGCCGACGCGGCTCGAGGAGGCGCTCGACGTCTTCGGCCCGGTCATGTGCCAGATATACGCCTCGACCGAGGCGACGCACACGGTCTCGGTCCTGCGCAAGCGCGACCACGACGCCGCCGTGCCCGGACGGTTGGAGTCGTGCGGTCGTCCGGCCGCGGCGCTCGACGTCCAGGTGCACGACGACGCGGGCGTCGAGGTGGCGCCGGGCGTCGCGGGCGAGATCGCCGTCCGCGGCCGCTCGCTGATGGAGGGCTACTGGCGCCAGCCGGAGGCGACCGCGCGGGCGCTGCGCGGCGGCTGGTACCGCACCGGCGACGTCGGCTTCCAGGACGAGCACGGCTTCCTCACGATCGTCGACCGGCGCCACGACGTGATCATCCGCGACGGCGTCAACGTCTATCCGCGCGAGGTCGAGCTGGCGCTCGCCAGCCACCCCGACGTGCTGCAGGTCGCGGTCTGCGGCGTGCCCGACGCCCGCTCCGGCGAGCAGGTCCTCGCGACGGTCCGGGCGCGCCCCGACGCCGAGCCCTCGACCGACGAGCTGCTGCGGCTGGTGCACGAGCGTAAGGGCGTCCGCTGCGTCCCCGACACGATCGCGTTCGTCGACGCGATCCCGATGACGGCGAACGGCAAGCCCGACCGCAAGCTGTTACGCGCGCGAGCGGCGCAGTAAGGCGCGCCGGACCAGCGCGGCCAGCTCGGCGACCGTCGAGGCCTCCGCGAACTCCTCCAGCGGCAGCTCGACGCCGTGCCGCCGCTCGATCGCGGTGTGGATCTCCAGCGCGAGCAGCGACTCGCCGCCGACGTCGACGAACTCGTCGAACGCCCCGACTGGCGTCGGCGTGCGCAGCGTCGCCTGCCACAGCTCCGCCAGCTCGCGCTCGAGCTCGTCGCGCGGCGCGACGAAGACCGTCGTCGCCTCACGCGAGGCGCTCGCGGGATCGGGCAGCGCGGCGCGGTCGACCTTGCCGTTGGGCCCGACCGGGAAGGCGCCGACACCGACGAACAGCGACGGCACCATGTAGCCGGGCACGCGCTGCTCGAGGAAGGCGCGCAGCGCGGCGGTCTCCGGCGCGCGCTCGCCGTCGCAGGCGAGGTAGGCGACCAGCCGGCGGTCGCCGGGGGCCGGCTCCCACTTCGTCACGAGACACTGCGCGACCCCCGGGTACGCGCCGAGCGCCGCCTCGACCTCCCCGGGCTCGATCCGGAAGCCGCGGATCTTGACGAGGTCGTCGGCGCGTCCGGCGTACTCGAGCGTGTCGCCGTCGCGGCGCACGAGGTCGCCGGTCCGCAGCCAGCCGGCGCCGCTGCCGTCGGGCCCCGGGCCGAACCGCTCGCGCGCGAGCGCCGGCGCGTTCAGGTAGCCGCTCGCGACCGCGACGCCGCCGACGTAGAGCGCCGCCGCGCCGTCGCCGTCGGGGGTGGCGAGCGCTATGTCGACGCCCGGGATCGGCGCGCCCATCGGCGCCACCGGCCGGTCGTCCGCGGGATCGCAGCGCCAGTGCATGACGAGCGGCGCCTCGCTGAGCGCGTAGAGGTTGTGCAGCTCCGCTCCGAGCCGCTCGAACGCCGTCTGCTGCAGCGCCCGTGTCAGCGGCTCGCCGCCGCACAGCACGTGCCGCACGGCGCCCATCTCGGCCCGGCGGACGTGCGCGAGGAAGCGCGAGAACCCGGACGGGATGAAGCCGAGGATCGAGACGCGCTCGTCGCGCACGAGCGCGCCGACCGCGCGCAGGTCGCGCTCCTGGCCGGCCGGCAGGACGGCCGCGTAGCCGCCGGTCACGTGCGGCCAGACGAGCTGGCGCAGGACGCTCACGAAGCTGACCGTCGAGCGCAGCAGGTGGCGGTCGCCGGGCCCGACCTCGAAGGTGCGCTCGACCCACGGGACGAACGCCGAGCAGGTCGCGTGCGACAGCATCACGCCCTTCGGCTCGCCGGTCGAGCCCGAGGTGTAGAAGACGAACGCGAGGTCGTCCGGCGCGCCGGACGCGCTGACGACGGCCTCGGCGCGAGCGAGCTCAGGCCCGTCCCAACGCAGCTGAAGCGTCGCCACGCCCAGCTCGGCCGCGACGTCGTCGGCCTGCCCCGGACGGGCGACCACGGCCGCCGGTCCGGCGAGCGCAAGGGTCGCGGCGAGGCGTCTCCACGGGTCGGCCGGATCGAGCGGCAGGCATGCGGCGCCGACCTTGAGCACCCCCCAGACCGCCGCGGCGTAGTCGGCCGAGCGCTCGACCAGCAGCGCCACGAGCGCCCCGCGCCCGACGCCGCGGCGCGTCAGCCAGGCGGCGACCCGCCGGGCGCGGTCGTCAAGCTCGTCGTAGGTCCACACGTCGCCGCCGCGGCCGATCGCGGGACGGCCGCCATGGCGCGCGACCGTCGCGTCGAACATCGCCTGGAGCGTCCGGGGCATCGCCGCGGCGCTCATCCGGCCGACTGCCCGCCGGCGGCGAGCATCCGCGCGACGACCTGCTGCACGTCGCCGACGGTGGCGATCTCCAGCGCGTCGCCCTCCGACAGCGGCGGCAGGTCGAACGCCTGCTCGAGCGCCAGCGCCAGCTCGACGAGCGTGAGCGACTCGAACCCGAGGTCGTCCTCCAGGTCGGTGCGCTCGTCGACGTGCTCGCACGCGCGCGGCGCGAGGCTGATGATCTCCCGCAGCACGCGCTCACGCACGCTGTCGTCCGCCTGCACGCTCATGCGCGCGCCTCCTCGATCGTACGCAACGGATGGTCCCGCCCGTGCAGCTCGCGGTACTCGTCGAGCCCGGCGCGCACGGCGGCAGCCCACGCTCGGCGCACGTCGGCCGCGACGTCGTCGAGGCCCATCCGCCGCACGCGCGCGGCGAGCGCGTCGCCGGCGCGGGCGATCCGGCGCTCGACGTCGACCGCCATCGTGCGGCGCACGCTCGCCGGCAGCAGCTGCGGCCACGCCAGCTCGGGCGCCAGCACGATCCGCACCGCAAGCGGGACGGAGGCGTGGAGCTGCTCGGCGATCGCGTCGCCGTAGCCGCTGCGGACGCCCTCGCGCAGCGCCCCGACCCCGAAGCTGATGTGGCGCGACTCGTCGCGGGCGATGTTGAGCATGCCGGCGCGCAGCGCGGCGAGGCCCGGCCGGTCGCGGACGAGGTCGAGCATCAGCCGCTGGCCGGTGACGGCGAGCACGCCCTCGACGATCAGGTGGTAGAGCGTGACGGCCCGGTACCAGCAGGCCAGTCCGCCGCTGCGCCAGACGCGCTCCGTCACGTCCCGCAGCTGCCGGTCGAGCAGCTCCGCGAAGTGCGCCGGCGTCGCCTCCCACCGCTCGTTGACGTCGTCGCCCAGGCTCACGCCCGCGTCGCGTGCCCCGACGGCTTCGAGGTAGCGGACGAAGAACAGCGCGTGACGCGCCTCGTCGGCGAGCTGGGTGCACAGGTACATCTGCCACGTCGGCTCCGGCGCGCACTGGGCGAGCGGCGCCAGCGTCTGGGCGACCGCGACCTCGCCGAGGAAGAAGCGGTCGACGTTGCGCCGCAGCTCGGCCGCCAGGAAGCTCGGCAGCCCCTCCCACCCGTCGCGGTCGGCCGCCATGTCGACGTCGGCCAGCGTCCAACTCTGACGCTCCCAGCGGTCGAACAGCGTCAGCGCGTCGCGCGGCTCGAGGTCGAGCTCGTCGAGCTC
>Ga0164243_10011262_pt1 | contig 12772 bp, 14 predicted proteins | sample OricompcompostOP_FD_108781 | JGI IMG/M metagenome (GOLD analysis project Ga0164243, IMG submission 108781) | Organic Plus compost microbial communities from Emeryville, California, USA - Original compost - Organic plus compost (OP) | ecosystem: Engineered > Solid waste > Mixed feedstock >...
CTTAGGTTCGGCCTCATGGACACCGACGAAGCCACCCCGCGCGGGCTTGCCGCCGACTTGAAGGACGCGATCGCCCCGCGGACGGTTCTCCTCGTGGCCGGGGTGCTGCTCCTGCAGCTCGGCTTCATCCTGTCCTACGTCGGCGCGTTCCACAGTCCCGCGCCGCACCGGGTAACGATCGCCGTAGTAGGTCCACAAGGGACCGTCGACCGGATCAACTCGCTCGACGCGGCCCCGGTCGAGGCCACCGCGGCCGGATCCGTCGACGACGCACGCCTCAGCATCCTCGAACGCGACGTCGCCGCCGCCTATGTCATCGACCCGCAGGGCACCACCGACACCCTCCTCGTCGCCACGGCGGGCGGCCCCGCGCTGGCCACCGCGGTCGAGCAGGTGTTCACCCAGCTCGGCGCCGCGCAGAACCGCACCCTGACCGTCGAGGACATCGCGCCGCCCCAGCCGGGGGACGCGCGCGGTCTCACCGCGTTCTACGCCGTCGTCGGCTGGCTCGTCGGCGGTTACCTCGCCGCCGCGGCGCTCGGCGTGGCCAAGGGCGCCCGCCCCGCAACCCTGCGGCGCACCACGATCCGGCTGGCCGCGCTGGTGCCCTACGCGATCCTGTCCGGCCTCGGCGGCGCCCTCGTGGTCGACCAGGTGCTCGGCGCGCTGACCGGTCACTTCCTGTCGCTGTGGTGGATCGGCGCCGCGCTGACCTTCGCCGCCGCCACCGTGACCACCGCGCTGCAGGTGCTGTTCGGGGTCATCGGCGTCGGCGTCGCCGTGCTGCTCTTCGTCATCCTCGGCAACCCCAGCGCGGGCGGCGCGTACCAGACCGAACTGCTGCCCGGGTTCTGGCGCGCGATCGGCGGCGCGCTGCCCAACGGCGCGGGCACCGAGGCGATCCGCGACGAGGTGTACTTCGGCGGGCACGGCGCGGGCGGCCCGATCCTCGTCCTCCTCGGGTGGGGACTCGCCGGGCTGATCGTGACACTCGGCGCGTCCGCGTTGCGGATCCGCCGGGAAACCGCCGCGGCCTCCACTACCCTGGGCGGATGAAGGAACGGTCCCTGGCCAGCGGCGAAGAAGCACAGGCGATGATCGCCGAGGCGCGCAAGGCGCTGTTCGTCATGGTCGGCTTCCTCGCCGTCATCTGGCTCGTCCAGATCATCAACTGGGCGAACGGCTACCGGCTCAGCTTCGACTTCGGTATCGAGTCCCGCAACCCCACGTCGCTGCCGGAAATCTTCACCGCGCCGTTCCTGCACGGCAGCTGGGGGCACATCGAGGGCAATTCGGGCCCGCTGTTCATCTTCGGCTTCCTCGCCGCCTACCGCGGGGTGAAGAAGTTCCTCGGCGTCACGCTCCTGATCGTCGTCGGCAGCGGGCTCGGCGTGTGGTTCGTCGCGGGCGCGAACACCGTCACGGTGGGCGCGAGCGGTGTCGTGCTCGGCTACTTCGGCTACATCATCGTGCGCGGCCTGTTCGACCGCCGGCCGATCGACATCGTGATCGGGTTGGTGATGGCGCTGTGCTTCGCCTACCAGTTCACGGCGCTGCTGCCCGCCGAGGAGGGCATCAGCTGGCAGGGGCACCTGTTCGGGTTCGCCGCGGGTGTCGTCGGCGGCTGGGTGTTCCGCGAGCGCAGGCACAAACAGGTGGAGCCGCCTGCCGCGGGGCCCACGATCACACTCGATCCGCCGCCGCAGATCTGATCCCGGCGAACAGGTCGTCCTCCGGCAGATCCGTCGCGGTGAACGACCGCGCCAGCACGTAGTCCTCGGTCGGCCACACGGCGCGCTCGACGTCACGCGGGTGCCGCAGGAACGGGTTGTCCGGCGGCACCTGGGTTTCGTGTGCCCGCAACGCCCGGTCGCGCACGTCGAACCAGTCGGCGCACCGGACCCGCGTGGTCGCAGGCACCTTCGGTTCGGGCAGTTCGGCGAGCACCTCGTCCATCCCGGACTCCAGGCCGCGCGCGGTGATCCCGTCGTGCATCGCCTGGAACCACGGGCGGGTCAGTACCGCGAGGTAGTACAACTTCGTGATCTGCCAAGGGGAACCCGCTACGGCGTCGAAGGCGGCGACAGCCACCTCGTGGGTGCGGATGTGGTCCGGGTGCGGGTAGCCGCCGGTCTCGTCGTAGGTGATGAGCACGTCCGGGTGGAACCCGCGGATCACCCCCACGAGCTGGTCCACGGCGACCGCGAGCGGTTGCCGGGCGAACCCGTCGGCGGGAGGGTCGTCGGTCACGAGGAGTTCGCCGCGAGCCTGGCCGCGGTGCGCGGGCGCCCGCTGGTGGCAGCGCACCGGGAGGCGTGGCTCGCCGGGCTCGACCGCCGTGACGCGATGCTCGGCTTCTCCGGCCCGGAGTTCGCCCGGATGATCAGCGAGAGCCCCACGTTGCTCGCCCGGCTGCGCGAGCTGCACGACGCGCGGGAGAAGGCGCTCGCCGAGTCGCTGGACCACGACCGGACGACGGCCCGCGCGGCGGCCGCCCAGATCGCCACCGTCCACCGGATCCTCTTCGACGAGGTCCTGACCCGCACCGCCCGCGGCGAGGACGACGCCACGATCGCGCGCGAGGTCGGGAATGTGGCGGAGCGGATGTTCGGCCTGCTGGAATCGGGACTGGGCGCGCTGGGCTGACTGGGCTGACGGTCCTCCTGCGGCGCAGCGGAAGTGGCGCGTACCCGCGCGTCAGTACCGGCGGACGGGCCCGCGACGCGCGGTTGCCGTGCCCGCCACTGTCCCGGCGGAATGGATGACGCCGGGCGGCAGGACCCCGCCGTGTCAGGTGAGGAGTCGTCGTCCTGGGGTGGACCCGTGGCTGCCGATGGGATACGCCGTGCCGCCCACCCGGTGCGCGGCGGCGATCCAGGACCGGTCGCGGCCGGCATCGCCTCGGTGGAGCCGGGCTCGGGGGCGCGCCCGGTGGTGGTGAGCACGTCGAACAGCCACACGAGGCTGCCGGGTGGCTGCTCGGGAAGGCGGAGCCGGGGCGGCGGAAGGCGTCGGTGCGGTGGGGAACAACAGCACGAACCCTTCCGGTGCGGGGCGGACCAGTACGCCGGGCTCATCCGCTGCAGCGTGGCGGTGCCGGTTTGCGACGCTCGTCCCAGCCGGCCTGCCGCCACCGGTCGATCACCGCGGAGGAGGTCGGGACGTGTTCGCGGTAGCTCACCGTGCGGTACTGGGCAGGCGCGTCGCGCGGCGCAGTGCTCTCGCCGTGGTCGTAGGCGGCCGCGTGCACCAGGAAGGTCGGCCCCGGCTGGGCCGTTCCGTCGGGCAGGGCGGCGCCCGGCGGCAGGATCATGCAGTAGACCTCGTCGACTCCGCTGCCGCCGATCGGCGCGCGCATGTGGTCGAAGGCCGCTGACGCGTCGGTGACGGGCAGCACCCACGAGTGCACCGCGGTCAGCAGCGGCTCCACCTCGAGCTCGGCGCAGGTGATGACGCCGCCCTGGCCCAGCCCGCCCAGGGCGGCGTCGAACAGGTCGCGGTTGTCGCGCTCGGAGGCCGGGACGATCTCGCCGCCGCCGGTGACGACCTCGATGCGGCGGATGTGGTCCACCCGCGCGCCGGTGGCGAAGTTGCCGCCGATGCCGCCGGCGCTGAGCCTGCCACCGATGGTGAGCGGCACGTAGCCGGTCAGCCCGGCGGCGAAGCGCAACCCGGCCGCCGCTAGCACCGCGACGGGAATGTCGTGCTCGCGGCGGAGCCGGATCATCGCCGCGATGTCCCTGGTGGTGCGGGACCGCAGCACCGCGCCGGGCACACCGGTGACGAGCCGGCCAGGTCCCGGGAGACAGCCTCGCGCGTGGCGTCGTCGACGAACAGCTCACCGGCCGGATCCGGTACCGGGACGCTCGCCGCCGCGGGCCGGGTGCCATGAGGCCTCCGTTCCTGCCCGCCCGGACGCATCCCGGGGTAGATCCAATGGGCACATCCGTCCGCGGGCCGACGTGACCGTCGCAGGCCGGGACGACGTGGCGGGGCGCGTCAGGGCGTCGAGGCCCGAGCGGCGGCCTCCGCCGCCTTCGCGTGCAGCACCGCCCGCTCCCGTTCGTTGCGGGTCAGCTCGGCCGCGCGGGTGAACTCGGTCTCCGCCTCGGCGAAACGCCCCACCCGCGCGAGCAGATCGCCCCGCACGGTGGGCAGCAGGTGGTACCTCGACAGCGCAGGCTCGGCCCCCAGGGCATCCACCAGCGGCAGCGCCGCCTCCGGCCCCGCGGCCATCGACACCGCCACCGCGCGGTTCAGCTCCACCACCGGGGACGGCGTCACCCGCGCCAGTTCGCCGTACAGCGCGGCGATCCGCGGCCAGTCGGTGTCCTCGGGTGCGCCCGCCCGCGCGTGACACGCCGCGATCGCCGCCTGCAGGGTGTACGGCCCGGGCTCCGCGGACAGCTCCTCCGCCCGCGCGAGTGCCGCGAGCCCGTGCCCGATCAGCAACCGGTCCCACTTCGCGCGGTTCTGGTCCATCAACCGGATCGGCTCGCCCTCGGGCGTCACCCGCGCCCGCGCCCGCGAAGCCTGCAGCTCCATCAGCGCCACCAGCCCGAACACCTCGGGCTCCCGCGGCGCGAGCCCGGCGAGGATGCGCCCCAGCCGGATCGCGTCGGCGCACAGCGCGGGCCGCATCCAGTCCTCGCCCGCTGTCGCCGAATACCCCTCGTTGAAGATCAGGTACACGACCTCGAGCACCGAACCGAGCCGGTCGGACAGCTCGTCGCCGACGGGCACCTCGTACGGCACCTTCGTCGTCGCCAGCGTCCGCTTCGCCCGCACGATTCGTTGTGCCACCGTCGCCTCCGGGACGAGGAACGCCCGCGCGACCTCCTCGGTGCTCAACCCGCCCAGCAACCGCAGCGTCAGCGCCACCCGCGACTGCGTCGGCAGCACCGGGTGGCACGCCGTGAAGATCAACCGCAGCAGGTCGTCGGGCACCTCGTCCGGCTCGACCTCGATCGCCTCCTGCGTGGTGTCCAGGTCGAGCGCGACCTCCTCGTGCTTGCGCTGCGCCATCTTCTGGTGCCGGAAGTGGTCGATCGCACGGCGTTTCGCGATCGTCATCAGCCACGCGCCGGGGTTGGACGGCACCCCCGACGACGGCCACTGCTCGAGAGCCGCCACGAGCGCGTCCTGCGCCAGCTCCTCGGCCAGTCCCACGTCGCGCACCACGCGGACCAGCGCGGCGATCAGCTTCGCCGATTCGATGCGCCACACGGCGTCGATGGTGCGGTGGGCCTCGGTGACCGTCACGGTCACCGAGCACACCACCTCACCATCCCGGCGGCAAGACCTACCGGGCCCGCTGCGCGGACTGCTCGCGCAGGCGCGCCTCCTGCTCCCGAAGTTCCGGCCTCAGCGCGTCGCCGAAGTCCTCCTCCGAAGCGACCTGCCGGATCTCGATCGTGGTGTCCCGGAACGGCGCGCGCTTCATCCACTCGACCACCTCCTCGCGCGAGGACACCTCGAGGATCCAGAAACCCGCGATCAGCTCTTTGGACTCGGCGAACGGGCCGTCGATCACCGTGGTGCCCTCGTCGGAGTACCGCAGGCGGACGCCCTTCGAACTGGGCAGCAGTCCCTCGCCCGTGAGCATCACGCCCGCCTTGACCAGCTCCTCGTTGAACTTGCCCATCTCCGCGAGCTCCTGCTCGGTCGGCATCACGCCGGACTCGGTCGCCTCATCGGCCTTGACCAGAACCATGAACTTCATCGTCTTCTCCAGCTCTTCGTGAGCCGTCCCCGAAGTGGGACGTCACCATGACATCGGCCGAGGCCCCGGCGAATCGACAATCCCGGCGGATTCTCCCGCGGAAATCCCCGTCGACCCCGTCGTAGGGTCGATCGGGTGACCGTCCGTGAACTCGTCGTGCTGGGCACCGGCAGCCAGGTGCCCACGCGTACCCGCAACCACAACGGCTACCTCCTGCGCTGGGACGGTGAAGGCCTGCTGTTCGACCCCGGCGAGGGCACCCAGCGGCAGATGCTGTTCGCCGGGGTGGCGGCCAGTGCGATCACGCGGATCTGCCTGACCCACTTCCACGGCGACCACTGCCTCGGCGTACCGGGGGTGGTGCAGCGGCTGTCGTTGGACGGGGTGCGCCACCCGGTCGTCGCGCACTACCCGGCCTCCGGCGCGGAGTACTTCGCGCGGCTGCGGCGGGCGAGCGTGTTCCACGAGACCGCGGACGTGGTGGAGCGGCCCGTGCGCGAGCCGGGGATCGTCGCGACGGGTGCCTTCGGTCACCTCGTGGCGCGACGGCTGGACCACCCGGTGGAGTCGTTCGGCTACCAGCTCGTCGAACCGGACACGCGCCGGATGCTGCCGGAGCGGCTGGCCGCGCTCGGCGTGTCGGGCCCGGAGGTCGGCCGCCTGCAGCGGGAGGGGGCGGTCGAGGCCGGCGGGCGACGGGTCGAGCTGGACGAGGTGAGCGAGCCGCGCCACGGTCAGCGGTTCGCGTTCGTGATGGACACCCGGCTGTGCGACGGGGTGTTCGAGCTGGCCGACAGCGCCGATCTGCTGGTCATCGAGTCCACGTTCCGCGCCGGGGACGCGGCGCTGGCCGCCGAGTACGGTCACCTGACCGCGGCCCAGGCGGGCCGGGTCGCGGCCGAGTGCGGGGTACACACGCTCGTGCTGACGCACTTCTCGCAACGCTACGGCGACCCGGACGGTTTTCGTGCCGAGGCGGCGGAGTTCTTCGCCGGGCAGATCGTGGTCGCGGAGGATCTCCAGCGCGTTCCGCTTCCGCCGAGAAGCCCAGGTCGTGGGCCTTCGCGCGATCACTGAGCCGCCTTTCCGAACTGCGGCCCACATCACACGTGTGGGGGATACCCGCAGGTAGACGGGGTGTGGCCCCCCGCTACGTGGGTAGCCACTGGATCGAAAGCGCTTCAGAAACGGGGCGCGGGTTGCTCCTGCAACGGAAGGGAGAAGGCCAGTGGCAACGTCCAACCTGGCGGCCGTCGACTTCGGCCAGGGTGTGTCCAACGCCTGGAGCGCGGTGGCGTCCTTCGTGCCGAAGTTCGTCGCGTTCCTGGTGATCCTGGCCATCGGATGGTTCATCGCCAAAGCGCTCGGCAAGCTCGTGGCGAAGGTGCTCGAGAAGGTCGGGTTCGACCGGGTGGTCGAACGCGGCGGCATCAAACAGGCGCTCGCGAAGAGCAAGTACGACGCCTCGGACATCATCGCCAAGCTCGTGTACTACGCGGTGCTGCTGATCGCCCTGCAGATGGCCTTCGGTGTGTGGGGACCGAACCCGGTGAGCGGGCTGCTCGCGGGCATCGTCGCGTGGCTGCCGAAGGCCGTGGTCGCGATCGTCATCGTGGTGATCGCCGGCGCGATCGCCCGTGCGGTGAAGGACCTGGTCAGTGGCGCGCTGAGCGGCCTGTCCTACGGCAAGACGCTCGGCACGATCGCCTCGGTCTTCATCTGGGCGCTGGGCATCATCGCGGCGCTGAACCAGATCGGTGTCGCCACCACGGTGACCACGCCGGTGCTGATCACGGTGCTCGCGACGGTCGCCGGGGTGATCATCGTCGGCATGGGCGGTGGCCTGGTCCGTCCGATGCAGCAGCGCTGGGAGCGCTGGCTGGGCCGCGCCGAGGAGCAGATCCCCTCGGCCCGCGCGCACGCCGAGGCCTACCAGCGCGGTCGTGAGGACGCGACGCGCGCCTCGTCGTCGCCCACCGCGGAGGAGTCGACGCAGGAGATGCGGCAGCCGACCGGGTCGAAGGGCCCGGAGGGTGGTGCGACCATGCGCCCGCCGGAGAGTTTCCGCTGACGGTGCGTGCTGGCGACGGCCGGTCCGGAAACGGGCCGGCCGTCGCCGCGTGCCGGTGAGGTCAGTGCAGCTCCAGCTGCAGACCGTCGCGGTACTGTGGGTCGTCGATCGACGATGCCAGCGAGCAGACGGCGAGCAGGCGGAAGGTGAGCCAGTCCAGCGGGCCGTCGGGCCCGTGCGGCACGGTGAGCCGCCAGCCGGATTCGCGGGCGTGGTCGAGCAGGCCGCGGGCGTAGCCTGCGAGCAGGACGACGCCCGCCACGGCGGTGGCGCCCTCGACCCCCGCGACCAGGATGTCGCGCACCGCGGCCGCGTGCTGGTCGACGACCGCGGCCAGGCCCGGTGCGGATGCGACGGCCGCGACGAGCCCCGCGGCTCCGAGCTGGCTGTGCAGGTGGTTCAACGTCCGGCGGGACGACCGTTCCGCCCAGACCGCGGCCAAACCGAACATGCCGTCCACGGTAGCTCGCGCAGTCGATCATGTGCTCCGGGGTCGCGGTGGGGACAGGGAATTTCACTGTCCACTTCAGATCGGTGACGCACTGTCACCGTCGTCGTCCGGGTGGACGCGGTTGCTCCAGCGTCATCGCGCGCAGCAACTCACGAGCCTGGCGCCGGATCTGCGTCGAGTCGCCGTGACCGCCGATCGTCCAGAGCAACTCGGCCAGCGCGCAGCCCGCGTTCTTCTGCAGGGAGCCGAAGTACCGGGCGAAGTGCGGTGCCCAGCGGCCGTGCAGGGTCACCAGGAGCTCGTCGCCGAACTGGTTGCGCAGGACGATGTCGTCACCGTCGTGCCACTCGGTCCAGAACGGCAGAGCGCCCGCGAGCGAGCGCCACTGCTCCGCCAGCTCGGCGATCCGTTTCCGCTCCAGACGGTCTTCCTCATCCTGCCGGTTCATGTCGTGCGCACTCCCTACCCTCCGTGCACGACGTTAGAACAGGTGTTCGATGATCACAACCGCGGGCACAAGGCTCGACCGGAGAGTGGGATCACACCACCGCCCCGGCTGTCTCGGACTCGGTCCGTCCCGCGCCGGCGATCCAGAGCATTGTCCTGTGTGGACTGTCATGTGGTCCGTAACAACGCTGTTCATCGACCACAAACAGGGTGCGATCGCGCCACGACTGAGCCGCAACGGTTGGGTTGCGGTCGGTGTCGTCCTTGCGGGTGCTCTCGGGCTTATCGCCGCCGTGATCGCGTGGAGCGTCAACGGAGGACCCCTCCACGCCACGCGGGATCAACGAGGCGTCCCGCTACCGGAGCGACAGCCACGATGACACCCTCTGCGAAGTCGAGTTCAAGCGGGACTGACAGCGCGGGCAGCCGCACCCGGCGTGTACGACGCGGACGTCCTCGCTGTCGTCGAGGTGCGCGATGCGCCGGGGCTTGATCAGAGCAAGGCCGCGAGCAGGATGCTCCCGAGCGCCTCGACGATGCCCAGCACCACGCCCGCGACGGCCATGCCCTTGCCGCTCGCCAGCGCCTTGTTCGCCCGGTCCAGGCCGATGCCGCCGAAGAGCAGGGCGAGCATTCCCAGGACGAACGGCAGAGCCAGCAAGATCGGGGTGACAGCGCCCAGCAGTCCCAGAACCAGGCCGGCGATCGCGAACCCGTTCGTCGGGAGTGTCTGCGGGTAGTGCGTCTGCTGGTAGACCACCTGATAGGTCGGTGCGAGGTAGTTCTGGACCGGGTACTGCTGCGGTTGGCAGACCGCGGGCTGTGGAAAGTCCTGCGCCTGCGGAAGGTGTTGCTGCTGCGACGGTTGCTGCCACTGCGGGTACGACTGGTTCACGGGCTTCTTCCTGAACTGGTGTGGGGTGGTGGGGCCTCGCCCCCTCGACGGGGCCCCACCGGTGGGTCAACTACGTGCCGGGGCGCGTGCGCGCCGACCCCGCACTCGAACGAGCGCTGGGCGCCGTCACGTCTCAGCGTTCGCCGTAGCTCTGCTCACACGGGATGCCGTCGTGGTCGGCATCCCACGACGCGGGGCGTCCGGCTCGTCGCCACAGGTCCTCGACTTCGGTGAACGACAGGCCGTGCGCGTACGACGACCGGCACGTGGTGGTGGTCGGATCGGCGCTGTCGAGGTGGAGCATCTGGCAATCGCCACTGGTGAGCTGGGTGCAGTCGATCTCGTTCGATCCGGTCGCGCTGTTCGTCGTCCGGGTGCTGGCGCGGGTTGACGGTGTCGTCTGCGCGGGCAGGCTCGGCAACGTCGGGGGCGAGAAGCTCGGCGCGGCGGGCGTGTAGAGGTCCTCGTCGTGGCCCTGGTGGCAGCCGTGCTCGTACAGGGCACCGGCACCGACCGCAGCCTTCGACAGGCGCTGCGAGATCTCGTTCTCCGGCACGCCAAAGGTAACGCTGCCGAGGTCTTTGAGATCGACCATGGACTCTCGGCCCCCCGCGCAAAAGATCTGCGCACCGGACTTGAACTGCTCGTCGGTCATGTCGTCGGGCGTCAGCCCGCGCGAGGTGAATTCGGTCTGGTAGGCCTGGTAATCCGAGGGTGCGTTTCCGCAACCGCCCAGGAGGAGTGCGGCGACCATTGCGGCGAGCGGCAAGGCGGCTCGATGGATCTGCATAGGGTGTTCTCCAACGCCATTGCGCGCGGTCAGCAGATCTTGCTGCCGCGCTCCGGGCGCCTCAACAGGTGGTGTCGTAGATGGAGGTGTAGTAGCAACCGGCGCTGCTCGACACGCTGCCGGACGCGACCGCCAGGATGCGGCGGATGGAGTGCATCACCGCCAGGGACTCCAGGGCGATGCGGTGCGGTTGTCACCGAATATCTTCGGTCGGATCAATCCCAGGTTGGCGAGCTTTCTTCGGTTGCCTTGGACGTCGCCCACTCCTCAGGGGTGTAGGTGCACCAGGCCCGCATGGAGTTCGACTTCGTCGGCTGCGCAGGCGGCAACCGTTGGTGGTTCATGAGGGTGTTCCTTGGATGCGCTGGGCGGCGTACTCGTCGCGCCGCGGTCAGTCGATCCATCGCCGAATCTCGTTCGGTCGTAACAGCGTTCTACCGGGGCGACCGGCAGCAGTCCGGCGGTATCCGATCTTGTCCGTGTCGATCCGCCCTGCTGGGCCTGGGGATTTCCCCAAGAAGATCGTCACGCAACGTATGTATTTGAAGTTTCAAAATCGCTCGGATGGAGTAGGCGGGTCGTGAAGCGCCGGGAACGGGCCTCACCGCGGTGCCCAGTGCCGCGCCCCCAGGGCGATCAACCGCAGCCGCTTCTCCGCCGTCCTCAGGACCCGCTCCGCGCCGCCCGGTGTGGCCTCGATCAGCTCCACCGCCGTCGACAGCAGCGTGGTGACGATCAGCTCCGCCAGCACCCGCAGATCGTCGCTGGGCCACTCGTGCAAGCAGTCGAACCGGGCGAGGTCGATGGCCAGCTCCCCGGCCACCAATCGCAACTCGGTGCGTGCCGCCTGCGGGACCGGGCCCGCGCCGCCGTGCCGTTCCCGCGCCAGGAAGCGGAAGTGTTCGGTGTGCTCGCGCGTGTACCGGTCCAGCGCCCCGACCACGGCGCCGACCGCCTGGTCCGGATCACGGCCGGCCTCGCGCGCCGTGTCGAGCATGCGGCGCAGCATCGACATCGACTCGTCGAGCAGCACGACGCCCAGCTCGTCCATCGAGGTGAAGTGCCGGTAGAAGGCCGTCGGCACGATCTCCGCCCGCTTGGTGACCTCCCGCAGGCTCAGCGCCGCGAACGGGCGGTCGGCCAGCTGCGCCAGGGCCGCGTCGAGCAACGCCTGGCGGGTGCGCCTCTTCCGCTCCTGCCTCGTCTCCGGCTTTCCGGGATCGGCCGCCATGCCGCTGATGCTACGACCGGCTCCCGGTGCGACCCGCGTCACGTCGGCACCTCCCTCGGTTGACAGCGCCCAGGACGGGTACGCCACCATTGAGTGTACAAGTGTTCTCCAAATCGATCCGGGGAGGAACGATGCGGCTCGCCGCTCTCGCCGAGGCGCTGCTCACCCCGCACGGCATCGACCGCTACCTCGAGCTCGTGCACCCCATGCTGGTGCGCCGCGAAGCGCGGGCCCAGATCACCGCGGTCGAACACCAGACCACCGACACCGTCACCCTCACCCTGCGCCCCAGCTCCGCGTGGCGGGGCTTCCGCGCAGGCCAGTACGTGCGCGTCTCGGTCGACATCGACGGCGTCCGCCGCACCCGCTGCTACTCGCCCGCCGGATCGCAGCACCGCGCCGGACAGCTGGAGCTGACGATCAAGGCCCAGGGGCTCGTGTCCCGCCACCTGCAGCAGGCTCTGCCGGGGCGGGTCGTCGGCCTGTCCCAGGCCGAGGGCTCGTTCACCCTGCCCGACCCGCGGCCGGAGCGGCTGGTGCTGATCGGCGGCGGCAGCGGCATCACACCGCTGATGGCCATGCTGCGCACGCTCGCCGACGAGGGGCACCGCGGCGAGGTCGCGTTCCTGTACTACGCGCGCAGCCCCGCGGACCTGCTCTACGCGGACGAACTGGCACGGCAACCGGCGGGCGTGCGGGTCGCCGTCGCCCACCCGCGCGCCGGCGACGGGCCGTTCACGCGCAAGCACCTCGCCGCGGTCGCGCCCTGGTACGCCGACGCGCCCGCCCGCGTGTGCGGCCCCGCCGCGTTGATGGGCGCCGTGCGCGCCGTCTACGAGCGCGAGGCCATCAGTGCACAACTGATCACCGAAGAGTTCACGCCACCGGCGCTCGTCGTGAACGACGACGCCGCCGAGGGCACCGTCCGGTTCACCCACAGCGGCGTGGCGGTCCCCAACTCCGGCCGCCCGCTGCTGGAACAGGCCGAGGACGCCGGTCTGCGCCCGGAACACGGCTGCCGCATGGGCATCTGCTTCTCCTGCACCAAGGTCAAGACCCGCGGTGCGGTGCGTGACGTGCAGTCCGGCGAGGTGTCCACCGAGGACGACGAAGAGATCCAGCTCTGCATCTCCGTCCCCGCCGGGGACGTGGAGATCAACGCCTA
>Ga0164243_10011264_pt1 | contig 12772 bp, 9 predicted proteins | sample OricompcompostOP_FD_108781 | JGI IMG/M metagenome (GOLD analysis project Ga0164243, IMG submission 108781) | Organic Plus compost microbial communities from Emeryville, California, USA - Original compost - Organic plus compost (OP) | ecosystem: Engineered > Solid waste > Mixed feedstock >...
CCAGGGCGGCGATCTTTTCGAGTCCTCGCTCAAGCGGCGCTTCGGCGTGAAGGATTCCGGCGCTATCATCCCCGGCCACGGCGGCGTCATGGACCGGCTCGACGGCTTCATCTTCGCCGCCACGGCCGCCGCGATCGTCGGCGTTGTGCATGGCGGCTGGTCCGCCGCCGGGCAGGGAGTTCTCGTATGGTGATGCCCGCCGGCCTGGCTCATGTGCCGCACGCGGCCAATGCCCCGCGCAGCGTCTCGATTCTCGGCGCCACCGGCTCGATCGGCGCGTCGACGGCCGATCTGCTGCAGGCCGACCCGCAGAGCTATCGCGTCGAGGCGCTGGTCGCCGGACGCGATGCGCAGGCACTGGCGCGCCGCGCGCGCGAGCTCGGCGCCCGCATCGCGGTAATCTGCGATCCCGAGGGCTACGATACCCTGCGCGATGCGCTTGCCGGCAGCGGCATCGAGGCGGCCGCCGGCGAGGCTGCGGCGCTGGAGGCCGCCGCGCGGCCGGTGGACTGGACCATGGCCGCCATCAGCGGCACCGCGGGCCTGCGCCCGGCGCTCGCCGCGCTGCGCCGCGGCGGAGCGCTGGCGCTCGCCAACAAGGAATGCCTTGTCTGCGCCGGAAAAGCCTTTCTCGGAGAGGCCGCGCGCACCGGCGCCGAAGTGCTGCCGGTCGATTCCGAGCATAATGCGGTGGCGCAGGCGCTCGGCCCGGGCCGGGTGGACGACGTCACCCGCATCACGCTGACGGCATCGGGCGGCCCGTTCCGGCAGGCGAGCAAAGCGGAAATGGAGCGCGTCACGCCCGAGCAGGCGCTGAAGCACCCGACCTGGTCCATGGGCCGCAAGATCACCATCGATTCCGCGACGCTGATGAACAAGGGGCTCGAACTCATCGAGGCGCACCATCTGTTCGGCGTGGACGCGGCGCGGCTCGACGTTCTCATCCACCCGCAATCGGTGGTCCACGGGCTCGTCTCCTGGCGCGACGGGGCGGTGACCGCAGGGCTGGCGCCCGCCGATATGCGGGTTCCGATTGCGCATTGCCTGGCCTGGCCGGCGCGCATCGACACCGACATCCGCCCGCTCGATCTGGCGCGCATCGGCACGCTGTCGTTCGAGGAGGTGGATCATGTCCGCTTCCCGGCCGTTACCCTTGCGCAGGATGCGCTGCGCCAGAGCGGGGGTGCCCCCACCGTGCTGAACGCGGCCAACGAGGTGGCTGTGGCCGCCTTCCTCGCCGGTGAATTGCCCTTCCTCGGCATTGTCCGCCTTGTCGCCGGCATGCTGGAAGAGGCCGTGCGGCAGGGGCTCGCGCGCGAGCCGGCCAGCGTCGAGGAGGCGCTGGAGCTCGACGCGGAAGTGCGCCGCGCGGCGCGGAGTCACTTGCCGGCGGTGGCGCTGCGTGCTCATTAGCGGGCGGGGCGTCGGGAGAGAGTGGTGATGACCGATCTGCAGAATGTCGGCGATCTCGCCGGGTCGACCCTCAGCTACATCGTTCCCTTCCTGTTCGTGCTCTGCGTGGTCGTGTTCTTCCATGAACTCGGCCATTTTCTCGTGGCGCGCTGGTGTGGCGTGCGCGTGCAGGCCTTCTCTCTCGGATTCGGGCCGGAGCTCTTCGGGCGCACCGACAAGCACGGCACGCGCTGGCGGCTGTCGGCGGTTCCGCTCGGGGGCTATGTGAAATTCCACGGCGACGAGAACGCGGCCAGCGTGCCCTCGCGCGAGCGGCTGGAGGCGATGTCGCCGGCGGAGCGGCGCGCGAGCTTCTATGGCCAGCCGGTGCACAACCGCGCCGCCATCGTGGCGGCCGGCCCGATCGCCAATTTCATCCTCGCCATCCTCATCTTCGCGACGATCTTCTGGATTTCCGGGCGCCCGATCTCGGAGGCCAAGGTCGACAGCGTGCAGCCCGGCAGCGCCGCCGAGGTCGCTGGCTTCCAGCCGGGCGACGTGGTGCTGGCCATCGACGGCAAGGAAATCGAGAGCTTTTCGGACGTGCAGCGCGTGGTCAGCGCCGACGCCGGCGCCAAGCTGACCTTCATTGTCCGCCGCGGCGGCGAGCAGCTGACTCTGCAGGCCACGCCGCGGCTCCAGGAGCGCAAGGATCCCTTCGGGAATCCGGTCCAGGTCGGCATCCTGGGCATCACCCGCTCCAACGATCCGGGCACGGTGACCCGCAAGACCTACGGTCCGGTCGGCGCGCTGCGGGAAGGCGCGCAGGAGACCTGGTTCATCGTCGAGCGCACGCTCGGCTATATCGGCGGCGTGCTGGTGGGCCAGCAATCGGCCAACCAGATCAGCGGGCCGATTCGCATCGCCGAGATCTCGGGGCAGGCGGCCAAGCTCGGTTTCGAGGTGGTGATGAACCTCGCGGCGGTGCTGTCGGTGTCGATCGGCTTGCTCAATCTCTTTCCGATCCCGCTGCTCGATGGCGGGCACCTGATGTACTACGCGCTGGAGGCGGTGCGTGGCCGCCCCCTGAGCGAGCGAGCCCAGGAGTTCGGCTTCCGCGTGGGCATGGCCATCGTGCTGATGCTCATGCTGGTGGCCACCTGGAACGATATTGTCCATGTGAGTGGTCTGTTTACGAGCTTATGATCTGACTCGATTCGTGACTTTGGCGTCACGCTCGTGGCGCAAAAGGTACGGACATGTGGCGAATCCGGTTGCGGGAGAAGCGGAACCGGGTAGAAGCAGAGTATCCAGACGGGGGATTCCGTCTCGCTGCGCTTCGGCGCGCCCGCGAACGGAAGAATGGGGAAGTCTACCCGATGAAGGCTGTATTGCGTGGTTTCGGAAGGCTCGTTGCGGCGGTCCTGATCGTTTCGGGAATGTCGTTGGCGGGGGGCGCCGTTTCGGTCGCCACTTCATCCGTGGCGATGGCCCAGTCCATGCCGCCCATCACGGTGCGTGGGAACACGCGCATCGAGGCCGACACCATCCGCGCCTACTTCAAGCCCGCCCCCGGCGAGCATTTCGGCCCGGCCAAGATCGACGACGCCATCAAGAACCTCTACGCCACGGGCATGTTCTCGGACGTGAAGGTGTCGCGCGCCGGCGGCGGCTATGTCGTCACCGTCTCGGAGAACCAGGTCATCAACCAGGTCTCCTTCGAGGGTAACAGCAAGATCAAGGACAAGGTCCTCGAGACCGAGGTCCAGTCCAAGTCGCGCGGTCCCTTCAACAAGGAGACGGTGCAGGGCGACGTCCGCCGCATCCTCGAACTCTACCGCCGCACGGGCCGCTACGACGCCACCGTCGAACCGCAGATCATTTCGCGCCCGAACGGCCGCGTGGACCTGATCTTCAACATCCACGAGAACGAGTCGACCAAGGTCTCGGAGATCCGCTTCGAGGGTAACAAGGCCTTTTCCGACGGCCGTCTCCGCGACGAGATGACGACCACGGAGTCGAACTTCCTCAGCTTCATCAAGACCAGCGACATCTACGATCCGGACCGGATCAACGCCGACCTGGAACTGGTGCGCAAATTCTATCTCAGCCGCGGCTATGCCGACTTCCGCGTGGTCTCGACCGACGCCAAGCTCGACGAGTCGTCGCACTCCTTTATCATCACCGTCACGGTCGAAGAGGGCGAGAAGTACCGCTTCGGCAATATCGACGTGGAATCGAGCGTTCCGGACGTCGATGCCGCCTCGCTGAAGAGCGTCGTCACCACCTCGCAGGGCGAGACCTACAACGCCACCGCCGTCGAGAAGTCGGTCGAGGCCATGTCGGTCGAGCTGGCCAAGCGCGGTTATGCCTTCGCGCAGGTTCGTCCGCGCGGCTCCCGCGACTACGCCGCCCACACCATCGGGGTCACGTACTCGGTGGAAGAGGGCTCGCGCGTCTACATCGAGCGCATCAACATCCGCGGCAACACCCGCACGCGTGACTATGTGATCCGCCGCGAATTCGACGTGGCCGAGGGCGACGCCTACAATCAGGCGCTGATCGACCGCGCCGAGCGCCGGCTGAACAATCTCGGCTTCTTCAAGAGCGTGCGCATCACCTCCGAGCCGGGCTCCGCGCCCGACCGCGTGATCGTCAACGTCGACGTCATGGACCAGCCCACCGGCGAGTTCTCGGTGGCGGGCGGCTACTCGACGCAGGACGGCCTGATCGCCCAGGTCAGCGTGGCGGAGAAGAACTTCCTCGGCCGAGGCCAGTACATCCGCCTGTCGACCTCGCTCGGCCAGCGCACCCGCGGCGTGGAGTTCAACTTCACCGAGCCCTACTTTCTGGGCCGCCGCATCTCGGCCGGCTTCGACGCCTATGCCAAGAAGCAGGACGAGACCAACTACTCGTCCTACAAGGTCGAAACCGAGGGTGGTGCCATCCGCTTCGGCTTCCCGATCACGGAAGAGTTCACGATCGGCACCAACTACACGCTCTACAACCGCAAGATCGAAATCCCCAGCGACGAGGAAGACGATGCTTCGGTGGCCCTGAAGCAGGCCGAGGGCAACAACCTCGTGTCTCAGGCCGGCTATTCGCTGGTGTGGAACACGCTGGACAACACCATCAACCCGCATGACGGCTGGCGCGCCGAGTTCCGTCAGGACTTCGCGGGCCTGGGTGGCGACTCCAAGTTCCTGCGCACCACCGCCGACGTGCGCTACTACCACGAGCTGCCGGCCGACATGGTTGGCCTGCTGCGCGCCCAGGGCGGTTACACCTGGGGCTATGACGGCGACCTGCGCATCCTGGACCAGTTCTTCATGGGCCCGGATCTGGTGCGCGGCTTCGCTCCCTCGGGCATCGGCCCGCGCGACGCGAACAGCGATGACGACGATCCGCTCGGTGGCACCACCTATTTCGGCGGCACCGCGGAAGTGCAGTTCCCGCTGTGGGGCATCCCGCGCGAGTTCGGCCTGAAGGGCGCTGTCTTCGCGGATGCCGGTACGGTGTTCGGCTACGATGCCTGCAAGCACTGCGACGAGGGCGACGTGGATGTCGTCGCCAACAACAAGAAGATCCGCTCTTCGGTTGGCGCCTCGCTGCTGTGGAACTCGCCGCTTGGCCCGCTGCGCTTCGACTACGCCTATGTGCTGAGCAGCGACAAGCACGACGACGAGCAGGCGTTCCGCTTCTCCGGCGGCGCGCGCTTCTGATGGCCTCCGGCGCGCGGGAGTGCGCCGGACGACCCTCGCACATCTCCTGAGATGAGCGACCCAGCATTCCTTCCGCCGCCAGCCGCGCATTCGGTGCACGAGCTGGCGGCGTTCGTTTCTGCCGAGGTGATCGGCAGCGGCGGCGACGCGATAGTGCGTGGCCTGGCGCCGCTCGACCGCGCTGTGGAGGGCGAACTGTCGGTGCTGCGCGGTGTGCAGGACATCTCCTGGCTGCCGCGCACCCATGCTTTGGCCTGCCTGATCGCCCCGCGCTTCGCGGGCGAGGCTCCCGAGACGCTCACGCTTCTGGTCTGCGACGATCCGGCTGCGGCCTATGCGCGGCTGTCGCGGATGCTGCAGCCCGACGCGCTGCGCCCCGGAACGGTGTTTGGCGCCGGCGGCGTGGCGCCGGGCGCCACCGTGCACACCGAGGCGCGGCTGGAGGAGGGGGTGTCGGTCGATCCCGGCGCCGTGGTCGGCCCGAGGGCCGAGATCGGCGCGGGCAGCGTGATCGGCGCCAATGCGGTGATCGGCCCGGACGTGCGCATCGGCCGTAACTGCGCCATCGCTCCCGGAGCGGTGGTGCTGCACAGCCTGATCGGCAACCGCGTCATCGTCCACAGCGGCGCGCGGCTCGGCCATGACGGCTTCGACTTCGTGGCCGACGGGCAGAGCTATGTCCGCCCGGCCGGGGCCGGCCGGGTGGTGGTGCAGGACGATGTCGACATCGGCGCCGGCGCCGCTTTGGCGCGCGGCAGCGACCGCGACACGATCATCGGCGAGGGCACCAAGATCGACGATCTTGCCGAAATCGGCCAGAACGTGTTCATCGGCCGTCACGGCCTGATCGGCGCGCACGCGGTGATCGGCCACGGCGCGCATCTGGCCGACCGGGTCAGCATCGGCGCCCAAGCGGGGGTTCTTCCCTCGCGCGTGGTGGGCGCACGCGCGCAGGTGGCCGTGGGCAGCAGCGTGTGGCGCGACGTGCCGGCGGATTCGCGGTTCGCGGGAATGCCGGCCCAGCCGCTCCGGCGCTGGCTGCGCGACATGATTTCAATGAGGCGTCAGGGACGCGCGGACCATGCGCGCGGCGCCGGCGAGGGAGAACGGGAATGAGCGACGAGGCGAAGACGGCTGGCGAGATGAGCGCGCTGGACATCCAGGGCGTCATGAAATTGCTGCCGCATCGCTACCCCTTCCTGCTGGTGGACCGCATCAAGGAGATGCGCGGCGACGAGTCCTGCATCGGCATCAAGAACGTGACGATCAACGAGCCGCAGTTCACGGGCCATTTCCCGGGCCAGCCGGTGTTTCCCGGCGTCCTGCTGATCGAGGCCATGGCGCAGACCGCGGGGGCGCTGTGCATCCATTCGCGCGGCGGCGACGCGCCGAGCCTCGTCTACTTCATGACCATCGACAAGGCGAAGTTCCGCAAGCCGGTCGTGCCGGGCGACGTGGTCGAGTTCCACATGACCAAGCTGCGCTCGCGCTCGGGCATCTGGTGGTTCCGCGGCGAGGCCAAGGTGGACGGCACGCTGGTGGCCGAGGCCGAGCTTTCGGCGATGATCGTCGTCGAGAAGTGAGGCGCCGGCCGCTTCGGCCCAGCCTCTTCCTCCGGCTACAAAAAAGGGCGCCCGATGGGCGCCCTTTATCGTTTCGCCAGCTGGCGCAGATCAGCTGCGCTTGTCTTCCGGTACATAGGCGCGCTCGTCGGCGCCGATATAGAGCTGGCGCGGACGGCCGATGCGCTGGTCCGGATCCTCGATCATTTCCTTCCACTGGCCGATCCAGCCGACCGTGCGGGCGACCGAGAACAGCACGGTGAACATGCTGGTCGGGAAGCCCATCGCGCGCAGCGTGATGCCGGAATAGAAGTCGATGTTCGGGTAGAGCTTGCGGTCGACGAAATACTCGTCCTGCAGCGCCACTTTCTCGAGTTCGACCGCGACGTCGAGCAGCGGGTCGTCCTTCATGCCGATCTCGGTCAGCACCTCATGCGCCGTCTGCTGCATGATCTTGGCGCGCGGATCGTAGTTCTTGTAGACGCGATGGCCGAAGCCCATCAGGCGGAACGGATCGTCCTTGTCCTTGGCGCGGGCGACGAATTCCGGAATGCGGTCGGGCGTGCCGATCTCCTCCAGCATCTTCAGCGCCGCCTCGTTGGCGCCGCCATGGGCCGGTCCCCACAGGCAGGCCACGCCGGCCGCGATGCAGGCGAAGGGATTGGCGCCCGAGGAGCCCGCCAGGCGCACCGTCGAGGTGGAGGCGTTCTGCTCGTGGTCGGCGTGAAGGGTGAAGATGCGGTCCAGCGCGCGGGCGAAGACCGGGTTCACCTTGTACTCCTCGCAGGGCACCGCGAAGCACATGCGCAGGAAGTTGGAGGCGTAGTCCAGGTCGTTCTGCGGATACACGAAGGGCTGGCCGATGGAATATTTGTAGGCCATCGCCGCCAGCGTCGGCATCTTCGCTATCATGCGGATGGAGGCGATCTCGCGCGCCGTCGGGTCCGCGATGTCGGTGGAGTCGTGGTAGAAGGCCGCCAGAGCGCCAACACTGGCTACCATTATAGCCATCGGATGCGCGTCGCGGCGGAAGCCGTAGAAGAAGCGCGACATCTGCTCGTGGACCATGGTGTGGTTGGTCACGCGCCGGTCGAAGGCCTCGCGCTGGGCGTGGGTCGGAAGCTCGCCGTAGAGCAGCAGATAGCAGGTCTCGAGGAAGTCGCCCTGTTCGGCCAGGGCGTCGATCGGATAGCCGCGATAGCGCAGGATCCCGGCGTCGCCGTCGATATAGGTGAGCGCGGACGCGCAGCTCGCAGTGGACGTGAATCCGGGATCGTAGGTGAACATCCCCGTCTGCTTGTACAGCGAGGAAATGTCGATCACATCAGGGCCCACCGAACCTTGCAGGACGGGGAATTCGTAGCTCTTCCCATCGATCGAGAAAGTTCCGGTTTTGCCGCTCATGTTCGAACTCCTGTTGGCAACGCGCAAATCGGTTGGAAAGGCGGCAGATTAGGGCAGCCTTGGATTTGCCACGGTTGGCGTAACGGAAAGGAGCCCCGCTCGCAAGCGAAGCTGGAAAGCTTCAAAGTCGGTCAGCGATGCGCGCCAGGCTCTCCTCGCGGCCGAGAATGGCGAGCACGTCGAAAATGGGTGGCGAAACAGTGCGACCGGTGACGGCGGCGCGCAAGGGCTGAGCCACGGCGCCGAGCTTGGCGCCCGCGCTTTCGGCAAAGGCACGCACCTCGGCCTCCACGGTCTGCGCATCCCAGCCGTCGAGATCGCGCAGGCGCTCGGAGATGCCGCGCAGATTGGACGTGGCGGCCGGATCGGCGAGGATCTGCATGGCCTTGGCGTCGAGATCGAAGGGGCGCTCGCGGATCAGGAAGGAAGCGTTGTCGAGCAGTTCGACCAAAGTCTTGGCGCGCTCCTTCATGGCCGGCAGGGCGGCGCGGAAGCCCTCCCACAATCCGGCATCGAGCTTCTCCTGCGCCGCCGGGCCGCCGGGCAAATAGGGCAGGTTGGCGCGAAAGGCGTCCAGCAGCTCGTCGTCCGGCATGGCGCGGATGTAATGGCCGTTGAGGTTTTCCAGCTTGGCGAAATCGAAGCGCGCCGCCGAGCGGCCGACCTGGCCGAGATCGAAGGCCTCGATCATTTCCTGAGTCGAAAAGATTTCCTGGTCGCCGTGGCTCCAGCCGAGGCGCACGAGATAGTTGCGCAGCGCAGCAGGCAGATAGCCCATCTCGCGATAGGCCTCGACGCCGAGCGCGCCGTGGCGCTTGGAGAGCTTGGCGCCGTCCGGGCCGTGGATCAGCGGGATGTGCGCCATGCGCGGCACGTCCCAGCCCAGCGCACGATAGATCTGGATCTGCCGGGCGGCGTTGGTCAGGTGGTCGACGCCGCGGATGATGTCGGTGACGCCCATGTCGTGGTCGTCGACAACGACGGCCAGCATATAGGTCGGCGTGCCGTCCGAGCGCAGCAGGACGAGATCGTCGAGATCGGCGTTGGGGAAGGTCACCGTGCCCTGCACGCCGTCTTCCACCACCGTCTCGCCCTCGCGCGGGGCCTTCAGGCGGATTGCGGGCTTCACGCCGGCGGGCGGAGCCACGCTCGGCTCGCGCCAGCGGCCGTCATAGCGGGGCGGGCGCCCCTCCGCGAGCGCACGGGCGCGCATCTCCTCCAGCTCCTCCGCCGTGGCGTAGCAGGGATAGGCCGCGCCCCGCGCCAGGAGCTCGTCCACCACCTCGCGGTGCCGGTCGGCGCGGGAATACTGGAAGACGGTGTCGCCATCCCAGTCCAGGCCGAGCCAGGCCATGCCGGCGACGATGGCGTCGATCGCTTCCTGCGTGGAGCGGGCGCGGTCGGTGTCCTCGATGCGCAGCAGCATCTTGCCGCCACGGCCGCGCGCATACAGCCAGTTGAACAGCGCCGTGCGCGCGCCACCGATATGCAGGAAGCCGGTCGGCGAGGGAGCAAAGCGGGTAACGATGGGGCTGTCGGACATTACAGGAAGAACCGCGGAAGAAGGGGGGTATGCGCATTGAAGCGCGGGGGTTTAGCATGTGGCGCAGGGCAGGGGAACGGGTGTTGCAGCCACACCGGTCATCCGAGCGCGTGCAGGTGGTCGCGGGCGCGGCCCGACGCGGCGCGCGCTCTGCCTATCCAACAGACACAGCAGCGTTTTTTATGCAAGCGGCCGCCTGGTGCGGGCGCTGCTTCGCCATTGAGGCCGAACGCGGCCGGCTGCCCCTGTGGCTACCTGTCGCGATGCTCTGCGGCGTACTGGTCTTCTATGCCGCGCCGCGCGAACCCTCGTTGCCGGCGGCGATGCTGGCTTTCGGCCTCGCCGCGCTGCTTGCGGGTGTGCTCCGCCGCCGGGCTGTGGGCTTCGCGGTGGCGCTGGCCCTGGCGGCCTTCCTGGCGGGTTTTCTCTCCGCTGCCTGGCAGGTCCACACCAGCACGGCGCCGAACCTGGCGCACCCGATGCGGGCGGAGGCTGTCGGCACCGTGGAGAGCGTCGAGGCGCGGCCGCGCGGCAGCCGGGTCGTGCTGCGGCTCGAGAGCCTGGGCAAGTTGACTATCGGAGACTTGCCCGAGCGGGCGCGCGTCACCGTTCCCGCCGGCGAGACTCCCTTGCGGGCGGGCATGCGCATTGCCGTTCCGGCCCTGTGGCTGCCGCCACCCGGCCCGGCTCGTCCCGGCGGATACGATTTCGCCCGCGTGGCTTTTCTCGAAGGCATCGGCGCGGTGGGTAGCCGGGCGCAGGGGGCACGGGTGCTCGCCCCGACGCCAGCGGGCTTTGCGGGTGAGCTGTCCCAGGGCATCGATCGTCTGCGCAACGCCATCGCCAGGCGCATACGGGCCAGTGTGGCGGGCGATCCGGGCGCCATTGCCGCGGCTCTGGTGGCCGGCGAGCGCGGCACGATCTCGCGTGCGGCGAACGACGCCATGCGCAATGCCGGGCTTTCGCATGTGCTGTCGATCTCGGGCATGCACATGGCGCTGTTCGCGGGCACCTTGTTCACCGTGCTGCGTTTTCTGCTCATTGCGATTCCCGGCTTCGCAGCGCGCTTTCCGGCCAAGAAGATCGCCGCGCTGGCGGCGCTTCTGGGCGCCGCGGGCTATCTGGCGCTGTCGGGGTCGGATGTCGCCGCCGAGCGCTCCTTCTTCATGATCGCGCTGCTGTTCATTGCCATGCTGGCGGATCGTCTGGCGCTGTCGGTGCGCAATCTCGGCGTTGCCGCGGTCGCGGTGCTGGTCATCGCTCCCGGCTCGGCGCTGGGCCCGAGCTTCCAGATGTCTTTTGCCGCCGTGCTGGCCCTGGTGTCGTGGTACGAGACCCGGCGCGCCGCCCCGCGCGGCCCGCCGGGTCGGTTTTCCGGGAGCGGCGCTCCCTCGTTCATTCTGCGCTATCTCGCCGGCATCGCCATCACCACGTTGCTGGCCAGCGCCGCGACCGCACCCTATGCCGCCTATCATTTCCAGCGCCTGACGCTGCACGCGCTGGCAGCCAATCTTCTGGCGCTGCCGATCGCGGGAGCGCTGATCATGCCCTGGGCGCTGATCGGGCTGGTCTTGATGCCGTTCGGCTTCGACGCCTTCGCCTGGCAGGCCATGGGTTATGGCATCGAGGCCATGCTGGTGGTGGCGCACACCGTTTCGAGCTGGCCCGGCGCCGTGGCGCTGATACCCGCTCCCGGCGCAGGGGTCGCGCTGCTGCTGAGCCTTGGCTTGCTCTGGCTGGCGATCTGGACGACGCGGCTGCGCTGGCTGGGACTGCTGCCGGTGGCTCTCGCAATTGCCCTGGCGCTGCACGCGCCGCACCCGGACATCTTCATCGGGCCCGGTGGCCGCGCGGTAGCCGTGCGCGGACCGGACGGGCGGCTGCGCGTCATCGGCGCACGCTTCGAGCCCTTCGCCGCGCATTCCTGGCTGGCCGCCGATGGCGACGAGCGCGATTTGAAGGATCCGAGCGTCTCCGACCTCGTCGATTGCGATAGCCTCGGCTGCACGACCCTGCTGCCGGGCGGGCGTGTGCTGGCGCTCGACTGGAGCTATGCCGCGCTGAAGGAGGATTGTTCGCGCGCGGCTTTGGTCGTCACTTCGCTCGTGGCCCCGCCGGCCTGCCGCTCAAAGGCGGACGTGATCGACGCCGCCGACCTCGCCCAGGGTGGCGCGATCTCCCTGCGCCAGACAGCGGATGGCGGGTTTATCCGCGAGAGTGCCCGAACAGGCGCGCGCATCTGGTACGGCCAGCGCGCTCCGCCGGACGGGCCGGATTTTCCAGTGACGGAGCCGGCGACCAAAGAAGCGGCAGAGCTTTCCACCACCGCTGGAGCAAGCTTCGATCCCGATGATCCCGACAGCGCGGAAGACCCTCCCGCCGAGGATGCCGGTCAGTTGTAGCGGCGGATCAGGCCGATCAGCTTGCCCTGCACGCGCACGCGGTCCGGGCCGAAGATGCGCGTCTCATAGGCCGGGTTGGCGGCTTCCAGGGCGATGGTGTTGCCCTTCTTGCGCAACCTCTTGAGCGTGGCCTCTTCCTCGTCCACCAGCGCCACCACGATGTCGCCGGTGTCGGCAGTGTCGGATTTGCGGATGACGACGAGGTCGCCGTCGAGAATGCCGGCCTCGATCATCGAATCGCCGCGCACTTCCAGAGCGTAATGCTCGCCGGTGGAGAGCATTTCGGGCGGCACGGTGACGGTGTGGCTGCGGTTCTGGATGGCCTCGATCGGCGTGCCGGCAGCGATGCGGCCCATCACCGGCAGGCTGACCGGCGCGTTGTCCTGCTCGGCGTCGCTGGTGCGCGGGCGCAGGCGGCCGAGATTGCCCTCGATGACGCTGGGCGAGAAGCGGCCGGGCGCCGGGCGCGCCGCGGGCGTGGAGGATTCGGGCAGGCGGATCACTTCCAGCGCCCTGGCGCGGTTCGGCAGGCGGCGGATGAAGCCGCGCTCCTCCAGCGCCGTGATAAGGCGGTGGATGCCCGATTTCGAGCGCAGGTTCAGCGCTTCCTTCATCTCGTCAAAGGACGGCGGCACGCCGGACTCGGTCAGCCGCTCATTGATGAAGCGCAGAAGCTCGTGCTGTTTGCGGGTGAGCATCGCCGGGACCTCGAAACGAGTCGAAAACAAATCAGGAACAGACACTATC
>Ga0164243_10011265_pt1 | contig 12772 bp, 10 predicted proteins | sample OricompcompostOP_FD_108781 | JGI IMG/M metagenome (GOLD analysis project Ga0164243, IMG submission 108781) | Organic Plus compost microbial communities from Emeryville, California, USA - Original compost - Organic plus compost (OP) | ecosystem: Engineered > Solid waste > Mixed feedstock >...
AGCTTCTCGCGATAGAAATCGATGGGATGGCAGTTCCCGCACGATTTCTCGTACACGGCCTTGCCGCGCTCGACTTGTGCGCTCGTGAAGGCGCCGTCTTTCGTCGAGCGGCCGCTCGCGAGCGCCACCGACAATCCGGCGATTCCGATCACAACGACTGCGGCGAGCGAGCGCCGCGCAGACCACTTTGTCGACATCAACAACTCCAAGGCCGTCACCAGGTTTGAAACTAGCCGACTGTCGCGCGCCGAGCAAAAAAGAAGCGTTCAGCGTGTCGGGGATTGTAGGAGCGTGGGCGCAGTGTAGGCGGGCGGCGGCTTAACGCCCCGTGAACACCCCCTCCGCCTCCCTCTTCCTTCGGGAGAGGAAAAAAAAAGGGCCCGCATTGCTGCGGGCCCTTCGGCTTCGATCGCTTACTCGCCGCCGCCGCCGTGAGAGGCAGCCGTCGGCACTGCATCAGGCAGGCTCATCGCGATGAGCTTCGGACCCGCCTGCAGCATGATGTACTGATGTCCGTTGTGGACGTAGGTCATCATGCCGTAGCGCGTCACCGCATCGACCTTCGCCTTCGCCAAGGTCTTGCCGGTCTTCTTGTCGACCGCGAACAGGTGCGGCGTGCCGTCGCTCGTCTCGCCCTGGTAGATCAGCATCGTGTCCGTCACCGTCATCGGGGCGACGCGGCCCGTGCCCGTCTCGCCGACGTTGATGCCCTTCAGCTTCGGATGGTTCTTGATGCGGTTCGGCGTCTCGCCGACCGGGATCCACCACAGATGCTCGCCGGTGTTCATGTCGATCGCGGTGATGCGGCTGTACGGCGGCTTGAAGAGCGGCAGATCGTCCGGACCACGCACGCCCTGGCCGCGCAGCACTGCGTAGTCGGCGATCGTCGTGCCCGTCGGCATCGGCTCGATCGCATCGCGCTCCTTGCCCGGCGCGATGACGCGCGACGTGCAGCCCTTGCGCGAGGTGACGTACAGAATGCCGGTCGTCGGATCCGCAGCCGCGGGGCCGTCGATGTTCACGCCGCCGACGTCGCCAGGACACCACAGCGAGCCCTTCTTGCCGAGATTGTTGTCACGGTGCAGAGGCGGCTCGAACAGCGGCCCGATCTCGTACTCGGACACCGCCTTGATGGCCTTCTCACGCAGCTCCGGCGTGAAGTCGATGAGGTCGTCGAACGTGAGGCCCTGCATGTCGTAGGCCTTCGGCTTCGTCGGGAACGGCTGCGTCTTCGAGAGCTTCTCGCCCGGAATCTTCGACGCCGGCACCTTCTTCTCGACGATCGGCCACAGCGGCTTGCCCGTCTCGCGATTGAACGCGTATGCGAACGCCTGTTTCGTCACCTGCACGACGGCGGGCACTTTCTTGCCGTTCTGATTCACGTCGAGCAGCACGGGCGCGGTCGGCGTGTCGTAGTTCCAGATGTCGTGATGGACCATCTGGTAATGCCACACGCGCTTGCCGGTCTTCACGTCGAGCGCGATCAGGCTCGTGCTGAAGAGGTTGTTGCCGGGGCGGAAGCCGCCGTAGAAGTCGACCGTCGCGCCGTTCGTCGGAATGTAGACGATGCCGCGCTCCGGATCGGCCGAGAGCGGCGCCCACGACGAAATGTCGCCCGTGTATTTCCAGGCGTCGTTTTCCCAGGTTTCGTGGCCGAATTCGCCGGGCCGCGGCAGCACGTTGAACTTCCACAGGAACTTACCCGTCTTCGCGTCGTACGCGAGGATGTCGCCAGGGATGTTCTCGATGCGCGACTGGTTGTAGCCCTGCTCCGCGGAGTTGCCGACGATCACGACGCCGTTCACGACGATCGGCGGCGAGGAGGAGGTGATGTAGCCCTTCGTGAGCGGCAGGCCCTTGTCGGGATCGTATTCATAGCCGAGGTCGGCGAGCAGATCGACGACGCCGGTCTTCGGGAAGCCCTTCACCGGCACCGGCTTGCCGAAGCCTTCGAGCGGCTTGCCCGTTTCAGCATCGAGCGCGGTCAGGAAGAACGCCGGGCTGATCGTGTAGATCACGCCGCGGCCGTCGATCTTCGCGTAGCCGACGCCCTTGCCGTAGTCCTTGCGCATCGAATACTGCCAGCGCCCCGTCTTCGGCTCGACATACGACCAGATCGTTTCGCCGGTCGCCGGATCGATCGCGACGACGTAGCGGCGCTCGCCCGCGACGGTGTACAGCTTGCCGTCGATGTAGGAGGGCGTCGAACGGCCGCTGGACGCGTTGAAGCTCGCGCCGTTCCATTCCCAGGCCTTCTTCAGCGTGCCGAAGTTGTCCGGGTTGATCTGCTTCACCGGAGCGTAGCGCGTATGGGCGTAGTCGCTGCCGAGCGTCATCCACTCATACGTGGGTGCATCGCCGGGCGGCGGCGCGCCGCCCACGGAGGGTGCCCCCGCAGATTCGCTCGTCGAATGTGTGAGCCCGCCGACCAGCGCAATCACGCCGGTCGCGACGGACCTCCACAACGACGATGCCGGCAGAAGACCTCCGGCGGCCGTTTGCTTAAGTGTCATTCTCGAGACTCCTCGCTGCTCTTCTGATTAGAGGTTTCATTCTTGAGCCCCCTCTCCCTCAGGGAGAGGGCTGGGGTGAGGGGAACGCGCAACGCGCGCAAGCAGCGCAGCTCGCGCTGCGCTCCCCTCATCCCAACCCTCTCCCTTCGGGAGAAGGAGCCCGATCACGATCTTCACTGCTGCTTGTTTCTCTGCTCCGCGTCGCGGCGTTCCTGCTCGCGTGCGCCCGCCAGAATGCCGGGCAGCGCGTAATTGCCTTCATGGCATGCGTATTCGTAAACCCGGCCGTTCAATGCCATGAAGCTCATCTCGCCGCGCCAGGGTTGCGTATATCGCGTCGGGTCGTCCACCGTGAATTCGTACACGATCTGATCGTCCGCCTCGCGCGTGAAGCGCTCGATCACTTTCGCGTGCTCGGTGAGGCTCACCAGGCTGCGCTCGTGATGCGGGCTGAAGTTCGTCGTTTCGGCGACGAGCGTATCGCCTTCCCAATGGCCGATCGAGTCGCCGTGGATCGGGCGGATGGCCGAGGGCACGTGCTTGCCGCCGATGCGGATGATGCGCGTGTAATTGTTCATCTCGACGCGGATCGCGAGCGCGTCGGGCGTCTGCGCGATCTCGTAATTGTTGTTGTAGAGGTAGGTGAGCATCGGCGGTCCGGCGTTGCCGCTCGTGAGGAAGCAGCGCTCGCCGAGCGGGCGCGCTTCGGGGCCGTCGAAATTGCCGCGCATCGTGCGGCGCGGATCTTCGTTCTCGCTGCCTTCGTCTTCTTCGCCGCGGCCCGCGCTGCGATTCTTGAAGGGAATCTGGCCGTTCGCCGGATCGACGATGAAGGAGGAGCGATACGTGCCGCGAATGCGCGCGAACGTCATGCCGGGATCGATCCAGAACGCGTTGTAGCCGCGGCCGCCTTGCAGATCGCGGCCGTTGAACTCCGTCTTGGCGTTCATGTTGTCGTCGTTGCGTTGGCGCACGACCTGCGGATGCGAATTCGTGACCGCCTCGATCTCGCTGTCCGGAATGACGAGGCTCTTGAAACGGGCAGGGCGCTGCAGCGAGGTGATCGACGCGTTCGTCCAGGCGCCTTCGAGGCTCGGCTTGCCGTCGGGCATGCGGGGCGGCTTGTAGGCGCCTGATTTTTCCGCGGCCGCGGGTTGAGCCAGAACCGCCGCGCCCACCAAGGTGGCTACGCCGACGCCGAAGATTGATCGCATGGTTCCCCCTAAAGTCTCGGGCTCGCGGGCAGTCTCTAGCGGACCGCGCACGCAACGCCTAACGCTACCACCTTGGGGGCGTCATCAAGGTGAAAAACTGCAAGGCAGACCGCTGCGAAGGAACGAATGTCGGACCGGCAAATCGCGGTGATCGGCAGGGGCGAGGGCGTTCTCACCGGTCAAGTGCATAAACGCACTTCCGGCCTGCAAAAACGCACTCGGGAGGGGGCGGCGTTGTCTGTGCAACTACACGCAACGGTGCGCACGAGCCTTCGACTCCCGGGCCGCCCATGCGCAGGCGTCTAGAAATAGCCATTCACCTGCAGGAACGCGAACCTTCGATTGTCGAGATCGTTCTGCGGAATGCCGTCATAGACCCGCGCGCCGAGCCGCAATTGCACGAACTGAATCGGCGTGTGCTCGTACACGATGCTGTAGCGGGCACGCTCGTCTTCGTCGACGCTGTCGTCCGGATCGAAATACTCGGCCGTCAGCTTGAGATTGTGGCCCTTGCGCATCAGCCAGTTCGCCTCGAGCAGGCCGACCTGCTGCTTGCGCTCGCCGTCCGGAAAACTCTTGTCCGCGACGTAGTCGGCTTCGCCCAGCCACGCGATCGGGCCGGTGCGCACTCCGGCGAAGATACCGCCGAGCCTGCGGGTGCCTGCGTCCGCGTCGTTGAAGTTCGCGCTGACGCCCACGCGCCAGATCGGTTGCACGAATTGGGCGAGCGCGCTGTATTGCTTGCCGCGGTCGTTCTCGGGCGCGCCGGCCGTGCCGTTCGAGACGGCGAACTGCGCATCCCACGGCCCGAGCTCCAATCCGACCTCGACGCCGCGGTCGGGCGTGAACATGTTGATGCCGGGCACTTCGCGCACGAAGGCCGTGTCGTCTTCGAGCCGCCATCCGTACGGCAGATACATCTGTCCCGCCTTCACGTACCACAGGTGATTCGCGGACCAGTAGCGCACGTACGCTTCGAGATTGTTGCTGCCGCCCGGCGCGATGCGCTGATCGAAATAGATCGAGAGCCGATCCGGGATCGCGGTGAGCTCGAGATACAGGCGCGCCTCTTCGATGTCGAAATTGTTCTGCGTCGGTTGATGCGGAACGTCGAGGTAGGTCCCGTCCACGCGCAGATTCGTGCCGATCGAGAGATAACGCGAGATCTCGCCGCTCAACGACTGCTGATCCAGATCGATCGGATGGCTCGGCAGCACCGTCTGGCTCCAGGTGCGGCCGAACGCGTTGCGAATGCCGCCGCCGGTCGGATTCGAATGGCAGTTCATGCATTTCAATCCGGTTTGCACGGCGAAGTAGGGTTCGGCGAACGCCGCCTGCGCGGCCGCGAGCCCGACGATGAGAATGACGACGCGTGCAAACATCACAAAGGCCTCCCGATCTCGAAATCCATCCTGAAGTCGCCGCCGGCGCGGCCGTCGTTGTCGCCGTCGATCGCGGCGCCGCTGCGATCGCTCATGGCGATCGAGCCTGCGCCCGCGACGCTCAAGCGATAGCTGTCGGGCGTCCAATCCTGCGGCGCGATTTCGATGGCGATGACGGTCGGCTCGAGCGAGCGCACGTCGATGCGTAGCGGCGCGATCGTCACTTCATTGCCTTCGGCGAAGCTGCCGTCGCCGCCGCTGCGCATGAGGGTCACGGCGCCTGCTTGCAGCGCGCTCGTGTCGAGCGCGGCGTCGGAGGACAACAGGATTTCGCGCGGCGGCCGATCGAGGATCTGATCGCGCTGCGGCTCGACGCCGATGATCGTCGCGGGTGCTGCAGCGCTCGTTGCTGCGGCGGCGCGCTGTGCGCCGGCCGTGATCCATTGACGAATCACGTCGATCGTCGCTTGCGGCAGCGGCGGAGAGCCGAGCGGCATGCGGCCGCCGACGGGGGCGGTGCCTTCGAGTTTTTGAATCAGGTAGCTCGCATCGGGATTGCCCGGCTCGACGCGATGCACCGCCGGCACTTCGACGCTCGCGGTGCCGACGAGCATCGCGTAGGAAGAAGCTTCATCGAGCCGCAGTCCCACGGGCGCCGCGGCGCCCGCATGGCACGCCGTGCAGATCGGGGTGAAAACGTTTTGTTGAATGGATTCGAAGGTCGGTGCGAGGGGAATTGGACCGCCGCTCATGATCGGTCGTCCGTTCGCGTCCAAGCCTTCACCGTTGCCCGCACAGCCGAGCAACGTCGCCGAGATCGAAAGCCACAGCACGCGCCGCATCCGCAAGCTCCCATGTTCTTGTCCGCTGCGTGGGTGCTGCGTGCTCGGCGTGAGGTTCAAAAAAATTACCGCACGCGCTGCAATCGGCTGCGACGCAATGCGAGCGATTCGCTCCGTCGTCCCGACGAACGTCGGGACCGCCGTTGGCAGGGTGCCGGATGAGATCCCGACTTGCGTCGGGATGACTAAGGGCTGCGTCGGGATGACGAAGGCTACGTCGCGACCATGCGCATCACTTCCAGGTGCCGTCCTTCGCGCGGCATGCCTTGCCGTCTCGCGTCGTCGATTTCCCAGCGAGCGTCGCGGTGATTTTGTAAGGGCGACACGCATCGCCCGGCTTCGCTGCGGCGAGCGGCGCGACGACGTACGCAACGCCCGTCGTTTCATTGGTCCAGCGCACGCGCTGTCCATCTTTCGCAAGCTCGAGCGCATGACCGACGCACGCGCGATCGCCATCGTCGAGATCGCGGCCGATCTCCCGACCGATCGCCGCGCCGAGCACCGAGCCGACGATGATCGCAACCGCGCGACCCGAGCCATCTCCCACTTGCGAGCCGATCACCCCGCCGACGACCGCGCCGAGCACCGTCCCGATCTCCTTGCGGTTGCACGTGCCTTCGAGCACGCCGTAATCGTGTTCCCAGGTTCCTCCCGTGTAGCCGACATAGCGCGGGTCGTGTTTCTTGCGCCAGCCGTGCGCCTTCGCATGATCGGGCGGTTCTGCAAACGCGGCGAGCGACCAGGACAACGTCAAGCCGATCAACAGGGCGGACGCGGTTTGCTTCAGCAGGGTCATGAGCATCTCCAGGATTCGATGACGGCACGGACGATAGAGGAATATGTCGTGCGCAAGTCAGACTTGCATCACATTCGACCGCGCGGCGAGTCCCGTGTCGGTGCGTGAATTAAGGGACCGGATGAGCGAGCAGCACACGAGCGTCGTCATCGGGCGACTGCGCGCGACGGGCCCGCGCACGATCCCGCAGATCCGAACGCGATTCGCGAGGTGATTCTTCAAAGGCAGGGCGGCATACTCGCATTTCAAAAATAACCAACCTGGCCGCAAAGGAAGACCGCCCATGTTCGCGACTCGATCGAAGCTCCTGAAAACAGGAGCGCTCGCCGGCATCGTTTCCTGTCTGCTCGCCGGCCACGCCCCGCTCGCCAGCACGCCGCCCGGTGTCGATGCGAAGCGCCTGCTGGGAGCCGCCCAGAACGATGCCGAATGGCTGAGCTATGGGCGCACCTACGATGAGCAGCGCTTCAGCCCGCTGACCAAGATCAACAAGGACAACATCGAGAAGCTCGGGCTCGCATGGTATTTCGATCTCGATACGAGCCGCGGGCAGGAAGCAACGCCGGTCGTCGTCGACGGCACGATGTACGTCACGTCCGCATGGAGCAAGGTGTTCGCGCTCGATGCGCGCACCGGCAAGGAGAAATGGCGCTTCGATCCGCAAGTCGCCGGCGCGAAGGCGATCGATGCGTGCTGCGACGTCGTGAATCGCGGCGTCGCGGTGTGGGGCAACAAGGTGTTCTTCGGCACGCTCGACGGCCGCTTGATCGCGCTCGACATGGCGACAGGCAAGCCCGCCTGGAGCGTACAGACGACCGATCCGACGAAGCGCTACACGATCACGGGCGCACCGCGCGTCATCAACGGCAAAGTCATCATCGGCAACGGCGGCGGCGAGATGGGCGTGCGCGGCTTCGTCACCGCCTACGACGCCGAGACGGGCAAGCAAGTCTGGCGCTTCTATACGGTTCCCGGCGATCCGTCGCAGCCGTTCGAGAGCAAGGCGCTCGAGATGGCGGTGAAGACGTGGTCCGGTCAATGGTGGAAGTATGGCGGCGGCGGCACGGTGTGGGACGCGATGGCGTATGACCCGGAGCTCGGGCTGCTCTATATCGGCGTCGGCAACGGCAGCCCGTGGAATCATCAGATCCGCTCGGACGCGAAGGGCGACAACCTGTTCCTGTCTTCGGTCGTCGCGCTCAAGGCCGACACCGGCGAATACGTCTGGCATTTCCAATCGACGCCCGCCGAGTCATGGGACTTCACCGCGACTCAGCACATCATGCTCGCGGATCTGACGATCGATGGACAGAAGCGCAAGGTGCTGATGCAGGCGCCGAAGAACGGCTTCTTCTATGTCATCGATCGCACCAACGGCCAGTTCATCCATGCGAAGAACTACGTGAACGTGACCTGGACGACGGGGCTCGATCCGAAGACGGGCCGGCCCGAGATGATTCCGGAGGCGCGTTACCTGCGCGAGCCCGCGATGGTCTCGCCGGGGCCGCTCGGCGCGCACAACTGGTATCCGATGTCGTTCAATCCGCAGACGGGGCTCGTCTATTTCCCGATTCTCGATACGCCGAGCCGCTACGAGCACGACACGCAGTTCGAGTTCCGCGAGCGCAGCTGGAATACGGGCATCACGCGCACGAGCGCGAAGGCGAACGAGTCGACGGTCGCCGCAGCGGCGAAGAGCAAGGGCGACGCCGGGCTGATCGCGTGGGATCCGGTGAATCAGCGCGAAGTCTGGCGCGTGAGGTATGAGCGCGGCGGCAATGGCGGCACGCTGTCGACGGCGGCGAATCTCGTGTTCCAGGGCTCTGTCGATGGCTACTTCAATGCGTATGACGCACAGAGCGGCGAACGCTTGTGGTCCTACGACACGCAGAACGCCGTGATGGGCGGGCCGTCGACGTTCGAGCTGGATGGCGAGCAATACGTCGCGACGCTCGCCGGCATCGGCGGCGTGGCGATGGGAGGCGGGTTGGGCGGCGGCAGCTCGAAGCGCAGTGAATTCGGCCGCGTCGTCGTGTTCAAGCTCGGCGGCACCGCGCGCTTGCCTCAGATCGGCCAACAAGTCGTTCGCAAGGCGCCGGACCTCACGAATGCAAACGCCACGGGCGACGCCGCGTTGGGCGAGAAGCATTACGACCAGATCTGCTCGGTTTGTCACGGCGCTCGCGCGCGCAGCACGACGTCGGTTCCGGATCTGCGCTACTCGGCCGTGATCGCGGATCGCAACGAGTTCAAGTCGATCGTGCTCGACGGCACGCGCGCGGCGAAAGGCATGGTGGGCTTCGGGGCGATGTTGAAGCCGGAGGATGCGGAGGCGATTCGCGCGTATCTGGTGAAGCAGGCGAAGGAAACCGCGCAGTAACTCCCTCTCTCTATACCCCCTCCCCCCGCACAGCGGGGGAGGGCTGGGGAGGGGGCGCTGAGTAAATGGGAAAAGCCCCCCTCCTGTCCTTCCCCCGCTTCGCGGGGGAAGGGACGTAAGTTCTTACAGCTTCGCCTCCCGCGCCAACACATCCTCGATCGTCACGCCCACCTCCGGCACGCCGCCGAACACCGTGCCTAGCCGGCGCTCCTGCACATGATGCAGCGCCAGCTGAATCGCCGACTCCGGCAGCGAAATGAAGCCGACTTCCGTGACGAACGCGGACCCTTGCCGCAAGTAATAGTCGACGAACGCCTGTACCTCGGGCCGCTCGATCGCGCGTTCGCTCACATAAATGAACAGCGGCCGTGACAGCGGCTTGTACGAGCCGTCGACGACCGTCTCGATACTGGGCGCCACCGCATCGCCGCCGGCCACTTCGATCGGCACCGCGCGCATCTTGTCCTTGTGCGAGTTGTAATACGCAAAGCCGAAATAGCCGAGCGCATTCTTGTTGTTCTCGACACCCTGCACGAGCACGTTGTCGTCCTCGCTCGCGGTGTAGTCGCCGCGGCTCGCCTTCGCCTTGTGCGCGACCGCTTCGGTGAAATAGTCGAACGTGCCCGAATCGGCGCCGGGCCCGAACAGCATCAAGCGCGTCTGCGGCCACTGCGGCCGCACCTGATTCCACGTGAGCACTTTGCCTTGCGCGGCCGGCTCCCACATCGTCTTCAAATCATCGATCGTGAGGCTCTTGACCCAATCGTTCTGGGGATTGACGACGACCGTGATCGCATCGAACGCAACCGGCAGCTCGAGATAGCGAATGCCCGCCGCGCGGCATTTCTCCATTTCTTCGGTGAGGATCGGGCGCGAGGCATTGGCGATGTCGATCTCGCCGCGGCAGAGCTTCTTGAAGCCGCCGCCAGTGCCGGAGACGCCGACGGTCGCGCGGACGCGATGTCCGGCGCGCTGAAATTCCTCGGCCACCGCTTCTGCGATCGGAAACACGGTGCTCGAGCCGTCGATCTTGATGATGGGAGCGCTGCGAATGTCCGCGGAGCTTTCCGAGGAATCGCCGCAGCCCGCGAGCACGGCGGCGCAACTCAAACACACTGTGATGACGAACTTGCCTGGCACGATGGCTCGCTTGACGGGAATCGGGGCCGCAACCATAGAGAAGCGGCGCGGCCGGTGTCCAGCCTGATCCCTGCGCGTCGCGCGCACGCCGAACGCCGAGATCGGATGAACAGGGAGGCGCCTGCGAGCGCGATGCCGCAGGCGAGCGCGATCCAGGAAGATATCGAGCGGCAGGCCGGGGCGCTTTGTCGGTAAAGTCCGTCGATTCGCGATGGAAGCGGCCTCAGGCCTGCCAGGTCGAGCGGTTTATGCGGGGAGGTGTCGACTTCCGGCCGCTTGGAACGTCTTTCAGAATGCAAAACGCAGGAGCTCTCGATGCAATACGCGATTCTTTGTTATGACTCGGAAGCCGTCGTCGGCGGTTGGAGCAAAGAAAAAGACGAGGCCGTGATGGCGAAGAGTCTGGCGGTCAAGACGGAGCTTGCGGCGCGGGGCAAGATGGGCCCGACGCTCAGGCTCATGCCGACGACCGCCGCGACGACCGTTCGCGCCGGCGCGCAGCCGGTCGTGATCGATGGTCCATTCGCGGAAACGAAGGAGCAATTGCTCGGCTTTTACGTGGTCGACTGCGAGGACTTGAACGAGGCGATCGAGGTCGCCAAGCAGTTTCTGCATGGCTCGGGCGCCCTCGAGATCCGGCCGATCAAGGCGCTGTGGCAGCATCCGATGGGACAATCACAGAAATCATGAGCGTGACCGACAACAGCTGGATCGCAACGACGCTCGCCTCCGCCCGGCCGCAGGCGATGGGCGCGCTGTTGCGCTACTTCCGCGACCTGGACACCGCGGAGGAGGCCTTTCAGGAAGCGAGCCTGCGTGCCCTCAAGAACTGGAGCACGAACGGCCCGCCGCGCGATCCCGCCGCCTGGCTGATTCTCGTCGGCCGCAACTCCGCGCTGGATGAAGCGCGGCGCAAGAGCCGGCAGCAACCATTCCCCGACGAAGATGCCGTCGCGAACATCGAAGACCCTGAGCCCGATCTCGCCGACCGCCTCGATGATTCGCATTACCGCGACGACGTATTGCGGCTCATGTTCATCTGCTGTCATCCCGAATTGCCCGCCACTCAGCAGATCGCGCTCGCACTGCGCATGGTGTCGGGCCTCACGGTAAAGGAGATCGCGCGGGCGTTCCTGGTGGGCGAAAGCGCCATGGAACAGCGCATCACGCGCGCGAAGCGCCGTGTGACCGCGGCGAACGTCCCGTTCGAAACCCCTGGCGCGGTCGAACGGGCAGAGCGCCTCGCCGCGGTCGCGGCAATGATCTATCTGCTGTTCAACGAAGGCTATTCGGCGAGCGGAGGCGACGTGCATGTGCGTGCGCCGCTGTGTGAAGAGGCGATCCGGCTTGCTCGGCTGCTGCTGCGGCTGTTTCAAGGTGAGCCGGAGATCATGGGGCTGCTCGCGCTCTTGCTGTTGCAGCATGCTCGGACGAGGGCGCGGCTCGATGCCGACGGCAACATCGTCTTGCTCGAGGATCAGGATCGCAGCCTGTGGGATCGCGATTTGATCGCGGAAGGGCTCGTGCTCGTCGACAAGGCGCTACGGCATCGCCGGCCGGGACCGTATCAGCTGCAGGCCGCGATCGCCGCCGTGCATGCGCATGCCGCGCGCGCGGAGGATACGGATTGGGCGGAGATCAATGCGCTCTACAAGATTCTGGAGCAGCTGCAGCCCTCGCCGGTCGTCACGTTGAATCGTGCAGTGGCGGTGTCGAAGGTCGAAGGGCCTGCCGCGGCGCTCGAGCTCATCGAGCCACTCGCGGACAAGCTCTCGTCGTATTTTCATTTCTACGGCGTGAAGGGCGCGTTCCTGTTGCAGCTCGGGCGCGATGCCGACGCGAAGGAAGCGTTCGATCGCGCCATTTCGCTTGCGAACACGGCGGCGGAAGCCGCGCACATTCGCATGCATCTCGACCGGTTGATGGCGCAGAAGAAGCTCGCGACGAGCCGCTGATCTCCCGCCGGGATGACGGGGAATACCATCGTCGTCCCGACGAAAGTCGGGACCGCAAGCTTGCACGGTGCCGAATGAGATCCCGGCGTTCGCCGGGATGACGGGGAATACCGTCGTCGTCCCGACGAAAGTCGGGACCGCAAGCTTGCACGGTGCCGAATGAGATCCGGCGTTCGCCGGGATGACGGGGAATACCATCGTCGTCCCGACGAAAGTCGGGACCGCAAGTTTGTACGGTGCCGAATGAGATCCCGGCGTTCGCCGGGATGACGAAGGGGGATCCCGGCGTTCGCCGGGATGACGGCGGGGACGGCGGGATGACGGTCATCGTGCGCCTTCGAGCTGCGGCGATTCCGGGCGCTGCGCCGAGATCACGCGCCACACGACGTTCCCGACGTCATCCGCTACGAGCAGCGCGCCGTGCGCGTCGATCGCAACCCCGACAGGCCGCCCCTGCGCGTTGCCTTCCTTGTTGATGAATCCCGTCAACACATCCTCCGGCACGCCGGACGGCACGCCCTCCTTGAACGGCACGAAGATCACTCGATAG
>Ga0164243_10011266_pt1 | contig 12771 bp, 10 predicted proteins | sample OricompcompostOP_FD_108781 | JGI IMG/M metagenome (GOLD analysis project Ga0164243, IMG submission 108781) | Organic Plus compost microbial communities from Emeryville, California, USA - Original compost - Organic plus compost (OP) | ecosystem: Engineered > Solid waste > Mixed feedstock >...
CGGGGCATCGGGTTCGATGCGACATGTTCGCTTGTAGTGGTAGATCAGGACGGTAATCCGGTGTCGGTCAGTACGAGTGGCGATCCGCAGCGGAACGTGATCGTGTGGATGGATCACCGGGCGATCGAGGAAGCGGGCTTCATCAATGGCACAGGCCACGAGGTATTGCAATACGTAGGCGGCAAGGTGTCACCGGAGATGCAGTCACCGAAGCTGCTCTGGTTGAAGAAACACCTGCCTGAGACCTGGCGGCGAGCAGGGCATTTCCTGGACCTGCCGGACTATCTCACCTTTCGAGCAACGGGCGAGACCGTCCGCTCGCTCTGCACGGCGGTATGCAAATGGACCTACCTGGGTCACCAGTCGAGTGGTGAGGGTGGCTGGTCTGACGATTTCTGGCAGCAGATCGGCCTGGGGGATCTCGTGGCCGAAGGCTATCGGCGCATCGGCACACGCATGCGGCCGATGGGGGAGGCCGTAGGGCAGGGTCTGACACCGGATGCGGCTCGGGCGTTCGGGCTGAGGCCCGGTACGCCGGTTGGGGTGCCGATTATCGATGCGCATGCGGGCGGCATCGGGGTACTTGGGGCCTCGTTAGACGGAGGAATGCTGGCGGAGAATGCGTTTGATCGGCGGCTGGCTCTGATCGGTGGGACGTCCTCATGCCACATGGCTATCTCCCTTGAACCTCGTTTCGTGCCGGGAATCTGGGGGCCTTACTTCTCTGCGATGGTGCCTGGTTTCTGGCTCACCGAGGGAGGGCAGTCGGCTACCGGTTCCTTGATCGACCACGTGATCTTCAGCCACGCGCGCGGGCTTGATCTGAAACGGCAGGCCGAATCGGAAGGGCGCACCGTGTACGACCTGCTCAACGAGCGACTCGTCGTGTTGAGTGAATCGGTTGAGCATGCCGCCATGCTCACACGCGAACTGCACATCTTGCCCTATTTCCACGGGAATCGATCGCCCCGTGCCGACCCGTCGCTTCGTGGCACCATCTCGGGGCTGCGGCTGTCGGATACCGTGGATGATCTCGCGTTGATCTATCTGGCTGCCATTCAAGCCATCGCATATGGGACCCGCCATATCATCGAGGAGATGAACCGGGCCGGGTACCGTATCGACACCATCATCGCCTGTGGTGGTGGCACGAAGAATCCGGTTTTTCTGCGCGAGCATGCCGACGTGACCGGATGCCGCGTGATTCTTCCTCAAGAGCCGGAAGCTGTGTTGCTCGGCAGTGCCATGCTCGGGGCTGTTGCCGCAGGCGTCTATGCTTCCGTACCGGAGGCCATGGGTGCAATGTCTGCTGCAGGCGCTTTTATCGAACCGGAACGCGGTGCGGTGGCTGCCTACCACGACGCGAAATATCGCGTCTTCCATCGGATGTACGAAGACCAGCTGGCATACAGGAGTATCATGGCGGGTCAATCCGAGGCCATCGCGGTTTGACCGAATACAGGTTCGTGTCGATCTATGAGCCGGCGTGCCCGTCGAATTCATTGTTCAACAGGATGGCTCTGTCAGCAGGACGAGTGAGGATAGAGGGCGCCCGATTCGAGCGACTCTCCCATCCCGTTTTCATTTCATTTCCGGTGCCGGGCCGAGTTTCCGGCAGCAGTCGGGCTGCGAGCTTCGTGCCGACGGCTATCACGGAAGGGAATAGTGCATTTCCGGCATGCAGAATTTTTGCCTGGATGGTGAGGATGACGCGAGGGTCACCGTAGCGCGACGCCTCTACGATCCTGCGGGCAGCCCCTCTGGCACGGGTTGATAGGAGCGGATTTGCGGCGGAAATGGCGAACCAGGCAAACTCCTTCTCATGCTGCCCCAGGAAGTACGCGTTCACGTGTGAACCGGTACGCATCAGGCCGGGACATATGGTCGAAACACGGATTCCATCCTTTGCCAGCTCGGCGCGCATGCCGTCAGATAGGCCCGTGAGCGCGAACTTGCTCGTGCAGTAGGGCACCAGGTGAGGGACGGCGACCAGACCGCCTATGGAGGAGATGTTGACGATACGACCCTCGCCGCGTCGTTTCATATGGGGAGCGACCGCGAGTGTCAGGTACAGCGGCCCCCAGGTATGGACGGCCATTGCATCCCTGAAAACGTCGACGCTCATATTCTCGATGGGGCCGACCTGCATCACGCCCGCATTATTGACGAGTACATCGATGCGTCCGAACCGGTCGAGGATGGCATTGACGGCGGCATGTACTTCGTCCTGATTGCGGATATCACATACATGGACGTACACCTCTGTACCCATACGCTCCAATTCGCGCTGGGCTCGCTGTAATTCAGCTCTGTCGCGAGCCAGAAGGGCGATGCGGGCACCTTCTCGCGCGTAGCGTCGCGCCAGTTCCAGCGCAAGCCCACGCCCTCCGGTGATTACGACTGTCCTGCCTTCAAAATCAATTCTATGTATGTTGCGAAGGACCAGACGAAGAGCGAGGAAAGCTCCAGCGATTCCGGCAGCGTATGTGAGCGACCTGCGTGGCATTGATCTACACAGGGATGTCTGACTGGGCACCTGCGTGGCAATAGCAGGTGGGAAAACGAAGGGAAGGCCTTTTCCCAATAGGCTCATTCACAACGGGGTCTTCCTTCGTTCGATGTGAGGAGCGTACCCGATTCCATGAGTCGTTTGAACCGGCGTACATCTTCCCTGATCAGTTGCGAAAAGACCGGATTGATAATCTTCGCAGCGACCAAACCCACGTCGCCGACCGGCGGGCGGTATTCGATGTTGACGTGTACTTCCGTTCCGCGATTTCCCGGAGCGTCGATAAAGCGGACTTCACCCGCGTTCTGGATACTGGCATCAGGAAGCGAACTCCACGCGATCAATTCTCCAGGTTCATCCTCTACGATCTCTGCACTCCATGTGAACGTGCCTACTCCCTTCGGGCCTCGTGCACGCCACTCGGAGTGTGTTTCGTCGATGTGGCGGACGAATTCGAGATGGTGCATGAACGTGGGCAGCCGCTCTACGTCACGCCAGTACGCGTAGAGTTCACTCCGGGGGCGGTCAATGGTAACACTTTCTTTGATACGGACAGCCGTATCGTGTGTATGCTTCCGGGCATGATCGGTGGTCAGCACTTCCGTCACAGGGCAGTAGCCTGTGACTCCTCGGAAAAGTAGCACGCCGCCAGCCGCCGCCATCGCGTATCCGATTGGAGACGCACGGCGAAGACCGAACGTGGTGAACAGCATGCCACTCACGATAGAGGCCAGCCGCTCTCGGGTGCCGATGTTGGTGTGATTGAAGCCCCTGGAGGGGGCATGTATATGGTGGCGTGCTGGAATATCGTAGATGGCGACGGATGTCGTACCCATAACGGAATATCCTCGTGCAACGGAATCAAGTAAGGGGCAGAGTTATCCTGCCGGATCACTTGCCTCGTACGCTGATACTGGATGCCGGCGTTTTGCCGAGGGCGGCAGTATTTCGACGTCATTACAAATGCAACCGATTCTATAGATTGCATTTGCGGCAATCGCTATACTCCATCAAGGAGACGAACGCCGTCGCATAGCCCCGCACCCGAACCAACTACACACCAACACCATGAGCATCTCACGGCGGAATTTCTTGAAGTCGGCAGGAGCAGTCACGCTCGGATTTACCGGTCTGCACCGATTGCTGGCAGCCCCCCTGGCGATACCCGGACAGGTTCGGCTCATTGATCGATTCGGCCCGTTGCAGCCGGATCCGAACGGCCTCATGGACCTTCCGAAAGGTTTCTCCTACAAGGTCATCTCGCAGACTGGAGATGCCATGTCGGATGGGTTTTTTGTACCGGCTGCGCCGGATGGGATGGCCGCGTTCGCAGGACCAGACGGGCTCACGATTCTCGTGCGTAATCACGAGGTGAGCACCGATGCCACAGGCGATCGGGGAGCCTTTGGAGCTTCCAACGAGCACGCGTCGCGCCTGGCTCCTGAGCAGTTTTATGATGCCGGTTTCGATGGCCAGCCCAAACTGGGAGGCACTACGACCGTCGTGTACGACACGCGGAGGCAGGAGGTCGTGCGACAATACCTGAGTCTGGCCGGGACGATTCGAAATTGTGCAGGCGGGCCAACTCCCTGGAATACCTGGATCACGTGCGAGGAGACCAACGAGCGCGCCGGTGCCACGACTGCTCGGGACCATGGATACAATTTCGAGGTGCCGGCCTCTGTCGATCCGATACTGGCAGAACCCGTGCCGCTGAAGGAGATGGGCCGGTTCAATCACGAAGCGGTTGCCGTGGACCCGGTCTCTGGAATCGTCTACGAGACCGAAGACCGGGGAGACAGTCTTATCTATCGGTTCATTCCTAATGAGCCCGGTAATCTGCGGGCAGGAGGTCGATTGCAGGCCCTGGGGGTAGTAGGGCGACCGGGGCTGGACACACGTAACTGGGATGGCCTCCGTGCTGTAGTGCCGGGAGAACCGATGGCGGTTCGCTGGGTCGATCTTGATGACGTAGACTCACCAGAAGATGATCTCCGGCACCGCGGATTTGCATGGGGTGCTGCTCGATTCGCTCGCGGCGAAGGGATGTGGTACGGGCGAGGTGCCATCTACTTTGCCTGCACGAATGGTGGCGTCGAGCAGAAGGGGCAGATCTGGAAATATGTGCCGAGCCCGGACGAAGGCCGGCCGGAGGAGGACCGCAATCCCGGTCGTCTGGAACTTTTCATCGAGCCCAATGACGGAACGCTCGTCGAGAATGCGGACAACCTGACGATGGCGCCGTGGGGAGACTTGATCGTTTGTGAAGATGGATCAGAGGATCAATTCCTGGTCGGTGTGACACCCCAGGGGGAGATTTACAAGTTCGCCAGGAATGCCCTGAACACGTCGGAGTGGGCCGGTGTCACGTATTCCCCGGATGGTAGCACGCTCTTCGTGAACCTGCAGACCCCCGGAATTACGCTGGCTGTTACCGGCCCCTGGGTAGCCTGAGATTGCACAACACACACCTGAGCCTTATAGCCACAGTATCGAGGCGAAATCACTGCCGATCCTAGAGGCGGCTTCGAGTGGGGCTGCATCTGGTTGACGTTGTACGGTGTGACGTTCCTATCGTGGGAGTCTCAGGATGAACCGCGTCCCATGACCGGGACTCGATTCGATACGGATAGTCCCATCCAGGCGAGCTACGTTCGCTTTCACTACGTCCATGCCGATACCTCGGCCGGATGTTTTGCTCACATGTGGTGCCGTGCTGAAGCCGGGGTGGAAGATCAGCGCATATACCCGTGCATCGCTCATCGAAGCGGCCTCAGCCCGGGTGATGAGTTTCTTATCGATCGCGGCACGCCGTAGTACGTCCGGATCCAGCCCCGCGCCATCGTCTTCGACGATAATGATGACGTAGTTATCGGTACAGGATGCACCGAGCCGAATGTGCCCTGTCGCTGATTTCCCCGCGGCAATCCGAGCCTTGGGCGGTTCGATGCCGTGGTCGGCAGCATTCCGGATCAACTGAACCAGAGCACCGGAGACACCTTCGATAGCACTTCGGTCAAGTTCCGATTCTCCACCTTCAGTCACGAGCGCAATCTGCTTACCTGACGCTGCGGAGAGTTCGCGGACGACGCGGTGAAATCTATCGAAGATGCGTCCGATCTGTACTCTGCGTTCGTGTGCTAGAGCAGCCGGTAGCTTTCGAGTCAGGTTGTCGGTGCGAGCGGGCACACCTGCGTGTTCCTGATGCGAGCCGGAGTGCGAAGCAGAAGATCCGTGTCCGGCTATGCTAGAGCGAGCAACGAACTCAGCAGCCAATGCTTCGGCGTGATCTACGGGGTAATCAAGGGGAGCAACCTCTATACCGACAAGGTCGGCCTCCCAACTACCGGGGATAGACCTGGACGCGCGTGATGTGGGGTGTTCATTAGCAACGTGGGTAGGGAGCAAATCACCTCCCCGTAGTCTGCCGTTCATTGTTGGACGAGCAAGGAGGTGCGTTGCTGCAGACAGGGCCTGTAACTCCGCCACGAGGTCGTCTATCGGTAGCGGGGCGATATTCTCTTCCGCTACCTGCCGGACCAGGACCTTCATTACGTCAGATGCTCGTAGGATGACATCGATTGCTTCCGGCTTGAGATCCCGTCTGCCGTCGCGCAAGCAGGTTAGCACGTCTTCTATGTGATGCGTCAGTTCTCCGAGTTGCTCAAGGCCAAGAAATAATGCAGTTCCCTTTGTCGTATGGGCGGTTCGGAAGATTCTTTCCAGTAGCAGCGCATCCCCAGGAGTGGCTTTCAGCTGGTGCAGGTCGGCTTCCAGCGAATCGAAGGCTTCGTGCGTTTCAGTGAGAAAGCTCTCTGTTATCTCACGCAGGTCCTCGGTGAACAGGGGGGAGTGGGACATATGTTATAGCACTAAACCTCGCATGCGGACCGGATGCCACTGCTATGTTCGTCCTCACTGCTTTCCGTTGAATAGCCGGTCAATCTCATCCTGAGAAGCTTTTTCGCTGTTTGGAGGGCTGGGAGCGTTGCGAGACAGGTGGGCCACTGTACCTTCGTATCCATCTCCGCCCGATTCAGGTACGCCGGTCAGATCATTCTTCGAATCCGATAGGGACATCCTGCCGGACAGGGGAGAAGGCAAGGCGTCGTTTTCGGTGCGAGCAGATTTTGCCATCGACACGTTCTCCTCCGGTAAGGCATCCGCCTGTCCTTCGAAGATCGCGTCTACCATGGACTGTCTGTCCGGAGTATGATCGTAGCTGGCGTCCGGATCGAAGGTGGTTGAAACGGCTGCAGTCTCCGGCTCCACTGTGCCATCATAACCGGCGGGATTGATCCGGCTGACGAGCAGATGCATTCGGCTCCGAATCGACTCGATGAGATGGTTGACGGCCGTGATCTGTTGTGCCGTGATGTCCTGTACCTGGAGCGAAAGCATGATACGGTTAGCCCGATCCCGGATCTCATTCAAACCGTCAAAGAGTGGCTCCGAGAGCGCAATGCGCTTCTTCCGGATAGCATCCTTTCGCAATAAAAGCTGCTCCACGTCGGCGAGCAAGACGGCATGACTATCCTGGAGTTGCTCACGCAAGAGCAGGAGAATGCGGTCATCCGCATCCGCAAGAGCAGTATCGAGACGTGCCCCCTGTTCGACCAGGGCGCGTATCTCTTCGATCCGGGCTATGACGATATCGACCATATCCAGGATCTCAGTAGTCGCCAGCCGATTGGCCTCCGAGACGCTCTGAAGCTGTGTCGTTGCCCGGGGCATTTTTCTCGCGGTCTCCTCGATATAGCGATTGATCTCGTCGAGGGTGGGCGAGATCTCCTTGAGAAAACGAAACAGCTCTTCCAGGAACGGCAACGAACGCTGGCTCATGACGAAGACGTTGCGGACTTCGTCCATCTTTCCCAGCATATCGTTGATCTGTGAAGGCGTCATGACGCTATGTGCTCGCGATAATTGAGGATGAGCGAAATCTTGTCCTTCAATACATCGGCAGCGAAAGGCTTCACCACATATCCATTCACACCGGCCTGCATGGCGGCAATCACGTCCTGTTTGAGACCACGCGTCGTTACCATGAGCACAGGAAGTGTATGAAGACGCTCATGGCGACGGATGGCCAGCGTGAGCTGAAGACCATCCATATTTGGCATGTTCCAGTCCGTAATGACGAGGTCGTAGGTGTCTTCGGCCAGCTTCGTCATGGCATCCTCGCCATCTTCAGCCTCCGTGACTTGTGTGTAACCGATTTCGCGGAGGTTGTTGCTCACGATCCGGCGCATGGTAGGGGAGTCATCTACGATCAGGATTTTCATCGCGAGAGTTTCTTGGTGGAGCAGCATGTGCTCGCTTTATAGAAGCCGTCTCACCACTTGAATGTCGCCATCGTCCGATCAAACCCTGGATGAAGGGAGAAGAAACTGGCAGGAGGGAATTCAAGGTTCGAACTGAGTATCGGCTGGATTTCGCTGAAGGTTAAGCGGATATAGGTGGAGTTAAGGTGCAGAGATACACGCGTGTGGGCCAGGCCCTATAGCCGGAAAGACACAGGCGCCCGCCTCACTCGTGTAAGGATCGGGCGCCTGCGATCGTTCATTGCTCAATCAGGCTTCAGATGATACCCGCGAGACTTCATCGTTTGAGCTGTACGGTCTCCTGAAGCATCTCGTCCGATGTCGTGATCAGCCGGGCAGATGCCTGGTAACCGCGTTGTGCAACGATCATGTCAGTGAATTCGGTTGCCAGGTCCACGTTACTCATTTCCAGCGTTCCGGCGACTACGGCTGTACGAAGATCGCGGCCCGCGCGGGCGAGCTGTAACTCACCGGAAGCGGCACCTGTGGAGTAGTAGTTTTCGCCCTGCTGCTCCAGACCGTTCGGGTTGTTCACGTGTCCGATGGCCAGCTGGAAAATCTTCTGCTGCTGTCCGTTGGAAAAGTTGAGTTGCACGATCCCTTCCGGGTTGATGCTGTATCCGGTGAGGGAGCCGGAAGCATATCCATCCTGGTCGCGGAACCCGGCTGTCGTAGAGCCGCTGTACTGGGTGATTTTCTCGAGATCGATCGTGATCGTCGGGCTGCCTCCAACATACGTGGCATCCCACGTCAGGGTTTGTGATGTGCCTGCAGGGAGCTTCCCATCCGAGGCAAACGTGAGCGTCCCTGTGGCTGGAGTGGGGGTAAATGCCGAAGGCACCACTGAGGAATCTGGAATGATCTCATAGTCCCAAACGTTGTCGGCCGTCTTTTCAAATGCGACGACGACGTTGTGCGCTGTGCCCTGCTGATCGTAGATGATCATGGAAACGGAAGTGGTATCGCCGACTTCCATATCAGCCGAGAGGTTGCCGCCGAGCGACACGTTCTCGGTAAACTTGGCCGGAGCCTGCGCATTGAAGTTGACCTCGATGTCGGTCGGGGCGCCCGTGATGAGGCTTCCATCCTGGTTGAACGCCCATCCCTGTATCGGAAGGCCCGATGCCGTAACGAGCTGGCCATTCCGGTTGAACGTGAAGTTTCCTGCTCGCGTGAGCAGGTGGCGATCACCCTGACGAGCAATGAAAAAACCGTCTCCACTAAGGGCTAGGTCAGTGGAGTTACCCGTGCTTTCCAGGGCACCTTGTCCCCAGTTTTGATCAATGGAACCGACGGCGACGCCGAGTCCTACGAAAGACGGGTTGATTCCAGTGCCACCCGCCGTCCTTCCGACGCCCAGTAGCTGCTGCCCCAGCACCTCGTTAAATGCGGCACGGCTACGCTTGAATGCGATGGTATTGACGTTGGCTACGTTGTTACCTACGACATCCATCCGAAGCTGATTGGTTTTCAGGCCGGATACGCCTGTGCGGAGAGAACGGATCATATGGTACCTCTTCGTTCGGGTTGTTTCGTGTTCAGGAGAGCTTGCCTCTGCATGCGCAGAGGCAGCGATGTATCAGGACGACTGGACACTCTGCACTGCTGCAAGGCTGACGGATACACCTCCCATCCAGAGGAGGACACCCTCGGCCCCGAAGCTGACTCTGTCCACCGTGCCTTTCATGATCGGAGAGGCAGTGACGCTGTTGCCATCGGCATCATTGCCCTGAATCTCGAAAGCGTAAACGCCTTCCGGTAGCCGTGCGCCATCATCATTCTTGCCGTCCCAGGAGATTTCGTGCATTCCGGAATTCATGCTTCCCAGCTTGATCGTGCGTACGACCTTATCGGCAGCATCTTTGATCGTAATGGTGACGCCATCCGCTGCTGCGTCCAGCTTGAATCCTACAGGTGTAGCCCCGGAGTCACTCAGACCGATCTGGTTGCCGGACGACACGATCTGTTTGCCGATGAGCCCCGTCGCTATGCTGTTGCTCATACTCTGAGAGAGAAGCCCGGTCAATTCGGCCTGCGCGGCCATTGACTCATTGATATTGAGTAGCTGTTCAACAGACGAAAACTGTGCGAGCTGTGCGGCAAATTGCTGCCCATCCATCGGATTGAGCGGGTCCTGGTTGCTCAGTTGCGTAACGAGCAACTTCAGGAAGTCATCCTTGCCCATCACAGTGGAGCCTGCGTCCGTGAGCCGCGAGCTGGCAGCGTACGGTGTCGTGCTCGTTGCAGTTGTGTCGATGGTACTCATGGTATGCTGGCTGAAAACCTGCCTGGAAGCGTTAAACGACCCACTCTCGCAGGGCAGAAGCTGGCTTAGGCCGGTGTGTTGCTACAGGCGTGTGTTCGACGGATGCCGATAGGGTTTTGCCGGAGCCCGTTTCTGGTCCGCGCTGGTGGTTGTCCCCGGGGCCTCCTTGCTCTTCGCTGCCGGTGAAGAACGAGAGATCCACAGAGGTCTGATACTGCGCTTCCAGTGTCTGTTCGATACGTTGCGCGTTAGCCTGGACCATCGCCCGGGTGACGGGGTCGGTAAAGCCGACTGATATGGAAACTTTCTCCTCCTCGCGCCGCGCTTTTACGGTAACATGCCCCTGTTCGTCATCGAGCTTGACGTTCAGTACCTGCCAACCGCCGACGTTGCCCATTTCCTGCCCGTGATGTGCGAGTATGGAACGGAGCCATGCCGCGGCGGCGGCAGGGCGGGCTAGGAGAGGTTGCGAGGGAGCAGCAGGCGTCTGTCCTTTAGGCTCCAGTGCGGTCTCTACCTGGTTCCGGATTTCCTGAACGGTGTCCGCGAGAACCGGGGGATCAATGGCAACATCGTTTGAGAGTCCAGTCGAAGCATCTATGTTTTCCAGGGAGGCCAGTTCTACTGCGGCTTCGGGTGAGCGGATGCTGGAAGGATATTCCGCTCGTTCAGGATATGCAGAACCCTGCTCGGCATGTCCCGAGGAATCATTGTCCTCTTGCTTCGAGTCCCTGGCATTATCGCCTGTATTGAACGTCGCCGGTGTGTCCAGTTCGGATGTGTGGGAGGAGACGTTGCTCTTCCCCTCGTCAGTGGCGTTGCCGTCAGTTTCACCGATGGCTTGAGAGGACGTTGCGTCGATATTCGTATCCGTACCGGCCAGTTCAGAATCCGGTCGATTACGAACGGCGGCTACTTGGTTCGTATGGACTGAATTGCCGGTTTCCGGTTGGTTCTGGTCGGCAATACTGCTGGTTCGAAGCTGATCCGGAGAGATAATCCCGTTCTCTTTCACATACTCCGGCTGGTATGTGCCAGGCGAAACCGGATGAGATTCTGCATTCGTGTCATGCACACGTGCACCTTCGAGCACGTCGGTTGTGCCGTGTGTTAGGGGAGCCATTTCAGCCGAAACCTCTAGCGTTCTGCCTTCGGGATTCTCTCCATGCTGCGGCAAAGAATCCGAATGGGACCGCGCTATGCGCGCCTCATTATCGCTGGATACTCTTTCGGGTTGTAGTGAAATCGAAGGTGAATCTGCCTGGCTACTATGCTGTAGTTTGGCTGGCTCGGCCTGCACGGCGGTCGGCGTTTCGCCTGTGCCGTCCGTCATTTCAAGAGCGGGTGCGATGCCGGTGGGCAACTCGACCGTATCTCCCTGCTGAGATTCGCTTGCACGTTGAGGCAGTATCTCTAGTGGCTTGGCACTAGATGATGTTTCGCTATGGAGCAGATGGGCAATGGTAATTTCCTCGTTGCCGGTCGGTTCTTCATCACGTGATTCCACGTCATGCGACTCCCGGGTGGTCAATTCCACATCGGTCAGCATAGCACCCGCATCGGAACGATTGCGGCCGCGGTGGTGGTGCTGGGGCAATTCCACATCGGTCAGCATTGCATTCCCTGTTTCGGCATCGACCTGTTTCGGAACCGTTGGCTCGCCGCCGACTATCTCAGTGTCAGTCAACACTGCACCGGGAAACTCAGTGCTGACCAGTTCCGGTGTGACCTGTTCTGGATCAACCGATTCTGTGCCGATCAACCCCGCATCGATGGGTTCTGCACTGCCAGGAGCAGCGTCGTTACCGGCCAGGCTACCACGCAAGCGCGAAAGAATAGCAGCAAACGTAGCTGCATCGGTAGCCGCTTCACTCGGCATTCCGGGCTCCGCATCGGGTGTCATGGCCGATCCGAATAGACGGCTTATAATGCCTAGCTGCATTTCAGGTACCGTTTAAGACCTTCAGCGTTATTGAGCTGAGGCTCCAGATGATGATTCGCCGGTTCCTTGCGCAGAGGAGGGCGGTACACTGGTTCCCCTAACGAGGCTCTGTACGAATAGAGCGGCGCGATCGGCTGGCATCGCCTGCAGCAGACGCGCCTGGGTGCGTCCCGAGGTATTTCTGTAGAGTTGTTCGAGAACGTCGCTATCCAGTTGTTGCAGGATCGGGCGAAGTTCTTTGTCATCCAGCTTCGTCAAGGTCTCCGTCAGACCCGCCACGTCCCTGGTCGGAGTGGGCTGTGGACGAGCCGCCTTACGGGCCTCCTCGAGCTGGCGCTGTAATGTCCCATTTTGTGCCTGGAGAGCTCGAATACGCCGCCGGAAATCCGCTAGCGAATCTTTCAGCGCAGTAATCAATAAGGTGCTTTCGTCGGGAGCTTGTGGAGGCGATGTTGTTCCAGATTCTTTGCGGCTGGTATCTGGTAATTGGCTGGTTTCAGGCACTGGTTGAACGGTGCTTGTGGTCAACGTGCTATCCTTCCGGAAATAGCTCAGTCGAGCCGCTTCCAGGCTGTCCAGATACAACCGGGCCTCTTCAGCGCGTCCCGGCGCAACGGACGGGAGTACGAATATGAATCCGAGAAGGCCTACCAGGAATGAGACAATCCCAATGCCTAGTGCGAGCAGCGCTTTTTTCATACCGGGATGTTCTTACAAGCACGTCTCCGGC
>Ga0164243_10011268_pt1 | contig 12770 bp, 10 predicted proteins | sample OricompcompostOP_FD_108781 | JGI IMG/M metagenome (GOLD analysis project Ga0164243, IMG submission 108781) | Organic Plus compost microbial communities from Emeryville, California, USA - Original compost - Organic plus compost (OP) | ecosystem: Engineered > Solid waste > Mixed feedstock >...
ACGGCAATTATTCCACAACGCAAAGGATTGATCGAGGACTGCAGTTAGCAAGAACCAAGCTTCATTTTCTACTGCCAAATGGCATCAAATGAACATCGACAGTACGAAGTATAATATGAGTGCGCGAGATCGGCTGTTGGCTTGATCTCGTTTGAAGCTGTTGAACAATGGAATTGGTTGTCATAAAGGGGACCACGATCTAGCCACGTGACAAATTTTAGGGGAATGCTCTCCAGTTGAGATGCAATTAAGCGTACTTGTACCTTTGACCTTGACTTTGGAGACACCCAATCCCAATGCCCCACTCATCGTTGATAGGCACCTACTCATTGAGGCCAGTCAAGCCCCCTATCACCACCAAGCTGACGATAGAGTCGATCCGGGAGAACGATCTATCTTACGGTGTCTATGCTAAACTGCATCCCACCCAGTTTTTTCCGGTTCCAGATTTCCGTGGTATTAGTTGGTAATTCCGGCCACCATGGCTTCTTGTACGCGGCCCCCAAGCTTCTTGCTTCGCCCCTCATCACAGCGTGGCTGACCTCACCGACCTGTGTAGTGAAGCAGTTCATCAGAAACGTCAGGGCTGCCAAAACGATTGCCGACGAGCGGGCTGTTATCCAGAAAGAAAGCGCGGCGATCCGAGCGAGTTTCCGAGAGGAGAGCCATGACCACAACGTCCGGTAAGGCCGGCTATCCGCCGAAGTTCTTTGCGCCCGCGCTGAGATTGTTGTCCTTGTTCTAGCCGAAATAATGTTGCGAAGCTACTATACCTCTTCACCCTTGGTGAAAGGACCCATTTCGGTCAGATAGAATGCCTCAAGCTTCTCGCATCTCCTCGCTTCGCCGATAAACGACTCGGTCACCTGGCAACCAGTCTCCTCCTTGACGAGAACCAGGAGGTGCTCACCCTAGTCACGAATTCGTTGAAGAAGTGAGTCGACTCGTTCTCTCCTTCTCTCTCCGTATACCTGTTTTAATAGCCTCTCCTAACGATGATACAGCGATCTTTCTCACTCGAATCAGTACATCGTCGGCCTTGCCCTATGTACGCTCGGTAACATCGCGTCTGTCGAGATGTCCCGGGACCTCTTCCCCGAGATCGAAAGCTTGATATCTACTTCCAACCCTTATATTCGGAGGAAGGCGGCCCTGTGTGCTATGCGTATATGTCGCAAAGTGCCCGACCTCCAGGAACACTTCCTCGAAAAGGCAACCCACCTGCTATCCGACCGGAACCACGGCGTCTTGCTCTGCGGCTTAACCCTGGCGACTAGTCTCTGTGAGGCTGATGAAGAAGAAGGCGGCGAAGAGGGTATCGTTGAAAAGTTCCGGCCGTTTGTTCCTGTATTGGTAAAGACTCTCAAAGGTCTTGCGACTTCTGGGTACGCTCCGGAGCACGACGTAACAGGCATCACCGACCCCTTTCTTCAAGTCAAGATTCTTCGCCTTCTCCGAATCCTTGCTATCGGGGATAGCGAAGTGAGCGAACAGATAAACGATATCTTAGCCCAGGTTGCCACGAATACCGACTCTTCAAAGAATGTCGGTAATTCGATCTTATACGAGTCGGTTCGGACAATTCTCGATATTGAAGCCGACTCTGGCTTGCGAGTTCTCGGCGTCAATATTCTTGGAAAGTTCTTATCCAACAGGGACAACAACATTCGATATGTCGCTTTGAACACCCTAATCAAAGTAGTCGGAATCGAACCTAACGCCGTTCAGAGACACCGGAACACCATTCTAGAGTGTCTGAGGGATCCGGACATTAGCATTCGGAGGCGTGCCCTGGAACTAAGCTTCACTTTGATCAATGAATCGAATGTTAGGGTTCTGATTCGGGAATTGCTGGCATTCTTGGAGGTTGCCGATAATGAATTCAAGCCGACAATGACGAGTCAGATTGGTATTGCCGCCGACAAGTTCGCTCCCAACAAGCGCTGGCACGTCGACACTATGCTCAGGGTGTTGACTCTCGCCGGTAATTATGTTAAGGAGCCAATCCTATCATCCTTCATTCGCCTTATCGCCACTACGCCTGAACTGCAAACATACGCTGTCCAAAAGCTCTACGCAAGTTTGAAGAAGGATATTACTCAAGAGTCTCTGACGCAGGCCGCCGCATGGTGTATAGGCGAGTTTGGCGATTCGCTGCTCCGAGGCGGGCAGTACGAGGATGAAGAGCTCGTCCAGAACGTCGAGGAGCGTGAGATCATCGACCTGTTCTCAACGATATTGAATAGCAGCTACGCGACACAGGTCACCACCGAATATATTGTCACGGCCCTGATGAAACTTACGACTCGGTTCTCGGATGCTGCTCAAGTGGAAAGAATCCGGCGCATACTCCAGAGTAACCAAACAAGTCTGGACGTGGAGGTCCAGCAGCGGGCGGTTGAGTATGGCAATCTCTTTGGTTATGACGATATCCGGAGAGGGGTCTTAGAGAAGATGCCCCCTCCTCAGATTAAGGAGGAATCAAGAGTGCTCGGGGCCGCAACTACTACGAAGAAGTCCAGCAAAGCAAGCAACAGAAAGTCCAAGGTTGTGAAACCCACGGAGCAAGACCTCTTGTTTGACTTGATGGATCAGCCACCCGCTGCCGCCGCTCCTAGTTCTCAGTCCAATATGGATCTATTAGCAGATATATTAGGAGGCTCGACTCCAGCTCCAACAACCTCTGCCAGCCCTCCACCACAACAGTCGAATGTGGCCTCCATCATGGATCTTTTCTCAACCCCAAGTCCGACCCAACCCCAGGGCTATCCGCCTCCCGCACAAGCCCCGGCCGCTGCCAACGTTGGGGTCCGGTCATCTCTATCACCCACAGGGACGCCAGCACCCCAGGCCGTCTCATCGCCGCCGGCACCAGCCAGCCATGCCTGCTACAACTCCAACGGGCTTGAGATTACGCTTCAACTCCAGCGCAACTCTGAGGGTATAATACAAGCTATGGCGAGGTTCCGAAATACCTCACCTTCCTCTCCGCTCTCCAATGTCGGTCTCCAAGCCGCCGTTCCGAAGTCGCAGAAGCTTCAACTTCTGGGTATCTCGAGCCCTGATATCGCGCCTGGCACGGAGGCGACCCAGTTAATGAGGGTTGCGGGCTGTAAAGGAGTAAGCCACCCCCTCTCCCTTCTCTCTCTCTCTTCCCACATCCAAAACCTCCAGCCGTCTAGATGGACACCTTGTACTAACATCAATTGTTCCCAAAGCCCCTTAGGTTGCGGCTGAGAATCGGGTATTCCCATCCCTCTGCAGGTCAAGTTATGGACCAGGTCAATTGGTCTGAACCGTTGTAATCCGACAACACCGCGGTGCTCGGGTGAGAAACTGGTGAAGAATGCATCGAATAAAGCCGATGGTTGGGATGCAACACATTCGAAGAAGTAAATATCTACGAGAATTCAGGCATGGTTCTAGGCTTGAAATAGAAAAGAAGGAAAGGAAGAAAAAGGAGCAGCTTCTTGTCACATTTGTTTAGTGGGCCGCGAGCCATTTCGTACGCGGAAGGGGTCGACATTGTGCTGTCGGCGTATCTAGTCATTTGTGCTGGGGAAGTAAGTATCGGAGTAAGTCAACGCGACAGAGAGTTATGTTAAAACTAGATCTATTACGTCCCCTTCCATCTTACATTCCGTTATTATTTATCCATCTGTGCGGTTGGCAGGGGCATTGATCAGCCAGCCGACACCAGACACCAACGTTCCCATCGCAGCATCCCTCAGCTGATCTCTCTTTCGTGTTCTATGATCGTCCTTGTGAGTCGGCTCGGGTTCCGGTTCTTGCCCCCCACTACTGGAGCCTAGACTCGATAGGACGCTCAGGTTTCTTTGAGCGACGCGGGCAGTCGCGCGTGACAAGTCGAAGAGAGACATAGGCACATCATCCGCCTCACGAGAAGTACTCGCAGATGGCGGCACGGACCGTGATTCGGTGGTGCCGGGTGTAAAGGCGCCGGGGATGCCCGGCGAATGCAAATCGCCCGCCGCATCCCAAGCAGCTTCCTTCGCAGCCTCCTCCTTAATGGCAGAATCGAGCTGCTCTTCACATCGCCGAAACGTTTTAAGGATTTCGTGGAGTTGCGACGAGGGCGCGATGCGCAGAGCGGTGGCGAGACATTCGACACGCTGTTCAAGATGGCGAATGTCTAGGTTCCCGCTCGCTGTGCCGAGGTGGGTTGGCTGGATCGTTTGAGCGGTCCGAATGTATTGCCCTGCTTGGAGTGCTGCCCTCCATGACCAATCATCAACTGGCGCAGGGGACTTGCTAGCTAGGTCTGAGGTAGTAGGTAGTTGAGCCGTCGTAGCCAGACGGCTTGCGACGTATGAATAGGCAGTTTCGAAGTCGTCCTCTCGTAGCGCCGCTTCAATACACATTGATGTCACCCGCTTCTCGCTCATGAACAGTAATGTGCTCTGCTGATCATCCGTGTCGGATTTCCGCGTCTTGCTTGCGTACAGCCCGGCACGAACCATGTTGGCGCCAACTTCCAAGAAGTCTTGAATTTTGGTGTAGCTCTTCGGGTTTTGTTCCAACACCTTCGCAATGATAGAGATGGGATCCGAGTGGACTCTGAGCACGACGGGGCTGAACGGCTCACCCTGCTTCAAGACCAGGCGGTAATGGCTTAGCGCATGTGTTGCTTTCAATAATGAGTCGATTTGTTTGAAGGCTGGTGAAGCTTTTCCTAAAGTCTTAGGGAAAGCGCGGATACTAGCATCATGTGAGTATTCTTTAGAGGGCCAAGTAGAAGACGTCGAAGCTTACATGTCATCGCATCTCTTCAGTCCGCCCCGCGTTCTGTTCGGGTTCGATGCATTGTCAAACGCGTTCATGGCAGCCGTGACGACAGTGTCTCTAAGAACAGCCGGGTCGAGCAAGCTGTGCCCAGGCTTCTCATAGATAGTTTGAGCAAGTCCATATCCTATTCCATACTCCATGTTAGCGTAACGGAACAAATGCCCCCATTAAGGGATAGGAGAAGGAAGTGCCATACGCGTAGCCACAAGAAGCGCCTTCAAGAATTCGGTCTCGAGAAACTGCCAACCGACAGCTCCGAAAACGCCGAGACCAGCTTGGGGAGGTGCGGGACCCGTCTCGGCAGCACTCCAAGACCACAACCAGAAGAGCTCGTCTCTAGCAACAAGCCAATATCTATCATCGTTATTTTGAGACGCACGGCGGGCAACAGCGTTTATAAACTTCACTGCCTCGGATTTTTGCTCCCCCGCATCCCGGAGGAAGACTAGATCACCGGCTCTTCGCACTGAGCAGGAAAGGCCTGCGCTGGATAGGAGAAAAGCACTGCTAGTCAGCGCACTGAGTCGCCGGACGGAGGCCAGGTTTGGGTTCGTGATCGGATTGGATTCCTCCAACGAATTATTGCGCATATGTGACACAAACTTGGTGGCAGCTGGGTCCCTGGAGTCAACGTCGGTGAAATCAAGAGCGACAATTGCGGATGTTTCCAGAGGGTTAGGCTCTTTAACACCAAGGATAGATGCTATACGACAGGCAATGTTATGGACGCCAGATATCGCATCTACGGTTGGTTCATTGATCAGATAGGCGGCGGCTAGTGCAGCGCGCAAATAGCGCCGTTGCAGGTATTGTTGCTGCGTCTCGGACCAACTAGATTCACCGTAATCGCCAAAATCGGAGTCAATAGGCCCTTGCCACTGCCGAATAACTTCAACCGCGAGGCGCCAATTCTTGGATGCTTGTTGGGTGAGCCACTCGAGAACCGCTTCAAGGCTCGGGAAGGGTGGCAAGCCATCTAACTCTGTCCCATCTGGGGGCAACGTCGTCCATTTGGTTGGGTCCTGGAGCCAAGGGCCAACCATACCCCTCATGTCTCTTCCAACAAGATGAAGATTCTCCCGCACTTCGGTCTGAGACAGCAGAAATGACAGCGCAGCATCATCTGGTAACGTCCGAAATTGATCGAGGGTATAAGGAACGCAATCGTGAGGGTAGTATTGAACATTCCTCCGCAAGAGAGGTAGCAGAACTGATATCATCCATGACCGCAGGGAGGGCGTGCTATGAAGGAAAGGAACAAGTAGGGCGGGAAGTTGGTTTAGCAGTCCAGCGACAGCATCAACCCGATGAGCCCTGCGGAGGAGAAAGAGTGATAGGGAGTCATCCTTCGCATCTACAGGCGCTTCCGGCCATGCCAAGGGAAGTAAATGGAGCTTCCGGACCTGTTTGGAAGCTTCGTTCTCGGTCAAGGCATCAACAGCGGTCGAATCGATGTCGATAGGATCGTAACCAGCGAAGTCGCCCGAAGCGAGCTCTTGTAAGAAGGGGACGTAGGTATGAGATGGTACGGTTTCGGGAAAATAGGTGAGGAGGATGCGAAGGACTAGGTCCTTTTGTAAAACATTGCCGTGTCTAGAGACAAGGTAGGAGAGGCTATCGATGTCGGCGCGAGTTGCAAGATGCGCAGCCAGAAGGACAACCTTGGCGGGAGAGAGAGTAGCGGCGGTCATCGTTGGACTCGCGAGAACATGGCGACTTGTTGGCGTTTCTACATTCAGAGTCGAGGTACTATCTAGTGACAGGAATGGGCGTTTGTGGCGGGGCGCGGGGTTGGTGGTGGTGGTGGTGGTGGGAAGATGCTGGTTATCGAAACGCGCTTGCGAGGTCCGCCGTTTCTCGAATCGTCGTCATAGAGATTGACCATTCATTGATGACAACTGAGCTCGATTTGAAGTATCAATGTATTGATGGTACCATCCTGTCTTGATCTCTGGCCCCTTAATCAAGTTTATTACCACGGATACCTTTTGTTCTGCGCTCGACTACTCATAAATTTTAGTAACCTTTGTTAGTGTCATACAAGTCTATGGCGGGCAAGGCGGGCCAGCTGGCGTTCATCACAGGCACTTGGGAAGTGGACCCACTGCGCTGCAGACACCGAATCAATTTGACCTTGAGCCTAGACAATCGGAACCTCATGACTGGCTCCCAAATTGCCGCTTTCTGAACATCGATCCAACAAACATCGAAGAACCCGAAAGGCCACACCAGGACAACGCGAAAAGCCACACAGAACGGCCACGCACGACGCCAATCGGCCCTTGAAACCGACCTAGAAGTCTCTCGTCTTCCAATTGACTCCGTTTCCACACATAATGGCGTCCGGCTACGGCTACAGCGGTGGTAAGGATTAGAGGACCAAATCAACCAGTCTTATGAGCGTCGGACTAACAGCGAGATACGAACGACTCTCTCAGGACCCGGCCGCTGCTTCCCCTTCTGGCAGGAAGTCCTCGCATGCTATGTCGTCAACTCCACTCCGGAAGACCGATCCGGCGCCCAGAAGTGCGGCTTAGCTTTGGAAGACTACTACGAATGCCTCCACCACAAGAAAGAGGTAGGGGATGTTGGCGCCTCTTCGGGCGGCTTGGTCCATGTTTCCTATAGTACCGCCAAATTCAGAAGGATACATACTGACAATTACTTAGGCTGCCCGCGTACGTGCGCTACAAGACGCCTACCGAAAGGCTGAAGCGGCGAGCCCTCGAGACAACGCGCCAACCGCCGGCGAAATACGCAGCCTGGGTCTAATAGGAAGAGATGAAGTGTCGAAAAAGGTGTTGGAGTCATAATCCCAAACCGATGATGGCCGGACATAAACCTGGGGACCATTTCGAAGTATCGGGATAGATAGAAATTGGTTGAGACTAAAGTGCTGAGACTCTGCAATGATGGGTCTGCGTGTACAAGTATATGATGCGTACGGACATACCGGCCGATATACAATATATTGATAAGCCTCGTCCCGAAGGTCGGCATGGAACCCGCCTCTGCCGTGTAATTGATGCGCGTCTTAGCCTGCTCTCATGATATGGCAATTGCGGTCGGCTTCCAAGGCTTGGTGGTGTTGGCCGAGCAATTCCAGCCTCCTTTGTTGCCCAAGTTACCACCTGTCCCTTTACTTTATTTTTCTTGTTCCTGTACCCTAATGAATCCTTTTGATTTACGGTACTAGGTTGTCGTGGACTGCTCAGCAAGGACTGCACCTGTGGCTTTCGTCGCCCTTTCCTCTTTCCAGATCCAGCAACTCTTGTGGTTGGACATGCTCTCACGATAGAGGCTCACCTTTTGATGCACAGTCTCGCTCATTTGCTGCGAAGACGCACCTTGGACTATTTTCTTTGGTCACCTTGCTGAGCAATACCCATACTCACCAAAGATGTTTACTGTTTATACTCCCCATCCCAACTCACTTCGATGTCATTGCCCACAAGCGTGGCACTGGAAGGACTCGAGACTCAACCTCGGCGCCAGCTAGACCCTAGCACATAGGGTCGTCTCGGCACTTTGTGTCTCATCCTTTTACCAAGACTCATCTGGGAAGTCTATGCTGAACCTAATCAAAATGCCTTGCTTCCGTGGACTTGACATTTCCATCGGTACGGATTCAGGGCCTATCCGACTGCCTGAGTTCCCGCATCCAGATTCCTGCTCCGTGACGCTTGTTGATCCCGAGCCATCTGCCTCCGTTCTGGGACCGCCGGACAATTCGACATTGCCACTCCTAAAGGGCATGAACATTTTCAGAAAGAAAAGAGTGGACCCTAGGATTTCCGTCTACGTGCCTTCACTCCCAGGTAAGAGGATCCACCCGCCCTCCATACCACGTTGTTCCACGTTTCTGTTTGCTAAAGGATGGGGAGGCATGCGATTCTGGGTTCAATATTCCGTCCTCCATGTCCCCAGCACTGGTTCTCACCTCTACTTCAAGATGTTTTTGAATGGGAAAAATGTGACCAACTGGGGGATCAACCTGAATCAACGCACTGTAGGTGCTGTTACTAGGGTCCTTTACAAGTCAGATCCCGAATGGTGCTATATAAACGAAGGTGGGCATAGCATCGAGGCTAGAACCCTCCGTTTTCCTCCCGACCAAAGATTCACGTCGGTTGCCCGTGATGAAGATTGCATCGAGATCCAAGTCTTTCGGGCAAGTGGGCGTCGCCGAAAAGTGCCAGAAGTGAACTCGAACTGGCCGGAGCTTTCAGAGAGAGGGTCGGTTTCTCTTGTTTCCCTTTCTTGCTCTCTCTTTTCCCCCTGTGAACCGCTGGTTAGCTAGTTAAAGGCCATTTCGCTGACATGAATCATTTGATTTCTCAGTTTGCTGGCCGACAGGTGTCTTGAAGTTCCAGAGGAGGCGGGTTTGTTTGACTGGAGCCTTCTCGATCGCAAGGACTCGCCATACGCCACTTTTAGGTTCTACTACCAGCCATGGGAAGCCCTCTCGAAACTCGGAATTATCTCGCAGCCCAACGGAACGGGTCTTACGGGACGGGCGGAAGTCTTGCCTGGTTCTACACTGGCAAGTGATCCGTCAGATACATCAGTAAGCACCTTTGCACAGGACCCGAAACGGGGCACTAGGTGCGGGCATGGCGATACTTGCGCATCTTGTGGCATCGGCGTTGATTCTGGATGGGACGTAGGCCAGGCCCTGACAACCTCCCGTGCGGTGACAAGGCCCCCGGAACTGCTCGAGAGTAGCCCTGGTTCAGCTCGCAAGCCACAGCCAAGCAAACAAATGCGGGATGGATTTCTCGACGGAAGTAATCGCAGGCCTTTACCTGCGTTGCCGATTCTACGTCACCGAGCCGCCGCCATGTGTGATCGTTCGGAGCACACAAGCCCCTCCTCGTCAGTGGGTGAAGTTCGTGAATCCAACACGACCTACGAGTCACAAACGATAGAGATGGTATCGAACATTCAAAAGGGGAAGCAAACACACCCGTCGTCATCATCTGGCCCTACACGATTCAAGCATTCTGCCTTGGCAAGGACGCAACCCTCGGCCGCGGGCGCTGCTGTACCCTCTTCGGCAGCTCAAGGAAGAGATTACACTCCAGCAAGGGACCGGAAACAGAAGACCATGAGAAGCCTGTTTTTCTCCGCTCAGAGAAAAGGGGAGCCGGAGACAGCTCCCGCGGGAGATACTGCGGGTCAGGGGGCAACTGGATTATCACAGCTTCCTGGGGTGGAAGGCCCTGGAGCTGTCGAATGTGAGCCTGGAGAAAGAGTTGAGCACGGAACGCGAACAAAGCAAATGTGTCTAATTAACGGCAAACCAGAGTTCTCCTCTTTGCCAAGGGGCCTCCTTGGCCCGGATCTGACTCGAATACCTTTGACGGGCCCGAGTGCGGACCTCATGAAGCGGCTCCGCAGTGAAGACCCATTCAGGGGATCATGAGAGCATTGGCTACATATCAAAGAAACGGACTTAAGGCATATACATCGCCCGTCAAAAGTAGACGCCGAGGGTAAGACTACGTGGCACACAAGCAAGAGACTGAGTGGATTTGGACTCGAGATCAAAAATCGAATCGGGAAGGGGTGCCCAGACATAGAATGCTTTCAAAATGAAAAGATTATTTGTTTACCACCGAGGAAATAAAGCTTGAAATATTAGACCATGGGCGATTCAAATTTATGCCCTATGAACACTGCCATCATCCACCACCGCCACTAAGACGGTCAACTAGTATGTAGGTAACGTAGTTACGTATACCTCGCTGGGAGTAGGACTACCACTCATCCACTGGCGACAATCGCTTTGGCTTTAGATTGTTCAATTGGTTCTGGTCCAGAATCGGGCGGGGTGGCAGGAGAGCAAAGTCGGCCCATTCCCCACAAGGCTACGAAGGAGATATAACATACTGAATGAGCAGCATGGAACGATGAGGTTGGCGTAGAGAAAGAGAAGCGAAGGTTAGGTTACGTGCCCAGAGAGAGGGTCGATGTCATAAATTGGCAGCAGCAGTGCCTGCGCGTTGGCGGACGAGTCTTTATCAGTAGAGTCAAGAGGCGTTCCTCTCTCAGACCGGCCGCAATGAAAAGATGAATGATACGTGAACAAGATGGTGATGGAGGCAATTGGTACGACTGAGCCAACTTGCCATGTTTGCACTTGTAGTGCGTAGACCTGCCGTCAATGATTCGCAAAGCAGGGGTAGGGTTGAATGATGCTGGCATGAGCAACTCTGAATAACACCAGAGACACACGCAACCTGTGAATATATACTAGCCTAGACAATCGTCAGCAGGGGTGGCTTTGCAAAGACATTCCGTTACCTCCAATCGATTCGATTCAGTAGGACTTCAGAAAGCACAGGACTTGTCAACGGTAGCATAGCAGGGCTCGCGAAAAAAAAGAGCTCCCCGGTCCCCGGGTGGGAACTGAGCAGATGACGCAGCGTTATGCGATGTGGTCCGTTCAGTTTGGTTTTGATATCTGAATGGGCGGTACGATTACGACGAGGTGACCAAGTGTGTCGAGAAGAGTTTTCAATTAGAGTGGGACGAAGTAATCATCGCTGTCCATAATCAAGGTGAATCTGTACGGGCGTAGGCGCGTCGAAGCAAAGTGGACAGAGAGGCCGTGCCTGCAGACGAGTCGAGAAAACGGAAGCACTGCATTAACTGGATCAAAAAGCCGGATTGTAGCGAAAACTGTCGACCATAAACGTGCCGGACACATGAGGTCCACCGACGTGGGTCATGACTGTCAGCCCATGAAGGCGCCGGTGTACTGGCGTACGGTTGATATGTCTGCGAAAAGCTACGAACAAGGCGCGGCGTCTCGGTAATGGAGGACCGTCAACATCTAGGTCCTCAAAATCCACATGTCGCCCATCCGAGTCTGTTCTATGCTGCCGTGCGGTTGACAAGACGAAATAAAATACTCCTGGACGAGAGCGTCGAGATTCCCTTTGTTTTTTGTGACCAGTTTACCATCCCTAACAGTCGCATTTAACTCCAAGTCGAACGTCCGTCGTGCTGCGTTGGAAATAGAGGAGGATCAAAGAAATGTGAAAGAAAGGAACAAAAAGAAAAAATGAGAATAAACCGCAAACGAAACCCAGTAACCATCGAGCATACTGAAAGAACGGTTGATCAAGCGAAAGACGCTCAGGAGCCTGCGTAATTAAATTGCGGCTCGGCATGGTTCAGCCGGGCCGCGGTCTCACGACACTTTGCTCTCTGCATTAGCGGTGTCGACAGGATGCAACAGGAGTGGCTCGAAAAACAAACCTTATTTCGGGATGATGGGTTGAACATCCTAGAAGTTCTCTCTTCCATCTCCACGAGGGGCGGAGTCCCCGTAGCCAGCTGCACCAGAGGGAGCGTCTCGAGGACGGGCGCCCTCGCGTTCACTCGGGCGGTCATATCGTTCCCGGTCGTAGCCACCAGCTGCACGGCGGTCGTCCCCACCACCACCTCGGGGACCGTACCTGTCCCGGTCATCACGACCTCCATATCGGTCGACGCGGCCATAGCCGTCATCTCGCTCGCGGCGATCATAGGTGCGCTCATCACGGTATCCACGCTCTTGGGCCCTGTCATGACCACGCTCATGGCCGCGGTCGTATCCACCGCGATCCTCGCGATATCCACGGTCATAGCCACGATCATCCTGTCGCCTGTCGTAGCCACGGTATCGGTATGGGTCATCTCGCCCATACGATCCATATCCACCTCGGCGACGATCATCGTATCGATCATGGAATCGACCTCCACGGGGATCTAAAGGGGGTTGTTAGAAACCACAGCCAAAGCCAGACGGATAGGGGAATATGATTGAGGGGGAAGCAAGGCGCGTCGACACCTGGAAGACGGGAGAGAATTTACGTACCTCTCTTGGGTGGGCCAAAATATTTGCCAGGCGTAGGGGTCCTGGGCCGGGCGCGGCGTGCTTTCTCGATGCTCAGGTTGCGACCCTCAAAGGGCTC
>Ga0164243_10011269_pt1 | contig 12769 bp, 9 predicted proteins | sample OricompcompostOP_FD_108781 | JGI IMG/M metagenome (GOLD analysis project Ga0164243, IMG submission 108781) | Organic Plus compost microbial communities from Emeryville, California, USA - Original compost - Organic plus compost (OP) | ecosystem: Engineered > Solid waste > Mixed feedstock >...
CGTTGATGGTGTCGACGGCGTCACCGCCGCTCGCCTCGAGGTGGGCGGCGACGCACGCGGGGTGCAGGTACCCCGCGCCGGTCTGCACGTTGCCGCCGACGGTGAGCTCGCGCTCGACGGCGACCCGCAGCGACTCCTTCTCGATCGGCGCGCCGCACTGCATGCACTTCGCCCTCCCGGTCGGGGCACGATCGACGTACGGGAACCCGCCGGGCTTGGCGTGCCCCTTCGCGATCGCGTCCGTCATCGCCTGCTCGAGCTCGGCGCGGTTCGGCACCTCGCCGGCGTACGCGCGCAGCGCCTCGCCGAGCTCGGCTGGGAGCTTCGCGGCCGCGCACGGCAGGTGGTGCCACTGCATGCTCGGGGCGTCCCCGAACGCGTTGGCCGCCTCGATGCCGAGCCGCAGCTCGCCCTTCGCGATCGTCTTCTTGCACGTCCGGCAGCTCGCGCGTCCCGACTTCGCCTCTTCGATGTGGCTCGCCATGGCGCGAAAGCTACCACCGCCGGTACAGTCGCGTTGTGGAGCAGCCGTATCCGGTGATCGCGTCGCGCGTCGACCGCCGATCCGAAGACTATCGTGCCAACGAGGCGACCAACCGCGCGGCGGTCGAGGCCCTGCGCGCGGCGCTCGCGGAGGCCACCGTCGGGGGCGGTGAGAAGTACACGAGCCGGCACAAGGCGGCCGGCAAGCTGCTCCCCCGCGAGCGCATCGAGCTATTGCTCGATCGCGACTCGTACTTCCTCGAGCTGTGCCCGCTCGCCGGCAAGGGCGTGCCCGGGCACACCCCGGGCGCGAGCATCGTCGGCGGAATCGGTCGCGTGTCGGGCGTGGAGTGCCTGATCACCGCGAGCGAGTCGACGGTGAAGGGCGGCGCGATCAGCGAGATGGGCATGCTGAAGACGGGGCGGCTCAGCGACATCGCCGAGGCGAACCGGCTGCCGTCGATCTCGATGATCGAGTCCGCGGGCGCCGACCTGCCCAACCAGTCGAAGATCTTCGTCCCGGGCGGGCGCGGGTTCCGCGATCTCACGCGGCGCTCCGAGCAGCGCATCCCGACGATCTGCCTCGTGTTCGGCAGCTCGACCGCGGGCGGCGCGTACATCCCGGGGATGAGCGACTACGTCGTCATGGTCGCGAACCAGGCGCAGGTCTACCTCGCCGGGCCGCCGCTCGTGAAGATGGCGACCGGGGAGGACACGAACCACGAGGAGCTCGGCGGCGCCGAGATGCACTCGCGGATCTCGGGCGTCTCGGACTACCTCGCGCGCGACGAGCGCGACGCGATCCGCCTCGGGAGAGAGATCGTGGCGCACCTCGAGTGGCGCAAGGGCGCGGCGCCACGGCCGCGTCCGATCGAGGAGCCGCGCTACCCCGCCGAGGAGCTGCTCGGGATCGTGTCGCCCGACGTCAAGGTGCCCTTCGACCAGCGCGAGGTGATCGCGCGCATCGTCGACGGCTCGCGGTTCTCCGAGTTCAAGCCGCTGTACGGCACCACGCTGATCTGCGGCTGGGCGCACCTCCACGGCCACCCGATCGGGATCCTCGCGAACAACGGCGTGCTGATGCCGGACTCGTCGAACAAGGGCGCGCAGTTCATCCAGCTGTGCAACCAGTCCGACGTGCCGCTGGTGTTCCTGCAGAACACGACCGGCTTCATGGTCGGCAAGCAGGTCGAGCAGGACGGGATCATCAAGCACGGCGCGAAGCTCATCAACGCGGTCTCGAACTCGACGGTCCCCGCGATCACGATCATGACGGGCGCGAGCTACGGCGCCGGCAACTACGCGATGATGGGGCGCGCGTACGCGCCGCGGTTCCTGTTCACGTGGCCGAACCACCGGATCGCGGTGATGGGAGGCAAGCAGCTCGCCGGCGTGCTCGACATCATCCAGCGCGAGGCCGCGGCCAAGCGCGGCGAGACCGTCGACGAGCAGAGGCTCGACGTCATGAAGGCGATGACCGAGCAGATGATCGACAAGGAGAGCGATCCGTACTTCGCGACGGCGCGCCTGTGGGACGACGGGATCATCGACCCGCGCGACACCCGGACGGTGATCGCGATCGCGCTGTCCGCCGCGTACTCCAGACCGTTCCAGGGCACCACGAGCTGGGGCGTGTTCCGCCACTGACGCCGGCCCGGTGGACGCGAGGGAAGTTCCTCGCGTGAAGGACATCCCGCAGCAACGGGTGTAGCGTCGTGTCGTGGCATCGAGTAACGCTGTGCGCGCGTCGTCCGGCGAGCGCGCGATCGACAAGGTCCTGGTCGCCAATCGAGGCGAGATCGCCCTGCGCGTCATGCGCACGTGTCGCGAGCTCGGCATCGCCACCGTCGCGGTGTACTCGGACGCGGACGCCGACGCCCCGTTCGTGCGGTTCGCCGACGAGGCCGTCCGCATCGGCCCCCCGCCCGCCCGCGACTCGTACCTCGTCATCAACGCGCTGCTCGACGCCGCGCGGATCACGGGCGCGGGCGCGATCCACCCCGGCTACGGCTTCCTCAGCGAGAACGCCGCGTTCGCGGAGGCCGTGACCGAGGCGGGGCTGGTGTTCATCGGCCCGCCGGCGTCGGTGATCGCGAGGCTCGGCAGCAAGCAAGAGGCGAAGCGGCTCGCGAGGGCGGCGGGCGTGCCGACCGTGCCCGGATACGACGGCGACGACCAGTCGACGACCGCGCTCGTCCGCGCCGCGCGCGACATCGGCTACCCGCTGCTGATCAAGGCGTCCGCGGGCGGCGGCGGCAAGGGCATGCGCGTCGTGCGCGGCGAGGCGGAGCTCGCCGAGTCGATCGAGCGCGCGCGCGGCGAGGCGAGCTCCGCGTTCGGCGACGGCACGCTCCTGCTCGAGTCCTATATCGAGCGGCCGCGTCACATCGAGATCCAGATCCTCGGCGACCAGCACGGCAACGTGGTCCACCTGTGGGAGCGCGAGTGCTCGATCCAGCGCCGCCACCAGAAGATCGTCGAGGAGGCACCCTCGGTCGCCCTCGATCCCGAGCGCCGCGTCGCGATGGGACGCGCGGCGGTCACGCTCGCGCGCGAGGTCGGCTACGTCGGCGCCGGCACGGTCGAGTTCGTGATGGATCCCGAGGGCCGGTTCTACTTCCTCGAGGTCAACACGCGGCTGCAGGTCGAACACCCGGTGACCGAGCTGACGACCGGCCTCGACCTCGTGCGCGAGCAGATCCGGATCGCCCGCGGCGAGCCGCTGGGGTACGACGCCGCGCCGCCGCAGCGCGGGTGGGCGATCGAGGTCCGCCTGTGCGCGGAGGACCCCGAGCGCGACTACCTGCCGACGACGGGTCGCGTGCTCGCGCTCGACGTGCCCTCGACCGTCCGCGCCGACGTCGGCGTCGCGGCCGGCAGCGAGATCGGGATCCACTACGACTCGATGATCGGCAAGCTGATCGCCCACGCGCCGACGCGGCCCGACGCGGCGCGCATGCTCCGGCGCGCGCTCGAGGAGCTGTGGCTCCCGGGCGTCGTCACCAATCGCGAGCAGCTCGCGAGGATCCTCGCGCATCCGGCGTTCCTCGCGGGCGAGCTCGACACGCACTTCCTCGAGCGCCACGCCGGCGAGCTCGCCGCGCGCACGCCGGGGCTCGATCCCGTGCGCGTGGCCGCGATCGCGGTGACGCTCCACGGGATCCTCGCGCGACGCCCCGCGGCGGCGCTCGCCCCGCCGGGCTGGCGCAACGTGCCGGTCGCCGACCAGCACGTGACGTACGCGCTCGGCGAGCTCGAGGTGGCGCTCGGGTACCGGCCGGCGGAGCACGGCGGGATCGTGTTCTCGATCGGCGGCAAGCAGCTCCAGGTGTCGCGGTACGGCCTCGACGGTGATCGGCTGTGGTTCGTCGAGGGCGTGCCACCGGCGGGGCATCGCCGCCAGGTCCGGATCGCGACCGAGGGCGCGCACAGCTGGGTGCTGAGCGAGGGGGCCGTGCTCGCGCTGGTCGAGCAGCCGCGGTTCCCCGAGCCCGCGGCGCACGTCGTCGAGGGCGCGCTCACCGCACCGATGCCCGGCAAGGTCGTCAAGGTGCTCGTCGCCGAAGGCGAGGAGGTCGCGGCCGGTGCGCCGCTCGTCGTGCTCGAGGCGATGAAGATGGAGCACACCGTGCGCGCGCCCGAGCCCGGCGTCGTGCGTGCGATCCACGTCGCGCCCGGGGACCAGGTCGAGGCCGACCGCCTGCTGGCGATCGTGACGCCGTAGCCGCGGTCCTCCAGCGACGGTGGTTCGGTGCCGCCGAAACTGGCGGTCGCGTCCCGATCCGGCCGAAACTCGGGCCGTGCGCTCGCTCCTGTTCCTGCTCCTCCTCGCCGCGCCCGCGTGGGCCGAGCGTCACGTGGTGCAGCGCGGGGAGACGCTCGAGCACGTGGCCACGGTCTACGGGTGCAGCACCGAGGCGGTGCTGCGCGCGAACCGGTTGAAGACCACGCTGGTCAAGCCCGGTACGGTGATCCGGATCCCGGCGTGCAAGGTGCGGCCGCGCGCGCAGCCCCGCGCCAAGACCCGCGCCACGCGCGACGGAACGCCCGCCCGCGACGATCTCGAGGCGAAGGCGCAGCGGGCGCTCGCGGTGATCGACGGGACGCAGGTCGTGACCGCGTCGCGCTCGCGCGAGGTCGAGCGCGCGGAGCCCGCCGAGGAGTTGCCGACGCACGCGCTACCGGGCGCGAGCGAGGCCGTCGGGATGCCGTGGAACGGGCGGCTCGTCGGCGGCGCGCGGCTCCCCGAGGGCGACGGCTACAAGATCCGCCGCACCCACCGCGCGTACGGCGCGAGCCACGTCGTCGACCACCTGCGCGGCGCGATCGCCGGGGTGCGCGCTCTCTACGACGTCCACACGCTCGCGATCGGCGATCTCTCGGCGCGCGGCGGGGGCAAGATCGGCGACCACCACTCGCATCAGTCCGGGCTCGACGTCGACGTCGGGTTCTACTTCCACCAGGTCCCCGAGGGGTACCCCGATCGGTTCGTCGCCGCGAACGCCGACCTCGACCTCGAGGCGACGTGGGCGCTCCTGCTCGCGTTCGTGCGCACCGCCCACCTCGACACCGGCGTGCAGATCATCTTCCTCGACCACGCCGTGCAGCGCCGGCTGTACGAGTTCGCCAGGAAGCGCGGCACGCCCGCCGAGGATCTCGCGATGATCTTCCAGTACCCACGGTCCAAGGACACGCTCGCCGGCCTGGTCCGCCACTGGCCGAACCACGCCGACCACTTCCACGTGCGGTTCAAGCCGGCCCGGTGATCCGCGCGGTGGCCGTCGGCAACCCCGGATCCTGGTGCACGGCGCCGGCCGCGAGCTGGCACGCGCTGGCGCCCGCGACGAGCGCGATCAGGCCCGCGCCCGACGCGACGAGGCTCGCGGCGAGGAACCGCGAGAGCGTGGCCGCCTCGGGGAGCACGAACTTCTGGAGCGCGATCGCGACGAGCACGAGCACGACGAACGCGATCGTGCGCATCCACACCGTCGCGTAGAGCACGTCGAGCCCCCGCTTGCGCGCGAGCCCCAGGATCGCCACGAGCAGCACGACCACGCTCGCGGCCGCGACGATCGGGATCGCGGTCGAGAACGTGGTCAGCACGTCCATCGCGTGGTCGCGCAGGAAGCTGGAGTCGTCGCGGCGATAGGTCAGGTAGTACTGCCACGGGACCTGGATCGCGACGACCCCGGCCGCCCACAGCGAGAGCAGTCCGCCGAGGTACGCGGCGATGCGGGACACGTCGCGCACGCCACGGGCGGCGATCTGCAACGCACCGTGCGCGAACAGCGCGAGCGACACCGCGTTGATCACCGGCCCGGCGAACAGGACGAACTCGACGAGCGACATCGCCCCCGTGGTGCGCCGCGCCCCGGAGGCCAGCACGATCACGAGCGACAGCGCCCCGAGGGCGGCGACGCGGAGGTACAGCGCGGCGGCCGCACGCCGGAAGCCCGTCTCGCACCGGGTGCCGTCCTCGAGCACCGCGCCGGTCCGGATCGGTGCGCCGGCCAGGACCACGAGCAGGCCACCGAACAGCACGAGGCGCAGCCCCCCGAACACGAGCGTGGAGGTCGTGCGGTCGAACAGGCCAGCGAAGGTCTCGGGCGCGACGTACGGAAGGTGTATCGCCACGAGCGCGGCGGAGACCACGCCCGCGGGAACCCGCGCGCGTCGCACGCCACCCGCGGCGATGACGAGCGCGAGCGTGGACACGATCGCGAGCGCGGCCCACACGTACCCCTCGACGCGCAACAAGGCGACGGTGTGCTCGCTGTCGGTCGTCATCAGGGCGTACCGGGTCCAGATCGTGACGACGTGGAACACGATCGCGATCACGCACGTGATCCCGGCGGCCTTCGCCGCGCGCGCGGCACGCCCGTCCACGCGTCGCGCGAGCTCGAACGCGCCGAGCGCCATCAACACGGTCATCATGAGATCGAAGGCACCGTCGAACACGGCCCAGCTCGTCGACATCACGGTCAGCTCGCCGGCCGCGAACATCGCGGTGCGGAACACGGTGCTGGCGAGCTGCAGGACGAGCGAGAGGGCGAGCGCGACCGGGACACGCGACATCGCGCGATGATGACACGGCGCGCGCCCGGCGCCTTCGAGTTTCAGTAGCCCTCGGTCTTCGCGATCACCTCGTTCATGATCTCGCGGGTCCCGCCGCCGATCGGGTACAGGCGCGCGTCGCGGTACAGCCGCTCGACGAGCGTCTCGCGCATGTAGCCGTACCCGCCGTGGAGCTGCACCGCCTGATCGCAGACGAAGCTGCACATGTCGGTCGCGGTGTTCTTCGCCATCGCGGCGAGCCCCGCCGCCTGGAGATCGCCACCCGGTCGCAGCACGCGCGTGACGCACTCGCCGACGAGCGCGCGCGCCGCCGCGAGCCGCGTCGCCATGTCCGCGAGCTTGTGCCGCGTGACCTGGAACCCGGTCAGCGTCTTGCCGAACGCCGTGCGCGCGCGCGCGTACGCGATCGACTCGCGATACGCGAGCTCGGCGATCGCCACGCACTGCGCCGCGAGCATCAGCCGCTCGGCCGCGAAGTTCATCATGATCATCGGGAACGCCGTGTTCTCGGCGCCGATCCGGTTCGCCACCGGGACCCGGCAGCCGTCGAAGTGGAGCTCGGCGGTGTCGCTCGCCCACCAGCCGGTCTTCCTGAGCTTCTTGCTCACCGTGAACCCGGGCGTCCCCTTCTCGATCACGAGCAGGGAGATGCCGCCGTGGCCCGGCCCGCCGGTGCGGACCGCGGTGGTCACGAAGTCGGCCCGGGTGCCCGAGGTGATGAACGTCTTCGCGCCCGTCACGACGTAGTGATCGCCGTCGCGCACGGCCCGGGTCGCCAGCGCCGCGACGTCGCTGCCACCCCCTGGCTCGGTGATCGCGAGCGCGGCGATCTTCGCGTCGGCGAGCACCGGGCGGACGAACCGCTCCTGCTGCTCGGGCGTGCCGAACCGCACGATCGGTGGCAGCGCGATGCTGTGGCTGCCCAGCCCGACGAGGGTGCCGACGGAGCGCCCGGCGAGCAGCAGCTCCTCGCTCGCGCACAGCACGTGCCCGAGGTCCCCGCCCTGCCCGCCGAGTGATTCGGGGTAGCCGATGCCGGTCACGCCCGCGTCGCACGCTGCGCGGTAGAGAGAGGCCGGGAACTCCTCGTCCTCCTCCCAGTCGGGCGCGTGCGGCGCGATGTGCAGCTCGGCGAACCGGCGCGCGCTCGCGCGCACGGCGGCGTGGTCCTCACTCTCGAACAGGTAGGCCATCGATCCCGAGGATACGCGCAAGTGATACGAAGGGGCATGTCCGCTGCCCCTCCCATCCCCCCGCGCCTCCGCCGTTCCCGCCACCTGTCGTGGTTCGGGCACATGGGCGCCGTGTACCTGTTCCACGATCTGTACGGGTACCTGATGGAGATGAGCCCCGACATCGCCGAGATGATCGAGTCGTTCTCGGACGGCGTCGACACCGAGGAGACGATCGCGTACTACCGCGGCAAGCTCGGCGACGCCGATCCGCGGCAGTTCGTCGAGATCCTCGCGGCGCACGCGGTGCTCGTCGCCCCGGACGAGGACGAGCTCGAGGGCCCGTGGGCGTTCGTCCCGATGCACGGCAAGTGGAACGTGTGGCAGCGGCGCGAGGATCGGCTGACATTGTGGACGGCGTGGGGCGAGCGCCCCGTGCAGCAGATCTTCCTCGATCCCGACGAGACGAAGATCTGGGACGCGCTCGACGGCAACAAGCGCCTGATCGAGCTGCGCCACCACCACGACAACGCCAAGCTGCTCGGGCTGGTGCGGCGGCTCGTGCACAGCGACGTGCAGGCGCTCAAGCTGTCGATGATGCCGTGGTCGGTGTACGCGAAGCGGCCGCAGCTCGCCCCGGCGTACCTGAAGTCCACGATGCCGTACCCGAGCTGGACGCCGGGGACGCCGGTGCCCGGGACGCAGGGCAGCCACGTGTCTCCCACGGACTACTACCGGACCGACGTCGCCGACGCGGACGCGCAGTTCGACCACCAGGAGACGACGCTCTCGCACCTGCTCCGCGTGCCGCACCCCGCGCTCGGCGGCCGCACGTACGGCCAGGCGCTCGTCGACGCGCTGCTCGCGCGAGACGCGGTCCCGGCCGAGCGCGTGCGCGTGCTCGAGATCGGCGCGGGGCTCGGCTACGTGGCGAAGGACGTGATCGCGCGCCTCGAGGCGGCGGGGCGCACCGTCGAGTACACGATCGCAGAGCTCGCGCCCGCGCTCGCTGCCGCGCAGAAGGCGCGCCTCGGCGACCGGGCGACCTGGGTGATGGGTGACGTGCTCGCGGCGGAGCTGCCCGACGGCGCGTTCGACCTGATCCTGTCCAACGAGATGATCGGGGACCTGCCGGCGCGGCACCTGACGCGCGCGGACCTCGGCCTCGCGCCCGATCAGGGCACCGTCGATCGAGAGAAGCTGCGCGCGATCTCGCCGGTGGCCGCGGAGCTCGGGGTCGTGCTCGACGACGCCCCCGAGCCGTTCTACCTGATGACCGGCGCGTTCGAGCTCGTCGGCAAGATCGCGCGGTGGCTCGCGCCCGGCGGCACCGCCGTGGTCACCGAGTTCGGCGAGCTCGCCGGCTGGCCTCGGCTGTCGACGCACCTCGATCATCCCGAGCTGTCGACGCACTTCGGCCAGCTGCAGCAGGCCGCGCGCGGCGCCGGGCTCGCCGCCGAGGTCGAGTTCGTGATCGACCTCATCGGGCTCGATCGCGCGCAGCTCGGCCTCGCGACGACGCGCAGCCACTTCCGCGCGCTTCGCGCGCTGTTCGCCGACGTCGGCATCGACCTCCCCAAGATCGGGTTCACGCCCGAGCTCCTCGCAGCGACCGTCGGCGGCAAGCTCGATCTCGCGACCGTCGGCGAGCTGCGCTGGGAGCGCATCGAGGACCGGCTGATGGGGCTGGTCCCGCACGAGTTCAAGGCGCTGATCGCGCAGCGCGCGCGCTGACGCCCGCCGCCGCGGCCCCACCCAGGGCGCACGGGGGGCGCACGGGGGGCGCACGGGGGACGCACGGGGGTCCACGCGTCGGGCCGGCGTACGCCGCCCGCGCTGCGCCCGCGTGCTCGCTGGTCCACCGCTTGCTCGGTCCACGACCAGGAGATCCACGATGCGACGCCCGCACGTGCCCCGGTGCCTGGTCGTAGCGCTCGCGCTCGTCGCGGCGGCCCCGGCGTGCAACCACGACGAGGTCGCGGCGGCGCGGGCGAGCGAGCGGGACGACGTCGAGCAACGCGCGCACGCGCGGCTCGCGAGCCTGCGCGCCGTGCACGCGGTGATCGCGGCGGAGCCGATGCTGATCCACGCGCTCGCGCAGGCGCAGGACGTGTCCGACGCCGATCGGGCGCACATCGCCGAGCGGCTCCAGATCTTCCAGACCCGGATCGACGAGGCCGACAACGCGATCGAGAGCCTCGCGGTCGCGCGGCCCGAGGACTGGGCCACGCGCGAGGTGGTGGCGACCCACGCGATGGAGCGCGCCGAGGAGGCTCGCTTGGATGCCTGGGAGGCGCTCCTCGATTCGGATCGCACGCGCGACGTGTCATCGGCACGCGCTCGCCCGCCGCGAACGTCGATGCGGTGATCCGTTCGACCGGGGGCGTGCTAGCGTCGATCTCGATGGCGAAGCCCCTCGAGTACAACGCGACGCTGGTCGAGCGCATCGACATCACGGATGCGCTCACGGTGTTTCGCGTCCAGCCGGACCAGCCGCCCGTCGAGCGGCCGTGGTTCGTTCCAGGGCAGTACTGCGTGCTCGGCATGAACAACGCCGACAAGCCGGAGCTCGGCTCCGTCCGGCGCTCGATGTCGATCGCCTCCGCTCCGGAAGACGAGGGGCCGGTCGAGTTCTACGTGCGCTTCGTCGCGAGGCCGGAGTCGGAGAACCCGCTCACGCACCTCCTGTGGAAGCTCCGTGCCGGGGACCGCCTGTACATGCGGCCCGTGGCGGCGGGCGTGTTCACGGTGAAGGACACCGTCGGCGCCGACGACCCGCGGCTGCGCGTGATGGTGGCCGCGGGCACCGGCTCGGCGCCGTTCGTGTGCATGGTCCGGAGCGAGCTGCGCCGGAACCCGAGCGCGGACCTGTCGCGGTGGGTGCTGTTGCACGGGGCGTCGTACCCCGCGGACCTCGGCTACCGCGACGAGCTCATGCGGTACGTCGATCGCAACCGGCTCCGCTACTGGGGCACCGTCAGCCGCCCGAAGGAGGCGCCGGAGTGGACGGGCGACACGGGGCGCGTCGAGGCGTTCTTCGCCGGCGCGCGGCTCGAGGATCTCGAGCAGCGGCTCGGGCTGCCCGCGGGCGGCTTCAACCCGAAGAACGTCGTGGTCTACATCTGCGGCTTGACCGGCACGATCAGCGGCACGGTGATCCCGCTGATCGATCGCGGCTTCGTGCCCGACTTCAAGCGCATCCGCGAGGGGCTCGGCGTGCCCCCCGAGCTCGAGGCCAGCGTGTTCTACGAGCAGTACGACACCGAGCCCGTGATCAACGTGAAGGATCCGGAGGTGATCGAACCGCTGCGCGCGCGCATGCAGGCCGCGCTCGCCCGCCTCGCGACGCCATGACGACGTCGGCGGACGAGCGCCCCCCCGCGTTCGTGCTCGGCGCGACCGGCTTCGTCGGACGCGAGGTGGTTCGCCAGCTCTGCCTGCGCGGTACGCCCGTGATCGCGCACGTCCGCCCGGACTCGCCGCGCGTCGCCGACTGGCAGCGACGGTTCGGCGAGCTCGGCGCGACCGTCGACACGACCGCGTGGGATGCCGCCGCGCTCGGCGACCGGCTCGGGCAGCTGGCGCCCGCGCAGCTCTACATCCTGATCGGCACCACGCGCGAGAAGGCGCGCTCCGAGCAGGTCGGCGGCGACATCTACGAGCAGATCGATCTCGGCCTGACGCGGATCGCGGTCGAGGCGGCGCAGCGCGCGGGGACCCGGCCGCGACTCGTGTACCTGTCGAGCGTCGGCGCGGACGCGTCCGCGCGCTCACCGTACCTGCGCGCGCGCGGCAAGGCCGAGCAGGTCGTCACCGCGGCGGGGCTGCCGTGGGTGATCGCGCGGCCATCGTTCATCACCGGCGCGCGCGACGAGCCGCGGCACGGGGAGCGCGCCGCGGCGGCGATCACCGATGGCGTGCTCGCGATCGCCGGCGCGCTCGGCGGCTCGAAGCTGCGCGCGCGTTATCGCTCGACGTCCCCGGACGTGCTCGCGTCGGCGCTGATCCGCCTCGGCGAGGCGCCCGAGCACGACCGGATCGTCGAGGGCGCCGGCCTGCGCTGACGTCTCAATCGAGCCGCGGCCACGGCGGGACCTCGATCACGACGACATCGCCGGCGTCGGAGAGCGGCGCGCACCGGATCGCGATCTTGTGCTCGTTGCGCTCGACCCGCGCCTGCAGGTCTGGATCGCTGTAGTCCGACGGCAGCGCGAGCGCGCACGCGGTGGCCTCCCCCGCGGGCGCGTCGACGCTCGCGAACAGGTCCCCGCGGCGCGACATCGCGAGCACGGCGGGTGGCGCCTGCTCGCCCTGGATCGCCTGCGCGTACTTGATGGTCATCATCGGCCGCTCGAGATCGACGTCCGCGAGGCTCGACCAGGTCACCACACCGGAGACCACGACGACCTGCGCGTTGCCGAGCCCGTCGCCGGCGGTGCTCCGGACGAGCACGTGGACCTTGCGCTCGGTGGTCGCCACGGCGATCGAGATCCCCGAGACCACCGGGTCGCGGACGTCGAGCGTGGTCGTGGTGTGCGTGTCCCCCTGCACCGTCGTCGTCGCGTGGATCCGGACCCGCGTCCGCCAGATCCCGTCGACGGCGAACGTCCCGTCCGCGGCGACCGGCGCGATGACCTGGTGCGGGAGCTCGTCGGGAGAGCTGGCGTCACCGACCACGATCCGCACGCTCTGCGGCAGCTTGCCCGCGAGCTGGACGCGGCCCTCGAGCCGGCTGGTCGGGACGAGGCGAAGCTCCACCTGCTCCTCCACGCGGCGCGGCAGCGAGCGATGGTCCGCGTGCTCCGCGACGACGACGCCCTCGGTGGGGGCGTCCTCGATCACGAACGCCCCATCCGGCCCGGTCACCGTCTCGCGCATCGATTCGTCGACGAACGTCGCGGCGCTGACGGAGGAGCCCACGATCACGCTCCCCGTGATCACGCGAGCGCCTGCGACCGGCGCGCCGTGCGCATCGAGGACACGCCCGGCGAGCCTGCGCGGCGCGATCTGCGGCGCGGTCCGGTGGAGCGCTCGCAACC
>Ga0164243_10011270_pt1 | contig 12769 bp, 11 predicted proteins | sample OricompcompostOP_FD_108781 | JGI IMG/M metagenome (GOLD analysis project Ga0164243, IMG submission 108781) | Organic Plus compost microbial communities from Emeryville, California, USA - Original compost - Organic plus compost (OP) | ecosystem: Engineered > Solid waste > Mixed feedstock >...
GCCGTTGAGCGCGCGCGAGACGGTGCCGACGGAGACGCCGCTGCGCTTGGCCAGCTCTCTGATCGTGATCCGTCCCGCGGGCAATTCGCGTCCCCTCGTCTCTCCACCGAAAACGGTTTTGGAACCGTCGTGGCGCGACTGTAGCGGGAGGGGCGGCGCGGTGCAAGCGGAAGGGTTCGCGCGGCGTCGCCATCGCGCGCGCGTCACGAAGCCATCAGGCACCTAACCGTTGAGCGTGCAATACTTGCATGGTCATGAGCTTTCCGATCGAGGTCACCGAATACACCGACGCCCAGTGCCCGTGGGCGTGGTCCGCGGAGCCGATGAAGTGGCGCCTGAGATGGCTGTACGGCGACGCGCTCGACTGGCGCACGCGGATGATCGTGCTCGCCTCAGACAGCGAGCACTACGCGAAGATCGGCTTCACCGCCGAGCAGCTCGCGGCCGGCTTCGCGATGTTCGCCGACAGATACGGGATGCCGCTCGACGCGACGCCGCGCCCGCGCCTCGGCGCGACGCGCCCCGCCGCGAAGGCCGTCGTCGCCGCCCGCGTCCACTCCTCGCGCGCGGTCGCCGAGCGGCTTCTGCGGCGCCTGCGCGTGCACGCGATGACGAACCCGACGGCGCTGCTGGAGGAGGAGGCGACGATCACCGCGGCCGCCGCCGAGGCCGGCATCGACACCGCCGTGCTCGAGCGCTGGCTGACCGACCCGGCCGTCGAGCGCGAGCTGGAGGCCGACATGCTCGCCGCCCGCTCGCCCGCGCCGGCCGCCGTCCACCTCCACCACAAGCTGGCGAGAGTGACCGAGGACCCGAGCAGATGGCGCTACACGGCGCCCTCGCTCGTCTTCACCCGCGCCGCCGACCGCCTCACGATCGAGACGCCCGGCTTCCAGCCGTCGCTCGCCTACGAGGTCGCCGTCGCCAACCTCGAGCCGTCGCTGGAGCGCAGAGCGCTGCCGTCCGACGTCGGCGAGCTGCTGGAGTGGGCCGGCGAGCCGCTCGCGACGCAGGAGGTCGCCGAGGTGCTCGGCATCGGCCGCGAGGCCGCCCGCGAGCAGCTCGCCGCGCAGGCGGGCGCGGTCGAGGCGCGCGCCGGCAGCGACGCCTTCTGGTCGCTCGACACGGCCGCCGTGGCGCAGGCGGCCTGACCTCAGCCGAGCTGGAAGCGGCCGACGAGCTGGCGCAGCTCCTCGGCCGTCTCCGCCAGGTCGTGGGCGGAGCCGCCGATCTGCTGGGCTGAGGCGGTCGTCCGCTGCGTCGAGCGGGCGACCTGCTCGGTCGCCGTCGAGGTGTGCTCGGCGACCGCCGCGACGGCGTCCATCCGCTCGTGCACCTGCTGCGAGAGCGCGGCGATGCCGTCGGTCTCGCCGGCGACCTGCTCGACGCGGCGGCTCATCTCCTCGACGGCGTCGCTCAGGCGCGCGAAGGTCGCGCGCGACTGCTCGACCGTCTCGACGCCCTCGGCCGTGCGCGCCGCGCCCGCCTCGATCCGTTCGACGGCATGGCCGGTGCCGCGCTGCAGCTCGGCGACGATCCCGTCGATCGACGCCGCCGCCTGCTGCGACTCCTCCGCCAGCTTGCGGACCTCCTCCGCGACGACGGCGAAGCCGCGCCCCTGCTCGCCGGCGCGCGCGGCCTCGATCGCGGCGTTGAGCGCCAGCAGGTCGGTCTGCTCGGCGATCCCGCCGATCGTCGCGACGATCCCGGCGATCGCGGCCGAGCGCTCGCCCAGCTCGCGGATCGCCGCCTGCGCCTCGCCGGAGGCGGCGCGCAGCGCGCCGATCGCGCTGCCGGCGCGGGCGGTCGCGGCGGCGCCCTCCTCGGCCAGCGCGCGCGCCCGCTGCGCGGCGGCGGCCGTCTCGCGGGCGCCGTCGGCGCCGCGGCCGCTCGCCGCGGCCATCTGCTCGGCGACCGTGCGCGCGCCGGCGACGGCCGCGACCTGCTCGCCGGCGCCCTCCGCGACCTCGTCGACCGCTCCGGCGATCTCGCCGAGCGTGCGGCCGGTCTGCTCCGAGCCGTCGGCCGTCTGCTGGGCGGCGCCGGCGACGCGCGCGGCGCTGCGGGCGATCTCCTCGAGCATCGCCCGCACGCGGGCGCGGGCCTGCTCGTAGCCGCCGATCGAGCGGTGGGCCTTCGCCAGCATCGCGTCGAAGATCTGCGCAAGCTCGCCGTCGCGTTCCAGCGGCGCCGTCCGCGGCGCGGCGGCGACGGTCAGGTCGCCGTCGCCCATCGCGCGCAGCGCGTCCTCCAGCGCGGCGAGGTCGTGCTGCTCGAGCTGCCGCATCGCGGCCACCAGCGCGTCGAGCGAGGAGGCGTCGCCGAGCGCCGCGCGCAGCTCGCCGCGCATCGCCTCGTAGGCGGCGACCGAGCGCGCGGTGCGCTCGCGGATCGCCTCCAGCCCGTCGGTGATGTCGCCCAGCTCGTCGCGGCTGTCACGCGGCAGCGCCGGCGTGCGCAGCGCGACCGCCGCCGTCAGGTCGCCGGCGCGGACGGCCTCCAGCCCGTCGCCGAGCGCGGCGACGTCGTCGTCGCGCAGCGAGCGCAGCGCGCCCAACGTCCGCCGCACCGCGCGGCGGACGTTGGCGTAGAAGCCGAGGAAGAGGTAGGCGGCGACGAGCGCGCCCGCGAGCGCGACCAGCTCGACGCGGCGGGCGTCGGCGCGGAAGCCGTCGATGCGCGTCACGAGCAGGCGGTCGAGCGCCTCCGGCAGCCGCCGCTGGAGTCGCGCGAGCGCCTGCTGCGCGGCGGCGCTGCGGGCGGCCGAGCCGGCGCCGGCGGGCTCGCCGCGGACCGCGCGGTCGAGGTCGGCGTCGGTCGCCTCCAGCGCCGCGACGGCGCCGTCGAGCGGACCGGAGAGCGCGCCGGCGAGGCCGTCGTCGGCGGTCGTCGCGAAGGCGGTTCTGAAGCCGTCGGTGGTCGCGCCGAGCGTCGAGCGGACGGCGCCCTGGTCGAGCGCGAGCGCGATCCGGTCGTCCTCGGCGGCGACGAGCGTGCCGAGCGCGGCGGCGTGGCCGGCGCTGCCGATCAGCGTCGGCACCGTCACGACCAGCGCGTTCATCACGTAGTAGGAGTCGAGGTCGGGGTCGAGGATCAGGTTCGAGCCGTCGCCGGCGGCGACGATCAGCGCCGCCGTCGCGTCGGTCAGCTCGCTCCAGGCGGTCAGCGCCGCGCGCGGGCTGCGCTCCGAGGGCGCCGCCAGCGTCCGCTCGATCCGCCTCCGCAGCGCCGTCCACGCGCTCGTCGTCCCCAGCTCGCCGCCGAGCCGCCGGTCGACCGCGGCGACGGCCGGCAGCGCGCGGCTCACCGCCTCCCGGCGCGCCGCGAGCGCGGCGCCGGCGTCGGCGTCGCCGGCGGCCGCGCGGACGGCCGCGTCGCGGGCGCTGCCGAGCGCGATCAGCAGCTGCGAGACCGGCCGCACGTAGTCGACGCCGAGCCGCTCCTTGGCGGAGAAGTCGATCTGCCGCTGCTGGCTGCCGCGGTACTCCCACGCGACGTAGGCGAGCGGCGCCAGCATCACGACCGCGATCAGCGCGAACTTCTGCGCGTAGCGCAGCCGCGCCATCAGAGCGGTGGCGGGGCGCAGGGCGACGGTCGAGAGGCGTCTCACAGGCGAGTGATCGCCCGCGCCGGCGTGCGCTTGACGGACGACCGGCGCTGCCTGGCGCGTTGACGCTACGGGCGCCAGAAGCTGCGCGTCAGCAGCACCGCGACCGGCACGATCTCGACACGGCCGAGCCACATCAGCGCCGTCAGGATCGCGGTCGAGAGGTTGCTGTAGCCGGCGAAGGAGCCGTACGGGCCGGCGTCGCCGAAGGCCGGGCCGACGTTGCCGATCGAGGAGGCGGCGGCGCCGATCGCGTCGAAGGCGCTCAGCTCGGCGCCGGTCCGCTCGGCGTCGATCACGAGCCCGAGCGAGCCGAGCGCGAAGGCGAACAGGTAGAGCAGCACGAACAGGACCGTCGAGCGCAGCGCCTGCTCGTCGACGACGATGCCGTTCTTGCGCACCGGCGTGACGACCTGCGGATGGGCCGCGGCGGCGAGGTCGCGGCGGACGATCCGGAACAGCAGCAGGTGGCGCACGACCTTGATCGAGCCGCCGGTCGAGCCGGCGGAGGCGCCAACGAACATCAGCAGCAGGAGCGTCATCGTCGCCAGCGAGCCCCACTGCGTGTAGTCGGCGGTCGCGAAGCCGGTCGTCGTCATGATCGACGTCGCCTGGAAGGCCGAGGCGCGCACGGCCGCCTCGCCGCTGAGCGTGCCGCTCGTCAGCAGCTCGACCAGCAGCAGCGCCGTCGCCGCCAGCAGGAAGCCGGCGTACAGCCGCACCTCGTCGTCGCGCCCCAGCTCGCGCGCCCCGCGGCGGCGCACCAGCACGTTGAAGAGGCGCAGGAAGTTCAACCCCGCGACGACCATCACCAGCACGAGGATCCACTGCGAGATCGGCGCGAAGGCGGCGACCGACTCGCCCTGCGGCGAGAAGCCGCCGAGCGCCATCGCCGAGGAGGCGTGCGCGAACGCCTGCCACGGCGTCATCGCGTCGTCGAGGCCGAGCCAGCCGACCGCCGCCAGCACGAGCGTCGCGACGAGCGTCAGCCCGACGTAGAGCGACCACAGGTTGCGCGCCGTGTCGCGGATCGTCGAGCCGAAGCGCTCGATCTCGGTCGGCCCCGCCAGCTCCGACTGCAGCAGCCGCCGCCCGCCGACGCGCAGCCGCGGCAGGATCGCGATCGCCAGCACGATGATCCCCATGCCGCCGAGCCAGTGCGACAGCTGGCGCCAGAACTGCGTCGCCTCGCTCAGCTGCTCGACGTGCGGCACGACGGTGCCGCCGGTCGCGGTGAAGCCCGACATCGCCTCGAAGTAGGCGTCGACCGGCGTCTTCAGCTGCGGCTCGCCGGAGAGCACGAACGGCAGCGCGCCGAAGACCGGCACCAGCAGCCAGATCAGCGCGATCACGAGGAAGCCCTCGCGCTGGCCGATGCGGTCGGCGCGGCGCTCGTGCGTGAGGCGGTCGAGCAGCAGGCCGCTGCCGCTCGCCGCCGCCCCGGCGGCCAGCCACGGCAGCACGTCCTCGCCGGCGAACGCCGCCACCAGGGTCGGCGCGAGGAAGGCGAGCCCTATCCATCTCAGCACGCCGCCGAGCAGGTCGAAGACGGCGCCGAGGTCGACCCCCAGCCGCACCCGCCGCCGGGCCATCTACAGGGCCGCCTCGACCTGCGCGGCGCGCAGCGGGTCGACCAGCACGATCGCGCGGTCGCCCGGGCGCAGCTCGCTGTCGCCGTGGGGAAAGATCGCTCTGCCGTCGCGGACGATCGCGCCGATCGTCGAGCCGGTCCGCGGCAGCTCGCGCAGCGGCCGGCGCAGCAGCTCGCCGTCGGGCCGGACGGTGATGTCCAGCACGTCGAAGCGGTCGTCGTCGAGGAAGGCGACCTGCCGCGTGCGCGGATCGTGCGCGAAGCGGACGAGCTGCTGCGCGGTCGCCGCGCGCGGGTTGATCGTCACGTCGACGCCGGCCGTCTCGAAGACGCGCAGCGAGGTCGGGTCGTCGACGACCGCGATCGTCGTGTGGATCCCGGCGGTGCGGCCGGCGAGCGCGGCGTAGAGGCTGCGGGCGTCGTCGCCGAGCGCGGCGACCGCCACCTGCGCGCTGCCGATCCGCTCCTCGCGCAGCAGCGAGCGGTCCGACGGGGCGGCGTGGAAGACGCGCGCCCGCGGCAGCTCGGCCGCCGCGCGGCGGGCGCCCTCGGCGTCGGGCTCGACCAGCCGCACGCGCCAGTCGTGTCGCAGCAGCTTGCGCGCGATCGCGATCCCCAGGGGCGTCGCGCCGAAGACGACGACCTCCTCGACCGGCGGCTCGTCGGGCGCCAGCTGCCGCCCCCAGGCGCGCGCCGCCTCCGGCGAGGCGATCACGACGACGCGGTCGCCGAGCCGCAGCGTCTCGGCGCCGCCCGGCAGCACCAGCTCGTCGCCGCGGACGATCACCGCGATGCGCGAGTCGGGCGGCAGCGGCGCCTGCGCCAGCGGGCGGTCGAGCAGCGCGCAGCCGGCCGCCTCCTGGGTGACGTCGAACTCGGCGATCGTCACCTGGCCGTCGGCCATCACGTCGGTGTGGCGGGCGCCCGGGACGGCGATCGCGTCGAAGACGGCGGTCGCCGTCTCCAGCTCGGAGGAGACCATGAAGTCGACGTCGAGGACGCCCTCCCGCCACGCTCTCAGGTGCTCGACGTCGGTCGTGCGCACGAGCGTGCGCGCCCGGCGCGACAGCCGCCGCACGAGCATCGCCGCGACGAGGTTGACCTCGTCGCGCGCGGTCGAGGCGATCAGCAGGTCGGCCTCGGCGATGCCGGCCTCCTCGAGCGCGGCGCGGCTGGCGCCGTTGCCCTCGACGGTGCGCACGTCGAACAGGTTCGCGAGCGCCGAGAGGCGCGCGGGGTCGCGGTCGACGACGGTCAGCTCGTGGTCGTCGAACAGCGCCTCGACGACGGTCGTGCCGACGTGGCCGGCTCCCAGCACGATGATGCGCATGCCGGGAGCCTACGGGCGCGGGCGGCGCCGGTCAGTAGAGCGCGGCGGCGAGGCGGCGACGGCCCTCGCGCGCCAGCGGATGCTCGACGCCGAGCTCGTCCAGCAGCCCGACGACGACCTTGCGGATCTCGTCTCTGGCGCCGTCCGCGGAGGGCAGCGCGCCGATCAGCAGCTCCAGCGCGCGCTCGGCGTCGCCGCCGTCGAGCGCGGCGAAGGCGTCGGAGAGGTCGGGCTCGCCGGCCCGCTGCAGCGCGATCCGCGCCTGGAGGCCCTCGGCGGCGAAGTTGCCGGGCGCACGGCCGAGCAGCTCGAGCGCGCCGTCGTCGTCGCCGTCGGCGTGCAGGATCCGCGCCAGCGGCACGAGCGCGTCGACGCGCGTCGGCTCCAGCTCGACCGCCTTGCGCAGCGACGCCTCGTCGCCGGCGGCGATCAGCCCGTCGGCCTCGGAGGGGACGAGGCCGTCGAAGAAGCGCTCGACCTGCTGCGGCGGCTGCGCGCCGACGAACTCGGAGTGGACTCTGCCGTCCACGAACGCCTTCACCGCCGGGATGCCCTGGATCTGGAAGGCGCGCGAGATGCCGGGGTTGGCGTCGGTGTCGAGCTTGGCGAGCGCGACCTTGCCCTCACGGGCGTCGGCGGCTCTCTCGAGCACCGGCCCGAGCTGGCGACAGGGGCCGCACCACTCGGCCCAGAAGTCGACGACGACGGGGATCTGGTGGGAGCGCTCGAGGACCTCTCTCTGGAAGTCCTGTTCGGTGACGTCGAAGACCATGACCTGAGGGTAGCGGCGGAATCGCTCGGCCTGCGGCCTCGGATTCCGTCGGAAGAACTCGCCTGGCGGCTCGCTCTTCCAGACAAGCGCCGCTGGCTTGCGATATGACGTGGCGATGAGCGAATTCAGCGTCGAGCGCGACGGGGTCGTCCTGGCCGGGAGCGACGAGGGGGAGGGGACGCCGGTCGTCCTCCTGCACGGGCTGACGGCGACCCGCCGCTACGTCGTGATGGGCTCCAAGGCGCTGGAGCGCGGCGGCCACCGCGTCATCGCCTACGACGCGCGCGGCCACGGCAGATCGTCGCCGGCGCGGGCGGGCGGGGAGTCGGGGTACGGCTACGACGCGCTCGCCGCCGACCTCGGCGCCGTGCTCGACGCGCGCGGCCTCGACCGCGCCGTGCTCGCCGGCGCCTCGATGGGCGCCCACACGCTGCTGCGCTTCGCGCTCGACGCGCCCGAGCGGGTCGCCGGCCTGGTCGTCGTGACGCCGGCCTACGACCCGGTCACCAACGACGACCCGGGCCGGCTCGCCTACTGGGAGCGGCTGGCGCGCGGGCTGCGCGAGGGCGGGATCGACGGCTTCGTCGCGGCCAACCACGTCGAGCGGATGCCGGCCGCCTGGCAGGAGACGATCCGCACCGTGCTGCGCCAGCGGCTCTCCCAGCACGACTCGCTCGCGGCGGTCGCCGACGCGCTCGACGCCGTCCCGCGCTCGCGCCCGTTCGAGACGCTCCACGACCTCGCCGAGCTCGACGGGATCCCGGCGGTCGTCGTCGCCAGCCGCGACGAGGCCGACCCGACCCACCCGCTCGCGATCGGTGAGGCGTACGCGGCCGCGATCCCGGGCGCCGAGCTGCGCGTCGAGCCGGAGGGGAGATCGCCGCTCGCCTGGCAGGGCGGCCAGCTGTCGCGCGAGATCGCCGCGCTGGCGGGGCTCGCGCGCATCTGAACGGCCGCGTTCCGCTGGAATCCCGTTCCCTTCGCGCTGGCGTGGCACCCGCCGGCGGTGCAACGATGTCCGGATGGATGCGCCGAACGACTTCCGGCGTCTGCCGGCCGGGCTCCCGGTTCCGGTCGACGACGGCGCCGCCGACCATCTGCCCGGAGCGGAGCTGCCGGAGCTGGTGCTGCCCTCGACGCACGGCGAGCAGGTCGACCTGGCCGCGCTGGCGCGCGAGTCCGGCACGCTCGTGCTGTACGTCTACCCGCGCACCGGCCGGCCGGGGGAGGAGCTGCCGGAGGGATGGGACGAGACGCCGGGGGCGCGCGGCTGCACCGTCCAGAACATCGGCTTCCGCGACCATCGCGCGCAGCTCAACGTGCTCGGCGCCGAGGTCGCGGGGCTGAGCGCCCAGTCGACCGAGGACCAGCGCGAGTTCGCGCTGCGCGAGCACATGCCGTACCCGCTGCTGTCCGACCCGGAGCTGCGGCTGGCGGCCGCGCTCGACCTGCCGACCTTCGAGATCGGCGGCATGACGCTCTACAAGCGGCTGACGCTGATCGCCCGCGGCGGCGTGATCGAGAGAGTCTTCTACCCGATCTTCCCGCCCGACCGCGACGCGGCGAACGTCGTCCACTGGCTCGGGGCGGTCTCGTGAGCGAGGCGATCGCCGACGAGGCCGCCGCGCTCGATCCCTTCGCCGGCGCGCTGACGAGCGAGGAGGAGCTGCGGGCGCTCTACGAGCTGCCGCACGAGCGCGCGGTCCGCAAGCAGATCGACCGCCTCGACGAGATGGCGCGCCGCCTGATCGCGCTCGCGCCGATGGTGCTGGTCGCCAGCCACGCCCCCGACGGCGCGGCCGACGTCAGCCCCCGCGGCGGCCCGCCCGGCTTCGTCACCGTGCTCGACGAGCGCCACCTCGCGATCCCCGACGCGACCGGCAACAGACGGATCGACACGCTCCGCAACGTCGTCGCCACCGGCCACGCCGGCCTGCTGTTCGTGATCCCCGGCCGCGCGCAGACGCTGCGCGTCAACGGACCGGCGCGCGTGATCGCCCGGCCCGACCTGCTCGCGCGCCTGCTGCCGGTCGGCAAGCCGCCCCGCAGCGCGCTCGTCGTCGAGGCGGCGGAGGTCTTCGCCCACTGCCCGAAGGCGTTCGTCCGCTCGAGACTGTGGAGCCCGGAGGCGTGGCCGTCGGCCGCCGAGCAGCCGACCTCCGCCGAGGTCTCCCACGCCCACATGGGCGGCGACGCCTTCATGACCGTCGCCGAGGTCGAGCAGAGCGAGCGCGACTCGCTCAGATACCGGCTGGCATGAGCGCCGGCTACAGCGGCACCCCGCTGCCGCGGAAGCTGGGGATCAGAGCGGGGCAGCGGATCGCCGTCCTCGACGCGCCGCAGCCGGCCTTCGACGCGGCGCTGGGGGAGCTGCCGGAGGGCGTCGAGCGGCTGCGGACGACGCTGCGGGGGCGGTTCGACCTCGTCGTCTGCTTCGTCACCGAGCGGGCGCGGCTGGAGCGGCGGCTGCCGAGACTGGTCGCGGCGATCGAGCCGGACGGGATGGTGTGGGTCGCCTGGCCGAAGAGGGCCTCCAGAGTGCCGACCGACGTGACCGAGGACGTCGTGCGCGAGCTGGGCCTGGCGGCCGGTGTGGTCGACGTCAAGGTCTGCGCGATCGACGCGACCTGGTCGGGGCTGAAGCTCGTCGTGCGCGTCGCCGATCGCAGACGCTGAGCGAGGAGGCGCGGTCGATCGCTGTCGATGAACGACAGTGATCGACCGGGGCTCAGTCAGCGCGACGTCGGGCGACGGCCGACCGCGGACGCTAGACCGCCGCCGGCGCGGGCTCGGCGCCCTGCGCCGGGCGCAGCTGACGGCGGCCGGCGAGCGCGACCGTCACCGCCAGGAGGCTGGAGCCGATCGCGACGACGAAGGCGCGATGGCCGCTGGTCGCGTCGACGACGTGGCCGGCGACCGCGAGGCAGATCGCCAGGCCGCCGCCGAGCGAGGTCGACAGCCACGCGAAGCCCTCGGTCAGCGCCGCGCGCGGCACCAGCGCCTCGACCAGCGCGAAGCTCGTGATCAGCGTCGGCGAGACGGAGACGCCGCTGGCGACGATCGCGAGCACCATCAGGCCGATCGAGTTCGCCAGCGCGAGCGGGATCGTGCCGAGGAACAGCAGCGCGAGCGCCGCGGCGAGGCGCCGCTCCAGCCCCGCGCGCCAGGAGCGGGCGCCGTAGAGCACGCCGGCGACGCCGCTGGCGACGGCGTGCAGCGCCAGCAGTGGCCCGCTCAGCGCCTCGTGGCCGTGCTGCTCGGCGAAGGCGACCATCGACACCTCGACCGTGCCGAAGACGCCCCCGACGCCGGCCATCACGCACGCCAGCACGAGCAGGCCGCGGACCCGTATCGCCGAGCCGCCGCGCTCGTGGCGGGGGTGGACCGGCGGCTCGGTCGCGCGCAGCGAGGCGAAGATCAGGCCGCCGGTCAGCAGGAAGCCGAGCGCCGCCAGCAGCCCGGCCGCCGGCGCGATCGCCGTCGCCAGCAGCGTCACCAGCACCGGTCCGCAGGTGAAGACCAGCTCGTCGAGGACCGACTCCAGCGCGTAGGCGGTCTGCAGCCGCTCGCCCTGCAGCAGCATCGCCCAGCGCGCCCGCACGAGCGCGCCGAACGAGGTCATCGAGAAGCCGGAGACGAACGCGGCGACGAAGTAGAGCGCGTGCGGCGCGTCGCCGGCGGCGGCGAGGACGAGCGTCAGCAGGCCTGCCGTCTGCACGACCATCGCGGGCAGCAGCACGCGCCGCTGGCCGAAGCGGTCGACCAGCCGGCCGAGCTGCGGCGCGCCGATCGCGTTCGAGATCGCCGTCGTCGCGCTGACGGCGCCGGCGAGGCCGTAGGAGTCGGTCGCGCCGGTGATCAGCAGCACGGTGCCGAGGCCGAGCATCGCCAGCGGCAGCCGGGCGATCAGGCCCGCGCTCACGAAGGCGCGCGCGCCGGCGACGCGCAGGATGTCGGCATAGGAGGAGAACACGACCCCCGGCCAACGATGCCAGGTGGGCGGCCGGCGCGCCGGACGACGAGCGCCGCCGCGGTGCGCCGTTCCGGCGTGCGCGGCTACGCGTGCACGCGCAGCTTGGCGGCGTGGATCGCGCCCGTGACCGAGTGGGCGTCGGGCAGCGCGTCGCGCAGCGCCTCGATCTCGGTGCGGCGGAAGCGCGGCCCCGAGGCGTCGCCGACGTCGCAGGGGAAGGCGAGCCGCTCCGACCAGGTCAGCAGCGCGGTCGGCGAGACGTCCAGCAGCGCGGCCGCGTCGTCGCAGCCCAGCACCCTGTCGGCCGGCGCGGCGGACGGCACGGGTCGATCGTCGTGCGCGACGGCCAGGCCCCTGCCGTGCCGCAGCGCGAGAGGCGTCACATCACCACTCATACCTGTCACCGTAACGCAACTTTCACCTCGACACCAGGCTCCCAATGCCCTGGCTGCCCGGGAATGCGCGTTGCTCAAACAGTCTTGAGTGGTCGGGTGACATTTGACTGACCGTCACCTGTCACTGCACCGAACTCCGGAGTCAAGAATGGTGAGGTTTGGTCGAGAGGTCGACCGCGAGCGCCTCGTCGAGCCGCTCCGCCAGCTCGGCCGCGTCGTCGCAGAGCGCCGCCGCGCCGGCCGCTCGCAGCTCCTCCTCGGCGATGCCGCCGCTGCGGAGCGCGACGAAGCCGACGTCGGCCCGCGCCGCCGCCTCGCCGTCCCAGACGGTGTCGCCGACGAGCAGCGCCGGGCGCGCGCCGCCGCCTCTCTCGAGCGCGACCGCGATCAGGTCGGGCTCGGGCTTGGAGGCGTCGACGTCGGCCGAGGTGGTGACGCCGTCGAGCAGGTCGCGCGCGTCGAGCAGGTCGAGGTAGTGCTCGACCTCCTCGGCTCTGCCGGAGCTGGCCAGCACCGTCGTGACGCCGCGCTCTCGCAGCGCCAGCAGCAGCTCGCGCGCGCCCGGCAGCGGCGGCGCCTCGTCGATCAGCGCGCCGAACTCGTCGCCGTGCAGGCTGCGCACGTCGTCGCCGCGCTCGCGCTCGACCCGCTCGCCGGCGACCGCTTCGACGAGCTTGTCGCCGCCCTTGCCGACCTGGCGGTGGATCAGCCACGCGGGCACCGTCAGGCCGATGCCGCGGAAGGCCCGCTGCCAGGCGAGCACGTGCAGGTGGTTGGTGTCGACGAGCGTGCCGTCGACGTCGAGCAGGACCAGCCGCGCCGGCTCGCTCATCGGCTGCTCGCGCCGGTCGTCGTGCGGCCGCCTCTCGCCGCTCTGCGGCGTGCTCTCGATCTCGATCTCGCTCTCGCTCTCGGGCTCGAGCCCCTCGATCCGGGGCTGGCGGGGCTCGAGCTGGCGGGGCTCGAGCTGGCGGGTCTCGAGCTGGCCGGGCTCGAGCTGGCGGGTCGCGGGCCGGCCGTCTCCGGGGCGGCCGCGCTCGGCGCGTCGACCTCGCGGCCGACGACGGCGGCCGTCAGGCGCGGCAGCTGCTCCCGCAGCGC
>Ga0164243_10011271_pt1 | contig 12769 bp, 9 predicted proteins | sample OricompcompostOP_FD_108781 | JGI IMG/M metagenome (GOLD analysis project Ga0164243, IMG submission 108781) | Organic Plus compost microbial communities from Emeryville, California, USA - Original compost - Organic plus compost (OP) | ecosystem: Engineered > Solid waste > Mixed feedstock >...
CCTCCTGCGCCGGGGAGAAGTTCAACGAGCGCCGCTACCTCGGCCTGGACCAGACGCCCTGACCCGGCCCGGCACCGACCGGCCCCGAGCCCCGGCTCGGACCCGCGCTGAGCCCGGCGAGCCCCGCGCCCGCAGCGCCGGGCCGGCGCTGCCCCGGCCGCGCTGCTGAGCCGGACACCGACGCCGAACACGCGAACGGGCCCGGCCTCCCGCTCGGGAGACCGGGCCCGTGCCGCGACGCAGCCCCCGGCCGGCGCTCAGCGCCGGACCGGCGTGGTGTCGCGCGCGGCGATGAACTCCGGCCGCCGCTTGTCCGCCGAGAACGGCTCCACCGGGGCGTTGTCCACGCTGTTGAACACGATGAAGATGTTCGACCGCGGGAACGGCGTGATGTTGTTGCCGGACCCGTGCATCGAGTTCGAGTCGAACCACAGCGCCGACCCGGCCGGGCCGGTGAACTGCTCGATCCCGTGCTCGTAGGCGAGCTTGCGGATGTCGTCCTCGGCGGGCACGCCGACCTTCTGCTCCTTCAGCGAGGACTTGTAGTTGTCCTCCGGGGTGCGCCCGGCGCAGGACACGTAGGTCTTGTGCGCGCCCGGCATCAGCATCAACCCGCCGTTGAACGGGAAATTGTCCGTCAGCGCGATGGACACGCTCACCGCGCGCGGCGCCGGCAATCCGTCCTCGGCGTGCCAGGTCTCGAAGTCGGAATGCCAGTAGAAACCGTTCCCGCGGAATCCGGGCATGTAGTTGATGCGGCTCTGGTGCACGTAGACGTCCGAGCCCAGGATCTGCCGGGCGCGGTCCAGCAACCGTTCGTCCCGCACGAGTTCGGCGACCATTTCGCTGGTGCGGTGCACCTCGAACAGCGACCGGACCTCGTCGGACTCCTTCTCGACGACGGTGCGCTCGTCGGCGCGCACCTGCGGGTCGTCCGAGAGCCGTTCCAGCTCCTGCCAGTACTCCTGCACCTCAGCGGGTTTGAGCAGGCCGGGAACGATGTGGAAGCCGTTGGCGTCGTGCCGGGCGAGCTCGTCCTCGCTCGCGGGGCCGGCGCTCACGCCGGGCCACACCACGGGGTCCACGCGATCCAGCAGAGCGGACTCGGTTCCCTTCCGCGTCGGGTAACGGTCCTGCGTCCGCACGTCCGCGACGGTCATGAGTTGCGCCTCCTATCGAATTCCCGCCGGAGCGGCTGGTGCCGACAGCACCGCCGCCATTTCTCGGTTCCTCGTTCGGTGGGCGTTTCCCCCGCGCACTGCGGGGAAGACCGCTAACGCACCGCGGCAGGCAACCAGCACCTGCTGGCTACCCCCGCGACGGGGCCATTACGCATCCTTTTCCGCGATGTTTCAAGCCCCGGGTGATCCGGCGAACGCGCCCGGACGCGCGAAAGCCCGCGACCGCTCGGGGCGATCGCGGGCTTTCGCGGGCGGCTGCGGCCGCTCAGTCCTCTTCGACGACCAGCGGGTAGACGCCGTTCTCGTCGTGCACCTCGCGGCCGGTGACCGGCGGGTTGAACACGCACACCGTCTTCATGTCCGTCTTGGGGCGGACCTGGTGCTTGTCGTGGTTGTTCAGCATGTACACCGTGCCCGGCTTGAGCTGGTGCACCTCGCCGGTCGCCTTGTCCTCGACCTCGCCCTCGCCCTCGTAGACGAAGACGGCCTCGATGTGGTTGGCGTACCAGAAGTCGTTGACCGTACCGGCGTAGAGGGTCGTCTCGTGCACCGAGAACCCGACCTTCTCCCTGGCCAGCACGATGCGCTTGCTGCGCCAGTTCTCCGTCTTGATGTCGTCGTCGGTGTCCTCGACGTCCTCGAGACTGCGAACGAACACTGTTCCCTCCTTCGGAAATCTTGCCGGTGGTGCAGTACGTCGCGGCCGGCCCGGAACCCTGCCCGGACCGGCCGCGGACGTCTCGTGGTCAGTCCAGCACAGCTTGCACGGAATCCACGATGATGGAAAGACCCTGTTCGAGCTCCTCATCCGACACGGTCAGCGGCGGCATGATCTTGATCACTTCGCTCTGCGGGCCGGAGGTCTCCAGGATCAGCTTGCGGTCGAACGCGGCCTTGGAGATCTTCCCGGCGATCTCCGGGTCCTCGAACCCGAGACCGCGGGCCAGGCCGCGCCCCTTGGCGACAGCGCCGTCGTACTTCTTGGCGATGTCGCCGATGACCTCGCCGACGCGCTCGCCCTTGGCCAGGGTGCTCTGCTGCAGCTGGTCGTCGCTCCAGTACAGCCGCAGCGCCTCGGAGGCGGTCACGAACGCGGGGTTGTTGCCGCGGAAGGTGCCGTTGTGCTCGCCCGGCTCCCACACGTCCAGCTCGGACTTGATCAGGGTGAGCGCCAGCGGCATCCCGTAGCCGCCGATGGACTTCGACAGGCAGACGATGTCCGGGACGATGCCGGCCTCCTCGAAGGAGAAGAACGGGCCGGTGCGCCCGCAGCCCATCTGCACGTCGTCGACGATCAGCAGCATCCCGTGCTTGTCGCACAGCTCGCGCAGGCCGCGCAGCCACTCCGGGCGGGAGTTGTTGATGCCGCCCTCGCCCTGCAGCGTCTCGACGATCACCGCGGCCGGCTCGTTCAGCCCGGAACCGCTGTCCTGCAGCAGCCGCTCGAAGTACAGGAAGTCCGGGTACTGCCCGTCGAAGTAGTTGTCGTAGGGCATCGGCGTGGCGTGCACCAGCGGGATGCCCGCGCCACCGCGCTTCATGGAGTTGCCGGTGACCGACAGCGAGCCGAGCGTCATGCCGTGGAAGGCGTTGGTGAAGCTGATCATCGACTCGCGGCCGGTGATCTTGCGGGCCAGCTTCAGCGCCGACTCCACGGAGTTGGTGCCCGTCGGCCCGGGGAACTGGACCTTGTAGTCCAGGTTCCGCGGTTTGAGCAGTTTCTCGTCCAGGGTCTCCAGGAACTCCCGCTTGGCCACGGTGGCCTGGTCGAGCCCGTGCGTGACGCCGTCCCGCTCGATGTACTCGATCAGCTTGCGCTTCAGCGCCGGGTTGTTGTGCCCGTAGTTCAGCGCCCCGGCCCCGGCGAAGAAGTCCAGGTACGGGGTGCCGTCCTCGGCGTAGAGCCAGCTGCCGCCGGCCTTGTCGAAGGTGGCCGGCCAAGTCCTGCTGTAGCTGCGCACCTCGGATTCGATGCTGGCGAAGATGTCGTTCACGATCCTCCGTTCGGCACGGCGACCTCGCCGGTCACCGGCACTGCGATAGGCCTGCCGTCTCCCCGTGCCGGGAGACCTCCGTTGTCTCGTGCGCGTCGCGTGCGGTCCGCTCCGCGGGGCTCCGCCCGGTGCGCCGCGCGCCCGCCCGGGCCGCTCAGCCCGCGCGCCCGTCGGCGGCGGCCGCGGCGGATCCGGGCGGCGCCGCGCCGGGCGCCGGGAACGGTCCGATCCGGTACAGGTCTTCGCCCTCGTGCGCGTCCGGGAACAGGTCCCCGGAGAACAATTCGCTGCGCGCGAGTTCGGTGCCGCGATCGCGCGCGAGAGCGGAGAACAGTTTGATCGACGCGGTGTTGTCCGCGGTGATCGTCGTTTCCAGGTAGCGCATCCCGCGCGGCACGAGCCGGTCGACCAGATGCGCCAGCATCCGGCCCGCCAGGCCCTTCCCGCGCTGGGAGGCGTCGACCGCCACCTGCCAGACCATCAGCACGTCGGGCGCGTCCGGCCGCAGGTAGCCGGTCACGAAACCGACCACCTCGCCGCCTTCCCGCGCCACCGCGCTGGTACCCGCGAAGTCGCGGCACCACAGCAGGTAGGCGTAAGACGAGTTCACATCGAGCACTCCCGAATCGCGGGTGATCCGGTAGAGTGCCGCTCCGTCCGCGACGCCCGGAATGCCGATCTCACCCGCGGGCGAGCCGGTGCGATTCCGTCCGCCATTCGGTCCGTCGCCGTTATGGCTGGGTTTGTCGCCGGTCATGCTTTGCCAACTTAACAGAACATCCGTAACCCGTCAGGCACACGATCGTTTCCTGCTCGCGCCACCAGGCTATTCTCGATTTTCCACGTGATGAGCACGACAGGTTCGTTGCGCTGCGCATACCGGGAATGATAACGATCTAGCCGGCATCGTGATCGAAATTGCGCGCACCGGCGTGACCTGCGAAGACGCTCTCCGTTTCGCGCCGCGGGCGGTGTCCGCGCAGGTTTTCGGAGAACGCGGGAAATTGCGTGCGCCAACTAACCGCGCGCACCGCGACGTTCGCCACGTTCCGCGCGGCCGGCCGGGGCGCGAGTCGGCCGCGGACGCGGAAACGCCCGGCGCCCGGACCGGCCGGAGCGGCGGTCGACGGGCGCCGGGCGCGGGATCGCGCGCGACGGGTGCGCGGCGATCTACCGGTGGTGCCGGCCGGGACTCGGAACCGGTCGGCGGTGGATCTCCCCGCTGCGGACTCCGGGAGCGCTGGAAGCGCGCTGCCCCGGGCGGCGTCGGCAGCACCGCGGCCCGGCGGGGATCCGGCTCCGCGGCGGATCAGACGCCGGCGGTCTGCTTGATCCAGTCCCGGTACTGCGTGATGTTGTTGTAGGCGGTGGTGCTCTGCCGGTCGCTGGTCGAGGCCACGCCGACCTGCTTGCCGTTGGCGAACATCGGCCCGCCGGAGTCGCCGCCGGCCGGGATGCCGTCGCCGCGCTCGGCGCAGACCGCGGTGCCGCCGCGGTAGTCGGTGCAGGCGGTGTCGGTGACCTTGACGTCGGCGACCTTCAGGTTCGTGGCCTGGCAGTTGGCCTCCGGCTGGTCGGTGCAGGTCGCGCCCCAGCCGTAGGTCTGCACGGTGTCGCCGTTGTGCACGTCGTCGGCCGTGCCCAGCGGGGCGAACTGGACGTTCATCGGGTGGTCCACCTGCACCAGCGCGAGGTCGACGCTGTCGTGGATGTGCACGCCGCCCGGCTTGGCCTTGAACTCCTCGCCCTCGTTCTTGTTCAGGCTGCCGACGTGGAAGCTGATGTCGTCGCCGGCGTCCTTGACGCAGTGCTGCGCGGTGAGCACCCACTCCGGCGCGATCGCGGTGGCGGAGCAGGCCTCCTGCCCGGCGTTGTACTGGCGCGCCGCCCACGGGGCGTCCGTGGCGTCGCGGCCATCGATGATCTTGGTGTGCACGTCGGACGCGGGAGCGGGCGCCGGGGCGGGCGCGGCGGCCTGCGCGGGCATGGCGACCGCACCGGCGGCCAGGGCCAGGCCGGCGGCGCCGGTCAGAACTCGTGCCAGGGACACGCGGATCTCCTACGGGTTGCAGCGCCGAGCGCTGTGGGGAGCGATCACGGACGAGAACCATCACCTCACCCGATCGTGTAATGGGTCAATCAATTGGTCACTTATCGCCACCAAGACCTCGGACAACCCTGATCGACGTGCGCCGTTCGGCGGACGGCCTCAAGAATCGAGCCGCCGCATCGGAGGGGGCACCCATGGAGATCACCGCGTACTCCCCCGGCACCCCGTGCTGGGTCGACCTCAGCGCACCGGACCCGAGCACGACCTCGGACTTCTACGCCGAGCTGTTCGGCTGGACGGTGCACGACACCGGAGAGGAAGGCGGCGGCTACCGGATGTGCCTGCGGCACGGGAAACCCGTCGCCGGCATCGGTCCGCAGCCGCCCGGCGCCGACCCGTCCGCACCCCGCTTCTGGTCCACCTTCGTCAGCGTCCTCGACGCCGAAGCGACCACCGAGGCCGTCCGCGAAGCCGGCGGCACCGTCCGCTACGCGCCGATGGACGTGGCCGACGCCGGGCGCATGGCGGTGTTCACCGACCCCACCGGCGCGGAGATCTGCGCCTGGCAGCCCCGGCAGCACCCCGGATCGGCGCTGATCAACGAGCCCGGCACGCCCTGCTGGCACGAGCTGGCCACCCGCTCGCCGGAGCGGGCCGTGGACTTCTACCGGCAGGTCTTCGGCTGGGACGCGGTGAACTCGACCGTCGGCGAGGCCGACTACACCACCTGGCGGTGCCGCGACGAGGTCGTCGCGGGCATGATCCGGATGACCGAGCGCTGGCCCGCCGACCTGCCCGCGCACTGGATGGCCTACTTCGCCGTCGGCGACACCGACCGCGAGGTCGAGTCGCTGCGCCGGCTCGGCGGCGGCGTGCTGGTGCCCCCGACCGACGTGGAACCCGGCCGGTTCGCCGTGGTGCGCGACCCCGGCGGCGGCGCGTTCGGGATCATCGCCGTCCGCGAGGGGTGAGGCGATTTCGGCGCAACGAGCCGGAAAACCCGGGGTGCCGCGATGCGAGGACGCGGCGAACAGCGCTCGAATCCCTCGGACGGGGACTGGAGCGCGGCGGAGGCGAACCCGGATGATCGGTGGGCGCGCGAGCCGCCTCGCCGAGGTGACCGCGCCACGAACACACCCCGCACGGCAGGAATGCCCGGCCCCGGCCGCCGGTTGCAGTTGCGGGACGAATGCCGCCCGGGATCGCTCAGCTCCCGGGAGCGGCGTCCGCCCGCGGTGCCGCGCGCGGGCGCGACGGCCGGAACCCCCGACCCACAGCGCAGTGGGCCGCTCCGCCGATCAACCTGGACGTGCCGGGCCGATCAACCAGGACGAGCCGGCGGGCCGGGCGCCGACGAATCCGAAGGAGAGCCGCTGAGGGGACTCGAACCCCTGACCGTCCGCTTACAAGGCGGGCGCTCTACCAACTGAGCTACAGCGGCACGGGAACCGGCGGCTGCCGGGGCCCACGCGGGCACATCGTAGAGGCCGCGCTCCCGGCCGACGCATCCGGCCGGGAGGGGCGCTCCCCCGCGCGGAGCGGGGTGCGAGGCTCGTGATGGAGGACACCGAAACTCCGTGCAACGGTCGCGGCGATCCCGCCGATGGCCGAGGAGACGATCAACGCGAGGCCGCCGCGCACGGCGGGCAGGAAGGTGGGAAACCGGTGGGAATCACGCAGCGCGCCCGCGGTGTGCTGCGGCGGCGCGACCCGGCCGAGACGGTCGGGACCCGCAACGCCGTCTACGGGCCGGCACTGCCCGATGAATCAACGGTTCACCTGGTCATGGACCTCGGGCTGCGCATCGGCGAGGTCCAGATGGCCAGCGGTGCCGGTGCTTCCGACGTCACGGCCACGATCATCGGCGTGGTCGGCGCGTACGGCCTGCCGCACTGCGAGGTCGACGTCATCTACACGTCGATCACCGTTTCCTGCTACCGCGGCACCGAGTCGGTGCCGATCACCTCGCTGCGCGTGGTGCGCAACCGCTCGACCGACTACTCCCGGCTCGCGGACGTGGAGGCGCTGGTCCGGCGGATCACCGCCGGCGAGATCACCGCCTCGGACGCCTACGCCGAGCTGGACCGGATCACCTCCGCGCCGCACCCGTTCCCGCGCTGGGTGGCCACCCTCGCCTGGGCCGGGATGGCGGCCTCGCTGTCGGTGCTGCTCGGTGGCGAGGGCCGGCTGGCCCTGGTGGCCGCGGTGGCCACCGCGATCGTCGACCGCATCGGGCGGGTGCTGAACAAGCGCGCCCTGCCGTTCTTCTTCCAGCAGGCCGTCGGCGGCGCCATCGCCACGACGATCGCGCTGGTGTGCTCCTACCAGGAAGGGTTCCTGCCGGACGGGTCCGCGGCGCTGGCGGTCGCGGCGAGCATCATCGTGCTGCTGAGCGGGATGACCGTCGTCGGCTCCATGCAGGACGCGATCACCGGCTACAACGTCACCGCGGCCGGGCGGATCGCCGAGCTCGCGCTGATGTCGGCCGGGCTGATCGCGGGCGTGGTGCTGGCGCTGTACACCGGCTCGCGGGTGTTCGACCAGATCGCGGGCGATCCGGCGAGCGCGGATTCGATGCTGCGCAGCGTCGGCGGGGTGCAGATCGCCTCCCCGGTGCTGCTGATCCCGGTGCAGACGCTGGCCGGGGCCTCCACCTCGGCGTGCTTCGCGCTGGCCAGCTACGCGCCGCCGCGGCCGCTGGTGATCGCCGGGCTGGGCGGGGCGGTCGCGGCCGGGGTGTCGGCGACGCTGACGAACCTGCTGGCGGTGAACGCGGTGCTGGCCGGGGCGGTCGCCACCACGGTGGTCGGTCTGGTCGGCGGCGTGATCGCGCGGCGGCTGCGCATCCCCGCGCTGGTGATCGCCGTGTCCGGCGTGGCGCCGCTGCTGCCGGGGCTGGCGACCTACCGCGGGCTGTACCAGATCGCGGTCACCGGCGACCCGGCCGGCATGTCCACGCTGATGCTCGCGGCGGCGACCGGGCTGGCGCTGGGCGCGGGCGTGGTGCTCGGCGAATACCTGGCGCAGCCGGTGCGCACCCGGCTCGGGCGGCTGGAGCGGAAGCTGTCCGGTCCCCGGCTGTCCGGGCCGCTGCGCCCCACCCGCCGCCGGTTGGAGTGATCGGCGAGCACCCGGTATTCGCACCGCAGCGGCGCCCGGAACGGGCAGCGAGTGATCAAGAACTCCACTCCCATTGCCCCACACGTGCGACGCGCGGAGATCGCTGATTGGCTAGCCTCGCCAACGGGTAGGGGGTGATCCGGGACCGGCCCGCGACGGCCTTCCGGCGCGGGTGGCGCCCCGACCCCGAGCCGCTGGAGAGCAGGTCGAGCCGTCGGCGCCCATCTGCGACAGCTAGCAGTCTCCCGAGGAGGCACACCGGTGACTAGGGGCAGCAACCCCGCTCGCGCGGATTTCGTCGTCGTGGCCAACCGGCTGCCAGTGGACCTGGAGCGGCTGGAGGACGGCACCGAGCGCTGGAAGCACAGCCCGGGCGGCCTGGTCACGGCGCTCGAACCGTTCCTGCGCGCCCGGCACGGCGCGTGGGTCGGCTGGCCCGGCGTCGCCGACGTCGACGTGGAGCCGTTCACCGACGAGGACCTGCACCTGCACCCGGTGCGGCTGAGCTCGTCGGAGTTCCAGGAGTACTACGAGGGCTTCTCCAACGCGACGCTGTGGCCGCTGTACCACGACGTGGTGGCCCCGCCGGTCTACGACCGCTCCTGGTGGGACGCGTACCGGCGGGTCAACCGGCGGTTCGCCGAGGCGACCGCGGAGGTCAGCGCCGAGGGCGCGACGGTGTGGGTGCAGGACTACCAGCTGCAGCTGGTGCCGGCGATGCTGCGCGAGCTGCGCCCGGACCTGCGGATCGGCTTCTTCCTGCACATCCCGTTCCCGCCGGTGGAGCTGTTCATGCAGCTGCCGTGGCGGACCGAGATCGTGCGCGGGCTGCTCGGCGCCGACCTGGTCGGGTTCCACCGGCCCGGCGGGGCGCAGAACTTCCTGTGGCTGGCCCGGCGGCTGGCGGGCTTCGAGCCGAGCCGCGGGCAGGTCGGGGTGCGCTCCCGGCCCGGCGTGGTCCAGGTCGGGGACCGCGCGGTGCGGGTGGGCGCGTTCCCGATCTCCATCGCCTCCTCGGAGCTGGACCAGATGGCCCGGCGCAAGGAGATCCAGCAGCGCGCCAAGGAGATCCGCGCCGAGCTCGGCAACCCGCGCAAGATCATGCTCGGGGTGGACCGGCTGGACTACACCAAGGGCATCGACGTGCGGCTGCACGCGATGCACGAGCTGCTGCAGGAGAAGCAGATCAAGGCCGAGGACGTGGCGATGATCCAGATCGCCACCCCCAGCCGCGAGCGCGTCGAGCACTACAAGCAGATGCGCGAGGGCATCGAGCGCGAGGTCGGCCGGATCAACGGCGAGTTCGGCCGGGTGGGCCACCCGGCGGTCCACTACCTGCACACCTCGGTGGACCGGAAGGACCTGGTGGCGTTCTACTGCGCGGCCGACGTCATGGTGGTGACGCCGGTGCGCGACGGGATGAACCTGGTCTGCAAGGAGTACGTCGCCTGCCGCAACGATCTGGGCGGGGCGCTGGTGCTCAGCGAGTTCGCCGGCGCGGCCGCGGAACTGACCAGCGCGTTCCTGGTCAACCCGCACAACCTGGACGGCGTCAAGGAGGCGCTGCTGTCCGCCCTCGACATCGACCAGGCCGAAGGCCGCCGTAGGATGCGAGCATTGCGTAGGCAGGTGCTCACGCACGACGTCGATCGCTGGGCGCGATCGTTCCTCGAAGCGCTGGGCACACCCCTGACGGACTAGTGCACGACCCCGCGCTCGCGGCCCCGACGCCGAGCGCGGGCGACGGCACACCGATCGACCACCGGCAGGCGTGGTGCGGGCACCGGCAGCGGACCCGACTCGTGCGCCGCAGCGCCGGTTCGATCAAGAAGACCCATCCGACCGCCCCAGAGGAGTATGGCGTTGACCGCCGAAGCTCTCCCCGCCGAGCTCCGCCGCACCCTGGTGCAGCTCGCGCGCACCCCTCGACTGCTGGTCGCCTGCGACTACGACGGGACCCTCGCACCGATCGTGGCCGACCCGACCGCGGCCAAGCCGCTGCCCGAGTCGGTGCACGCCCTGCGTTCGCTGGCCGCCCTGCCCGCCACCACCACCGCGGTCATCTCCGGCCGCGCGCTGCGCGACCTGGCCACGCTGTCCCGGCTGCCCGCCGAGGTGCACCTGGTCGGCAGCCACGGCTCGGAGTTCGACGTCGGCTTCGTGCACGAGCTCGAACCGCAGGCCACCGAGCTGCGCACGGCGCTGCAGCGCGGCGTGCGGGAGATCGTCAGCGGTGAGCCGGGCGTGACGCTGGAGGCCAAGCCGGCCAGCGTCGCCGTGCACGTGCGCAACGCCGAGGACCAGGTGGCCGAACGAGTGCTGGACGCCGTGCGCTCCGGCCCGGCCACCTGGGAGGGCGTGCAGGTCACCGAGGGCAAGGCGGTGATCGAGCTGGCCGTGGTGCAGACCGACAAGGGCAACGCGCTGGACGCGCTGCGCCACCAGGTCAGCGCCACCGCGGCGATCTTCATCGGCGACGACGTCACCGACGAGAAGGCGTTCGCCCGGCTGCACGGCCCGGACCTCGGGCTGAAGGTCGGCGAGGGCGAGACGCTGGCCGGCTACCGCGTCGCCGACACCACCCAGGTCGCCATGGCGCTGGCGTTCCTGATGGAGGAGCGGCGCACCTGGCTCTACGGCGAGCAGGCCCCGCCGATCGAGCGGCTCACCATGCTGTCCAACGAGCGCACGGTGGCGCTGCTGACCCCGGACGCCCGCGTGACCTGGATGTGCCACCCGGGTCCGGACTCGGCGGCGGTGTTCGCCGACCTGCTCGGCGGCTCCGGGGCCGGGCACTTCTCGGTGCGCCCGCACGGCGGCGGCAACGGCGCGCCGCGCAGCCCGCTACCGCTGGGCCAGCGCTACGTGCCGGGCACCATGACCGTCGAGACCCGCTGGTCGCGGCTGCTGGTCACGGACTACCTGGAGCACGGCATCGACGCGCACCGCACCGACCTGGTGCGGGTGATCACCGGGGGCAGCACGGCGGCGATCGAGTTCTCCCCGCGCCCGGAGTTCGGCCAGGTCCCGGTGCGGCTGGTCGCCGAGGCCGGCGGGCTGCGCGTGATGGGCACCTCGGAGCCGATGGTGCTGCACTCGCCCGGCGTGCAGTGGGAGATCCACTCCGACGGGATGCACGAGTCGGCGACCGCGGTCGTGGAGGCCTCCGACGCCGAGCCGGTGGTGCTGGAGCTGCGCTGCGGCACCGAGGACCTGTCCCCCTCCGAGCGCACCGAGCCGGAGCGGCGGGCGGCCGCGGACAGCTACTGGGCGGACTGGCTGGAGAAGCTGACCCTGCCGGACAAGGAGCGCGACCTGGTCGCCCGCTCCGCGCTGACGCTGCGCGGCCTGTGCAACAGCGACACCGGCGGGATCATGGCCGCGGCCACGACCTCGCTGCCGGAGGAGATCGGCGGCGTCCGCAACTGGGACTACCGCTACTGCTGGCTGCGGGACGGTTCGATGACCGCGCAGGCGCTGGTCACGCTGGGCTCGACGGCCGAGGCGGAGGGTTTCCTGGACTGGCTGCACGGGGTGCTGGAGACGCTGCCCGGCCCGGAGCGGCTGCACCCGCTGTACTCGCTGCAGGGCACCAGCCTCGGGCCGGAGGCCGTGATCGACAGCCTGCCCGGCTACGCCGGCTCCCGCCCGGTGCGCGTCGGCAACCTCGCCGACCAGCAGGTGCAGCTGGACGTGTTCGGCCCGGTCGTGGAGCTGGTGGCGCACCTGGCGGAGGCCACCGGCGGGGTCCGGGAGCGGGACTGGGAGCTGGTCAAGGCGATGGCCGAGGCCGTCTCGCACCGCTGGTTCGAGCCGGACCACGGCATCTGGGAGGAGCGCGACCAGCCGCGGCACCACGTCTACTCGAAGGTCATGTGCTGGGTGACGCTGGACCGCGCGCTGAAGCTGGCCGAGCGCTACGGCCTGGAGCCGGAGCCGGGCTGGAGCCCGCTGCGCGACCAGATCGCGCAGGACGTGCTCAAGAACGGCTGGCACGCGGACGTGCAGGCGTTCACCACCGCCTACGAGGGCTCGGACCTGGACGCGGCGTCGCTGTACGTCGGGCTGTCCGGGCTGATCGACCCGTCGGACGAGCGGTTCAAGTCCACGGTGACCGCGATCGAGTCGGAGCTGCGCAGCGGTTCCACGGTGTACCGGTACCGGCGCGACGACGGGCTGCCCGGCGACGAGGGCGGGTTCCACCTGTGCGCGGCGTGGCTGACCGAGGCCTACCTGCTGACCGGCCGCCGCACCGAGGCCGAGGAGCTGTTCCAGCAGATCGTGGACACGGCGGGGCCGACGGGGCTGCTGGCCGAGGAGTACGACCCGATCGCGGAGCGCTCGCTGGGCAACCACCCGCAGGCGTACTCGCACCTGGGTCTGATCCGCTGCGCCCAGCTGCTGTCGCAGTGATCCCGCGCTGA
>Ga0164243_10011273_pt1 | contig 12767 bp, 10 predicted proteins | sample OricompcompostOP_FD_108781 | JGI IMG/M metagenome (GOLD analysis project Ga0164243, IMG submission 108781) | Organic Plus compost microbial communities from Emeryville, California, USA - Original compost - Organic plus compost (OP) | ecosystem: Engineered > Solid waste > Mixed feedstock >...
CGGCGGCGTACATCATGGCCAGCGACGGGAACGTGTACTCCACGGGGTCCTCGGCGAACTATGCGCTGGGTCGTCCCGGCGGCACGAGCAACGTGCCCGCGGTGATCCCGGAGCTCTCTGGGCAGAACGTCGTCGACGTCCAGTCCTGGGCCGGCGACGGGAACTGGAACCTGTCGAGCCCCTCGCTCGCGCTGACCGCGGACGGCCGGGTCTATTCCTGGGGTCCTGCCGCGTACAACGGTCGCGGCGACGGGGTGAGCTCCACCACGCCGACCCTGATCCCGGGTCTGACGGACGTGAAGGAGATCGCGGTCACCGAGACCAACGGGTATGCGCTCAAGAACGACGGCACCGTGTGGGTGTGGGGGCGAAACTCCTTCGGTCGTCTGGGTCAGAACTTCGGTTCGGACCAGGCCACCCCGGTTCAGCTCGTCGCGGCGGGCAACGACAACGTGGAGCTGACCTCCACGTTGCGTGCCGGTTTCGTCCGCAAGGCTGACGGCACCGTGGCCTCGTGGGGCTCTGGCACCAACGGGGTGCTGGGCACCGGGACGAACAGCGACTCCTACTTCACCGTCATCCCGACGCTCAGCGGCGTGACCGACATCGAGGCAGGACCGTGGGTGGTCTTCGCCATCCTGTCGGACACGACCGCGAAGAGCTGGGGCGACAACTGGAACGGGACGCTCTCGGCGGGCAAGGTGGACGGCAACAAGTACAACACCCCGCAGACCGTGGTCCGCCGCAACGACGCCCAGCGCCTCTACGACGGCACCGACACCCCGAGCGGCGGCTGGGTCACCATGACCGGCATCCAGCAGATCGCCCCGATCTTCTACACCACGCAGTTCGTCCTCTCGAACGACGAGGTCTGGACCGCGGGCGACGGGGACTACGGGCAGTGGGGCTGGAACCCGTCCAACAAGCCCTACGGCAACGACAAGGACCTGTACGGCGCCGGGTACAACCCGAACCTCTCCGGCCGCGGCATCGCCAACGGCGGAGCGATTTACCCGCTCACCGACAGCTACTACGCCACCACCGTCAACGACACCAAGGGATCAGAACACTACTGACCCCGCGGCGCCGGCGCGCGTCGAGCAGAGAACGGCCCCTGCCTCCCCCTGGGTGAGGCAGGGGCCTGGCCCTCTGCGCGGCGGCGAGGAGGGGACGCGGTGCGGCCGGTCTGCCGCGGGGAACCCCGTAGGGCGGGAGGCTCGCCGACCGCGGCAAGACGCCTTCGCAGGCGTCGTGCCAGCCCTCTCTCAGGCTTCCGGCGCGCGCGTTCTGACATCCTGGTCGCTCTCGCGAGCCTGGTCACGCCGGGGCGCGACCGGCCGACGGCATCGATGCTCATCTCTGGGGGGGAACATGAGTGCGAACGCACGTTCACTGAACGTCCGACGAGGGAACGCCTACCAGGGCGCGGACGGAAGCCTGTGGCGGGCGGCGAACGGCTACACGCTGTACCGGATCGACCGGCACGGTGCGCGGATGCCGCGGACCAGCCCGCTCACGGTCGCGTTCGTCCAGGAGCGGCACGGGCCGCTGACGCCGATCGACTGAGCCCGTCACCGAAGGCCCGCCACCGCAGCCCGTCACGCCGGCATGCTCCGCCCTGCCTGCCACAGGGGGCAGGTAGCGGCGCGACACGCCCGGGATCCCGAAAAGCGACACCCGCGTAACGAAACCCGACATCGCGACCGCCTCCTTATGGCGGCACCCTGGCCGCCCGTCCTATCCCCCGAGGACGTCGAGCGTGTTCCCCTTTCACGCCTGCCGTCAGCACCTCGGCACCCCCAGAGGCGTGCGCCGAGGCGCACCCGTGGGCCGTGGCGTCGTCCCGAAACGGCTGCCACGCGGGATGCCGTGAAGGAAGGGAGAACGTCGTTGTCCATCTACAGAGGAGCGGTCCGGCAGGGCCGCAGGAGAGGATGGCGCGGCATCGCGGCATCCTTGGTGAGTCTGGTGCTCGTCGCCGTCACCGGTGTGCTCGCGGTCCCGGCGGCCAGCGCGGCGTCGGGCACGCCGATCTCGATCGACGCCGTGCGTTTCGCCACGTCGGAGATCCCGGACGGCAGCCGGCAGGAGCTCACGGTCGACTGGAGCGTGCCGGGCGAGGCGTCGAACCCGGTCACGGTCACCGTCGCCCTGCCCGAAGGGCTGAAGGGGCACGCGGACCGGTTCTCCATGCTCGATCCCGACGGGCAGCGAGCGGGCGAGTGCGTCGTCACCGCCACGAAGATCACCTGCACGGTCGACCCGGCGTACGTCGAGGGCCATGAGCTCGACATGCACGGCTCGTTCACGTTCGCCGCGGAGGTGTGGCTGGAGAACGTCGAGACCGTCGAGCACGTCTTCGAGTTCGGCGACGTCAGCACCTCGGTGACCGTCACCCCCAACCCCGACCGCTGCGTCGAGCACTGCGAGTTCGGCGGCTGGGGCGCCTGGAAGAGCGGCTCGTACCAGAACCTCTCCGACACCATCTCGTGGTGGGTCGGAGTGCCGGCCGGTGCCGACGGCATCCCCGCCGGCATGCGGATCAAGGTCGAGGACAGGATCGACCCTGCGGTCTTCGAGCTCGTCGGAGCGCCCAGGGTCCTCGAGGCCCGCTCGCTCTCCTACGACTCGCTCGGACGGCAGAGCCCGGTGTTCGCGTGGAAGCCGGCGTCGGAGTACACCGTCTCGAAGGACCGGAGCACCGTCGAGTTCACCTCGGTGAAGGGCCTCGGCGACAGGGCCCCGAAGGGCCAGCAGGGCATCGGCGGCTCGATCTACGAGGTCGTGTGGGACGTGAAGGTGCTCGACGAGGGCAAGGCGAAGACCTACACGAACACCGCCTCCTGGGAGATCGAGGGCGAGAAGAAGGGCGTCACGACGGGCACCGCGACCCGGTACTCCGGCTCCGGCACCGTGGTCGGGCGCAACTTCGGCAAGTTCCAGCTCACGAAGGAGCTCACCGGCGACACGTCCCTTGCGCCCGAGTTCACGGTCCGCTACTCCACGAGCCTCGACGGTGTCGTGACCGAGCAGAAGCCGATCACCATCCGCGCCGGCGAGTCGTTCCTCAGCGAGGAGCTCTTCAAGGGCACCACGGTGACGCTCGAGGAGATCGTGCCGAACGGACCGGCCAACGTCGAGTGGGCCGACCCGGTGTTCGTGCTGCCGGACGGCACCGAGACCGACCGCGTCGCGCTCACCTTCTCGTCCGCGAACGGCAACCTCGGGAAGGTCTCCGAGATCCGCCTCAAGAACCGTGCCACCCTCGACCGGTCGACGCTCGGCGCGGCGAAGGCCATCGTGAACGAGGACGGCATGCGCATTCCCGCAGACACCGTGTTCGCGCTGAACTACCGCTGGGCCGCCGACCCGGCCAAGGTCATCCCTCAGGGTGCAGGGACGGTTCAGCTGCCGGCCGACGGCCGCAGGGTCGAGATCCCCGGCCTTCCCGTCGGAGCGGTCGTCGACTTCTCCGAGAGCGCTCTGGCGGCCGTCCCCGGCGCCACCTGGCAGCAGCCCGTCATCGCCCCCTCGCGCGTCACCGTGGGCGCAGACGGCGGTGTCGAGGTGCGAGTGGCGAACACCCTCCCCCGCGACCGCGGCGGCTTCGAGATCGTCAAGCGCCTGGGCGGCGACGGGTCCGGGCTCGTCGACGATCCCGTGTTCACCGTGACCTGGTCGTACCCCGCCGACCCCGCGGCCGGCGTGTACGAGGCGGGCTCCGGCACCGTCCGGGTGACGGCCGGCGGCGCCCCCGCCGTGGTCGACGGACTCCCGGCGGGCGCCGTGGTGACGCTCGAGGAGAAGCCGGAGAAGGTCGTCGGCGGCACCTGGAAGGAGCCGGTGTTCAGCAGCAAGACGTTCACCGTCGTGAAGGGCAACCGGATCACCGTCGACCTCGACAACGAGATCACGCTGAACTCCGGCGCGTTCTCGGTCGTCAAGCGCATCGAGGGAACCGGCGCGGGCCTCGTGCCCGCCACCGACACGTTCGTCGTGCACTACGAGTACGACGCCGGCGTCGGCTTCGGCGCCGGCGCGGGCGACCTCGTCGTCCGCGCGGACGGCACGCCGGCGGTGAGCGGACCGCTGCCGTACGGCGCGGTGCTGCGGCTCTCCGAGCGCACGCCCGCCCCCGTCCTCGGCGGGACCTGGAGCCCCGTGTCCTCCTTCTCGCCGGACACGGTGACGATCGGCGACGGCACGACCGCGGCGGTGACGCTCACCAACGCCATCACGCGCGACGTCGGCTCGTTCGAGGTGCGCAAGAGGGTGGAGGGCTCCGGCGCTCACCTCGTCTCGCCCGAGCGCGAGTATCGCTTCACGTACGAGTATCCGGCGGGCCCCAGCTGGGAGGCCGCAGGGCCGACCGCGTTCACCGTGCCGGGCGACGGCACCGCCGTCTCGGTCGGCGACATCCCGGCGGGCGCCACGGTGACCGTCCGTGAGCTCGCTCCGGACGCCGTCGAAGGCGGCTCCTGGGGTGCGCCCCGGTTCTCCGCGCCGGGCGGCGTCGTCACGGTCGCCAAGGACGAGACCGCCGAGGTGCTCGCCGTGAACACGCTCGACCTGAACACCGGCTCGTTCGCCGTCCGGAAGAAGGTCGAGGGCTCCGGCGCCTCGCTGCTCCCCGGCGGGACCGCGTTCACGGTGCGCTACGCCTATCCGGCGGGCGACGGGGTCGACGCGGGCTCGGGCACGCTGACCGTGACGGCCGACGGACGGGTGCAGAGCGATCCGCTCCCGTACGGGGCGGTGGTCACGTTGAGCGAGATCGTGCCCTCTCCGGTCGCGGGCGCGGACTGGGCCGGAGCACGCTTCAGCGCCGACACGGTCGTGATCGGTGACGGCACCGTAGCCGAGGTGGTCCTCACGAACACGCTGGAAGGCCGCACGGCCGCCGGCGGCGGAGGCCTGGCGATCACCGGCGCGCCCGCTGTCGACGTCGCGATCGTCGGGGGCGCCTTCGCCCTGGTGCTGGTCGGAGCGGGGCTCGCGATCGGGGCCGCGGTGCGCCGCCGTCGCGCCTAGCGGGTCGTCGTGACCCGGAGGGGCCGGTCGCGCCGCGGGCGTGGCCGGCCCCTTCTCTGTTCAGCGTCGCCTCTCTGTTCGGCGTCGCCGGCCCGGTGCCGCCCGGCCCGTCCTCGTCCTTGCGCCGGGGCGGTTCCGGTCGCGCGGTGTCTCAGGCCGTCGCGGAGGCGGCCAGGGGCTGATCGAGCAGGTCGAGCGCGGTGTCGATGCTGTGCGCGGACTGCGCGGCGTCGACGCGCGCGAGCGAGAACGCGGCGATCACGAGCCCGGTCAGCGCCTCCGCCAGACGGGACGCCCGAGCGGGGTCCAGCTCGGGATGACGGGCGCGGACGCCGCGCTCCAGTGCGCCGTGGAGCTCGGCGAGGTAGTCCCCGATGACGCGCGCGACGTCCGGATCGTGGGCGAGGGGCGACCGTGCCGTGTTCACGAGCAGGCACCCGTGGGACGAGGGCATCGCGTCGCCCGAGCGGAACGCGGCGCGCAGGCCGGCGAGGTAGGCCACGATCGCGTCGGGGGCGACGGGGTCGGAGACGAGCGGGCGCAGCCTCGGGCGGACGACCTCGTCGAGGTAGCTCTGCACGGCCTCGTCGAACAGACCGCGCTTGGAGCCGAACGTGTTGTAGACGCTCGAACGGCTCAGCCCCGTGGCCGCCTCGATCTCGGCGATCGAGGCGTTCTCGAACCCCGTCGTCCAGAAGAGGGTGCGGGCGGCGCGGACGACCGCCTCGCGATCGAAGCCCTGCGTGCGAGCCATGCTCCCCCATCTCCGGTCTTGCCGTTCTCCGGATCCTGCCGTCTCCGGATCCTGCCGTCTCCGACCTTGTTTCTGGAACGCTCTGTCCAGTATACTTTGGAATGATCAGTACAGAATAGCTCGAGGGGAACACGGCACATGGTCATCGCAGGATTGGTCCTCGCCGTCGTGGCGGCGCTCGTCCACGTCTACATCTTCTACATGGAGTCGATCGCGTGGACGGGGGCGCGGACGCGCGCGACGTTCGGCACGACCGAGGAGGAGGCGCTCGCGACGAAGGAGCTGGCCTTCAACCAGGGCTTCTACAACCTCTTCCTCGCCGTCGCGGTCTTCCTCGGCACGATCCTCTACGGGACGGGGAGCACGGCGGTCGGTGCGACGCTCGTCCTCACGGGCGCCGGTTCGATGGCCGCCGCCGCCCTGGTGCTCTTCCTCTCCAGCCCGGGCAAGCGGGCCGCGGCCCTGAAGCAGGGCGTGATCCCGCTGCTGGGGGTCGTCGCCCTGGCGGTCGGCCTCGTGCTCTGAGGCCGACCGCTCGTCTTCCCGCCGCACCGGCGGTCCCGATCCTGGGCCGCCGGTGCGGCTTTTCGTGCGTCCGGCGGGCTCGGGGCGGAGGCGGAGAGACACTCGACTTTCGTCTATCGATGAGCGACGAAAGGCGGATGCCAGCGGGCTTGCGCGCTCACTATCGTGGCGTGCGGACGGCCGCGAGAGAACCCCTCGGCCGTGGCGGAGCCGTCAAGGCCCGCCGGGGGACAGCAGGGAAGGGGGTGAACCCATGCGCGCTTACAAGAAGCCCGTTCTCGTCAAGATCGACGTCGCCAAGGCGCCGCTCGCGTTCAAGCTCTGAGCGCGACCGCGACAAAGGCGGCGCGGAGGCGCGATGGTCTCTCCGCGCCGCCAGCCAGAGAGGACAACGGGGGAACATGAGCATCGACACGGGCTTCAGGCCGGAGAGGGCGTTCGACGTGCAGACGAGCACGATCGACAGCGATCTCTATCTTGTGCGAGGGACCGACGCCTTCCGGCTGGGAGAGGTCGAGCGTGAGATCTGGCGGCTGTGCGCCGACGGCAACAGCGTCGCCGACATCGCGGCGAGGATCGCAGACGGGTTTCAGGTCGACGCAGAGACGGCGCTGGGCGACGTGCGAGGGTTCGTCGAGCAGCTCAGGGATGCCGGCCTGGTCGAAGAGGCGTGAGCACGGCCCTCCTCTCCCGGCAGCGCATCAGAGGGCTCCCGGCGCAGTGCGCGATCGCCGGGACGTGCGTCGTGCTGTGGGTCTCCGTCGTGCTCCTTCCCGGCCAGCAGGCTTGGTGCGTCGCGGTGACGCTGGTGACGATCGCCCTCTGGGCGGAGGTTCGTCTGCACAAGGTCTTCCGGCGCACCCTCGTCGTCCGCCGTGCCCTGAAGTTCGTCCCGTACGCCGTCCCCGGCGTCTGCTTCGGGATCGACCTCCGGCCCGGCGCCGTCGCGATCGGCATCGCCGTCACGGCGTCCGTGGGCTACCTCGTCGCCACACGGCGCCGGATCCAGACCGTCCTCGATCCGCGGATCCTCGCTCTCATGCCGAGGGCCGACGCGGCCGAACGCTGGAGCGAGACGCTGTTCTACGCCGGATCGGCGGTGGCCCAGGAGTACCTGCACCGGTTCGTCCTGGTCGTCTTCCTGAGCGGCGCAGGCGTGCCGGGGCCGTTGATCGTGGTGGCCACGACCGCGACGTTCGTCCTCGAGCACTTCATCGGCCCCAACGGGCACACCGCCCGCAGCCGGGCCAACATCGCCCTCTGGGGCGGGATGGGGATCGTGTTCGGCGCCGTCGCCGTCCTCTTCCCGCCCGCCCTGTCCGCCGTGATGCTGGGGCACCTCCTGGTCAACGCCCCGGCCGCGATCCGCCCGCACCTCCGAGGAAGAAGAGCCGACCCATGACCGCCACCATCGACTTCGCCGACGAGCGGGTGCAGCAGGAACTGCTCGCTCTCGTGCCCGACGCCGTTCGCGAAGGCGGGATCGTCTTCGCCGGCGGGTCCCTCGTCGAGGGCTTCGGCAACGCCACCTCCGACATCGACCTGATCGTCGTCCTCCCGGCCGGACAGGACGTGGGCGAGCACGACGGGGGCGTGCGCGTCGACGAGACCGTCGTGCTGACGTCGCGCTATCGCGACCGCCGGGTCGACATCGAGCTCGTCGCACACGATGCGTTCGACCGGGCAGCCCGGTCGCTCGCCGCGCACGACGCGGACCGCCGGCGCCTGCTGGACATCCCCCGCGAGTTCCTGACGACGCTCAACAGCCTGCGGATCGGGGTTCCCCTCAGCGACGAGGACCGCTTCCAGGAGCTCAGGGACGGATTCCCCTGGCGAAGCCTTCTCCGCCTCATCGCCGACGACGCCGATCGCCAATACCAGGCCACGAGCGAGGATGCCATCGGCGCGATCCGATCCGGCGACGCCGGCACGGCGATGCTCTCGTCACGTGCCGCGCTGGGATACGCGATGGACGCGTTCATCGCCTCGGCAGGGCACACGAACACCCGCCGGAAGTGGCGGACGCGCAAGCTCGAGGCGCTCGGAGAGACGACGATGCTCGCCCGTTACCTCGAGCTCGAGGCCGATCCGTCCCTCGAACCCGGTGACCTGATCGAACGGAGCCGGCAGCGGATCCGGTTCGCCCAGGCGCTGCTGCTGGAGGTCCATTCCCGGAACGGCGGGGAGGGATGACGGGCCCCGAGCGGGCGCCCGGGCGGGCTCCCGGGCCGATCGCGGAGCAGGAGGAACGTCCCGCCGCACGCACCGGGGCGCTGCGGGGGTTCTGGATCGGCCGCTTCGCCTCCGCGGCCGGCAGTGCCGTCACCTCGCTCGCCATCCCGTTCTTCCTGACCGTCCACCTCCGCATGGACCCGGTGCAGGTGTCGGTCGTGCTGACAGGGCCGCTCGTGGTGACGGTGCTCTCGCCGCTGTACGCCGGCGTCATCGCCGACCTCCTCGACCGCAAGCGCGTCACCGTCGTCAGCGAGCTGGCGCGATCGGCCCTGCTCGCCCTTCTCGCGCTGCTCGCGGCCATGAACGTCTCCGACCTGATGCTGCTCACGGCGGTGAACGCCCTGATCGCGGTCGCCAAGAGCGTCTTCTCGGCCAGCTTCAACGCCGGCCTTCCCGATCTTCTCGGCGAGGAACGGCTGCAGGCCGGCAATGCGAGGCTCCAGACCTTCACCACGGTCGCCGAGACCGGAAGCGGAGCCTTCGGCGGGGCGTTGCTGTCGTTCCTCGGCCCGGTGGCCGCCTTCGAGACGAACTCGGCGGCCTACCTGCTCTCCACCCTCGGCCTGGTCGCGACGAGGTGGCCGCACGCCCGGAGAGGAGCCGACGACGGAGCCGGCGCCGACGCCGGCGAGGGGCCCTCCTCCGGCCGGAGGATCCCGTACCTCCGGCGGGTGGCCAGCGGCTTCGTCGCCGTGCGCGAGAGCCCGCTGCTGTCGGTCCTGCTCCTCACGAGCACCGTGGCGAACCTCGTCATCCACGTGACCATGGTGGCGTTGCTCTGGCTGCTCGTGCGCGAGCTCGACTACCCCTTCCTCCTCTACTCGATCGTGCTGGCGGTCGGCTCGGGCGGCGCCGTCGTCGGAGCGATGGCGACCACGCGGCTCGACTCGCTGCGCGGCATGAACGCCGCTCGTCTCCAAGGCCTCTCTCTGGTGCTCTACGGGCTGCTGCTGATCGGGTACGGCCTGCTCTGGCCCAGCTCGGCCTCTTCGTTCATCGTCGCCTGCGTCATCGACTTCGGCATCGGCTTCTGCGTCTCCACCTACGTCATCCGGAACATGACGCAGCAGCAGACCGCGGTCGCCCGCGAGCGGAGGGGCGCCGTGTCGTCCGTCCGGAGCTTCGGCACGGCGCTCGCCGGTGCGGCGGGGACGGCCGCCGCCGGCGCTCTCATCGAGATCTCGAGCGCACGCGTCGTCGTGCTGGCCTGTGGCGGAGCGCTTCTCGTGGTCGCCGTCGGCTACGGCATCCTCGTCCGGAGGGTCGGCGCGTCGCGTGCCGGGTCAGGACAGCAGCGATCGTCCGGGCGTCTGGAACCCGGCGGAAGGGAGGGCGGGGATGACCCGAAGGTCGTGTGAGGTGTCGCTGTACGGGGCGAGGGTCGAGGTGGAGGCCGACGCCTCCGAGGTCTTCGACCTCCTCGACGCCGAGCTGGGGGTCTTCTTCGGGATCGGGGCGCCTGCACCGCGGATGTCGCCGGCGACGACGCTCGGACGCGTCGTCTTCACCGGTGAGAGCGGGGAGCTGCCCCGCGACGAGCCGGCGCCGATCGTCCTGCACTCCGGAAGCCACAGCTACGACGTCCGGCGCGGACGCCTGTGGGACGACGGTCTCGGCGTCCGCACCGTCGAGTCCGTGGACACCGGATCGGTCCTGCGGATGGATGCATCCGCCCGCACGGTGCGCGTGGAGAACCCCGATGCGCGGCGAGGGGCCGAGGACGTCCGCCGCGTGGTGCGCGACCTGCTCTTCCTGCCGTGGCTGGAGTCCCTGGGCGCCGTCGTCGTGCACGGCGCGGCGATCGTGGACGCGGCGGAGCGGGCCGTCCTCGTCCTCGGAGACAGAGGAGCCGGCAAGACGACCCTGTTCATGGCCGCCGCCTCTGCGGAGGGGGCGGGGGCCCTGTCGTGCGAGCGGGTCGTGATCGTCCCCACCCCCGAGGGGCTGACCGCCTTCGCGTGCCCCGAGAAGATCAGCGTCTTCCCCGGCACCCTGCGCAGCTTCGAGAAGACGCGCCACCTCGCCGGCGAGGTCTCGGAGGGCGAATGGGCGCGCGAGGCGAAGGTCCGGGTCCCGTGGCGAGACCTGTTCGCGGCCCTGGGCCTGCGTGCCGTGAACGGGGCGATCCTCAGCCGCGTTCTCTTCCCGCGATGGGTCCCCGAGGGCGGAGAGCACTCGGCGCCGGCGAGCGAGGCGGCGTACTTCCGGCTGGTCGACCACGTCGTCACCGGACGCGATCACAACCGACCGGACTGGCTCGGCTGGTTCCGGCCGAGCCGCACCGAGGCCACCCTCGGCGCACTGTCCCGGCTCAAGAGCAGAGCGGGGACCTGGACGGACGTGGACACGGCGAGACGCCTTGTCCTGGAGGGATGGAGCGAATGATGGACCCGTCGACAGGGGAATCGTCGGCACAGAACCCGTCGACAGGGGAATCGTCGGCACAGGAATCGTCGGCGAGGGCACGAGGTGACGAGGCCCGTGTGTCCGTCGAGGCATGGCGTGCCCGCCGCCAGCAGCAGGCGGTGGTGTGGCCGGACGCCGCGGCGGCCCGCAGAGAGATCTCTCGTCTGAGGGGGCTGCCGCCGCTCGTCTTCGCCGGGGAGATCCGCCGGCTCAAAGACCGGCTCGCCGCCGTCGCGGCCGGCGAGGGCTTCGCCCTGATCGCCGGCGACTGCGCGGAGTCCTTCTCGCTTCTCAGCGCCGACCGGATCCGCGACCAGCTGAAGATCATCCTCCAGATGTCGCTGGTGCTCACCCACGGCATCGGCCTGCCGGTGGTGAAGATCGGCAGGATGGCGGGGCAGTTCGCGAAGCCGCGGAGCAACGCCTTCGAAGAGACCGCGGACGGGCCGATCCCCACGTTCCGCGGTCACCTGGTCAACAGCGAGTTCGCCGACCAGGAGTCCCGCACCCCCGACCCCCGGCGGCTCGTCCGGGGCTACGACTTCTCGGCGTCGATGCTCAACCTCGTGCGCGCGTTCACCTCCGGAGGGTTCGCGGACCTCACCGCGGTGCACGCCTGGAACCAGGACTTCGTGGCCGAGAGCCCGGCGGGCGCACGGTACGAGTCGGTGGCGAACGACATCGATCGCACGATGCGGTTCCTCCGGGCCTGCGGTCTCGGCGACGCCGCGGCGCTCCACCACTCCGACTTCTACACCGCCCATGAGGCGCTCGTCCTGGACTACGAGTCGGCCCTCACGCGGATGGACTCGCTGACCGGCTCCTGGTACGGCTGCTCTGCGCACCTTCTGTGGATCGGCGAGCGCACCCGGCAGCTCGACGGCGCCCACATCGAGTACGTGCGCGGGATCGGAAACCCGATCGGGATCAAGATCAGCGAGAACTGCACGGCGGAAGAGCTCGTCGCGTTGTGCGAGACCGTCGATCCGATGGCCGAGCCCGGACGGCTGGTCGTGATGACGCGGATGGGGGCCGGCAAGGTGCGGCAGGCGCTGCCTCCGCTCATGCGCGCGCTGAGAAGCCGCGGGCGCACCCCCGTCTGGATGTGCGACCCCATGCACGGGAACACGCGCTCCACCGCGGAGGGGATCAAGACGCGCGACTTCGACGACATCGTCTCGGAGACCGTCGACTTCATCGCGATCGCCCGGGAGGAGGGTGTCCACCCCGGCGGCGTCCATCTGGAGCTGACGCCCGAGAACGTCACCGAGTGCACCGGCGGCAGCTGGGCGACCTCGGAGGACGAGCTCTCCCGGAACTACCAGTCCCTGTGCGATCCGCGGCTCAACGGCAACCAGGGCCTGGACCTCGCTTTCGTCATCGCCGAGCACTTCCGAGGAGAGGCAGGGTAGGCGCCTCGTGCCCGTCTTCCTCACGCCGGAGGAACATCGCCTTGCCGGCCTGTCGTCCGCCGCGTCGTCGTCCGCTCTCCCGTCGCCTGCCGTCTCGTCCGCCCTTCCGTCCGCGGAGCGGGCTCTGAGGGCGGCCGTCCTCGCCCGCGTCCACGACTCCCTCGAGTGGGCGTTCGGGAGCGTCGACATCGCCGCCGCGGTCCCGAGCGTCACCGACGTCGTCTTCCGGGGGGCCGTCGACGGCTGCCCGGCGGTGATCAAGTGCTGTTACGGTGGCCTGTCCGTGTCCCGGCTGGTCCACCTCATGGCGCGGGGCGTCGACGTCGAGGGAATGGCCGCCGCATGGCGCGAGAGCCTTCCGTTCTCTCCGGAAGGGCTCTCGTTGCGCTGGCTGTCGTCGGTCC
>Ga0164243_10011274_pt1 | contig 12767 bp, 10 predicted proteins | sample OricompcompostOP_FD_108781 | JGI IMG/M metagenome (GOLD analysis project Ga0164243, IMG submission 108781) | Organic Plus compost microbial communities from Emeryville, California, USA - Original compost - Organic plus compost (OP) | ecosystem: Engineered > Solid waste > Mixed feedstock >...
ACCAAACTATTGCGCGGTTTGCTTTGCAAGCATCCGCGCATCCGGATCCTCGCGGCCGAGACTGATTTCCTGCCATTCTTCGACGAGTGGGTCGCACGGCACGGCGAGCCGGTCACGCCCGAGACATTCCAGCAGTTCGCGAGCGCGCTGAGCGGCGCGAACTATTTCAATTTCCGTTCGGCCGCGCGTGGCCCCTTCAGCTGGCAGGACTGGCGCGACGCCTGCAATGGCCGCTTCGACGTGAGCGGCCTGTTCGAAGGCTTCGCGCGCTACGAGCTCGATGCCGAGCGCGGCTCGGGCACGATCTGGGCCGACAAGTCGCCCGCTTATATTCGACAGATTCCGCTCATCCAGAAACATTTTCCCAGTGGGCGGATCCTGCACATCGTGCGGGACGTGCGCGATCACTGCGTCTCCATGCGTAACGCGTGGGGCAAGGACATACGGCGTTCGGCGTGGCGCTGGGGCAAGGAGGTGCTGGTCGCTCATCGCCAGTGCCTGAGCATGCCCGAGCGCTGCCTGGAGGTCAGGTTCGAGGAGTTGTTACAGGATCCGGACACGCAGATGCGCCGCATCTGTCTGTTCCTCGATCTGAATTTCTTCGCCGGCCTGACCGAGCTGTCGCAGTCGGTGGAGGAGCGCGGTTATGCCGCCGGGCGTGCCGAGATCATGCGCGACAACTTCCGCAAGTTCGAAACCCGCTTGCAGCCGCGCGAGATCGCGGCGATCGAAGCGCTCGCGTGGGACTGCATGCAGGCGCTCGGTTACAAGCCCGTGCACGCGGCCGGGCAGAAGAACATGTCGGCGCCGATGCACTCGATATTGAAGTTGAAGGACGCCGCGCACCTGGTCGCGACCAGCATGGCGCGCCGTGGTTTCGCCGGGGCCGTGCGCTTTCATACAACTCACCGCCGCATGGCCGGATGACCGAAGCGGTGCGAATGTAAGTAATGAAACGCTGCTTGCAATAATTACAAGCAATTGGCGTCTCGATCGGGAGCGAGCCGCGCAACGATGCGCCCGCATTACTTAGCTTTGCTGGTATGCAATTTGCTCGGCTCCGGGTAAGAGCGGTTTCACCGAGGCGGACGTGTACTCGCAGCCTGGCTGGCGCATTCATACTGATCGATCGACCCACCGTGGAGGGCAGTGCCGATGCGCTTCGTGCTGGCCACGCTGACGCTGTTCCTGACCCTCAGCAGCGTCTTTCAATGGGATCCGGGCCCGGCGCCCGGCGTCAAGATCAAGAATTTCCTGCTGTACCTGCTGGTCATGGGGCTGGTGTTCAGCTATGCCAACGGCAACCGCTTCAAGATCCAGCTGCCGGCGATGAACGTGTCGTTCATCGTGCTGATCGGTTACTCCATCCTCACCTATCTGGCCATCGTCCTGTTCATCGACTACCCGCGCTACGACATGCTGACCAGCGCGTTCGACCTGAAGAATCGCGCGGTCGACTACATGCTGTTCTTCCTGGTGTTCTTTTACGGCACTCGCTCGGAAAAGGACGCCACCTTCGTGCTGAAGTGTCTGTTGCTGTCGTGGGTCATATCGCACGCGGTCGCGGTGCTGGATGCATTCGGTTATGTGCAGATCGGCGACATCGAGCGTCGTGGCGACGGTCGCGTCCAGGGCGCGGTGGGCGAGTCGAATCAATACGGCGCTTTCGTGGCGCTGACGCTGCCTGCCGCAGTTGCGATGGCGGTGGCGTCGAAGGGTTGGCGTCGCTGGGGCTGGGCGGCGGCTTCCGCGCTCACCGCGGGGACGCTGTTGATGACGGTCTCGCGCGGTGCGTTCGTCGCGACGTTCGTGGCCACGGTGTTCGGCGCCTATCTGTTCCGTCGTTATCTGTCATTGGGAAAGATATTCACATGGGGTCTGATGACCGGCGGCGCGATGGTCGTCATCCTGCTCCTCGTCAGCCTCAGCTTCGGCGATCTGCTGTACGAGCGCGTGGTGTCCGGCTTCAGCACCAAGGACCTGGGCAGCACCTCCTCGGGCCGGACCGAGATCTGGACCACCGCGATCGAAATGATGTTCCAGCATCCCCAGACGCTGCTCACGGGCTTTGGCTGGAATGCCTACTGGGTCATGCCGTTCCGATATTCGCCGCATAACTACTACCTGGCGCAGTGGTTCAACCTGGGCCTGCCGGGCCTGATCTGCAGCGTGCTGCTGCTGGTGATTCCGGTGCGGACGGCCCTGCGCTCGTTCGCGGTCGCGCCGAACCGTCTGCGCATCCCGCTGGCCGGCTTCGTGGTCGCGACGGTCGCCTACGCGACTGCAACGTTCTTCGTGGATCTTTATGTGCCCTGGATCTATTTCTGGGCATACGCCGGCGTGAGCATGCGTCTCGCGATGATCGCTCGCGAGGCCGAGCCGCAGCCGGTGGCCGTAAATCAACCGGTGCTGGCACCGCAAACGGGGGACCCCTATGGCTGGATCGGCGCCGTCCGTCACTGATTCGATCTGGAACCACCGATGAAGATTTGTATTGTCGGCCTCGAAGATTTTCCGCAACTCGCGCAGCTGAAGAGCGCGAAATACGTGGGCGGCGAATCCGTGCAGCACGTACTGCTGGCGCGCGCCTGGCGCGACCTCGGTCACGAAGTTTCGATGGTCGTGCACGATCACGGTCAGGGCCGGGACACCTACGTCGATGGCATTCGCGCAGTTGCTCCCTATGCGCGCGACGAAGGCATTCCGGTGTTCCGCTTCGCGCATCCGCGCCTGACCGGGATGATCGCCGCGATGGGGGAGATCGATGCCGATGTTTATTATCAGTCGCCCGCGGGCGCGGCGACCGGGATTACCGCCTGGTTCTGCCGTCGGCACGGCAAACGTTTCATCTCGCGCATCGCCTCGGATCTGGCCTGCATTCCGGGCAAGCAGCTGATCCGCTACTGGCGCGATCGCAAGATCTACGAATACGGCCTGCGCAATGCCGACCTGATCGTCGCGCAGAGCGAACAGCAGCGTTCCCTGCTGCAGCGGAATTATGGGTTGAAGAGCGAAGTGCTCGACATGGCGGTGGAAATGCCCAGCGGCCCGCAGCCGGAGAAAGATATCGACGTGCTGTGGGTGTCGAATCTGCGGCCGGTCAAGCGTCCCGAGATCGTGCTGGAGCTGGCGCGACGGCTGCCGGACGTGCGCTTCACGCTGGCGGGCGGCGCGCTGCCTGGAGCGGAGGACTATTTCAACACCGTGACCGAGGCGGCCAAGTCGATACCGAATCTCACCTGTGCGGGGGCGGTGCCTTACAGCGAGGTCGGCACGATGTTCAGCCGCGCCAGGATCTTCCTGAACACATCGCAGATCGAAGGCTTCCCGAACACGTTCCTGCAGGCGTGGGTGCGCGGCGTGCCGGTGGTTGCATTCTTCGATCCGGATGCGCTGATCGAGCAGCGCCAGCTCGGACACACCGCGATCGATCTCGAAGACATGGTGCGCGCCATCGTCAGGCTGCTGCAGGATGATGACGAGCGCGATCGCATCGGTGAGCGCGCACGTGCTTACGCCGTCGCCCATTTCGGGCCGACACATATCGCCAGTCGTTATCTGGAAATGCTGAGTGCGCAGGACGCGTCGCAGGTTCTGCGCTACGGCACCAGCGGTTGAACATGCCGAGCCTGGAAGCCAAGCTCGCTCGTAGAGTCTGCTCGGCCCGGCGAGCCAGCGCCGGCGGCATGGATGTTTTGTTCGTGCTGAACAACCTCGGGGTGGGCGGCTCGGAAAAGAAAGTCGTGCGCATGGCCAATGCGCTCAGTGCGCGAGGCATGAGGCTCGGCATTGCGTACTTGAACGAGCCGACGGTGCTGTTGCAGGACATCAGTGAGGGCGTGGCTTCGTTCTTTCTGGCGCGACAGGGCCGGTTCTCGCTCAAGGCCAGCACGGCCCTCAGGGAGCTGATCGAGGCGCAGCGTCCCCGTAATGTCGTGTCCGTGAACCTGTATCCGGCACTGTATGTCGTCATGGCTACGCGCTGGGCGAAGCATCGTCCGCGAACCATCGGGTTGATGAATACGACGGAAATGCGCCGCGGGGCGAGATGGCGCCGCAGCTTCTACATGCGCGTGCTGCGATATCTCGACTGGACCGTGTATGGCTGTGAGCTGCAGAGAGATGTCTGGCTGTCCGCCGACAGCCCGATGCGTCCGCGTTCCAGCGTGATCTACAACGGCGTCGATTTGAATCGATTTGCACCAGCGCGCGTCGGCGCCGCTGGTCAGCGAAGCCAGTACGGTATCAATGAGCATGCCTTCGTGATCGGCAGCGTCGGCCGGCTCGTAGCCGAAAAGAATCAACTGCCCTTGGTCGACGCCGTTGCGGAGCTGCGCGCCTCCGGAGCCGACGTGCACCTGATGTTGGTAGGCGACGGGCCGATGCGCTCGGCGTTACAGCAGCGAGCGGCCGAAAGAGGAATCGCTGGAGCGGTGACGTTCACGGGCTCCTTGCCCGACGTGCGTGCCGCGTTGAAAGCTTTCGACGTGTTCGTGCTGCCATCGCTGTCCGAGACCTTCTCGAACGCGGCCCTCGAAGCGATGGCCATGCAGCTGCCAGTCATACTGACGCGCACCGGTGGCGCGTCGGAAATGATCGAGCACGGCAAGGAAGGTTATATCGTCGATGTGGCCGAGCTGCCGCGGCAGTTGCCCGGCCTGTTGAATCAATTGCGACTGGACACCGTGTTGCGCACTCGCATGGCGACGGCGGCAGCCATGCGAGCGCAGCGCGAATTCTCATGGGAAGGGATGCTGGCGGCCTATCAAACCATGTTCGGCACGTGTGAGGCAGTGAGCCATGCGTGAGTCATCCAGCGTCGTGATGCTGGGGCCCGGGCTGAATGTCCGCGGCGGGGTCTCGGGCGTGGAACGGCTGCTTCTGGATGCATTGCCCGCGGACGTGCGCGCCACTCACATTGCCACCATGGTGGAAGGCGGCAAGTGGACCAAGGCCGTGACCTTTGCGCAGTCGCTGGCCAGGCTGACGCTCGAGCTGCGGCAGCATCCCGACGTGGTCCACATTCATTTCGCCAGCGGCGCCAGCAACATTCGCAAGATCATCCTGGCGCGCGTCGCCCTGGCACGCGGCGCGAGTGTCATCATGCATGCGCACGGCGGCGGTTATCAGAAGCACTGGGCCAGGATGTCGCCGACCGCACGCGCGATCACTTTGAACACGCTGCAAAGAGTGCAGCGCCTGGTCGTGCTCGGAGAAGGCTGGCGGACGTTCTTCGAGTCCATCGGCGTGCCCAAGCATCGCATCGTGGTGTTGCCCAATCCGGTGCGATTGCCCGAAACCGTGCCGGAGCGAGCGCGGGGCGACAAGGTTCGTTTCGTGTATTTCGGGTTGATCACCCGGCGCAAGGGCGTCTTCGATCTGGTGGAGGCGGTGGCTCGCCTGTCCCCGGAGTGTCGCGCCAAAGCGCAATTCATCCTCGCCGGCAATGGTGACGTCGCTCAGTTGCGCGAGCAAGTAAACCGACTGGGCGTGCAGGAGGTGGTCGAGGTTCGCGAGTGGGTCGATCCGGCCGAGCGCGACAGACTGCTGGCCGCGGCACATGCATTCGTATTGCCCTCGCATACCGAAGGGTTGCCCATGTCCTTGCTCGAAGCGATGGCGTGGGGATTGCCGCCCATCTGCACGCCGGTCGGCAGCATCCCGGAGTATGTGGTAAACGGTGCGAATGGATTGCTGATCGAGCCGGGCGACATATCTCAGCTCGCCGCGGCCATCGAGAAGCTGGTGTCACAGGAGGAGGATCGTGTCCACATGGGGCGTCTCGCTCGTGCCACGGTGGAACCGTTGTGCGTCAAACAGTATTCGAATCGCATGTGCGCCGTGTATCGCTCCGTCGCCAACGGTCATGGACGGGCGGCGCGCTGAGGTCCCGGGAGAGGCATGCAAGCGCTGGCAAAAAAACTCAAGCTGCTGCAAGTCGGCGATACCGCCATCCGTCGCAATCCACTGTTCTACGCCGATGCGCAACGCGAGCTGGAGCGCCTGGAGCGCGCCGGCTTCAACGAGCGTCGCAACTGGACGCGTGACCGCCTGAGCGAAGTGCTCTGGCCGGCGAGTCGCAGCGGCTATGGGCTGATCGTGCGTGGCGGTCGGGACATCGCCAGTTGGCCGCTGCTGACCAAGGCCGAAGTGCGTGCCGCGCCGAAAGCGTTCGCGGTCGGCTCGCAGCTGTTCACGATCAAGGCGAGCACCGGCGGCACCTCGGGTGCGCCCCTGGAAATCGTGCGCTCGCTGCCTTCGGTCGTGTTCGAGCAGGTGTGCATCGATCGCATGATGCAAAAGGTCGGCGTCGACGCGCGCTCCGCGAAGTGCGTGGTCCTGCGCACCGAAACCATCAAGGATCCGAACGATTTCAATCCGCCGTACTGGATTCATGCCGGCGGCGGCAATCGGCTGGTGCTGTCGTCCACGCATTTGAATGCGGAGACAATCGAGGAGTACGCGCGCGCCATCGAAGAATTTGCTCCGGAGTGTTTGCTCGGCTACCCGACCTCCCTCGAAGCGCTGTGCTTGCTCCTGAAGCAGACGAAGCGCCGGCTGCACATTCCCGCGGTGCTGTGCTCATCCGAAGTGCTGCATCCCAGAGTCTGGCATGCGGCCCGGCACACGCTCGGCTGCCGGCTGCTGGATTACTACGGTCAGGCCGAGCGTGTGGCGTTGGCTTATGCGACGGCGCAGAACGAATATCGATTCATGCCCGGCTATGCGCATGTGGAGTTCGAGCCGGCGGGCGTGGAAGGCGACTCCAGACTCTACGAGGTCGTCGGCACGCCGCTGTGGAATCGCTCGATGGCGTTGATCCGCTATCGCACCGGTGACTTGATCCGACTGCCGGCGGCCTGGGGCGAGCACGAGCTGGAGGAGTTGGGGCTGGGCTTGCGGACCTTCTCTGGCGTGCTGGGCCGTGACAGCGACATCCTGGTCACGCCGGACGGCGTGAAAGTCACCGGCATCAGTCATTTCCAGCGCGATGTGCCCAACATCGTGCGCATCCAGGTGATTCAGGAGAGCCCCACCAAGGTGGTGATCCTGGTGCTGCCGATGAAGGAGTACAGCGAGCGCGACCGCGACCGGCTGATGCACAACGCTCGCGAGAAGTTGCCAAGGAACATGCACGTCGACATTCGCAGCGTGACCGCGCTGGAGCGCACGGCCCGCGGCAAGACGCCTTTCGTCATTCACCGCCCCCCGGTGAAGGAGTTGCTGAAACATACGCATGCCCACGGAAACATTGCGTAGGCGCCACCCATGAGTCTGAAATGGAAGCTGCATCGGCTGGCGGCGATGAGCGGATGGGAAGTCGGCTATCGGGTCAAGCAGCGCGTCCAGGCCAGCGTCGAGCAGCTCGGGCTGCACGCCGCCGCGCCGCCACCGCCCGCGCAGGAAAGGACCGGCGCGCCGTGGGTTGCGACTCTGCCGACGGGATTCAATGTCGACAAATATCGGCGCGCCGCCGACAGCATTCTCGAAGGCCGGTTCCCGGTGTTTGCCATGTCGGCCGCCGCACTGGGCTTTCCACCGCAATGGAATCGCGATCCGAAAACGGGCCGGCAAGCGCCGCTGCAGTTCGGCAAGACGCTCAATTATCGCGACGAGTCATTGGTCGGCGACATCAAATATCTGTGGGAGCCGAGCCGCCACGCCCAGCTCGTGACGTTGGCGCAAGCGTGGCACCTGACGCGAGAAGATCGATACGCGCAGGGTTGCCGCACGTTACTCACCTCCTGGTTCGATCAATGTCCGTATCCCTCGGGCGTGCACTGGACCAGCAGTCTCGAACACTCGATCCGGCTGGTGAACTGGTCGTTCGCGTGGCACTTGCTGGGCGGCGAGGGCTCGCCGCTGTTCGAAGGCGCGGCGGGTGCGGCATTCAAGCAGCGCTGGCTGACCAGCGTGTATCAGCATTGCCAGTTCATCGCCGGTCATTTCTCGCGTTACTCCTCCGCGAACAATCATCTGCTCGGCGAGTTGATGGGGCTGTTCGTCGCCGCACTCACCTGGCCGCTGTGGAAGCGCAGTGGACGCTGGAAGAGCATGGCGCAGCGGGAGCTCGAAGCGCAGATGCTGCTGCAGAACGCCGAGGACGGCGTCAATCGCGAGCAGGCGAACTGGTATCACCACGAGGTCGCCGACATGATGATCGTCAGCGGCCTGATCGCGCGCGCCAATGGTTGCGACTTCAGCACCGCCTACTGGCATCGACTGCGTGCGATGTTGCAATACATTGCCAGCATCATGGATGCCGGCGGTCATGTGCCGAACTTCGGCGATGCCGACGATGCCATCATCGCGAGGCTCGATCCGGATGCCGCCGATGTGTACCACTCGCTCCTGGCGACCGGTGCCGTGCTGTTCGATTCGGCCGAATTCAAATTCAAGGCGGGCTCGGGCCGTGCGGCCGCGGAGATCGACGACAAGACCCGCTGGTTGCTGGGGGATGGCGCGGCGGCTCGCTTCGATGCCATCGACATGGCGCACGTGTCCCTGCCCGTGCGCAAGAATTTCCCCAACGCGGGCTATTACATTCTCGGCGATCGATTCGAAACCAATCGGGAAGTGCGCATCGTCGCGGATGCCGGCCCGCTCGGCTATCTCTCGATCGCCGCGCACGGCCATGCGGATGCTTTGTCGTTCACGCTCAGCGTCGGCGGCAAGGAGATATTGATCGATCCGGGGACCTACGCGTATCACACGCAACGAATGTGGCGCGACTACTTCAAAGGCACCTCCGCGCACAACACCGTACGCGTCGACGGTGTCGATCAATCCGTCAGCGGCGGTAACTTTCTGTGGATCAAACACGCGCAGGCGCAAGTGATCGCCCTGGAGCGCACGCCGCTGCTCGATCGCTGGGTCGCCAGTCACGGCGGCTACTCGCGCCTGAAGCATCCGGTGACACATCGTCGTGAGATTCAGTTCGAGAAACAGCACTCGCGGCTGCAAGTGACCGATGAATTGCTCGGCAGCGGCAGTCATCGAATCGAGATCTTCTGGCACTTCGCCGAGCAGTGCGCGGTGGTGGCGAACGGTCGCGACGTTCGCGTCTCGTGCGGCGACGTGCTGCTGTCGATGACCTTGCCGGAGGAGCTGCATTGCAACGTGCAGCGCGGCGTTGAACGTCCGCAGCCCATCGGCTGGCTATCGCGCAGCTTCGACGTCAAGGTGCCGACGACCACGCTGGTCGCGAGCGGTCGCATCGACGGCGCGGCCCGGCTGCTGACCCGATTCAATATCGACTTCAAGAGCTGAGGCGCGATAATGCCGCCTTACGCAGGGGGCACCATGAGCCTGGCCGATCGACAAATTTCCAGCGACGTCATGATGATCCGGCCGGTGGCCTTCGCCGGCAATCCGCAGACCCGGCCGTCCAACGCGTTCCAGCAGGTCGATGCCGGCGGCGAGGCGGCGGCCAGTCAGGCCGCGGCCTTGCGCGAGTTCGATGGCCTGGTTGCCGCGCTGGAACAGGCGGGCGTCACCGTTCACGCGTTCGAGGACACGCCCGAGCCGCACACGCCGGACTCGATCTTTCCGAACAATTGGGTGAGCTTTCATGCCGATGGCACGGTCGTGCTGTACCCGATGCTGGCCGAGAACCGGCGCCTGGAGCGACGGCTCGATCTGATCGAAGCATTGAGCGTGCGACATGGCTTTCACGCCGCGCGGGTCATCGACCTGACCCGTCACGAACACACCGGACGCTATCTGGAGGGGACGGGCAGCCTGGTGCTCGATCGCCTGCATCGAATTGCCTATGCCTGTGTCTCGCCGCGCACCGACCTGGATGTGCTCGGCGACTTCGCCCAGCAGCTCGATTACGACATCGTCGCGTTCGAAGCGCACGACGCCAACGGCCAGGCCATCTATCACACCAATGTGCTCATGTCGGTGGGCGAGCGATTCGCGGCCGTGTGCCTGGAGGCGATTCGCGCGGACGAGCGCGATGGCGTGCTGAATCAGTTGCGCGGAACAGGTCGAGCGGTCGTGGAGCTGTCGCTCGAACAGATGAACGCGTTTGCCGGCAACATGCTGGAGCTGGGTTCGTCACTCACCGGCAGTGTGGTCGCGATGTCCGAGCGGGCACGCGATGCCTTGACCGCCGGGCAGCGCGCGACTCTGGAGTCGAGCGCCGGTCCGATCGTCGCCGCGCCCATTCCCACCATCGAGAAGCTGGGCGGAGGAAGCGTCCGCTGCATGCTCGCCGAGCTGCATCTGCCCAGGAAGAAACGACTATAATTTCGCCAAATGTTGGAACTTGGCGTCAAACTCCTGCTGGCCTACCTGCTGGGCTCGCTGATCGGCAGTCTGCTGGTCGGCCAGCTGCGCGGTGGGGTGGACATTCGCAAGCTCGGCAGCGGCAATGCCGGCGGCACCAATGCCTTGCGCACCCAGGGCTGGTCGTTCGCGCTGTGGGTCATGATCATCGATATCGGCAAGGGCTGGCTCGCCGCGGGCGTGCTGGCGCCGATGAGTCTGCCGGGCATCGGCATCGATCCGCAGGTCGAGCGCGACTGGCTGGCGGTGGCCTGCGCGACGGCGGTCGTGCTCGGTCACGTTTATCCGGTGTGGTATGGATTCCGCGGCGGCAAGGGCGCGGCGACTTTGATCGGCGTGCTGCTGGGCCTGAAGCCGGTCGCCATCCTGCCGGTGTTCGCGGTGTGGCTGGTGGCCGTGATGCTGACGGGTTTCGTCGGCCTCGGCACCATGCTCGCCGTCGCTTCGTTTCCCGTTTATCTGGCGCTCACCGAAGCTGAGCCGTCGCTGGCCATGCTGGCGTTCGGCTGCGCCATGACCCTGTTCGTTTGTTACACCCATCGCGGCAACATCGAGCGCATGCGTGCCGGTACCGAGAGCCGCGCCAAGCGGCTCTGGCTGCTGCGTCCCCGCTGACCTCATGGCCGCGAGCCCCAAGTCCCCGACTCCGAAGACTCAGGCCCAGGCGCGCCGCCAGCGGCTGCTCGCCATGCTGGCCGAAGGCTCGTTCTATTCCGGCGAGCAGCTGGCGAAGAAGCTGAAGATTTCGCGCGCCGGCGTGTGGAAGCTGATGAACTCGCTGAAGGCGCTGGGCGTCGACATCGAGTCGGTCGCGCGCCAGGGATATCGATTGCCACGCGCGGTCGACCTGCTCGACAAGGATGCGATCGTTGCTTCGCTGCCGGCCGCGACTCGCTCGCAGCTGGAACGGGCGGACGTGCTGCTGACGGTGGATTCGACAAATCGGTTCGTGGCCGATCTGTCGCCGCCGCAAGCCGGGCGCTTCCAGCTGTGCACGGCTGAAGTTCAAAACGCCGGCCGCGGTCGGCGCGGACGCAGTTGGGTCGCGCCTTTTGGCAGCGGCATCTGCATGTCGCTGGGCTGGCAGTTCAGCGAGGCGCCGCCGACGTTTTCGGCGCTCAGTCTCGCCGTCGGCGTGGCGGTGGTGAAGGCCTTCCAGCGGCTGGGCATCGACGGCATCGGCTTGAAATGGCCCAACGATCTGCAATGGCAAGGCCGCAAGCTCGGCGGCATCCTGATCGAAATGCGCGGCGAATCGGCCGGGCCGGCGCAAGTGATCATCGGCATCGGCATCAACGTGCACATGCCGGCCGCCACTCGCATGCAGCTCGCGGAACGCGAAGCCGCACTGATCGCCGACCTGCACGAAATCATGCACGAGCGGACTCCGACCCGGAATGCGTCGATCGGCGCCGTCGCCACCGAGCTGCTGGACATGCTGCAGAAATTCACCAGCCAGGGTTTCGAGCCGTTCAAGGACGAGTGGCACGAGCTGGACACGCTGGCCAATGCGCCGGTCAAGGTCATGAGCGGCTCGCAGACGACCTTGGGCATCGCGCGTGGCGTCGCAGCGGACGGCACGCTGCTGGTCGATGTCGACGGCGAGCTGCGCAAGTTTGTTTCGGGCGAAGTCAGCCTGCGCGCGGTGAAGAGCTGATCGCGATGCTGTTGCTCATCGACATCGGCAATACGCGCATCAAGTGGGCACGTTTCGATGCGGGAATCATGGGCCCGCAATCGGCCGCCGTGCACGAGAGCTGGACGCCGGAGCATTTCGTTCAGCAGATCCTGAGCGCGGGGCCGCGGGCCGAGCGTGTGCTGATCGCCAACGTCGGCGGCAAGCGCTTGGGCGAGCTGGCGAAGGCAGCAATCATTTCGACCTGGCAGATCGAGCCGCTGTTTCTGCGTTCGCCGGCGGCGCAGGCCGGCATTCGCAACGCCTACCCCGAGCCTGCCAACCTCGGCGTGGATCGATGGTTGTGTCTGCTCGGTGCACGGGCGCTCGAACCGCGGCCGGTGTGCGTGGTCAGTGTTGGAACGGCGATGACCATCGATGGCCTGGATGCCGGCGGCCAGCATCTGGGCGGAGTGATCGTGCCCGGGCCGGACCTGATGGTGTCGAGCCTGTTGAAGAACACCAGCGACATTGCGCACCGCGCCCTGGGGGGCCAGGCCCGGGACGCGCTGTTTGCCGACAACACCCTGGGCGCCATTCAGCAAGGCGCGGTTCAGGCATTGGCGGCACTGGTCGAACGCGCGCTGGAAACACTCGAGCAGCAACTCGGCGAACCGCCAGTGCTGCTGCTCACCGGTGGTGCAGCAGGCCGGCTGCAGGGGGCGATCCGCCGCAGCGGCAGAGAAATTCCCGACCTGGTGCTGCGGGGGCTGGCCGTGGTCGCGGCCCAAGCTGAATCATCCGCCGCCTGATCCCGCCGGGCGCGGTGATGCGGGAGCCTTCGTGTATCATCCGGCTC
>Ga0164243_10011275_pt1 | contig 12767 bp, 8 predicted proteins | sample OricompcompostOP_FD_108781 | JGI IMG/M metagenome (GOLD analysis project Ga0164243, IMG submission 108781) | Organic Plus compost microbial communities from Emeryville, California, USA - Original compost - Organic plus compost (OP) | ecosystem: Engineered > Solid waste > Mixed feedstock >...
GCGCGTCGGCTTCACGCACCACTCCTCCGACAACACCAGATCAGCTCGCGCTGCAGAATTGTGATAACGAATCGCGACGGCGCATTGCCCGCCGCGGAACGGACGCAGCGTCTGTTCCAGCGATTTCGCGAACGAAGGGCTCGCATCCTTCGGCCAGCGAATGAACAGCCGGCGCGCGTTCTGTTCGCGCGCCTGATCGATGTCGATGACGCGCTTTGCGGTGAGCCGCCAGCCGTCGATGAATTCGTCGAACCGCAGCGAGCCTTCGACGATGAGGATCGCGCTCTTCGCGATCAGCGCGCGGTATTGCTGGTATTGCTCCTCGAACATCGAGCATTCGAGCCGGCCGCTGCGGTCATCGAGCGTGAAGATGATGCGGCTGCCGCGCTTGCCGACGTCGAACACCATGCCGCCGACCGTCGCCGGCTTGCCTTTGAATTGAAAGCCTTCGTTCTGCACGACCGGGCGGTCGCCGGTGATCTCGGCGATGCGGCCGCTCACGATCGGCCGCACTTCGTGCTCGAACTCCTCGAACGGATGCCCGGTGAGATACAAGCCGAGCGTGTCGCGCTCGCCGTCCAGGCGCACGCGGCGGCTCCAGTCCGGGAGCGTCTCGTTCACGATCACGGCGGGCGCTGCCGCGCTCGTGTCCATGAGCCCGAACATGTCGTTCTGGCCGACCGCGCGCGCGCGGATCGTCTGATCGGCGAGCTGCATCGCCTGCGGCAGCGCATGCATCAGCGTCGCGCGGTTCGCACCGAGCGCATCGGCCGCGCCCGAGCGAATCAATGCTTCGAGCACGCGGCGGTTCATGCGGTTCGCATCGCTGCGCCGGCACAGATCGCTCAAGTCGCGATACGGACCGTTCGCCTCACGCTCCGCGACGAGCATCTCCACGACCGACTGCCCGACGCCCTTGATCGCACCGAGCCCGTAACGAATGGTGCGCTCGCCCGACACCGTGAACATGTAGTTCGAGCTGTTGACGTCGGGCGGCTCGACATTGAGGCGCATGCGGCGCGCCTCGTCGATGAGCGTGACGACCTTCTCGGTCTTGTCCATGTCCGAGGAGAGCACCGCGGCCATGAATGCCGCCGGATGGTGCGCCTTGAGCCACGCCGTTTGATACGTGAGCAGCGCATACGCGGCCGAGTGCGACTTGTTGAAGCCGTAGCCCGCGAACTTCTCCATCAGGTCGAAGATGTGCGCCGAGGTCGCCTCGTCGACGCCGCGCTTGGTCGCGCCTTCGACGAAGATCGCGCGCTGCTTCGCCATTTCCTCGGGCTTTTTCTTGCCCATCGCACGGCGCAGCAGATCGGCGCCGCCGAGCGAATAGCCGGCAAGCACCTGCGCGATCTGCATCACCTGCTCCTGATACAGGATGACGCCGTACGTCGGCTGCAGCACCGGCGTGAGATCGGGATGCAGATAATCGATCGGGCCCGTCGTCTTGCCGTGCTTGCGCGCGATGAAGTCATCGACCATGCCCGACTGCAGCGGGCCGGGACGGAACAGCGCCACGAGCGCGACGATGTCCTCGAAGCAGTCCGGCTGCAGGCGGCGGATCAGATCCTTCATGCCGCGCGATTCGAGCTGGAACACGGCGGTGGTTTCCCAGCGCTTCAGCAGGTCGTACGTCGCCGTGTCATCCATCGGGATCGCGTTGATATCGAGCGCCGGCTCGCCCTTGGCCGCGCGCTCCGCGTTGATGGTCTTCAAGGCCCAGTCGATGATCGTCAGCGTGCGCAGGCCGAGGAAGTCGAACTTCACTAGGCCGGCGGCTTCGACGTCGTCCTTGTCGAACTGCGTCACGACGCTCGCGCCGTTCTCGTCGCAGAACAGCGGCGCGAAGTCCGTGAGCACCGAGGGCGCGATCACGACGCCGCCCGCATGCATGCCCGCGTTGCGCACGAGGCCCTCGAGCGACATCGCCATGTCGAGCACCGCGCGGGTTTCTTCTTCGGCGCCGTAGCGGCGCTTCAGCTCCGGCTCTTTCTCGAGCGCGTCCTTGAGCGTGATGCCGAGCTCGAACGGAATCAGCTTCGCGATCGAGTCCGCAAATCCGTAGCTCTGACCATAGGCGCGCGCGACGTCGCGCACGACCGCCTTCGCGGCCATCGTGCCGTAGGTGATGATCTGCGAGACGCGCTCGCGGCCGTAACGATGCGCGACGTAGTCGATGACGCGGTCGCGGCCGTCCATGCAGAAGTCGACGTCGAAGTCGGGCATGGAGACGCGCTCGGGATTCAGGAAGCGCTCGAACAGCAAGTCGTACTGGAGCGGATCGAGGTCGGTGATGCCGATCGCATACGCGACGAGCGAGCCCGCGCCGGAGCCGCGCCCCGGCCCGACCGGCACGCCGTTCTCGCGCGCCCAGCGAATGAAGTCGGCCACGATCAGGAAGTAGCCCGCGAAGCCCATCTGACAGATCACGCCGAGCTCGGTCGTGAGGCGCTGCTCGTATTCGGCCCGTTCGATCTTGCGCGTCGTCGCGACTTGCGCGAGCTGCGCGAGCCGCAACTCCAGGCCGCGCGCGGCCTCGGTGCGCAGAAAGTCTTCCGTCGTCATTCCGGACGGCACCGGATACGCGGGCAGCACGGACTTGCCGAGCGTCAGCTGCAGGCTGCAGCGCCGCGCGATCTCCATCGTGTTCTGGATCGCCTCGGGCATGTCCTTGAACAGCTCCGCCATCTCCTGCGGCGAGCGCAAGTACTGCTGTTCGCTGTAGCGGCGCGGACGCTTCGGATCGTCGAGCACATTGCCGTCGTGAATGCAGACGCGCACCTCGTGCGCATCGAAGTCCTCGCGCCGGATGAAGCGCACGTCGTTCGTCGCGACGACGGGCACGCCGAGATCTATCGCGAGGTCGATTGCGCCGCGCAGGTACGTTTCTTCACCCGGCCGGCCCGTGCGCTGCAGCTCGAGGTAGTAGCGATCGCCGAACAGCCCGAGCCACTGCGTGAGATGCGTGCGCGCATCGTCATAGCGCGCTCCGCTGATCGCACGCCCGACATCGCCTTCACGCGCGCCTGACAGCGCGATGAGCCCGGCCGTCGTCTCGCGGGTCAGCCAGTTGCGATCGACGGTCGCGACGCCCTTGACCTGCCCTTCCAGGTACGAGCGCGTCACGAGCCGCGTGAGATTCTTGTAGCCGATCTCGTTCTGACAGAGCAGCACGAGGCGCGAAGGCTCGACGCGCTCGCCGGGCTCGCGAATCAATAGATCGACGCCGACGATCGGCTTCACGCCGGCCGCGAGCGCGGCCTTGTAGAACTTCACCATCCCGAACAGGTTGCACTGATCGGTGAGCGCGATCGCCGGCATGCGCATGCGCGCTGCCGCGTCCATCAGGCCGGGAATACCCTCGCCTTCGCTCGTGATGCGCACGACGCTGTCGACGAGCGAGTACTCCGTATGCAGGTGAAGGTGTACGAACATCGAGCGCGGTCAGCGAGCGTCCGCGAGCGCCGTCATGACGGCGGCTTCAACCGACTCTGCTGGACGGGAGTCCGAATGCAGCGGAGCGCAGGGATGCGCGGGAGCTGCCCCCTCCCCCGCTCCGCGCGGGAGGGTCAGGGATGGGGACCTCCGACGCTTGCGCATCTGACGCTTGAGATGCGCCTCTTCGGCGAGCCGCACGGGCTCGAAGCTGCGGCGATGAATCGGCGACGGGCCGATGGCGTCGAGCACATCGTAGTGCGCCGGCGTGCCGTAGCCCTTGTGAACCGCGAAACCGTACTGGGGATAGACCTGATCGAGCTGCGTCATCATGCGATCGCGCGTGACCTTCGCGAGGATCGAAGCGGCGCCGATACAGACGCGCAGCGCGTCGCCGTCGATGATGGGCTCGAACGTGCAGTCGAGCCCGAGCCCGGAGAACGCCGGGCAGCGATTGCCGTCGATCTGCACGTGCGCAGGTCCGATACGCAAGCCCATCAATGCGCGGCGCATCGCGAGATGCGTCGCCTCGAGGATGTTGTGCGTGTCGATCTCCTCGACGTCGGCCCAGGCGACCGACCACGCGAGCGCGTGCTGGCGTATTTTCACCGCGAGCGCTTCGCGCTCCTCGGGATCGACCTGCTTCGAATCGCGCACGCCGCGGATGCGGCGCTTCGGATCTAGAATGACGGCCGCGGCTACGACAGGGCCCGCCAGCGGCCCGCGGCCCGCTTCATCGACGCCGGCGCACAGCCCGTCGCGCATCAGCTTGAGTCCGAGTTGTCCCGTCATCTTTTCGTTGTCGCAGCCAAGAGGTCGACGATGGCATCGGCGGCGCGCGAGCTCGCGTCCCGACGCAGCGTCTCGTGGATCTGCGTGAAAGTTTGCACGAGCGCCGCGCGATCTTCACGACTCAATTGCGCGATGAGCGCAGGCCCGAGCACATCGGCGCGAACCTCGTCGTTGAAATACTCAGGAACGACGCCGCGGCCGGCGAGCAGATTCGGCTGCGCGAAGAAAGGCGCCTTGAACAGTTTCAAATGCTTGAGCAGGAAACTTGTGAGCCGCCCTAATCGATAGGCGACGACCATCGGCCGTTTCACGAGCGTCGCCTCGAGCGTCGCCGTGCCGGATGCCAGCAGAATCGCATCGCTCGCGGCCATGACTTCCTGCGAAAAGCCGTCGAACAGCGTGACGCGGTCGAGAACGCCGGCCGCGCCGAGCGCGGCTTCGAACTGCACCCGGATCGGGGCGCTCGCCATCGCCGCGATGAATTTGAGGTCGGGGCGCCGCTCCGACAGCCAGGCGACGGTCGCCGCGAAGTCCGGCCCGAGGCGGCTCACCTCGCCTCTGCGGCTGCCCGGCAGTATTCCCACGTAAGGTCCGATCGGATCCAGGCCCAAGGCTGCGCGTGTCGGCTCGGCTTCCATCGTGAGCGGAATCTGATCAGCGAGCGGATGACCGACGAATTCGGCGCGCACGCCGTGCGCGTCATAGAACTGTTTCTCGAATGGCAGCAGACACAGCACGAGATCGACGGCGCGCCCGATCGTGCGCACCCGGCCCTGCCGCCAGGCCCACACTTGCGGGCTCACGTATTGCACGGTGCGAATGCCGCGTTCTTTCAAGCGCGGCATCAGCCGCAGATTGAATTCTTTTGCGTCGACGCCGACGTAGAGATCGGGCGGATCCGCCGCGATGCGCTCGAGCAGATTGCGCCGGATACGAAGCAGGCGCTTCAGATGCGGCAGGATCTCGAAAATGCCCATGACCGCAAGACTTTCGGCGCGCTCCCAAGGCTCGCAGCCGGCGGCGATCATGCGCGGCCCCGCGATGCCGGCAAAGCGGGCATCGGGCAGCCGCAGCCGCAGCGCCTCGATCAATTTCCCGCCGAGATTGTCGCCGGAGGTTTCGCCGGCGACGAGGACGATGAAGGGCGCTTTCGCCATGGATGGCGAAAGCGGCGTCACCTCACGATCCCCACGCGCTCTCTTCTCGGCGTGCTGTCGTTCAGGAAATCGACGAGCGGCTGCAGCTCCGCCTGGGTGGCCAGGCGGCGCGTGATCTCTTCGGTCGCCTCGACGAGCTTCATGCCCGAGCGATACAGCACGCGATACGCCTCGCGGATGTTGCGAATCTGATCGGGCGTGTAGCCGCGGCGCTTCAAGCCTTCGGCATTGACGCTATGCGGCTCGGCCGGTCGGCCGACCGCCATGACGAACGGCGGCACGTCGCGCGTGACGGCGGTGTTGTTGGCGATGAACGCGTGCGAGCCGATCGTGCAGAACTGATGCACCCCCGCGAAGCCGCCCATGTGAACCCAATCGCCGATGTGCACGTGGCCGCCGAGCGTGCCGTAATTAGCGAACACGCAATGCGAGCCGATGACGCAGTCGTGACCGACGTGCGAGCCCGTCATGAACAGGTTGTCGTTCGCGATGCGCGTGACGAGCTGATCCTTCGTCGTGCCGCGATTGATCGTGCAGTTCTCGCGGAACACGTTGCGATCGCCGATCTCGAGGCGCGTCGGCTCGCCCTTGTATTTCAGATCCTGCGGCGCGGCGCCGATCGAGGCGAACTGGAAGATCTGGTTGTCGACACCGAGCGTCGTCGGCCCCTGGATCACCGCGTGCGGCCCGATGCGGCAGCCTTTGCCGATGACCACGCCGCTGCCGACGACGGTATACGCGCCGATCTCGACGTCGGCATCGATCTGCGCGTCCGGGGCGATGAGGGCTGTGGGATGAATGGCCATGGGTAGCGTCGCTGACGCGAGGTCTTCTTGTCTTGTTTGCGCTTATTTGCTCGTTCCGGGCGCGACCATCATCGAGGCGCTCGCCGCTTCCTCATCGCCGACCTCGGCGACGGTCGCGAACTTCCAGATGCCGCGCATCGAGCGCTCGAGCGTCGCCTTGAGGATCAGCTGATCGCCGGGCTCGACGGGCTTGCGAAAGCGCGCGTTGTCGATGCCGACGAAATACATCGGCCGCTCGGAATCCGGATACACGCCGGCGGTGACGAACGCGAGGATGCCCGCGGCCTGCGCGAGCGCTTCGAGGATCAGCACGCCCGGCATCACCGGCCGGTGCGGAAAGTGGCCCGGAAAGAAATTCTCGTTGAACGTGACGTTCTTCAGCGCCCGGATCGACTTGCCCGACTCGCAGGCGAGCACGCGATCCACGAGCAGAAACGGATAGCGGTGCGGCAGGCGGCGCAGCACCTCGTTGATGTCCATCGTCAACACTTCGGTCATTCGGCGTCCTCGTTCTCTCGGTCAATGTCCGTGCGCCGCAGCCGGCGCGCGAGCTCATCGAGCTGATGAAAGCGCGCGGCATTCTTGCGGAAACGCACGGCTTCGTCGACCGTGAGACTGCCCGAATAGAGTCCCGGCTTGCGAATGCTGGTCGAGACGAAGGATTTGCCGGTGACCGCGACGTCATCGCAGATCGTGAGCTGACCGCCGATCCCGACCTGCCCCCCGATCATGCAGCGCCGGCCGACGGTCGTGCTGCCGGCGATGCCTGACTGCCCCGCCATCACCGTGTGCGCGCCGACGTGCACGTTGTGCGCGATGTGCACCTGGTTGTCGAGCTTGACGCCGTCGTCCAGCACGGTGTCCTCGATCGCCCCGCGGTCGATCGTCGACTTCGCGCCGATCTCGACGTCGTTGCCGATGCGAACGCTGCCGACCTGCGGGATCTTGACCCACGTGCCGCGGTCCGGCGCGAAGCCGAACCCGTCGGATCCCACGACGACCCCGGGATGCAAAATGCAGCGCTCCCCGATCACGACGTCGGCGCAAACGGTGACGTTCGCGACGAGGCGAGTATCGGCCCCGATTCGAGCCCCGCTCAGGAGCACCGAGCCGGGACCGATCACGGCGCGCGGTCCGATCGCGACGTTCGCCTCGATCACGACGTTCGGCCCGACGGCGGCGCTTGGGTCGATGGCCGCGGACGGATCGACGCTTGCACTCGGGTGCCTGCCCGCCTGCACGGGCGGAGGCGGATACAGCAGGGTCGCGATTCGAGCGTAGGTGGCGTAGGGATTTGCAGCCAGGAGCGCCGGGACCGGCGATTCGCTCGCGAACTTCGGTTCGAGCACGACGGCACCCGCCTTCGTGTGCGCCAGGTGCCGCTTGTAGCGCGGATTCGCGAGGAACGTGATGGCCTGGCCATCCGCATGCTCGATCGTCGCGACGCGCGCGATGCGCACGTCCGGGTCGCCCGAAAGCGTACAGCCGAAGCGAACCGCGAGCTCGCCGAGTGTCAGGGTCATTCGACTCGCCCGCTGAACGCGGCTGAACCGCGAAAGGTTACTGCTTCGGCTGAGTCGCCGGCTTCGGCGCCGCAGCACCGCTCGTCTTCGCGCGCGCTTGCAATGCGGACAACACCTGCGCGGTAATGTCGATCGACTCGTTCCGGTACAGCACGCCCTCGCCGAGGATGAGATCGTAGTTCTGCGCCTTGGCGTAAGCCTGCACTTCCTGCATCAGGGAGCGCTGCAGCTTGCCGAGCTCCTCGTTGCGGCGCAGGTTCAGGTCCTCGACGTATTCGTTCTGCTTACGCTGCACTTCGCGCTGGACGTCGCGCAAATCCTTTTCGGCGTTGCGGCGCTCGTTTTCCGCCATCACGGCGCCGTCGCGCTGCAGCTTCTCTTCCTTGGCCTTCAGGTCCTTCTGCTGGGCGACGATGTCGCGCTGCCGGGGCGCGAACTCGTCCTGCAATGCCTGCATAGCGCCTTTCGCCTGCGGCGCTTCTTCGAGCAGGCGCGGGACGTTCACGAACCCGATCTTCAATTGCTGGGCTTGTGCGGCGCCCAGCGGCGCGAGCAACGCGAATCCCGATGCGATGACAAACCCGATAGCGCTCAACCGTGCCATGTCGATAGACCTCGCCCGATCAAAAAAACAAAAAAACGGCCTCAACCCACTCCCCCTCTCCCGCAGGAAGAGGGGCCAGGGGTGAGGGGGCAGGCGGCGTGAGCCGCCCTCTCTAAAACGCCTGACCGATGGAGAACTGGAAGCCTTCGGTCTCGTCCGCCCAACGCGTCGCCGTCTGCGGCTTGTCGTTCAGCGGAATTGCGTAGCTGAAACGGAACACGCCCAAGGGCGCGAGCCACTGCACCGCGACGCCGGCTGATTGTTTCAGCTCATCATAACTGAAGCCATAGTCGACCGGCTTGCCGTCCGGACCAAGGAATGTGATGTCCTGGTCCGAGAAGACGTTGCCCATGTCGAAGAACAGGCTGAAGCGCGCGCTATTGCGCCACTTCTCCGGCATCGGAAGCAACAGCTCCGTCTGCATGACCGTCTTGATGTTGCCGCCATAGGGACGCTGGAAGCTGTCCTGCGGACCCAGGCGGCTCTCCCGGAAGCCGCGCACGGAGTCCGGGCCGCCCGCGAAATACTGACGATACGGCGGCAATGCGGTCGTGTCGCCCAGTGCCTTTCCATAAGCCAGCTCGGCGTTGATCATCAAGGTGAAATTGCGCCAGATCGGTTGGAAATAGAGCAGATCGTACGAGGCGGTCGCGAACTCCACGTCGCTGCCGGGCAGCGTGTAGCCGATGTTGAAGCGATGACGCATGCCGCGGTCGGCGAAGATCGCGCGGTTGCGCGAATCGTAGCTCCAGCCGATGTTCAGCTCGTAGGTCCTGAACTCCGTGCCGAAGACGTGGATGTCGTTCGGATCGTTCAGATCGCAGATGCCGTCGAAGTTGCCGTCGAGACATCCGGGCTTGCGCTGCTCGCCGTTGTTGCGGACCCAGTCCATCGCCTGCTCGGCGCTGCCGTAGTTCGTCGTCATGAGCTCGGCCTGCTGCACCGAAAAGCCGAGACTGAAGTATTGGTATTCGCTGATCGGGTAGTCGTAGCTCAGCGCGGCGGTCGCCGTCGTCGTGTCGAAATCCGACGTTGCCGACGTGTATTGGCTCACGTCGCGATAGCCGAGCGAGATCGTGCGCCGCACGCCGTCGATCGTCGTGTACGGATCGGTGTGCGAGAACGCGTAGGACTTCGCATACCGGCCCGAGTTGAGCTCGAGCTGCACGCGGTTGCCCGTGCCCATGAAGTTCGAATGGGTGAAGTTGCCGTTCAGCACGACGGATTGCGACTCGGAGTAGCCGATGCCGCCGCCGAACTGGCCGGGCAGGCCTTCCTTGATGTCGAAATCGACGTCGACGAGATCGTTCGTGCCCGGCACCGGATTGGTTTCGAACTCGACCTTCTCGATGAACGGCAGGCGCTGAATACGCTGTTTCGAGCGCTCGACCGCGGCATTCGACAGATAGGCGCCTTCGAGCTGGCGCATTTCGCGGCGGAACACTTCGTCGTTCACGCCGGAGGTGCCGTTGAAATTCACGCGGCGCACATACACGCGATTCTTCGGCTCGACGACGAACGTGAGCGAGATCTCCTTGGTCTCGGGATTCGTCTGCGGCACCGGATCGATCGTCGCGAACGCATAGCCGTCGAAGCCGAGGCGCTGCTTCATGGCCTCGGTGCTCGCCGTGATCAGGCGGCGCGAGTACGTGTCGCCGGGCCGGATGAAAATGAGCTGCTTGAGATCCGCTTCCGGCACGACGAGGTTGCCGGCGAGCTTCACTTCGGACACCTTGAAGACGTCGCCTTCCTCGACGTTGATCGTGACGAAGATGTCATCTTTCTCGGGCGCGATCGCGACCTGGGTCGAGGTCACGGCGAAGTTCGCGTAGCCGCGGTCCATGTAATACGAGCGCAGCTTCTCGAGATCGCCCTGCAGCGATTCGCGCGCATAGCGGTCGTCCTGCTTGTACCAGGACAGCCAGTTCGGCGTGTGCAGCTCGAACTCCTCGCGCAGATCGTCGTCGGAGAACGCGGTGTTGCCCGCGATGTTGATCTGGCGAATCTTCGCGCGCTTGCCTTCGTTGATGTCGACCGTGACCTTGACCTTGTTGCCCGGCACTTCCTCGACCTGCGTGTTCACGCGCACGGCGTATTTGCCGCGCGAGAAATACTGGTCTGTCAGGTATTGCTTCACCTCATCGAGCGTCGACTGGTCGAACGTCTTGCCGGTCGCGAGGCCGACGTTGCGCAGCGAGCGCTGCAGGTCTTCGGTCTTGATGTCCTTGTTGCCCTTGATTTCGAAGCTTTCGATCGACGGCCGCTCGAGCACGGCCACGACCAGCGTGCCGCCGTCGCGGCGCAGCTCGACATCGCGGAAAAATCCCGTTGCGTACAGCGCGCGCAGCGCTTCGCTGATGCGCCGCTCATCGAGCTGATCGCCGATGTTCACGGGCAGATAGTTGTAGACGGTGCCTTCGGAGATGCGCTGCAGGCCTTCGATGCGGATGTCGCCGACCGTAAAGGTGTTGCCGCGGCTCTGTGCCATCGCAGCCCCTGGAAAAGCGCTGATCGCAGCGCCGGCCGCGAGCGCGAGCGTCGCGTGAATAATTGCTCGGAGACGCATCGAGTATTCGAAACCTTCAGTTTATGTGCCGGGCGATATCGTTATAGAAAGCCAGCGACATCATCAAAAGCAGCATGGCGATTCCAATTTGCTGGCCCACGAGCTGTGCTCGTTCTGAGACCGGGCCCCCTTTGACCAGTTCCGCAAGCTGGTAAACAACCTGTCCGCCATCGAGGATCGGAATCGGCAGCAGGTTGAGCACGCCGAGACTGATGCTGATGAGCGCCAGTGTCCCCAAAAAGACACGCCAGCCTTGGCGCGCCGCGAAGCCCGTCGTCTCCGCGATCCGCACGGGACCGGAGATGTTCTTGAGCGAAACATCGCCGGTCACGATGCGCCCGACGATGCGCAGCGTGAAGATCGAAGTATCCCAGGTCTTTGCGGCGGCGTGTGAGACTGCCGCGATCGCACCGTATTTCTCGAGCCCGAGCATGTCCTCGACGCTGCGGCCGCTTTCGAGCGGCCGGTTCACCGGCTGAACGCCGATGAGCCCGACCTTGCGATTGCCGACCGTCTGCTCACCGACCGTGAGCGGCACCTCGAGCACTTCAGCGCCGCGCCGCACCTCGAGCGTGACCTGCTTGTGCGCGCTCGGCTCGACGAGGTTCACGAGCTGCCCGAAATCGGCCACGGGCTCGCCGTTGAACTTCAGGATTTCATCGCCCTGCTTGAGTCCCGCCGCCGCTGCGGCGCTGTCCGGCAGCACGGCTTCCACGATCGCCGGCAGGCGCGGACGCCAGTAATCGAAACCAAGCCCCGGCAGCAGCTGCTCCGCGTCCGTCAGCGCGCGACGCTGATCGCCCGTGACCAACGCGAGGTTGCGGACGTCGCCGTCCACGCCTTGCACGCGCAGATGGATCGTGCCGTCGTCGATCAGGTCGTCGATGATCGCGAGCGTCGCCCCTTCGAGCGTGTCGACCTTCTTGCCGTCGACCGCGACGATCATGTCTTCGTATTTCAAGCCGGCCTCGGCCGCGATCGAGCCTTGCTGAACCTCGCCGACGATCGGCTTGAGCGAGGGCACGCCCGCGACGAAGAGCACCCAGTACACGGCAACCGCGAAAATCAGATTGAACGCGGGACCCGCGAGCAGCACGGCGATCCGCTTCCAGACGGGCTGGCGATTGAACGCACGGTGCGCCTCCGATGCAGGCACGTTGCCTTCGCGCTCATCGAGCAGCTTCACGTAGCCGCCGAGCGGAATGGCGGCGACGACGTATTCGACCGGGTCCTTGCCCGCCGTGCGCTGCCACAAGGGCTTGCCGAATCCGATCGAGAAGCGCAGCACGCGGATGCCGAGCCGGCGCGCAACCCAGAAATGTCCGAACTCATGCACCGCGACGAGAATGCCGATCGCGACGACGAACGTCAGGATCGCCGTAAAAATTTCACCGGGTGTGTCGGGAGAAATCATGCATAAACCCCAGCGGCCGAGCTCACGCGCGCGACCGCGACTTGCGCCTGGCGCCGCGACCACGCATCGGCCGCGAGCACATCCTCCAACGAGCTCACTGAACGCACGCTGTGCTGCTCGAGGACGGCCTCGATCGCACGCGGGATGTCCGTGAATCCCAGACGCCGCGTAAGGAAGGCGTGAACGGCGACTTCATTCGCCGCGTTCAAAACCGCCGGCGCCGTGCCGCCGAGCCCCGCCACCGTCATCGCGAGCGCGAGGCACGGAAAGCGCGTCAGGTCGGGCGCTTCGAAATCGAGCCGGCCTGCGCGCACGATGTCGAGCGATTCTACACCCGAGTGTATGCGCTCCGGCCAGCCGAGCGCGTGGGCAATCGGCACGCGCATGTCTGGATTGCCGAGCTGCGCGAGCATCGATCCGTCGCAGTACTCGACGAGAGAATGCACGATGCTTTGCGGATGCACGAC
>Ga0164243_10011277_pt1 | contig 12766 bp, 8 predicted proteins | sample OricompcompostOP_FD_108781 | JGI IMG/M metagenome (GOLD analysis project Ga0164243, IMG submission 108781) | Organic Plus compost microbial communities from Emeryville, California, USA - Original compost - Organic plus compost (OP) | ecosystem: Engineered > Solid waste > Mixed feedstock >...
CGGATTCCAACTGATCGAGGATGAGGCGAAGACCAATCCCGGCGAGTCGCTCGCCGATTCCACGGCATCCGTTGGCGACGAGCCGCGGGAGCTCACGACCGGCACGTACAAGGATGACGACGCCACGATCGGCACCTCGGACCTCACGTTCCGCAGCGGCACCTTCCTCGTTGGTGTCGATGTCGAGAAGACCGACGGCTCGCAGCCCGACGCATCGGTGACCGAGGCGCTGGCGAAAACCACCGCAGACCGCGCCGCGACGGTCGCCGGAGGGAACAATCCGCAGTACACCGATCTGTCACTGGCGGTCGAATCGCTGCCGCTCTCGTCGCTCGGCACGGCGATCCAGACCGGATTCCTCACGCCCGCGGAGGTCGAGCACGTCTACGGCGTGCAGGGGTCGTCGCTCAGCAAGCTGACCGCCTCCTGGACCGAGACCGTCGCAATTGGCGCCGAGCCGAAGCAGGTCCCATACATCACGGTCGGCCTTACCACGTTTGCCACCGCCGATGAGGCCAAGGCAGTCGTGACCGGCGCGGCGGACCTCACTCCATCCCTTGCCAACCTGAAGGCCACGGACAATGTCGCAGTCGATGGGGCCGACAGCGCGGCGGCTTTCGCCTTCACCAGCGCTGCGACCGGCGCCAGTGCGGCGGATTCCTACCGCGTGCTGGTTTCGAAGGGGACCTTGCTGATCGTGGTCGATGTCCAGGGCGCCCCGAACGGAGACCTGGCCACCGAGACGGCGATGAACCTCGCCAAGGCGCAGATCGGCTGCATCGGACAGGGCAGCTGCCCGGCGCCGTCTCTGCCGGACGGTCTGGCGGGATAGGCAATCTCCAAGATCAAGCGGTGCGAAGCCAAAGAGAGCCGGAGCGTCATGCTCCGGCTCTCTGCCGTTCGTGGCGGTCAGGATGCGGGCGTCGGAGAGGCGGCCGGGGTCCCGCTCAGGAATTGGGCCGATTCGGTGGCCTGGATGTCGGAAACGACGGATGTCCGCTTGGCGTCGGCCTTCTTGCCTCGCTCCGCATCGCGGGCGGTCCCCTCGGCGCAGGCCGACAGCCCGCAGAGAGCGGCCCCGGACACGAGCGCCAGCGCAAGTCGTCGGCGCGTCAGCCCCGCATGGGCAGCCCGTTCATTCGACGCGGCTTCCTGGTTTCGTGTAGTGCCCGAAGGCATCCTGATACTCCTCGGCAATATCGCGAGCGGCCTGGTGGACATAAATGCGGGTCGTCTGCGGCGACGCGTGCCCGAGCACGGTCTGCACGGTGGATTCCCGCACGCGCCGGTGGATCATCGTCGTCGCAAGACCATGCCGGAACGAATGGGGAGTCACCTCGCTCTCGATTCCGGCCATCGTGCAGAGCTCCGCGACGATATGCTCGACAGTGCGCGGGCTGATCCCCTTGCCGGGCACGCCGACCTTGTCCCGGCCGGAGAGGGCGGGCAGCGCCCCGGAGCCACGCACCTCGTCGCCGCGCTTCTTCCAGTAGGCAACCAGCGCCTCAGCCGTCTCAACATCGAAATGGACCGTCCGGCTTTTTCCGCCCTTGGCCCGGTAGATGCTGGCCGTGCCGGTCTCGAGGTCGATGTCACGCCGGCGAAGGGCGCAGAGCTCGGACACGCGAACCCCGGTCCGGAACATCACGAGGATCATCGCCCGCACCTTGAGACGCCTCAGTTCGAGATGCGGTTTCTCCTCGGGCGGCGCGGTGCGGACGAACTCGACGATCCGTTCGAGGTCGGAGAGCTTCACGTCGGGCGGGGGAGGGGTGAAGCGCGGCATCATCGCCGCGATCCGCACGCGCATGCGGTCGGTCGCCAGATCCGGATGCAGATCGAAGGCGGCGAGGAAGGAACAGAGCTTGCGCACGGCCGCCAGGTTATTCTGGGCGGTGCGCATCTGCGAGACCTCTTCCGGGGTCCGCACGTCCTCCGGCACGATCACCGCCGCGAAGGAGGTGACATGGTCGACGGTAATCGCGGTCACTGGCGAGGTCGCCGGGTCGATGCCCTCATGGCGGGCGAGGTGATCGAGAAACTTGGCGACCCCGTGCCGATACGTCTTCTTGGAACGTGGTGCGAGCCGCAGGTCGCCGAAGAACCGCTCCACGGCTTCTGAGATCGTCGGCGTCTCCTCGAGATCGAGGTCACCACTGCCGAGGGAACTGGTCCTGGATGATTCGGTAGCCATGCGTCCTCCGCCGCTGGTCGAAGGGTATGTACGTACAGTATACCCATTCGCCGGGGCGACAGCGCGATGCAGATCTGGCTAACGCCGGGCGTACCGCTCCAGCAGCGCCGGCAATTGCTCGGAGAATGCCCCGTTCGAGACCGTCCGCGCCACCCCGGCCGCCTTCGCCGCGCGGAACCCCTCGACATCCGTGTGGGAACCAAACGCGATCACCGGCACGTCGTAGGAGCCGGGCGCGATGGCCGTCCAATCGACCGGGCGGTTGAAGTCCACGATACCGAGGACGACGTCTTCCTCCCGCATCGCCGCCGCAAACGCTGGGGCGCCCGTCACGATCGTCCCGGCATACCCCATGCCCTTGAGCGTCGTCCGGATCCGCATGCCGAAGAAGAGATCGCCCGAGAGGACGACGACGTGGCCTGATGTCGCTGGCGCAGTGCTATCGGTCATCGTTCAATGCCCAACGAACGCGGCAGTGCTCAGGGCGCTGACCGCCACCGGGTCCGGCTCGCCGTCGAACGGCGGCAACGACACGACGAAGACGTCCTGCACGGCCGAGAGCGCACGAATCTCGTCGATCGCTGCCTGGGGCACCCGGTCATCGACATTCGTGACCATCAGCGCCTCCTCGCGCGGCGCATGGCGACCGACCTGCATGCCCGCGATGTTCACGTTGTGGCGCCCCAGGATCGTCCCCAGCGCGCCGATCACGCCCGGCTGGTCGTGGTGGTGGGTGATGAGCACCTCGCCCTCCAGCGGCCGCTGCAGGGAGAAGCGGTCGACCTCCACGATTCCGGTCCGGACGCGGTCCCAAGTCACCGTCACGGTATGATCCGAGTTCTCGCCATTCACCTCGAAGACGAAGCGCGGCAACAAATCCCCGTCCGGGTCGTCCACTTCCATGGCAACCTGCACGCCCGCTTCGACAGCGACCATTCGCGCGTTCACCGGTGTCACGCGACGTCCGAGCCACTGTTCGAGTGCCTCGCTCAGCGCGGCCCCCAGCGCATGTTCGATCACATCGCTCGGCACATTGCCGGTCACGATGACGCCGAATGAACGCGGCAGATCGGACGAAAGCACCGAGAGCAGGTGACCCGCCGCCCCGGCGACGGTGGTCAGGCGACGGAGAATCGGCGCATCGATGGTCGCCTGCGGCAAGTTGACCGCGTTCGCCACCGCCTCGCCGCGCAGTGCTGCCAGCGTGGACGAGGCGATCACCCGGCCAACCGCCAGCAGCGCCTCGGCGCTCGATCCGCCGGTGTGGGGTGTCAGCACGACGTTCGGCAGGCCGAAGAGCGGGCTCTCCACGCATGGCTCGTGCGGGAAGACGTCCACGCCGGCCCCTGCGACATGTCCCTCCCGGATGGCGACTGCCAGCGCCGCCTGGTCGACCAGCTCACCTCGCGCCGCGTTGATCACGATCGCGCCGGGACGCAGCTTGGCGATAGTCTCGGAAGAGAGGATGTGATGCGTCTCTTCCGTCGATGGCGCATGGAAGGTCACGATCTCGGATCGGGCCCAGATGTCGTCCAACGACACCCGTTCGACCCCGAGCTCCGCGAACCGTGCGTCGGTGATGTACGGGTCGTAGCCGATCATCCGCATATCGAACGCCCGCAACCGGGTGGCAACCACCGAGCCGACGCGGCCAAGCCCGACGATCCCGATCGTTCGGCCGCGCAGGTCGATCGGCTTGATCCGCTTTCGTTCCCAGCGCCCGGCGTGAGTCGACTCGCTCGCCTGCGGAATCTGCCGCGTGACCGCCAGCAGCAGGGCGATCGTGTGCTCCCCAGCGGAGACCGCGTTCGCACCGGGCGCATTCAGCACCAGCACGCCGGCCTTCGTCGCCGCGTCGAGATCGATATTATCCACCCCGACGCCTGCCCTGGCGACGACACGCAGCCGTCTTCCCGCAGCGAGCACTTCGGCGGTCACCTGCGTCTCGCTACGCACCACCAGCGCATCGGCAACGGCGACCGCTTCGAGCAGCGCGGGCAGGTTCGTGCCGTCGACATCGATGAGATCGGCATTGGCGGCCAGCTCCTCGCGGGCGGCCGCATGGATGTTGTCGCTGACGACGATCAGCGGCCGGACGCCGCCCGGACTGCCGCTCACCGGCTGAAGCGACTCGATCAGCGAGCCACGCCGCTCCAGCTTCTGTCCGACCACGAGTTCAAGCTGCGCGATGATCGCGGCATAGTCGTCCACCGACTGGATCGACGGCTCGTCATCCACGTCGATCTGGTGCGTGGGATCGAGCAGGAAACAGCGGACTCCGCCCGCCGCGTAGTTGCGGGCATGGCGCTCGCTGTCCTCGATCGCGAAGCCACAGCCCTGGCGACGGGCAAAGGTCATCTTGTCGTCGGCAAAGATCACGTTGCAGGAGGGGAAGCGGTGGCCCTTCAGCCAATCGATCGTCATCGCGGCGGAACTCTCGGGCCGCGCGGTGAGGATCAACGCATTGCCATCGCCCAGCAGCTGGATGACATCCGCCAGGAACTGGGCGGCGCCCGGGGCCGGCGCGAGCTTCGAAGCTGGTCCCTCCTCGGAGTAGACCCACTCGCGCACCGCAAGCGGCACGTTCAGTCCGGCGGAGTCGACGAAGGCGCGTTCCGGCAGGTCGAGCCCGAAATGCTCGTTGGCCGCGCGGGCGAGCGGTGCGGGATGCTCGGTCAATACGCCGTCGAGATCGATGGCAATGCGCGCCACACGGGACGGATGGGGAAATGCAGAGGTAGTCGGCGTCATGGACGAATGGATCTCCCGAACTGGACAGCGCACGCGCTCACGCCCCTCGTGGGAAGGGGATGCGCATCGATCACCCGCGCCGGACATGGCGTCCCGGACGCACGGGCCTCATTGACCGTGACGTGTCTCGCCAGTGTAGCGTGCGCCCGGAGTCGCGTGCGACCCGGCGATGAGCGGCCGCGATCCTGGACCTGCCTCAGACGGCCGTTCCCAGCGGTGCGCCACGATCGGTCTCCGGAAGCGCCGGTTGCTCACGTACGAGACCGCTGCAAACCGGCATGCAGCCGGTGTGGACGGGCCGCGCGTTCTCTGCGATAACGTCGGCAACGAGATGTCCTGTATTGCCGTTTGCCGAAAGGATGGAGCCGCCCATGTCGTCCGAGACTCCTGCAACCGACCTTGCCTACTATAAGGACCGCCTCGACCGCGCGCAGACCCTGATCGCCGAAGCGGGCATCGACTGGCTGCTCGTCGGTCCTTCCGCCGATCTGGTCTATCTCGCGGATTACGACGCACACAACAGCGAGCGACTCAACCTCCTGATGGTCCCGGCTGTCGGTAGCCCGTCGCTGGTCGTGCCCACCCTCGAGGCGCCGCTGGTTGGCAAGGCGGGGGAGTTGGCGGCCGTCCACCCGTGGAACGATGGGGAGAATCCCATCGACGTGGTGGCGGGGATCATCGGAGATGCCCAAGGCAAGAAGATCGCGGTAGGCAACCATCTCTGGAGCGCGTTCCTCCTGCGAATGCAGGGTGCGCTGCCCGGCAATTCGTGGGAGGAGGCCGTGCCGATCCTCCGTTCGATGCGCATGAACAAGGACGACATCGAATACGGGAAGCTCCTGGAGGCGTCGCGCCGCACCGACGAGGCGTGGGAGGAGTTCCTGACATCCGGTCCGATCTCCGGACTCACGGAGTCCGAGGCGATGGCCCGCCTTCGCGAGCTGACGGAGAAGCGTGGTGTCAAGGGCGTCGGCGGCATCTGCGCCAGCGGTCCGAACTCCGCCTCCCCGCACCATCACACGGGCGACCGGGTGATCCAGCCTGGCGATGCCGTCATCTTCGACTGGGGCGGCGCCTACGAGCACTATCACTCCGATGTCACCCGCACGACCTTCATCGGTGAGCCGACCGAGGAGTTCGTCCGCGTCTACAACATCGTCCGTGAGGCAAACCAGGCCACCCTGGACGCCGTGAAACCCGGAGTCTCGCTGCAGGAGCTCGACCGCGCGGCGCGAAAGGTCATTACCGATGCGGGCTACGGTCCGGCGTTCCTCCACCGCGTGGGCCACGGCCTCGGCATGGAGGTTCACGAGGAGCCGTACCTCGTGGAGGGCAACGAACTGCCGCTGGAGGTGGGCATGGTCTTCAGCGACGAACCAGGGATCTACCTCGAAGGCAGGTTCGGTGTTCGCATCGAGGACAGCGTCATCTGCACGCGCGACGGGGGCAAGCGACTCAACGAGGCGACGCGCGATCTCGTCCCGATGAGCTGATCCGGAGAGGGATGATGGCGGCGCTCGGGCTGGCGACGATCGCGATCTATTTCGAGGCGACCTTCTCGCTGAAGGACAAGCGGCGAGAGGTGAAGTCGGTGGTCCACCGCACGCAGGCGCGATTCAACTGTGCCATCGCCGAGGTTGCGGACCTCGATGACATGCGCGTTGCGACGCTCGGGGTAGCCGTCCTCTCCACCTCGGCTCCGCACGCCGACCAGATGCTGAAGACCATCCTTGCGTTCATCGAATCATCGCTCGACACCGGCGTCCCCGGAGAGGTTTCGACCCGGATCGACCCCTTCGACGCCTGACGATCGTCCCCGCGCAACGCAAGAAGATCGGCTCCCGAAATTCGGGAGCCGATCTTCTTGTCTCCATACCAGGTGTCCGCCTATCCGACCGGGGTTCCCACGGACGGCCCCTGCACCGGCCCTTGGGGCGATCCGGACGGGGATGCGGCGGGAGATGCCTCCGGGCTCGCGCCGGGGGTCTCCGGCAGCTGGACATCCAGCGCGAACCAGATCACCCGGCTGCTGCCGCCGTCCGCGATGTAGATCGTGCCATTCGGCGCAACCGTGATGCCGACCGGCTGGGACAGCGCCTGGCCGCCGTCACCCTCGTAGACGATCGCGCCGCTATTCGGATCGATCACCGCAAAGGAGGCGGCCGATGGATTGGTGGCGTAGAGCAAGCCGTTCGGGCCGAACGCGAGATTGTTGACCAGCATCCCCTCGCCCTGCCAGCTCGCCACCGGCATCACGCGGATGAAGTCGCCGTTCTTGGAGAAGACGGAGATCCGGGCATTCTCGGAGTCCGCCACGTAGACATTGCCATCCGGACCGATCGCGATACCGGTCGGCTCCTTCAGCTTGCCCGGCTCCGTTCCCGTGCCGCCGAATGTACGAAGGAAGGTGCCATCGGAGGCGAAGACCTGCACGCGCTCGTTGCCGGTGTCCGTGATGTAGATCTCGCCATTGGAAACCGCCACGCCGCGCGGCCCGTAGAACCGCCCCGTATCCACGTTCGGGTCCGGCGAGTCCATCGTGTCGACCTGCACACCCCGCTGGCCGAGCTCGCGGACCATGGCGCCCTGCGGATCGAAGACCACCACGCGATGGTTCCAGGTGTCAGCCACGTAGATCAGGCCGTTGTCATCCACGGTCAGGTTCTGCGGCCCCTGGCCAAAGGCGGTGCCGAACTTGCCCGCCGCGTCGTTGGAACCGTCCCACGCGCCGATGAACTTGCCATCGATCCCGTACCGCTGGAGCCGGAGGTTGCCGCTGTCCACCACGTAGATCGTCTGGCCGTCGGGCGAGAGGGCAACCCCGGTCGGGTCGTTCAACTGCCCGAGCCCGGCGCCGGGACCGATGTCGTCGGTGAGGTTGAACGGGCCCAGGTTCGGGTTCATCTGGTTCGCAAGCCGGAAGCTGTAGCCAACCGAGTGCTGGACCGGCACGGGGTCGGTCGCGATATCCCGGAAGAGCAGGAAGCGGATACCCTGGTACCACTCGCCGGGGTTGAAGATGTGCGAGGCAATGGTGCCGAAGTTCATCTCCTCGTACGACGCCGGCACGCGGTTGATGGCGTTCCGCTGTTGCACCACGAAGCCGGCCTCGTCCATGCCTTCGGCGGTCGAGCCGATCACCATGTCGGAACCGCTCCAGCCAGCCGGGGAGACCACTTTGAGTTGGTAGAAGTCGCGGAAGTACCAGACGTAGGGCCACTCCACAGACGGATCGACCGCGATCTTGAGGCTGTAGCTGCCCGTGTTGTCCACCGCCGATGGGGTGGTGAGCCCCATGTCGCGGGAGAGGCGCAACGTCTGGTTGACAAACGACTTCAGGCCGGTCGTCGCGGTGTCCTGCGCTGCCGGTTCGAGGCCGGTGTTCGCCCGGTTCAACGACAACGACGTGCTGGCGCCAACGGTGTAGATCCCGAACAGGACCAAGGCGACGAGGAGCACCGACCACCCGGCAGCGCGACGTGACGGCCGGTGCTCCGGGTTGCCGGCGATCACCCAGGCGAGCGGGGCGACCACGACCAGCAGAATGAACAGCACGGGCAACGCGGTCGCGCCAAAGCCCTTGTTCACATTGACCGGGTCGTTGGAGCGGGCGATCAGCACCAGGACGGCGATGACGCCGATCAGGATGCCTGTCATTGCCAGCGGCAGGATTCCGGCGACGCTCGTCAGCAGACGGTTGCGCGCCACCCGCTCGAAGAGCCGCCCGACCCCATAGCCGCCGAGCAGCACGAGCGGCAAGGTGACGATCGACAGCTGCTCCGGCGACCGCCCCGAGGCCATGCTCTGGAGGAAGAGCGACGCCAGGAACCAGCCGAGAAAGAGGCTGGGCCGAAGACGATCCTTCGCCTCGACATCGTCGCCCTCACCACTGGATGAGACCACCGCCACGACGGCGAAGATGACTGCGAGCAGTTCATAGAGCAGCGCCGCGTAGAGAAAGAACTGGACCGGCGTTGTCGACGACCGGGTAAGCATCAAACTGCCCCACCCGGAAAAGGTCTTCGCCACACCCGTAATGGCGGAAACGTCCGAGAAGACGCGCGTGAAGACCGTCAGGGTTACGGCGACGAACGCAATGCCCATCACCGCCAACGCTTGCGGATTACGGGCAAGCTGCTTCAGCGATGCGGGCGCCACGCTCTCTCGGCCGTCGCTGAACGCGGCGACGGCCAGGCCGACGACGAGCGCGACCAGCGCCGTGATGCCGTTCGGTCCGCTGGCGAAGGTGATCGCGATGCCGAGACCGGAAAGCGCCGCCCAGCCGGTCCGCGTGGTTGGCGTCGCCCCGCTTCCGAAGCGGAGCAGCGCCACCATCGTGAGCACGCTGCCGAACATCACGCCCGCAATCGGACCCGAGGTGCGCGATGCAAAGACCAATGTCGGGGATACCGCGGCCAGCAGCATCATGCCCGTCAATACATAGCGGGAGACGAATGGGCGCAGGCCGAGGATCATGGCGACCGTCCCGATGCCCAGCAGCGCCGGGCCAACCCGCGCGATGGCATCGGTGACGCCGAACAAGAAGTACGTCAGCGCCTGGATCACGAGGATGAACGGGGAGGTATCGGTAATGGCCTGGCCGTTCGGCATCGGTTTGCCGGTGTAGAGCGCCCACGACTGATAGGCCCATTTCGCCTCGGACGCATTGAGGGCATAGCCGTTCAACTGAATCAGCCGGAACCCGACGGCCAGCAGGAGCGCCACCGCCGCACCCAGCCACAGCCATCGCGGGGTGACCAGCGGCGGCTTCGGCTCGCGCGGAGCATCCGCCTTTGCAGCGGCCCGGCGCCGAGGGGCCTCCTCCGCCAACTCCTCCGCGGGCAGCGGGGTCGTGTCCTCGTCGATCGGTTCCGTATCCGGTGCGGTCAAGGGGACCTCCTGGGGTGGCGGTTGCGTTGCAGCGTCGTTCGGGTCGATGGGTCCGGAATTCGTCTCGTTGTGACGGCGCATGGTGGGTGGCGCCTACTTCCCGTAGCGGACATCGTTGTAGTAGGGCAGTAGGTCGTTGCGGATGAACACCTTGAACATATAGCCGTTCGTCCCCTCCGGCATCTCCCGGAACATCAGCAGGCGATACGCCCGTTGCTGTCCCTCCGGCGTTGTCAACGTCTCCATGCTGCTCACGATGGACTCGAAGATCGCGACCAGGCCATGCGGCTGCGTAAGCGAGGTCCACGCCGATCGGCCGACCGGAATCTCCGGAGCGATGGCGAAGTTGCGGTAGATCGACTGCTCCGGCTCATGCCACCTCAGGACGTACCACTGTGAGGTGTACCCGTCGATCTCCGACCCCTGGAGACAGCCCGCTCCGCCATTCGGCGACGAGATGATCACCGGCGTGCCATTCGCGCCACCGTTGCTCGACGGGTCCGAGGTCATGAAGGCGTTCGGCAGATTGCGCAGGTACCAGTTCAGCGGCCATTGAACGCAGCCGGAATCGTAGGCCACCGCCATCGACCGGTCCCCGTAGATCAGCTCGGACATCTCCTGCAGGTCGTGGGTCATCTGCGTCGTGTCCGGGGAGGTCGTGTTGTAGATCATCGTGTCCCGAGCCACGTCGCCATCGAGGTAGGCGAGCCGGAACCCGGCGTGGACCTGAAAGAGCGACATCACCACCAGCGCCGCCACCAGCGTGGCATAGGCCGTGATCCGCCGCCCGAGCACGAATATCCCCAGCGCCACAAACCCGATCGCGATCGCTGGCGGCAGCGCCATGGTCCACCAGTCGTGCTGGGCCCAGGTGGGGATCGTCCGCACCCAGACGCCGTTCTGGTCCTTCGTCCACACACCGGCCGTCAGCCGCGAGGCAAGCAGGAACCAGCCGCCAGAAAGCACGATCAACGTGACGGTCAACGTCGTGGCCCAGCCATACGACGACATGATGGCCACCGTGCGCGGCCGGAAGGTCGCCCACCAGGCGCCGAACCCTTCGACGATCTCCTGCACCAGCAGCGCACCGAGCAGGATGGCCGGCAGCGTGAAGTGGATGATCAGCCACGGCATCTTCTCCCCCGCCCAGCTCAGCACCAGGAAGAGGAAGACGAACCACCAGGCCATGAATGCCGAGAAGAGCTGTTTCGCCGGCGTGCTGCCTCCGAACGGGATCCGTACGGTGCGGATCGCGATCAGAACCAGCGATCCGAGGCCGAGGAAGATCGCCAACCACTCGTATTGCACCGATTCGGTGATGAAGTAGAACCAGGGCTGCTCGCCGCGCTGCACCCCCTGCTGGCCGAGCCAGTAGAGCAGGGTCCCGTCCGGCGCGTAGGTCATCGTCGCCAGGCCGTGCATGTTCGTGAACAGCGTGGTGAACAAGGCGATCGCGATGAAGACGCCCGCACCGGCGCCGATCAGCATTCCGGTGCGGTCCTGGAGCATGTGAAGCAGCCCGTATTCGACCGTCCCCGGCTTCGTACCGCCCAGCATCGCCTCCAGATACCCGGCCTTCCGGGCTTCCTTTGCATAATGCCGGCGCAGGACCATCACGCTCGCGACCACCGAGGCCGCGAGGATGAAGAGCACGCTGAGCGTGAACGGGTTGAACAGCAGGTGCTCATAAAAACGGGCCGTTTCCGACTGGCTGGCGTTCTCCCAGGGGATGGCCGGAAAAGGCGCCCAGTTCAACGCCTTGTGCAGGAAGGCGACAAAGGCCAAGGCAACGAAGGCGACGATGTGGACCGGCACCAGCGGCCGGAACCGCCCCCAAACCAGCGCGCCCCAGAGCACCATCACGAAGGCGAGCAGGATGGCGTAGACGATCTCGTGATTCGAGAAGAGGAACGCGACGCTCACGAACGCCGTGATCATCCAGCGGCGCTGCGGACGCTCCAGGTACCGGAAGATCGCGATTGCTAGGATCAGGCTGCCCACCGCCGTGTAGGGGTCGTGGCGGATATAGCGGGTGTAGTAGAGGAACGACGGCGAGATCAGGAGCATGAATCCCGCTGCCAGTGCCCCCCATGGCCCAAGAAAGCGCCGCCCGCGAAGCAGCCATGGCAGAGCCACGAGCGCCACGCCGGCCAGCGCCGGGGCGAACCGCGAGGTCGCATCGGACGCCCCGAACATGAGATAGACCAGGGCATTCATGTGAAAGAGGAACGGCCCGTGCATCAGTGGGTGGTGGACGTAGGGCTGGGTTCCCTCGGCGAAGACCCATGAATAGTAGGCGTGAAGCGACTCGTCGTGGTGCAGCGCCCGGTAGCCAAGGTCCCAGAACCGTGTCAACGCCGCCGCCAGGATCAGCAGCAGCCACAGGAAGGTCTCCAGCGAGATCGATATCGAGGTGGCGCGTTCGACGGCGGAGGCAAACCGCTCGCTCACCGTCCGGGAGTTCGAATCAGGGAGGACGGCTGCCTGCCCGGCGGCAGAGGGCGCTGGGGCGGGAGACGTAGCCGGCAGGTGAGCTCGATGCCGGGCCGGAGGCGTTTCCTCGATTCGATCGGGGGTGCGTTGCGTCACTCGCTCTTCTCCGGGCACCCGGCGCCTGGGCAGCGCTCCGGGATGGTCGTGATGGCTACAGGGTTGCGCATCGTGCTTCCTGGCAGAGCGCCAAGCCGCACACGTGCAGGATCATCCGATGTGGGCACAGGCGGGCCGGGAACAGAACCCCACTCCGGAATCCGGAGATAGGATAATACGGGAACGTGATGCCGCGAGGGAAACGGGACCGGACGACGAACCCGCACGCCATCTCGGGACCCCAGCGCGTAGAATGATGGTCGCTCGCGATGCGCTGCACGCGGCCGATACATCTTGAAACGACGAATGCACGAGGAGAGTTACGCATGGCCGATTCGCAAC
>Ga0164243_10011278_pt1 | contig 12765 bp, 9 predicted proteins | sample OricompcompostOP_FD_108781 | JGI IMG/M metagenome (GOLD analysis project Ga0164243, IMG submission 108781) | Organic Plus compost microbial communities from Emeryville, California, USA - Original compost - Organic plus compost (OP) | ecosystem: Engineered > Solid waste > Mixed feedstock >...
ACTCTCCGGCGCCGGTGTCGACCACCCTGGCGGCGATCTCGTGCCCTGGCACGAACTTGGCGCCGTCGCGCAGCAGCCGCTTGTCCGAACCGCACAGTCCGACCCATTCCACCCGAACCCGGACCTGCCCCGGTTCGAGCCGCGGCAGCGGGCACGTTTCGAAGCGGACCGAACCGCCTCCGGGGAACCGGGCGACGGTCATCGTGTCCATCGCGATCTCCTTCGTTGTCAGGTCATTCGGCCAGCAGCCCGTCCCACCACGCACGGAACTCGGCGGGCGGGTCGGGGCAGCCGGGCGCGAGCGGGAATGGCACGGCACGCGTCCGCTCCGCCACGTCGTCGAGCGGCACCGGGGAACAGGTGCTCGCGGCGCCAGGACCACTGAGCGGATCCAGGCCCGCCATTACACCGGAAGCGCCTTCGTGGAGCAGCGCCGCGGCGGCGGCCCCGGCGGCCCACGCGTCGGCCCGGTCACGCGGCGGCGCCATCCACGACGCCGCCCGCTGCACCATCCCGAGCACCTCCGCGCGCACCGGCAAGCCCGTTTCCTCGGCGAGCCGGTCAGCGATCACGCGGGCGACTCCGTTGCGCAGCAGGCGCCCGGGGCGGGGAACCACGAACTCGTCGCCGCTGATCTCGGGCGTCCCGCCCTCGGCGACGACCACGAGCGCGTGCCCGTTGCGGCTGACCACCTTGTCCACCGCGGCCGCGAACTCGGTGAAGACGAGCGGAGCTTCCGGCGTGTAGACGAGGTGGGGCGCGTCGTCCTCGGTCCGGCGGTGCACGGCCGCGGCGAGACCGAGCCAGCCGACGTTGCGGCCGAGCACCTCCACCACCCGGACACGTTCGAGCGGGGCCATGGCCCGCAGGTCCGCGCCGAGCGCGTGCACGGCCTGGGCCACGAACCGGCCGCAGGTGAGGAACCCTGGTGAACGGTCCGTGCCGAGCAGGTCGTTGTCCACCGTCTTCGGGATGCCGACCACGCGGAGCGGCACCCCGGCGCTCTCGGCGACATCCCGGAACGCGGCGGCCAGTCCCATCGTGCCGTTGCCACCGTTGCAGGCGATTCCGTCGATTCCGTTGTCCCGCAACGTTTCCGCGGCGCGGGCGAGCTCCTCGCGACTCGGCGCGAACCGCCCGGCACCCAGCGCGGCTCCGGGCTGGGCGGCCAGCTCGGCGAGGTCGTACCGCGGCACCGGGAACAGCCGGCCCCGCACCAGCCCTTCCGCGCCGCCCCGCACCCCGACGACCTCCGCGACGTCCCGGAGCTCGTGCAGGAAGCCGGCGAGGCTCGCGTTGATGACCGGAGTGGGCGCGCCCGCCTGCAGGATCGCGTACCGCGTCACCGCGACACCGCTTCCGGTTCCTCGGTGTCCGCGCCTGCCGGCCTGACGAGATCCCGCTTGCGGGTCTCACCGACCACCAGCACACAGCCGACGGTGATCGCGCACATGATCAGCAGGTACACGCTGACCGGCCACGAAGCGCCCGAGGCCCAGGCCACCAGCGCGGCCGCGATCGCGGGCGTCGGCGCGCCACCGACGAGCGCGGCCATCTGGTAACCGACCGAGATGCCCGAGTAGCGCACGTCGGTCCCGAACATCTCCGAGAAGAACGAGGACTGGATGGCGAACATGAGCCCGGTGCCCACGGCGTGCATCAGGATGATCGCGACCCAGATGACCACTGTGGACGCGGTGGAAAGCGCCCAGAAGTAACCGAAGACGCCGACCCCGCACAGCGCCGCGCCGGCGATGTACACCGGCCGCCTGCCGATCCGGTCGGACAGCGAGCCGAACAACGGGATCAGCAGGATCTGCACCGCGGAGGAGATGGTGAACCCGGTGAGCACGACGCTGCCGCTGAGGTGCAATGTGGACGATGCGTAGGAGATCGCGAAGACGTTGATGACGTTGAAGGTGGCGGCATCGGCGAGCCGGGCACCGAGCGCGAGCAGCGTCTCCTTCCAGTGGTAGCGCAGCAGCGTGACGATCGGCAGCGCGGCCTTGCGGCCCTGCTCCTTCACGGCGGTGAACGCCACCGTCTCGGTGATGCCGAGCCGCACCCACAGGCCCGCGACCAGCAGCAGCCCGCTGAGCAGGAATGGCACGCGCCAGCCCCAGGACAGGAACTGCGCATCCGGCAACTGCGAGACGATCGCGTACACACCCGCGGACAGCAGCAGTCCGATCGGGGCGCCGAGCTGCGGCACGGACCCGTAGAAGCCGCGCCTGCCCACCGGTGAGTTCTCGACGGTCAGCAGCGTCGCGCCGCCCCATTCACCGCCGATCGCGACACCCTGCGTCAGCCGCAGCGCGACCAGCGTGACCGAGGCCCAGATACCCCAGGACTCGTACGTGGGCACCAGACCGATCCCGAGGGTCGCCCCACCCATGATCATCATGGTGATCACGAGCATCGACTTGCGCCCGACCCGGTCGCCGAAATGACCGAAGATCACCGCGCCGACCGGCCGGGTGAGGAAGCCGGACGCGAAGGTGAGCAGGGCGAGGATCGTCGCCGTCGACGGGTCGGAATGCGGGAAGTACAGTTTTCCCAGCACCAGCGCCGCCGCCGTGCCGTACAGGTAGAAGTCGTACCACTCGAGGACCGAGCCCATCAGGCTCGCGGCGCTCGCGCGGCGCATGCTCGTCGCTTTGCTCATCGTTGGGCATCCAATCTCAGACGATATCCGCACCATCGCCGAAGCGGAACTTCATGCATCATGTTACATGTAGTCTTCTTCTGCAAGGCCCATTTACCTGCTCGTACCTTGGCTCGCCGTCTGATTACATGTAATGTGCACACAAGAATCACGGCAAGGAGGGGCATGTGGCCGAGTCACACATCGTGGACAGCCGGGTCCGGGTGCTGCGCGCGCCGGTGGGTGACGGCATCGCGATGTCGTTCTCCGCGCTGCCGTTCCGGACGATGGTCCTCGTCGAACTCGAGGACGCGGCCGGCACGGTCGGGCGCGGCGAAAGCTGGGTCAACTTCCCGGCATGGGCTCCGGCCGAGCGGGTGGCCACGCTCCGCGAAGGCGTCCTTCCCTTGCTGGACGGGCAGGACACCGACCGCATCACCGCGGTGCAGCGCGAACTGACCGAATCGCTCGCCCCGCTCGGCAGGCAGTGGGGCGCGCCCGGACCGGTGGCGCAGGCGATCAGCGCGGTGGACGTCGCACTGTGGGACCTGCGCGCGCGGCGCGCCGGGTGCGGCATCGCCGACCTCGGCGGCGGCCGGGTCCGGGACGAGATCGGGGTGTACGCCAGCAGCCTCGGGCCGACCGGCGTGGCGGAGCTGGCGGCGAAATGCCGTGACCAGGCGTTCCGCGCGGTCAAGGTGAAGCTGGGATTCGGCACGGAGACCGACGACGCGAACCTGGCCACCGTCCGGCGGGTGTGCGGCGACAGGACCGAAATCTACGGCGACGCGAACCAGGCCTGGTCGGTGGAAGAAGCCGTCGCGGCCGCGCCGATGCTGCGCGAACACGGCGTCGCGTGGATCGAGGAGCCGGTGCGCGGCGATCAGGTCGCCGATCTCGAACGGCTGCACGACCGCACCGGCCTGGTCATCGCGACCGGGGAGAACGTCTACGGCCGTGCCGACTTCTGGTCCTATGTGGACTCGCCGGCCGTCGCGATCCTGCAGCCGGACATCTCGAAGACGGGCGGGCTCACCGAGGCGCTCGCGGTGTGCGCGCTCGCCGAGGCGCGCGGCAAACGCGTCGCCCCCCATCTCTACGGTGGCGCCGCGGCCTACCTCGCCACGCTGCAGCTCGCGGCGATCTCCCCCGCTGTGTCCATTGTGGAGTACGACGTGCGGGACAACCCGTTGCGCGACCCACTCCTGCACGAATCGCCCCAGCCGGTGGCGGGCCGCGTCGCGCTGCCCGCCGGTCCCGGCCTCGGCGCCGAGTTCGACGAAGCCGCTCTCAACCAGTATTCGGAGGTCTGCTGATGACGTACAACGACGGTTATCTGGTCCCGGGCGCCGGCGTCCCCAGCGAACCGTGGCCCGTCGAGGTCATCGAGCCCGCCACCGGATCCGTGCTCGCGGCGTACCAGGGCGGTGGCGCCGCCGACGCACGGAAAGCGGTCGAAATCGCCGCCGCGGCACTGCCCGGCTGGTCCGGCACTCCCGCGCCGCCGCGGGCGGCCGCGCTGGTGGCGATCGCCGCCCGGCTCCGGGAGCCGGCCATCGCCGAGGAACTGGCGGTGCTGACGGCGAGGGAGACGGGCAAGCGACTGGCCGAGGCGCGTGCCGAGGTCGGCATGTCGGCAGGCTTCTGCGAATGGTTCGCGGCCGCGATCCAGAACCGCACCACCGGTGTACTGCGCGTGGTGCCGGGCATCGAGCACGAGGTCACCGAGCAGCCGCTCGGTGTGGTCGCGGTGTCCACGCCGTGGAACTTCCCGCTGTCCATCCCGGCCCGCAAGATCGCGGCGGCACTGGCCGCCGGGTGCACCGTCCTGTTCAAACCGTCCGAAGTGGCCGCTGGTTCGGCGCTGCGGTTCGCGCGGATCGTGGCCGAGCACGTGCCGGACGGCGTGCTGTGCACGATGCTCGGCGACGGCGCGGAGGTGACCGAGGCGTGGCTGGACGACCCGCGCGTGCGCGGCATCAGCTTCACGGGCTCGACCAGGGTCGGGCTGCTCGTCGCCGAGCGGGCGCGGGCGCAACTGACCCGGTGCGTACTGGAGCTCGGCGGGAACGCGCCGTTCGTGATGCTCGACGACGCGGACCCGGCACAGGCGGTGGAACTCGTCAACGGCGCGAAGTACCGCAACAACGGGCAGTCCTGCATCGCGGCGAACACGATGTGGGTGCCGAGGGACAGGCTCGACGAGGTGGTGGAGCGGCTCGTCGCGACCGCGGGCGAGCTGGTCCTCGGTGATCCGCTGTCCGCCGGCACCACCCTCGGCCCGCTCACCCTGCCGACCGATCCGGCGCGGGTGGACGAGCTCGCCGCCGAAGCGGCGAACGTGTCGAAGGCGGTGTACACCGCGGACGTCGCGGTGCCGGAACAAGGCCACTTCGCGCGCCCGGTGATCGTGGTCGACCCCGACCGCGAGTCCCGGATCGTCACCGAGGAGTCGTTCGCGCCGGTGCTGCCGGTGCTGCCGTACGACCACATCGGCGAAGTACTGGCTGCGACGAGGGACAACGCGCTCGGCCTCGCGGGATACGTTGTCACCGGTGACCCCGGCCGGGGGCGGCGGGTTGCCGCGATGCTCGATGTCGGCATCGCGGGGGTGAACACGGCGACGCCCAACACTCCGCAGGTTCCGTTCGGGGGGCGGAAACTGAGCGGCCTAGGGTGGGAAGGCGGTCAGGCGGGACTGGACGCGTTCCTCGCCCCGCAGACGATCGCGGTCGCCGTGGCGGGTGAACGAGAGGTGTAGCAGATGGCGGAGCTCGCGCCGGTTCGCGCGTCGGAACGCATCACGGACGCGGTGTACGAGTCGTTGCGGCAGGCGATACTCACCGGGACGCTGCCGCCCGGCACGAAACTGAGCGTGCCGAGCCTGGCCGAACGCCTGGAGGTGAGCCGCAGCCCGGTCCGGGAAGCGGTGGTGCGGCTGACCTGGGACAGGCTGGCGGTCGAGGAGCCGCGGCGCGGTGCGGTGGTCGCGCGCATCGACCCGGCGGAGCTGGCCGAGCTGTACGAGGTGCGGGAGGCGCTGGAGGGAGTCGCCGCCCGGCTGGCCGTCGAGCGCGGTGAGTCGGCGGCCGTGGTGGCGCTGGAGCAGATCGTGCTGGAGCACGAACGGGCGGCGGCGCTGGACAACGTCGCGCGGCACTTCGAGCTGGACACCCAGTTCCACAGCTGGATCCGGCGCGCGAGCGGGAACCACCACGTGATCCGCGCACTGGACGAGATCCAGGCCCAGGTGCGCCTGGCGATGGTGACGACCACGGTGACCTCCGGCCCCCGCAGCGCGGTGGACGACCACCGGCACATCCTGGAAGCGATGCAGGCGGGCGACGCCAAGGCCGCCGAAGCCGCGGCGCGCGCCCACATCGCGCGGCTGAAGCAGGCCCTGCGGCAGAACCTCGTGAACACGGAACCGGCCTGAACCAGGCCAACGAACGAGATCAGGCCTTCCCCGGTCTCCCGGGAAAGGCCTGATCAGCGGTGGAGCCGCGTGGGGGAATCGAACCCCCGACCTGTTCATTACGAGTGAACCGCTCTGGCCGACTGAGCTAACGCGGCAACGCGAACAAGTGTAGCGGCATGGCGTTCGTCACTTGAGACCGGCTTCCTCGTTAAGCTGCGTGACGCCGGTCCCAGTCGTCCGGCCCCGGTTTTTCGTGGAGGACTTTCCGCAATGCGCCGACGCTTGCACCGCGCACTGGCACTGCCGGTGACCGCCGCCCTTCTCGTGCTGTCCGGCACCCCCGCCGTCGCGGATTCGACCATCCCCACGACGCCGACCCCGCAGCCGACGGACCCGAACCAGGCACCCATCACGGCGCCGACCGGTCCGCAGCCGCTGGGCCACGCCGTCGGTGACGCGGCCGCGGCGCTCGGCGTCCTGCGCCTGCTGCCCAACTCAGTGCCGACCGAGACGATCCTGCCGGGTTACGGCGAGCAGTTGCCCAAGCAGTCGGCGCTCGAGGCCGGCATGGGCCTGTCCAGCGCACAGGCCAACTCCGAGGCATACCTCGCCTACGAGCGCGCGATCGCCCAGTCCTCGCCGCTCGGGCTGGCCGTCGCGGGCAACGCACCGCAGGCGCCGGGCAGCCTGGTCCAGACCGCGCTGCCGGACAACCCAGACGGCATCTCCGGCGGTTTCAACGCGCCATCGAACCCACTGCTCAACGTGGGCCTGCTCAACGGCAAGGTGCACGCGCGCTGGAGCCCGACGCTCGGCCCGTGTGTCGACACCATCGCCGACGCCAGCACCTCGATCGCCAGCCTGTCGCTGCTCAACGTCATCCCGTCGCTGCCGAACCTGCCCCTGACCGGCCTCGAACTGCCGCAGGGCGACGCGCTCGCGAGCGGCTTCAACCCGCAACAGGGTCTGCAAGCGCTCGGCGGCCTGCTCAGCGGCGGCGGCCAGACCAGCGCCGACGGCACCGGTTCGCTGCTGAGCCTGCCCAACACGCTGTCCTCGCGATCGCAGATGAAGCTGGTCGACATCCCCGGCTCCGGCAAGAAGGCCGTCCAGTCGGTGTCGACGCTGCAGGCCGCCGACATCCAGATCCTCAAGGGCACGCCGCTGGAGCTGGAACTCAAGGTCGTCAGCCAGCCGACGCTGACCGTCACCTCGACCGGCGACAAGGACACGTCCAAGGTCGACTACAAGGCCCCGGTCATCCAGATCGAGCGGCAGGGCAAGGTGCTGTACACGCTCGACGCGGCCAACCCCACCAAGGACATCCCGATCGGCCTGCCGCTGTCCGGCCTGTCCGACGCACTCGGCCCGGTCGAGAGCCTGCCGGTGGTCGGCGGTCTGGTCTCCACCGCGACGAAGGGCCTGCAGCAGGTCAGCGACACCACGGGCAAGGTGCTCGACCTCGGTGTGCTGCGGCTGAGCATCGCGGAGCTGAACCAGAAGGGGCAGGACCTCAAGGACCCGTTCGAGGGCTACCAGCTCGGCGCCTCCGCGCGGCTGCTCGACCTGCAGGTGCTGCCGACCGCCGGGCTCAAGGACCTGCTGCCCGAGGACCAGGCGAAGAACCTGCCGTCCTCGCTGGCACAGCTGTCGCTCGGCGAGCAGATCGGCCGGGCCTACGCGCCGACGGGGGGCGTGGTGTGCGGTTCGACCACCCCCGCCCCGGTCGTGCCGGTCAACAACCCCGGTGCACCGAAGGAACTGGCCTACACCTCGGGTGCGTACTCGGCGGTGCCGATGTTCTGGACCGGCACCGGGATGCTGCTGCTGGGCGTGGTCCTGGTCGCCGCACTGCCCAACCGCCGCAAGACCGCGCCGGTGAAGCCCTCACCGAGGCCGCGCTCGAAGTAGCTCCCGGGGCGGCGCGGACGTTCGCGTTCGCGCCGCTCGTGCGGTGCGCTCTGGTGGCGCGGGGCGGCAGCAGTGGACAACGCGGTGATGTGCCGGCGGCTTCCGGCGCCGCGCGGTCAGCCGTGGCGTAAGGCCGTGACCATCGCCTCCACGGCGATGCGCGGCTTCACGTTCCACAGGATCGCCTCCCGGCAGGCCAGCACGGCCTCGAGGCGGCGCAACGTCGACTCGGGCGTCCACGACCGCGCCGCTTCGTGCACGTCCGAGGCATGGTCCGGGTGGTTGAGCGAAGCCTGTGCCCCGCTGTTGACGACGAGCACGTCCCGGTAGAACCCGGCGAGATCGACCAGCGCCAGGTCCAGAGTGTCGCGCTGGGTGCGGGTGGCGCGCGACTTCTGCCGCTTCTCCAGCTGCTTTACCGCCGCCTCGGCCGCCCGCTTCGCCCCCGCGACGCCCTTGCCCGTCGCGTCGCCGCCCATCGCGTTGCGCAGTTCCGCCTTCTCGGCCTCGTCGCGTTCCTTGCTGGCCTCGCTCGCGTCGCCCTCGGCCGCCATGATCAGCTCGTCGGCGCAGGAGAACACGTCCGCGGGGCGGCGCAGGCCGAGCGGGATGCGCAACACGGTCTCACGCCGCTTGCGGGAGTTGTCGTCGGTGGCGAGCCGGCGCGCGCGCCCGATGTGTCCGCCGCACACCGACGCCGCCCAGCTCGCGAGTTCCGGGTCGACACCGTCCCGCTCCACGAGTACACGGGCGATCGACTCCGGCCCCGGCGAACGCAGGTTGACCAGCCGGCAGCGCGACCTGATCGTCACCGACACGTCCTCGGGATGGTCCGACGGCGCGCAGAGCAGGAACACCGTGCGGTCCGGCGGTTCCTCGACCGCCTTCAACAGCGCGTTGGACGCGCCCTCGGTGAGCCGGTCGGCGTCCTCGATGATCACGACCTGCCACTCGCCCGTCGTCGGCCTGCGCGCGGCTGCCTGCACGAGGGCACGCATCTCCGCCACCGAGATCGACAGCCCCGCGGGCACGACGAGCCGCACGTCGGCGTGCGTGCCGTGCAGCGTGGTGCGACAGCCGGTGCACTCACCGCAACCGGTGCCGGTCGCACATTCCAGCGCCGCCGCGAACGTGCGTGCCGCGACCGAGCGGCCCGAGCCGGGTGGTCCGGTGAACAGCCAGGCGTGCGTCATCGCACCGGCGGGCACCTGCTCGCCGGCGACGATCTTGGCGGCGGCGTCCGCCGCGCTCGAAAGGATATCCACAGCCGGTTCCTGACCCACCAGCTGCGACCAGACGGAGCCCACCTAAGCCTCCACGACCTCAAGGGGTGCGAGCCCGGAATGCCTGCCGACCAGCACCGCGCGAACGGCGGTCTGCACGCGCTCGGCGACCTCGTCCTCGGTGCCGTCGGTGTCGACGACAACGTAGTGGTCGGGATCGGCGGCGGCCATCTCGCTCAGCAGGTTCTGCACCTTGAACTGGTCCTCGAGCGTGATCGGCCCCGGCGGCGCACCGTCGGGCTTCGCGTCGAGCAGGACCGTCACGTCCGGCCGCAGCCGCCCGGTCGCCCAGTCCGCGAGCCCCTCCAGCTCCTTCGCGTCCAGCCCGGCGACGGCGGACAGGTGCGCGAGCGGAGAGTCCACGAACCGCTCCATCACCACGATCGCCCCGTCGTCCAGCGCGGGCTGCACGTCACGTTCCACGATGTCGGCACGCACGGCCGCGGCGGCCAGCGCCTGGGCGCGGGCGCCGGACAGCGACGCCCCACTGACCAGCTGCGCCAACCGCTTGTCGTCCAGGGCCGGGTCCGCCGCGAGCACCACCGGACGCGGCCCGACCGCGCGCAGCCACTCCACCAGGCGCGCCGCCTGGTGCGCGGTGTCGGCGGCCGTGGTGCCCTCCAGCGCGATGAGCAGGCCGTTCACCCGGCGCGGGCGGCGGCGGATCACGTTCCGCAGGTCCGACATGATCGTCTCGGCGCGGCGGGAATCCATCTGCCGATAGGCGATCACGCCGACGACCGCGGCGAGGATGCCGCCGCCGAGCATGACCGGGCGGGTGCCGTCGATGATGATGTCGTTGCCCCACACGGTGACCGTGCGCGGTTTCGTCAGGCCGATGAGCAGCGGCACGATACCGGTCGCACCGAAGACGATGATCTTCATCATCGACTGGTAGATCGCGTTGATCCGGCCGCGGATGGAGTCGTCGACCTGCGAGCCGATGATCGTCACGCCGGTCAGGAACGCGGCACCCGCGCAGGCACCGACGATGGCCACCGCCACCAGCGACACCGCGAGATGCGGCGACAACGCGACCAGGATCAGCGCGAGCCCCGCCACGACGATCGAGATGCCGAACAGCCGGTCGTGCGGCAGCCGCCGCGCCAGCTTCGGCGCGCCGCCCATACCGGTGGCGAGCCCGGCGAACACCGCGACGATCAGCAGACCCCAGGCCGCGTCACCGGCGAGCAGACTGGACGAGTAAGGCTTGGCGGACCCGACCACCGCGCCACCGGTCGCGAACGCGCCGGCCGCACCGATCAGCAGGCCACGGATCAGCGGGGTGCTCCGGATGAACCTGAGGCCGTCGCGCATCAGGCCGAACAGGCTCGGCGACGGCTCCTTGGCCTCCTCGTCGTCGGCCTTGCGGATCTCCTTGGCCGCCGGCGTGCTGCCGTTGCGCTTGGACAGCTCCGGGATGCGGGTCAGGATCAGGAAGGCGCTGGTCAGGTACAGCAGCCCGATCAGCACCACGATGATCTTGGCGAAGCCCAGTTCGCCGAACAGGTTCGGCGGCAGGTGCAGCGTCGGCGCGATCCCGGTGATGATCGTGTAGATCCCGCCCGCGGAGAGCACCGCGAGCCCGTAGGTCATCACCAGGCCGAGCTGGTTGGCCGTCTCCACCTGATCGGGGCGACGCAGCAGGTTCGGCACCGCCGCGTCCTTCGACGGGATCCACATCATCGCGCTGGAACTGGCCAGGAAGCTCGCGATGTAGAGCCACCACGGTGTGCCGACGAACGCGATCGACGTGATGAACCCGCAGCGCAGCAGGTCCGCGACGAACATGATCTTGCGCCGGTCGAACCGGTCGGCGAGCAGGCCGCCGAGCGGCGCGAAGATCAGGCCGGGCAGCAGGTTGGCCATCAGCACGCCGGTGAAGGCGAAGTTCTGCGCGGTGTAGTTCTGGGTCAGTTTCGTGGCCAGGCTGGTGACGCCCAGGATGGATAGCCAGTCGGCGACGCTGCAGAGGTAGGTGACGAACCAGAGCCTGCGGAAGGGCCGGATGGCCAGCACCCTGCGCGCGCGGAAGATCGTGGAACCGTTACGAGCGGCCACCGCTTCCGCGTCGGGTTTCGCTTGTACGACCTCGCTGATCCGACCCACCCCAATTTGTTCCCTGTGGCACCGGCGCACGCTCCCCAAAACGCCGGCCCGGTTCTCGCCAGGGTAGCTCTGTCGGGTGGATCGTGGTGGCGTTGGGTGGGTCCCCCGACTAGTTGAACAGCCCCGAAATGCTGCTGATCAGGCTCGACAGGAACTCGATCGCGACGAACGCGAAGACGATCATCAATACCACGGCGAGGATCACACCGGTCGACCCCGCCGACGGTTTCGTCCGCCGGATCGCGCCGGGCGAGGCCGAGGAGAATCTCGGCATCCGCAGCTGGGGGCGCTTGATCGCGCGGAGCCCGGGACGCGTGCGCTGCCTCGGCAGCATGCCCAGCGGCGGTGCCGGTGCCACGGGTTCGGCGGGCCGCGCGGGCGACGACGCGTCCAGCGAGGTGCCCCCGACGTCGATCGTGTCGGTGAACTCGGCGGGCGCCTCCGCCTCGACCATCGAGCGCACCGCCGAGGAGTCCGGCCGCACCGGCGAGGCGACCTTGGTCAGCGTGAAGTCGTCCTCATCCGCTCTGGCCGGCCCGGAGAGCGCATCGTCGAACGCGGCAGACTGCGTGCCGTCGCCGAAGTAGTCGTTGTCCTTCGCGGGACTCATGGCACTCCTGCGCTACTCGAGGGCTTCCCGTCCAGGGTAATGCGCATTTTGCGAATGGCATCCGCCCATCAGGGTAACGGCGAGGTTACCGCCCGTAGGACCACACGCGGCGCCACTACTTCTTCGCCGCCGCCTTCTTGCGGGCCGGCGCCTTTTTCTTCGGCGCCGGGCCCTTCGCCCGCTTCTCGGCCAGCAACTCGGCCGCTCGCTCGGCGGTCAGCTCCTCGATGCTGTCGGCCTTGCGCAGGGTCGCGTTGAACTCGCCGTCGGTCACGTATGGGCCGAACCGGCCGTCCTTGACGACCATCGGCTTGCCGGAGACCGGATCGTCGCCCAGTTCCTTCAGCGGCGGCTTCGCCACGCCCTGCCTGCCCCGGCGCTTCGGCTCCGAGTAGATCTTGAGCGCCTCTTCCAGCGTGATGCTGAACAGCTGCTCCTCGTTCTCCAGCGAGCGCGAGTCGGTGCCCTTCTTCAGGTACGGCCCGTACCGGCCGTTCTGCGCGGTGATCTCGTCGCCGGACTCCGGGTCCTTGCCGACCACCCGTGGCAGCGAGAGCAGCTTGAGCGCGTCGTCCAACGTGACCGTCTCGATGTCCATGGACTTGAACAGCGACGCCGTGCGGGGCTTCGGCTTCTTCGCCTTGGTGGTCTTCTTGGCGCCCTCGGCCGGCTCCTCCGGCTCCGGCAGCAGCTCGGTGACGTAGGGCCCGAACCGGCCCTCCTTGGCCACGATCTCGTGCCCGCTCACCGGGTCGGTGCCCAGCACGCGGCCATCCTGCGGGGTCGCGAA
>Ga0164243_10011279_pt1 | contig 12765 bp, 12 predicted proteins | sample OricompcompostOP_FD_108781 | JGI IMG/M metagenome (GOLD analysis project Ga0164243, IMG submission 108781) | Organic Plus compost microbial communities from Emeryville, California, USA - Original compost - Organic plus compost (OP) | ecosystem: Engineered > Solid waste > Mixed feedstock >...
CTCCTTGGCCTGTGCCGCACCTACGGCCTGCGGCTCATCGGGCCCAACTGCCTCGGCATCATCAACACCGCGCCGAGCATGCTCTTGAACGCCTCCTTGGCGCGCAACATGCCGCCACAAGGACGCGTGGGGTTCTTCTGCCAGTCGGGTGCGCTGGGCACGGCGATCCTCGAGTCGGTCGGCCGCCGTGGTCTGGGCCTCTCGACGTTCGTCTCCGCCGGCAACCGCGCCGACGTCTCGGGCAACGACCTGCTGCAGTACTGGCAGGAGGACGACACCACGGAGGTCGTGCTGCTCTACCTCGAGTCGATCGGCAACCCGCGCAAGTTCTCGCGCATCGCCCGCCGTGTCTCGCGCACCAAGCCGATCGTCGCGGTCAAGTCGGGCCGCTCGACCCAGGGCGTCCCGGTCGGCCACACGGTCAAGCGCACCTCGGCACCGCAGATGGCGGTCGACGCGATGTTCCGGCAGGCCGGGGTCATCCAGGTCGACACGCTCGACGAGATGTTCGACGTCGCGCAGCTGCTCGCCCACCAGCCGCTTCCGCGTGGCAACCGCATCTCGATCGTCGGCAACTCCGACGCCATGGCGCTGCTCGTCGCCGACGCAGCCACCGCCGCAGGCTTGCAGGTCGCCGAGCCGGTGGCCCTCGGTGCCGACGCGAATGCCGACGACTTCGAGGTCGCCATCGAGACGGCTCTCGCCAGTCCCGACATCGACGCGCTCATGGTGGTCTACATCCCGCCGGTCAACACGACCGGTGAGGAGGTCGCCAACGTGCTCGCGGCGGTCGGCGAGCAGTCCGACAAGCCCATCGTCTCGACGTTCCTCGGCAGCGAGGGTGTTCCTGAGCTCCTGCGTGTGCCCGACCTCCAGGGCGGTTCGGCCGGACGCGGCTCCGTCCCCTCGTACTCGGCCCCTGAGTCGGCGGTGCGTGCCCTGGCGCGGGTCGTCAACTACGCCGAGTGGGCGGCCAAGGACCCCGGCGACTTCGTCGACCACGACTACCGCTCCGGCGATGCCCGCACCATGATCCGCAACGTCCTGGCGCAGGCGCCGCGTGGCGCGATCCTGTCCACCGAGCAGGTGCACGACCTGCTCGACTGCTACGGCATCACGATGCTGCCCTGGATCAACGTCCACTCCGCCGAAGAGGCGATCGCGGCCGGCGAGAGCCTCGGCTGGGACGTCATCCTGAAGGCCGGCAGCGAGCATCTGCGCGCCCGTCCCGACCTTGCGCACGTCTGGCGGGGCATCGACGACGCCGAGGACATGGCCGAGGCCTGGGACAACCTGAACACCTGGACCGGCAAGCGTCAGGACACCCGCTTCTTCGTCCAACGGGCCGCCGCCGAGGGTGTGCAGGTGTCGTTCAGCGTCACCGAGGACCCGCTCTTCGGCTCGCTCATCTCGTTCGGTGTGGCCGGTGCCTCGAGCGAGCTCCTCGGCGACCGGTCGTACGGCATCCCGCCGCTCACCGACGTCGACGCCGAGACCATGATCCGCAACCTGCGCTCGTCGCCGCTGCTCTACGGGTACCGGGGCTCCGACCCGGTCGACGTCGCCTGCATCCAAGACATCATCCTGCGGCTCGCGGCCATGAAGGACGACCTCCCCGAGATCGCCGAGCTCGACCTCGAGCCCGTCTCGGTGACGGCCGACGGGTACACCGCGCTGAGCGCCCGGGCCAAGGTCGTCCCGTCGGACGACCGCCGCGGCGACTGGTACGCCCGCCGTCTCAGCCAGCCCGCCGGCGCGGGGGATACGCTGGCGTGATGGACGACCGCACGCCGCAGCTCTTCAAGGACGTCTCGCGCAGCGGCTATTACCCCGAGATCGTCTCGGAGGGCCTGCGCGACGCGCTCGCCGACGAGCCCGTCCGCGCCTACGTGCTGCACCACGAGCCGACGTTCGATCGCGACGAGATCCGCCGCCACATGACGGTCCTCGTCATGACCCCCTCGCGCCTCGTCCTGGTGCACACCGACGAGCATCCGCCGGACGACCTGCTGCCCAAGCCCTACACGTCCACGACGGCCGAGGCGGTCGCGATGGGCGAGGTGCGCTCGGTCATCCTGACCCGGATGGTCGCGGCGAACTCCACCCAGCTCGAGGAGGCCGTGCTCACGATCGGCTGGGGTGCCGTGTCGCGCCTCGACCTCGAGCCGGCCCAGTGCAACGATCCCGACTGCGACGCCGACCACGGCTACACGGGCAACATCACCGGCGACGACTTCTCGCTGCGGCTCAGCGCCACAGCCGATGGCGGCGCGGCGGTGCAGCGTCTGCTCGAGTTCGCCCGGGCGCTGTCGTCCGTCACCGCGTACGGATCGCCGGCAGGCCGTCGTTGACCGTCCCGGCCGCGGCGTCGATCGAGCAGATCCTCCCGTCAGTGGCCGCGGCGCTCGGCGTCGACGGCTTCGATGACACCCTGGGGCTGCCGCCGGCGCCCCGCTACGTCGTGATGCTGGTCGACGGGATGGGCGAGACGTTGCTACGGCAGCACGCCGACGTCGCCCCCTTCCTGTCGTCGTTGCCTGGTGTCGCCGACGTGGTCAGCAACGTGCCCTCGACCACGGCCACGAGCCTGACGTCGCTGGGCACAGGCCTGCTGCCCGGTGTGCACGGCATGGTCGGCTACACGTCACGCAACCCGGCCACGGGCCGTCGGATGAACTCCCTGAAGTGGGACAGCAGCGTCGACCCGCTGGTGTGGCAGCCGCACCAGACGGTGCTCGAGCGGGTGCGCCGCGCGGGGGTGCCCACCTCGGCCGTCAACGCGTCGCATTTCGAGAACTCCGGCCTGACGCTGTGCAGTCAACGAGGGGTCCCGTTCCACGGCATCTCCTCGAGCTGGGAGCGCCTTGACGTCGTGCTCGAGGTCATCGAGGCTGCGCCCCGCGGCCTCGTCTACACCTACGAGTCGCGTCTGGACCACATCGGTCACGACAAGGGCTGCGGCTCGCAGGAGTGGCTCGACGTGCTCGCCACGATCGACGACGACCTGCAGCAGATGAGCGAGGCGCTCGACGGCGACACGGCGCTGCTCGTGACCGCCGACCACGGCATGCTCGACCTGCCGATGGAGAACCGGTTCGACCTCGACCGCTGGCCGCACCTGCGCGAGGACGTCGTGCTCGTCGCTGGCGAGGCACGGTTCCGGCATCTCTACACCCGCCCGGGCGCGGCGACCCATGTGGCCGCACGCTGGGCCGAGAAGCTCGGCGACCGGGCGATCGTGCGCACCCAGGCCGAGGCCGAGGAGTGGTTCGGCCCCCTCGACCCGCAGGTGCGCGGACGCGTCGGCGACGTCGTGGTGGCCGCCCTCGGTGACTTCGCCGTGTTCTCCTCGGCCGACTTCGCCGTCGAGATGAAGATGGCCGGCTTCCACGGCTCGATCACCGAGGCCGAGATGCGCATCCCTGTCCTGGTGTCGCGCTAGGCGCACTGCGCTCAGGAGGAGGGGTTCCAGAACTCCTTGACCTCCGCGGCAGTCCGCAGGCCCTGTGCCAGCCCGGTGTCGGCGGCACCGAACGCGTTCGCCGCGTTCATCATGTTGTCGCCGAAGGAGGTCAGTGAGTCCTGGTCGGGCTTGACCACGAACAGCTGTGCCCCCGAGGCCGCGATGGCGTCGAGCTCACGCTGGGGTGTGTCGGTCATCTGGATGAACAGGATCCGCTCGTGGTCGGCGGCGAGGTCGAGGTGTGTCGGCGAGAGGCATCCGCCGTCGATGTAGCGGTGGCCCGCGACCGTGATCGGCGGGTAGAAGCCGGGTACCGCGACCGCGGCGGCCACGCCACGCTGCAGCTCGCCACCGGTGCTGGCGGTCAGCGGCGCGAACTCGGCGGTGTCGACGTCGACGGTCGTGCACATGTAGTTCGCGGGCCAGGACTCGTCCTTGAGGTACTTGACCGTCAGCAGGAAGTCCTCCTCGCTCATCGTGTCGGCGGCGAGGGCGGCCTCGCAGATGTACTCACGCACCGACTTGTCGGTCAGCCCGCTCTTGTGGCCGCGGTCGAACATCACCCGCAGCCGCTCAGACTGGCTGGAGTCGATGTTCAGCACGCGGGTCTGGCCGCCGGCCTCGTGGCGGGCGCGCGCGGACTCGTAGCGGTCGAGCTGGCGCTCGAGGTCGTGCCCGAGGGCCACCTGCACACCGACGGCCGCGCCGGCCGACGTCCCGACGATGAGGTCGGCGTCGGTCAGGTCGATGTCGAGTCGGTTCCAGCCGGCGTTGAGGCCCGTCTGCCAGGCCGTCCCCACCGATCCGCCGCCGCCGAAAACCACTGCCTTGCTGCCTTGACGCATGTGTCGCTTCCTTCGGTCGTAGTCCAGACGTCGTGCCACCGACGGATCCTGCTTTCTCAGTAGACCACGGCTGGCAGGATGAGTGTCGTGGCTGACCTCATCTTCTACTCCGGAACCATGGACTGTGGCAAGAGCACGCTGGCCTTGCAGCTCGACCACAACCATCGGGCCCGCGGGCGAGTCGGACGGGTGTTCACCTCGCACGATCGCGCGGGCGAGGCGACGCTCTCGAGCCGGCTCGGGCTCGCCGTGCCGGCCATCGAGGTGTCAGCCGAGCTGAACTTCTGGCAGTACGTCGTCGACGAGCTCACCCACGGCGGACGGCTCGACTACCTCGTGTGCGACGAGGCGCAGTTCTACACCCGCGATCAGGTCGACCAGCTGGCGAAGCTCGTCGACGAGCTGTCCATCGACGTGTTCGCGTTCGGCATCCTGACGGACTTCCGCAGTCAGCTGTTCGAGGGATCGGCCCGGCTCGTCGAGCTGGCCGATCGCCTCAACGCCCTGCAGGTCGAGGCGTTGTGCTGGTGCGGCGAGCGGGCCACGCACAACGCCCGCACCGAGAACGGCGTGATGGTGGTCGAGGGCGAGGTGATCGTCGTCGGCGACGTCGACACCCCCGGTCGTCCCGAGCCGACGATCGGCTATGAGGTGCTGTGCCGTCGACACCATCGGCGGCGGCTCACGGCCGCCGTGGCGCAGGCCTCGGCCATCTCGCCGGACGTCCTGCCGTTCTGACCCTGGCGGTGGGTGGTACGGCGAAGGGCCGGGAAGCGATGCTTCCCGGCCCTTCGATCGAGGTGGTTCAGAGCGGACGGATGTTCGCCGCCTGCAGGCCCTTCTGGCCCTGCTCGACGTCGAACTCGACCTTCTGGTTCTCGTTCAGCGAGCGGTAGCCGCTCGACTGGATCGCGGTGAAGTGCGCGAAAACGTCCTCGCTGCCGTCATCGGGCGCAATGAACCCGAAGCCCTTGTCGGCGTTGAACCACTTGACGGTTCCGGTTGCCATGTCCTACTCCTCGTGAGCGATTTCCGGCCACGTCCCTCGCGACCGGATGTCGCGGTGTTTCAAATCCGAAAGGCACCCGTACCCCCTGGGATGACAAGCTTTCCAACGGTCTAACTCACTGCAACGCATCCAGCCTAGGGCAACGGGGCGCCGCTTGGGAACGTGCAGACGGCGGGAATATCAACACCAGGCAAACGCCCGGTGGAGCCCGACGGGCGTCCCTTTCGGGGTGGCGTCAGGGGGACGGACGGAGGCCGGTGACCTCGTCGACTGCACCGGGCGCGCCACCGAACTCGTCGGCGATCTCGCCCTCGACGTCGTCGCTGTCGGTGACCTGATGGCCGTCCTCGTCGAGCCCGGCGTCTGCGGCCGCGAGCGTGCGGTGAGCGGTGGACAACACGCCCGCCGCCACGAGCACCGCTGCCGCCGCGATGCCGAAGGGCACGTGCAGGTTGGTGCGCTCGACGAGCTTGCCGGCGACGAACGGAGCGAGCCCGCCGCCGATGAATCGCACGAAGCCATAGGCGGCCGACGCCACGGGACGCTCGACGGGTGACACGATCATGACGGCCTGGGTCGTGAGCGTGTTGTTGATGCCGATGAAGATGCCGGCCACCACGACACAGCTCACGAGGACACCTCGATGGGTCGGGAACACGGCGATCAGGGCGAGGTCGACGGCGAACAGGCTGAGCGCCACGTACAGGGTGCGGGCGGTGCCGAAGCGTCGCTGCAGGCGCGGAGCGCCCACGACCGAGAAGAGCGCCACGAGAATGCCCCAGCCGAAGAAGACCCAGCCGAGGTCGGTCGCGTCGAGCTCCATCGGGAACGGGGCGTAGCCGAGCATCGTGAAGAAGCCCCAGTTGTAGAGCAGTGCCGCGATGCCCATCGTCAGCAGCCCGCGGTGGCGCAGGGCGCGAAGAGGCGCTGACAGCGAGGTGTGGTGCTCCGGTCTCGGGGTGGCAGGCAGCAGGAGCAGGGTGGCGACGAGGGCGACGGCCATCAGGGCTGCGACGCCGAAGAAGGGCCCGCGCCAGCTGATGCTGCCGAGCGTCCCGCCGAGGAGCGGGCCGACGGCGATGCCGAGGCCGAGCGCAGCCTCGTAGAGGATGATCGCCCCGGCGAAGCCACCGCGAGCGCTCGCGACGATCGCGGACAGGGACGTGGCGATGAACAGGGCGTTGCCCAGACCCCATCCGGCGCGGAAGGCCACGATGCCGCTGATGGAGCCGCTGGCTCCGGCGAGGGCGGAGAAGACGACGATGATCGCGAGGCCCAGGATCAGGGTGCGCTTGGCACCGAGCCGGCTCGAGACCCAGTTGGTGACCAGCATGGCGATCGCGGTGACGACGAGGTAGCTGGTGAAGAGCAGCGTCGTCTGGCTCTCGGTGGCGTGGAGGTCGTCCTTGATGGCGGGCAGGATCGGGTCGACGAGCCCGATGCCCATGAACGAGATGACGCAGGCGAAGGCGACGGCGTAGACGGCCTTGGGCTGGTTGAAGAGGCCGGTGCCGGAATCAGGCTGACTCATAGGACTCCAGGAGGTGGGTGAGGGCGGGCAGGGCCGCCTCGAGCGCGGCACGGTCCGCAGCGGCCAGGGATTCGATCGCGCTGGCGAGCCGGGCGTCGTGGCTGTGACGTCTGGCCGTGAGGGCGTCCAGACCTGGCACCGTGATGACGATCAGAGCCGCCCGCCCATCAGCAGGATCGGCTCGACGCTCGACCAGGTCGGCGGCCTCGAGTCGTTGGACGAGACCGGTCATCGCCGGCTGGGACACGGACTCACGCTCGGCGAGGATCGTGATGCGCTGGGGGCCTTGGCGCTCGAGCACCGAGAGCACGCCGGCCGCGACTCGGCTCAGCGAGGAGGGGGGAGCGTGGCGCACGAGGCTGAGGGCGAACTCGCGCAGTGTCTGGGTGGTGGGGTCGACCTCTTGTTGCAGCACACGGCAAATATATCAGGTGCTTATGTATTTCGCATCGCGAAGCTCGCCCGGCTGGGGGAGTCGGACGTCAGACGTCGTAGTCGACGACGAGGGGGGAGTGGTCGGACCAGCGCTCGGCCCAGGTGGCGGCGCGGTCGACGACCGCGCTCTTCGCGGCGGCGGCCAGCTCGGGCGTGGCGAGGTGGTAGTCGAGGCGCCAGCCGGTGTCGGTGTCGAAGGCCTGGCCGCGCATCGTCCACCAGGTGTAAGGACCCTCGACGTCGCCGGCGAGGGTGCGGTGCACGTCGATCCAGCCGAGCTCGTCGCGGAAGCGGTCGAAGTAGACCCGTTCCTCGGGCAGGAAGCCGGCCTTCTTGAGGTTGCCCTTCCAGTTCTTGATGTCGGACTTCGTGTGGGCGACGTTGAGGTCGCCCATCACGAGCGCGTGGTGGCCCGCGGCACGAAGCTCGCCGAGGCGCAGGATCATCTGGTCGAGGAAGCGGTACTTGTCGTCCTGGCGTGGGGTGCCGACCTCGCCGGAGTGCACGTACGCCGAGACGACGGTGAGGGTCGAGCCGTCGGCGAGCGGTATGTCGGCCTCGATCCAGCGGCCGGAGAGGTCGAAGAAGTCGTCGCCGTTGCCGATGCGCGAGGCGGTGGGCTCGACTCGGCTGAGCACGGCCACCCCGGCGCGTCCCTTGGCCTCGGCCTCGGTGTGGACGAGGTGGTAGCCGGAGTCGGCGGTGATCTCGCGGACGATCTCGTCGGGGGCACGCACCTCTTGCAGGGCGACGATGTCGGCGTCGCGACTGGCGAGCCAGGGGCCCATGCCTCGGCGGTAGGCGGCGCGGATTCCGTTGACGTTGACCGTGGCGACTCGCAGCATCCCCCGATCATAGGCCCCGAGATTTGCTGGGTAGACCACCACCGGAGAGCTCCGCGGTGGTGGTCTACCCAGCAAATCTCGGGGAGGGGTTAGTGGGCTGCTGCCACTGCGCGGCCGGCCGCACGCCCTGAGAACAGGCAGCCGCCGAGGAACGTCCCTTCGAGCGAGTTGTGGCCGTGCACGCCCCCGCCGCCGAAGCCCGCGACCTCTCCGGCCGCGAACAGTCCGTCGAAGGTCGAGCCGTCGGGGCGCATCACCTGGGAGTCGAGGTTCGTCTCCAGGCCGCCCAGCGACTTGCGGGTGAGGACGTGCAGGCGCACGGCGATGAGCGGCCCCTTCGAGGGGTCGAGGAGCTTGTGCGGCTTCGCGACGCGGATGAGCCGGTCGCCCCGATAGGACCTGGCCTGGCGCACTGCCGCGATCTGGAGATCCTTGGTGAACGGGTTGTCGATCTCGCGGTCACGCTCCTCGACCTGGCGGCGCACCGTCGAGGCGTCCAGGAGCGGCGCGTCGGTGATGGCGTTCATCTTGGCCACGAGCTCCTCGAGGGTGTCGGCCACGACGAAGTCGGAGCCCTTCTGCTTGAAGGCCTCTACCGGCTCGGTGGCGCCCTTGGCCAGCCGCTGGCGCAGCAGCTCGCGCACGCTGCGGCCGGTGAGGTCGGGGTTCTGCTCCTGGCCCGAGAGCGCGAACTCCTTCTCGATGATGGCCTGCGTGAGCACGAACCAGCTGTGGTCGTAGCCGCGCTTGCGCAGCAGTGCGAGGGCGCCGAGCGTGTCGAAGCCAGGGAGCGCGGGCACCGGCAGCCGGTGCCCGGTCGCGTCCAGCCACAGGGACGAGGGCCCTGGGAGGATGCGGATGCCGTGCATTGGCCAGATCGGGTCCCAGTTCTCGATGCCCTCGACGTAGTGCCACATGCGGTCGCGGTTGACGTGGTGGGCGCCGGCCGTCTCGGCGATGGCGAGCATCCGGCCGTCGACGTAGTCGGGGACGCCGGAGAGCATGTGCGCAGGCGGGGTGCCGAGACGTGACGGCCAGACCTCGCGCACCAGGTCGTGGTTGCCGCCGATGCCACCCGACGTGATGATCACGGCCGGCGCGTCCATGCTGAACTCGCCGATGGCGGTGCGCGGGGTCGGAGCGCCACGGGGCGCGTCCGTCGGCTCGAGCACGGTGCCGCGCACGCCGGTGACCGCACCGTCGTGGGTCAGCACCTCGTCGACACGGTGCCGGAAGGCCAGCTGCACGAGCCCCTTGGCATGGCCCTCGCGCACGATACGCTCGAACGGCTCAACGAGAGCCGGGTCGGTGCCCCAGGTGATGTGGAACCGGGGCACCGAGTTTCCGTGCCCGCCAGCAAGGCCACCACCGCGTTCGGCCCAGCCGACCACCGGGAAGAGACGATGACCGCGCTCACGCAGCCAGGCGCGCTTCTCGCCCGCGGCGAAGTCGACGTAGGCGTCGGCCCAGCGGCGGGGCCAGTGGTCGTCGGCTCCAGCGAACTGCGCGCTGCCGGCCCAGTCCTGGCGGGCGAGGTCGACGGAGTCCTTGATTCCCATGCGCCGCTGCTCGGGGCTGTTGATGAGGAAGAGGCCGCCGAACGACCAGAAGGCCTGCCCGCCCATCGACTGCTCGGCCTCCTGGTCGACCAGGAGAACCCGGCGTCCTGCCGCGACGAGCTCGGCCGTGGCGACGAGCCCGGCCAGCCCGGCTCCGACGACGATCGCATCCGCATCCATGCCGCGATTGTCGCCCAGATCGCGTTCAGGCGCCCACTCTGCCTGATATATCAGGCAAAACCCGGCGCGTGGGCTGTCTTTGCGGGGGCTCTGACCACTACATTCATCGCTGTTAGTACTTCATCGTTGGGAGCAAACTCGAAATGGATCTTAAATCGCTCGGGAAGTTCGAACAGGGGGCGCTGATCTCTGGCGTCGTCGCGTTCGTGGTCTCGCTGTTCTCTGCCTACGTGCGGGTCTCGGTGGACGGTGGTGACGACATCCCTGGCTTCAACGTCTCGGCTGGCACCAACGCCTGGACGAGCTTTGCCACCCTCGGCATGCTGCTCATCCTCGTCGCCACCGCACTCGTCGCCGTCAAGGCGTTCGCCAAGGACGTCCTTCCGGCCGGCATCCCCTGGACGCTCATCGCGCTCGTGGCTGCCGCCGTCGGCACCGTCCTGCTCATCCTGCGCGCCTTCACCGTCGGTGACAGCGGCCTCTCGGGTGTCAGTGTCGGTCCGGGCTGGTCGGGCTACGTGCTGTTCATCGCCTCGATCGCCCTCACGGTGTTCGTGGCGCTGCTGTTCAAGGAGTCGGGAGAGAAGATCCCCGAGATCAACCGGGACAAGCCGGCGGCCTGACGCCACGGCAGGTCAGCTGTATGGAAGGAGCCCGGGTTCGCCCGGGCTCCTTCCGCGTCTCAGGCTGCCTGGAAGGGCGGACGCTCGTCGAGCCGCACCGAGAGTCGTCCGGCCCAGCGCCAGGCGCGGGCGGTGAGGTCGCGGTCGTCGTCGGTGACGAGGTTGCCCATGACCCGCAGTGCGATGGTCATCAGGCGGTGCGAGCGCATGCCGATCGGACCGGCCGTCGGCAGCAGCCGGGGCACCGTGAGCAGCCCGGCGAGGCGGCGGGCGATCGAGAAAGCCTCGCCGTAGTGGGACGTGAGCAGCGCGGGCCAGGCGGCGGCGAGGTCGGAGGTCGTGGCCATCAGCTCGGCCCCGACGCGACCGGTCTCGAGCCCGTAGTCGATGCCTTCGCCGTTGAGCGGGTTGACGCATCCGGCGGCATCGCCGACCAGGATCCAGTTGGGGCCGGCCACGCCCGACACGGCGCCGCCCATCGGCAGCAGTGCGGACGTGGGCAGGCGCAACTCGTGGCCCAGCTCCCACTCGTCGCGGCGCTGGTCGGCGTAGAAGGACATGAGCGGCCGCAGCTGCAGGTCGGCCGGGCGCTTGGAGGTGGCGAGGGCGCCGACACCGAGGTTCACCTCTCCGTCGGCGAGCGGGAAGATCCAGCCGTAGCCGGGCAGCAGCGTGCCGTCCTCGTCGCGCAGCTCGAGGTGCGAGGAGATCCAGGGGTCGTCGCTGCGACCGGACTTCACGTAGGTGCGACCGGCGACGCCATACGCTGTCTCGCGGTGCCATTCGCGTCCGAGCACACGTCCCAGGGGGGAGCGCACGCCGTCGGCGACAACGAGCCGGTCGCAGGCGACGGTGTGGGGCGTCCGGTCGGGGCCCACGGCGAAGACGACGGCCGTGACGCGTCCGGCGGCGTCTCGCTCGACGTCGACGGCGCGGGCGTGGTCGAGGGGGATGGCCCCGCTGTCGAGGGCCTCGCGGCGGATGCGGTCGTCGAGCTCGGTGCGGGGGACGGCCGAGCCGTGGTCGGGCAGCGAGCCGCCGGGCCATGGCAGCAGCAGCTCCTGGCCGAAGCCGGCGGCGCGCAGGCCGCGATTGGTGCCGTGGGTGCGCACCCAGTCGCCCAGACCGAGACGGTCGAGCTCGGCGATGGCCCGCGGGGTGAGGCCGTCGCCGCACGTCTTGTCGCGGGGGAACGTGGCCGCGTCGGCGAGCACCACGTCGGCGCCGAGGCGTGCCGACCACGCGGCGGCAGCGGACCCGGCAGGGCCGGCACCGACCACCAGGACGTCCGTGCGGGTGGGCAGATCGGCAGGCATGCGCTGATTCTCCCAGAGCCTCGCAACCGTGATTGGATGTGGGCGTGAGTTCACCGGCTGACGCTCGCCGCAGCGGCCTCGACGTCCGTTTCGCGTCGCGCGGCTCGACGTACTTCGACCTCCTGCTGGCGGCGTTCTGCGTGGTGCTGGTGGTGTCGAACATCGCGGCGACCAAGGCGATCGGCTTCGGCACCTGGGACTTCTCCATCGGGCCCGTGCAGATCAGCCCCGTGATCACCGACGGCGGGGCGTTCCTGTTCCCGTTCGCCTACATCCTGGGCGACGTGATCTCCGAGGTGTACGGGTTCCGCTCGGCGCGGCGCGCCATCTTCATGGGGTTCGCGATGTCGGTGCTCGCCGCCGTGACGTTCGTTGTCGTGCAGGCGGCGCCGGCGGCCGACTTCTACACGAACCAGGACGCCTTCGAGAGCGTCCTGGGCTTCGTCCCGCAGATCGTCCTGGCCAGCATGGTGGGCTACGTCTCGGGGCAGCTGCTCAACTCCTTCGTGCTGGTGCGGATGAAGGCGCGCACGGCCGAGCCGCGGCTGTGGGCACGTCTGGCGGGCTCGACCGGCGTCGGCGAGCTGGCCGACACCTTCTTGTTCTGCGCGATCGCGGCCTCGGCCATCGGCATCACGACGATGGGCCAGTTCTGGAACTACTTCGTCGTCGGCTTCGTCTACAAGTGCCTCGTCGAGCTCGTCGTCATGCCTGTCACGATGCTCGTCATCCGCTGGCTCAAGACCCGCGAGCCCACCTACTGGGCCTAGCCCCGGGCTTGTGGTAAACCGTCAACCCAGGCGGCGCTCAGCGGTAGTGCCGGGCCAGGAAGTCGGCCTTGAAGTCGGCGAAGGTGCCGTCGTCGATGGTCTCGCGCATGCGGTCGACCAGCCGGACGATGAACCGCTCGTTGTGGATGGTCGTGAGCGTCGCGGAGAGCATCTCGTTCGTCTTGAACA
>Ga0164243_10011280_pt1 | contig 12765 bp, 12 predicted proteins | sample OricompcompostOP_FD_108781 | JGI IMG/M metagenome (GOLD analysis project Ga0164243, IMG submission 108781) | Organic Plus compost microbial communities from Emeryville, California, USA - Original compost - Organic plus compost (OP) | ecosystem: Engineered > Solid waste > Mixed feedstock >...
GATATTCCGCTCCCAAAACCAAGGCCGGGCGAGGCCGGTTCCCGTGGTCAGGTCGAAACGTCGCAAGACCGGCAAACGACGGCCTCCGAGCCGCCGGCCCCGTCGGAATGTTTCACCACTCTCTCGGCGGGGCTCGCGGAAGTTCAGCAAGTTGCTCCGATCGCGGCAGGAAATGGCTGCGAGGCGCCCGACGTGGTGCAACTGGACGCAGTGCTGACAAATGACCGCCGGCGCATCCCCCTGTCGCCGCCCGCGGTGCTTCGCTGCACGATGGCTCAGGCCATCGCCGCCTGGGTACGCGAAGACGTGCAGGGACTGGTGACGTCGCAAGGAGGCACGTTGACGGGCCTCGACAACTTCAATTCGTTCGAGTGCCGCGGCCGCAACCGCATCGTTGGCGCCAAGATCAGCGAACACGGGCGCGCCAATGCCCTCGATATTCGGGCGGTGACGGTCGCCGGCGGCCGTCATTTGGAGCTGACGAACCCCGAGGTTGCGCGGCCGTTCCGCGAAGCGATGCGCATGAGTGTGTGCCGCCGCTTTACCACAGTGCTCGGACCTGGCTCGGACGGTTTTCACGAAGATCATGTCCACATCGATCTTGCGGAGCGCCGCAATGGCTTTCGGATCTGTCAATGGGACGTGCGCGAACCGCATATGCCGTTGCCGCGAGAGCGGCCGGCGGCAGCCGATTCCGGTGATGGACAGACTGAAGAAAAGCCTTGAGGGTCGCCGCGGTTGAAGGAAAACGTCGCGCAGTAGCGAAACGTATCGCGCCGCACCCGGAATGGCGGATGAAGCTGCGCCATCCGTCCCTCCGCGCCGTCACAATCAAGGCCGGAGAGCTCTAAAAACTCTGTGGCGTTGTCGTGAATGCGACCTGCGGGTTGACTGGTGAGTCACCTTCGCCCGGCTTGAGTACGACCACCGGCGCGCCCATCTTGACGCGGTTGTAAAGGTCGATGACGTCCTCGTTGGTGAGCCGGATACAGCCCGAAGAAATCGCATGTCCGATATATTCAGGCTGGTTGGTGCCGTGAATACGGAACAGCGTGTCGCGGTTGCCTTCGTAGAGATAGATTGCCCGGGCGCCGAGCGGATTGTGCGGGCCGCCGCTCACGAAATTCGGGATATTGCCGAGGCGCTTCTTGATGTCCGGCGTGGGGGTCCAGTTCGGCCATTCCTGCATCGCACCGACCCGCGCCACACCTGAAAAGGCCAGAGCCTCATCACCAACCGTGACGCCGTAGCGGATCGCCTTGCCTTGGGGCAGCACATAATAAAGGTAGCGGGCATCCGTGTCGATCACGATGGTTCCCGCCGCTTCCTTGCGATGATAATTGACGATGTGCCGTCGATAAGGCTCCGGAATCTGCGCTTGTTGATAGGGCGCATTGGCGAGCAGTTGCCGGTCGCGGGGCTTCAGGTTGGCGTCCGATGCAGGCTCGAGGGTCGACTGCGTCACGCAGCCGCCGAGCAGAAGTCCCAACGCAGCAACAGCGATCAATTTCGCCGTCATGACATCACTCCAACCGGCAAAATAATGACCCGCCCGCGCCGCAAAAATTAACCGCATGTTCGAGTCGGAACGATTTTTTCTATCGAGATTTAAACGTAGTTTCTAGAGTTTAACACGAATTCGTCACCGAGTCGTCCCCAACCTGTTGCATGAATGCCTCAGTTGTAGCCGCTGATCGTGACCCTGATACCGGGCGCCACGGCTCCAGCCGCTCCAAGCGATGGCATACGCCTGCCTTGTCAGCCCAAATTACGCGCTCTGGTCAAGCCATTGTGGCAAAGCGGGACGGCCCCCAAACGTTACGGCAAATTAGCTCATAATTTACTAAAATTGGATGATTTCGCGGATCAGGCCGGCTATCACGCCAATGGCACGAAAAGGTCACTGCATCGGACGGATTGGTACAAAGTTCCGCCGTTAGCGGCGTCTAAATCTTCTCTCCAGCAACCTTGGTGTTGCGCCAGAAAATCCGAGAGGAGACGAACATGAAGACGTTGCACGATATGTTGAAGCAGGAATCCGAAGCCGCGAAGCCTCGTTCATCAGGGCAGCAGGACGAACTGCGCGGACGCTACAGCAAAATCGGTATTTCGGCCGTCGCGGCGGCGACTCAGTTCAACCGGAATGAAGATCGTCCCGGGGCTCAGAATAAGGCAGATCGCTCGAGTGCGCGCGGCTGGTCCCGTCACGGCTAAGTAACGGATATCCGCTCATCAGCAATGTTAATGCGGCCTTGCAATTGTTCTGTCATCGTTCATGACAGATAGAGGGCGCGCGCGGGGCGCGCCGCAAAATCGTTCAAGGTCGAATCATGCTGTCGGTCTACATCCCGCGCGGAACTGTATTGGAGAAGATATCCATCGATCCGGGCGCGGATGTCCCCGAGGGAGCCGTCTGGATCGATCTGGTCGCTCCTACACTTGCCGAGGACAAGGCGGTCGAGCGCGCGCTTGGTGTGGCCGTCCCGACCCGCGAGGAAATGCAGGAGATCGAGATCACGAGCCGGCTCTATGTCGAGAACGGCGCGCGTTACATGACCGCGACCCTGATGTGCCACTCGGACACCGAAAGCCCGAAAACCACCGCCGTGACCTTTATTCTCGCCGGACATCGTCTCGTCACGGTGCGATATGACGAGCCGCGGCCGTTCGTCATCGTCACGAGCCGCCTGGCGCGCAGCTGTCCTCCGGCGCTGACCGGCGAAACAGTGATGCTCGATCTGCTCGATGCGGTCATCGACCGTGCTGCAGATATCCTTGAGCGGATCGGGGCCGACGTTGACCAAGTGTCCCGCGACATCTTCGAGCAGGCCAATGTGGGCATGTTGCAGGGGAGGCCGTACAACGACATTTTTCTCAGCATCGGGCGCAAGGGCGATCTCACTTCGAAAGTCCGCGAGAGCCTTGTTTCCGTCGGCAGGTTGGTCCTCTTCGTGGCGAACGAAGCCGACGGCATGAAATGGCCGAAGGACCAGCGCGCGATCCTTAAGGGCATGCAGCGCGATGTTGGATCGCTATCGGATCATGCCACCTATCTGTCGAACAAGATCACGTTTTTGCTCGACGCGATGCTTGGCGTCGTGAGCCTGCAGCAGAACAACATTATCAAAATCTTTTCGGTCGCCGCCGTCGTCTTCATGCCTCCGACGCTTGTCGCTTCGATTTATGGCATGAATTTCAAGCATATGCCCGAACTCGACTGGCTCGCGGGCTATCCGTTTGCGTTGGTGCTGATGGTCGTTGCGGCGGTCGTGCCGTACCTGTTCTTCAAGTGGAAGAAGTGGCTTTAGATCCCGAACGTACTGCCTGAGCGCCCGCGGACGTGGGTTGCACTTTGCGTGCTCGCGGCCGCGTGTTTGCTATGCCGGCGGGTGCCGTGGCTGTTAGCTCGCTTGCGATGCGTTCGGCATGTAACTCAAGCACCAGACCTCCGGCACCCCTCCGGGAACTATCACTGCTGTTTTTGCGTTTGCGCCGGTGTCGAGTTGCAAAGCGAGGAGACGGCTGGTGGCACGAAAGGCAAAGAGGCGCAAATATTCACGCCGCGCCGGAGGCGAGGATGAGAAGGAGATGCGTCGCTATAAGCGGGGCAGTGCACGCAGCGGACGCAAGGGACGTGCCGGCAAGGTGAAGAGCCGCAAGCAGGCAATCGCCATTGGCTTGTCTAAAGCGCGCAAGAAAGGCGCAAAAGTGCCGCGGAAAGCTAAACGCGCGTGACGGTCTGCGTCCTGAGCGTGCCGCCATGCGCCGGGGCGTGGGTGACCTGCGGGTTTTTCCCTACATAATTGTCTGACATCCCCATCCGGGGACGCGCGGAATGTTGGTTCGTGTTGAGGAAGTCCGATGCCTTCAACGTCGGGCGGCGCATCGCTTCCGCTAACCAAAAACAAACAAGCCCACAATGTCAGACAGTGCTTCGCGGGGCCCTTTGCCCATCCGCAATTTTGTTGCGACGGAAACGACCGACTACGCCGGCAGCAACCGGCTGTTGCGTGTTGTCGGAGAAGTCGGGGCTGCGCTTGGAACGACGGCAAGCCTTGTGGAAGTCCCGCAGGGTGCCGATCCGCAGCGGCTGCTGCTCGACCTGCAGCTGCAGGGCGGCGGACAGGCGGCTGACCCGCAATGGATCAAGGTGAACGTGTTCGAAAGACCGATGGATATGCGGCGCGAAGTATTGCGTATCGATATAAGAAGCGCCAGTGGTCTTGTCATCTCTCTCGATGTCGTCGAAGTGGTTCCTTAGAGCTTCGGCTTTGGCCGATAACTTTACGCGAACCGCGGTCCTTTCGCTCGAAAATGCTCAAGTGCCGGGACAGCGTAACGGTCGGGCAATCTTCCTTTGCGCTTCAGCAGATTGCCCCCCGCGGTTTCTCGCTTCGCCGGCGCGGTGATGACGCCGTTGAGGTTAAGCTGCCCCGGTGGTTACCCAAGACTTGCAAATCATGCGGGCTATTTATTTTCTTACGGCTTCTGTTTTCGACAAACACGACAGAGCTTCCTTGAACGGTCTCATTGGGAGCATGGAGGTTGCCGTGTGGTGTTACCAATCGCAGGCGCATCGCATCGCCGTAACGGTCGCAAGCGGTGCAAAGGTGCGGTATCGCGAGAGCGCGGTGCAAGAGTGCAGCGCAAGAAAACGTGACCTCGATTTTAATTTCAATCCGACGCGTATTTGATCTACGCTTTGAAACGACGCTGATTGCGGCAACGACGTTGACGATTTTTTTGTACGCGCACTAACGCAATCGACGTCAAATTTGTTTTATGCGGTAATGTTAGACGAAGGGGGAAGGGGAGCAACGCGATAGAAACATTGAACGGGAGCGCGACATGACATCATTCGCAAGTGTACGGCGGCTCTGCTGTTCCCGCTGCGGCGACAGACTGATAGCACCGGAAGCCTCGGAGTTTGTTAGCGAGGAAGAAGTGCGACATCACTGGAATTGCGCACGTTGCGGCCACGAGTTTGCGACCACGATCAGAATCTCGTATCGCGCTGTCGACCCCTCGGTGATCGAGCAGTTCCTCCCGTCCTTGCTGGTGGCGTGAGGAACGTTCAACGAAACGTCCCGTAGCAGATGTTGTCGACGTTGCCGGTTGGCCGACGACGGTAGATCGCAGCTCTTTCCGCGCAAGCTTGCGGCGTAGGCGATCGGCTCCGGTTTGGGCGGACGGACGCTGGAGACGGCGCCGGACCACACCGTGCCGATCTCGCAAACGATACCAGATAGCTTCGCCAACTGTTCCGCGATGCGTCCGCTATTCCTTGCCGTGCTGTGGTCCTATTTCGGCGGTCAGGCAGCTCACGCTGGTTTGAAATTCATCGCCACGCCGTTGATGCAGTAGCGTAGGCCAGTAGGCGGCGGGCCGTCTTCGAATACGTGGCCCAGGTGACTGCCGCAGCGGCTGCAATGCACCTCGGTGCGGATCATGCCGTAGCTCATATCTCGGGAAGTCTCGACCGAACCTGGATTTGGATCGTCGAAACTCGGCCATCCGGTGCCGGTCTCGAATTTACTTTTTGAGGTGAACAGTTCGTGGGCACAGCCTGCGCAGGAAAACGTGCCCGCCCGTTTCTCAAAATTCAGCGCACAGCTTCCCGGCCGTTCGGTGCCGTGCTCGCGCATGATGTGGAACTGCTCTGGGGTAAGTATCTTGCGCCACTCAGCGTCGGTGTGGGTGACGGGGTATGTTTTCACGTCCATATCAAGGCTCCTTTATTTGGGCTCAAGCGACTCGATCGAGTTTCCCAAAGCGCTCACCGGGAAGCGACTTCAAAGGCCCAGCCATCCGAACAAGGCTGCAAGAAAGTTCCATGTCTGATATTTAAGCTCGGTTATAGTAGCATCAAGATAGTCGATCCGAAGGTCGCGATAATAGCATCCATAGTATTCCAAGAGGTGTGCATTCCGGCGCTTCTGCCGAGCCGGCGGCATGCTGCCCGGCGCGCGGTGGATGCAATGATCGGAGTCCCGGACGCTGCCGTCAACGCAGCGCCTCGGAAGAGCACATGAATGTGTTCAAAGATGTGTTTGATGGCGGGTATTCCTCCCTCTTCTGTAATATATGTCAGTTTGATGGATAGCGTTTGCCAGATGTTCAATCGCCCTCCGGACAGTGCCTCGGCATCCCTGCGTGGGTCAGTACAGAGCCATCTTAATCGAACGAGCCGAAACAGGCCGCCATAGCGAAACAGGCCCCTGGATTAAGTCAAAATGAGATAAGATCAAGGACAAGCGAAAAACATGAACATTCCTCAGGTCGATATCTCCAAGGTCCGGCTGACGAGCCTTGCGCATGGCGGCGGCTGTGGCTGCAAACTCGCGCCGTCGGTGCTGCAGCAGCTGCTCGCCGACCAGCCAGCAGCCGCGGCCTACAAGCAATTGCTGGTTGGAACGGAAACAGCGGATGACGCTGCGGTGTGGCAACTCGATGAGAACACCTGTGTCATCGCGACGACGGATTTCTTCATGCCGATGGTCGACGACCCATTCGACTTCGGGCGTATCGCCGCAACCAATGCGATCTCCGATGTCTACGCCATGGGCGGCAGACCCATCATGGCGCTTGCGATCCTTGGTATGCCGGTCGACAAGATCGCACCGGAAACGGTGCGCGAGATTCTCAAAGGCGGTTCGTCCGCATGTGCGGCGGCGGGTATTCCGGTGGCGGGCGGCCATTCCATTGATTGTCCCGAGCCGGTATATGGGCTTGCCGTGATCGGCACATGCAGGCCGGAAAATGTGCGGAAAAATTCTGCTGCCCGCGCGGGCGACACGCTGATCCTGACCAAAGCAATCGGAGTTGGTATCTATTCGGCGGCGATTAAGAAGGGCGGGCTTTCCGACGAAGGCTATGCAGAGATGATCGGTTCGACCACGCTGCTCAACCGTATCGGTACTGAACTCGCGGGCAACAGCGATGTGCATGCGATCACCGATGTGACAGGCTTCGGTATCCTGGGTCACGCGCTCGAAGTCGCACGTGGTTCGAACGTAAGCCTGACGATCCGCGCTGGCGATGTGCCGCTTCTGTCGCAGGCAACGGCACTGGCGCAGAAGGGCAACATTACCGGGGCCTCGCATCGCAATTGGGCGAGCTACGGGGCGAGCGTCAGGCTGCCGGGGGAGTTTCCGGAGTGGCGGCGGCATCTCCTGACCGATCCGCAGACTTCGGGCGGTCTCCTGGTTGCCTGTGTGCCGGAGCGCGCGGAATCGATCGTTCGACTGATCCAGGAAGACGGCTATCCGACGGCGGCCATTATCGGCCATGTGGAAGCCGGGCCCGCGCAGGTGATCGTCGAGGCCGTGTAGCGCCGGAGGGTCGAGCAGAAGATGCGCAAGGCGGCGGCGCAATGAACCGGCGACATGCGTTCGATCAGCTTCCGTCTCGAGCCGTTTTATCGGCCCCCGTGTGGAGTTCAGACGGAAACGGCCGGCCGCTGTCGCGGGTGAGATGTTCCTCGGGCGCATCGTTGAGCAGCGCCGGCATGATGAACAGCTTGCCGCCACGCCGGTCGATCCCCTGGTTCAGCACGACGTGCTCGCATATGACATGGCCTGAATTGTCGCGGCTGCCGTACCAGCACTGCTGCAACGCGTCGCGTTTATAGACCGCGAACCCGCCGAAGGCCGAGTGCACCGCGATCGGAGGGTGCGTCGGCGGGATGTGATACTGACGCTGATAAACGAACCGGGACTGCGCTTTCAGCATTTTCCGATGACGGAACGGAAATGTTATGGCTGCCTGCACTTCGGCCCAGCAATCCGTGGGGCACCAAGTGTCATGTCTGAGCGCATAGACGTCATAAAACGCGCGGTGTTGATTTGCAAACAGCGCGTCCCATTCGAAAGTTTGCGATTGAAGCAATCCGATGATGTCATCGGGGACGATGTTTGTGTTCGGCCCGTCGAGGTCGAGAACAATGACAAACTTGTATTTCTCGCTCGGCTCCCGATGCACTGCGTGCATATAGAAGTTGCGCGCTTGCGCAATACGGCCAACACGTTCGGGTATCGCTGCTGCGAGACCGTCCAGAGTCTCCACGCAACGCCGATCGTTTAGCGAGCGCCATTTTTGAAGAACGGCGTCCGTGTCATCCGTATTGTCATTGGTGACAACGATGACTTTGCAATTTTCTGCCGCCCGCTCAAACGACTGGATCTTCTGCAGCGTGTGAACCAATGCGGCGCCGCCATTGCGCACGACGCCGCAAATCAACGTGCCTGGGAGACCTAGATGTCGCAACCGGCCCTCATGTTCCCGCGTATTCCGCGCCGTGGATATACGTAATAAGTTTCGCTGGCGCTACCGCAGCCGCACTTTTCTCCGCTCCCGGGCGATGAGAGGGCGGGCCGACCGTTAAATGTACAGGCTTGCCAACTGCGCCTCCGGATAGCGCGTGCCTGCGGCGGCGCCGACCGGAATTGCGTCCGAAAGCCGCTTCACGTCGGCGTTCGAAAGTGTCACGTCGAGCGCGCCGAGATTTTCTGCAAGGCGCTCCTTCCGCCTTGTGCCGGGGATCGGCACAAGGCCGGGATCCCGCGCCAAAAGCCACGCGAGCGCCAGCTGCGCGGGTGTGCAGTTTTTCTCATGCGCGATGGATACGATGTGGCCGACGAGATCGAGGTTGGTTTCGAGATTTTTCCCCGCATACCGTGGATGACGGCGGCGCGGATCATCCTCCGCGAGCGCTGCGGGGCTTGCGATGCTGGCGGAGAGAAGCCCGCGCCCAAGCGGCGAATAGGGAACGAAAGAGATGCCGAGTTCCTGCAGCACGGGTAACGTCTCTTCCGCCTCGACGCGATAAAGCAGCGAGAATTCGTTCTGCACGGCGGCGAGCGGATGCACCTTGTGCGCGCGGCGGATGGTGGCAGGCTTGGCTTCCGAGAGACCCAGCGCGCGCACCTTGCCTGCCTCGATAAGTTTCTTCATGGCGCCGACCGTATCTTCGATCGGAACGTCCGGATCGATGCGGTGCTGGTAATAGAGATCGATCACCTCGACGCCGAGCCGCTTCAGGCTCGCGTTACAGGATTCCACGACGAATTCCGGCCGGCCGTCGGCAAACTTGCCATCCTTGCCGCCGCGGTTGCCGAACTTCGTGGCCAGCACGATCTTGTCGCGCCGGCCTTTGATCGCGCGGGAGATCAATTCCTCGTTGTGGCCCCAGCCGTACATGTCAGAGGTATCGATCAGCGTCACGCCCATGTCGATCGCCGCATGGATGAGCGCGATCCCCTCATCGTCGCCGCTCGGCCCGTAGGCGCCGGACAGCGACATGCAGCCGAGACCGATCGGCGCGACCTTGATGCCGCTCTTGCCGAGTTCGCGTTTGGGGAAGGAGGAGATGTTGGTCATGGGCTTTACTCACAAAATGTTAGTTCTTTCGCCGATGTCTGGACCTCTTTCGCCAGGCCAGATCGCCGCCGCGAGCCCGACGATACAAAAGGAGATATAGGAAAGAATTGAGGCCGCCACAAATTCGTTATTCCGTCGGACGACGGCATACACCGAGCCTCGCGAGCTGGGCGCCGCGCCCGCCGCGGTTGCTCCACGTGTCATTCGCACTTCACGCTTGTCAGGCAAGTTGCAGCGTATTGCGGCAAAGGCCGCTGGACTGAGGGGAGCGGCTGTGCCGGCATTGGAATCGTCTTTCGTTCAAAGCGGCATTACGCTCACGACGCCGCCGCCATATTCTAACAATTTTGCGCCAGTTATAGGGGATAACATCATTCCCCTCGGCACCTATTGGGCAATCGAGACTTCCGGCAGCATTACTCTGACCGGGACAGCCCATTCCAACGGCTCTGTTTTCGGATCGCTCGTTTTCTCCGGCGGGACAATAGGGCTTTATTTCGTCGGACCCGGCACCAGCGACGTCGGGCGGATTTTCAGCGCGGGCCGCGCTATCACAGCAAGCGACAACGGCGGTGGCGCCACCGAGGCGACGACCATCTACAACGAGGGCTATATCCACAGCGATATAGCTGAGGCTATCGAGTTCGGCGGTCAATTCTCCGACACGATCACAAATCTCAACCTGATCCACGGCAGCGTGAAAACGGGAGGGGGAGACGACCTTATCGCGAATTCGGGCCTGATGTATGTGAGCCCATCCAGCCCGGTCGGAGCCAATTTCGTTGTCGATATGGCCGACGGTAACGACTCGCTCACAAATACGGGCACCATCGGGAACGGCAGCAGCGGCGTTGCCGCCATCATGGGCGATGGCGACGATCGGCTGATCAATGGCGATGGCATGCAGGGCTATGTCGAGATTTTGGGCGGCGTCGATATGGGTGCTGGCAACGACGTTTTTGAGAACCGCGGATACGTCGTGGGTTATGTCGATCTTGGCGCCGGAGACGACGTCTATACCGGCCAAGCTCCAGCCCATAAGCATCCCATCTTCGGCGGAGCGGGCGATGACACATTCTACATGACAACTGGCGGCGGGCAGATCGTTGAGCATGCGGGTGACGGTTTTGATCGCGTGTTCTCGAGCCTTGATCTGGTGTTGGCCGAAGGCTCGGAAATCGAATGGGTGCAAGCCGCAGCCGGAGCGCCCAGCCTTACTCTCTGGGGCAACGAACTCGACAACTTCGTCATCGGTGGTGACGGCAATGACATGCTCCTCGGTGACGGCGGCAACGACACACTGAACGGTCTCGGTGGTTTCGACTATCTCGCCGGTGGCGCCGCTGACGATGTGTATTACGTTGATAGTTTCGACGCCGTAGGAGAAGCTGTAGGCGACGGGTTCGACAAGGTCTTTGCCACGACGGGCTACATACTTTCGGCGGGCGCTGAAGTGGAGTGGCTGCAAGCCAGCGCCGGCACGACCGGTCTTTCGCTGTTCGGCAATGAATTTAATAACGTCATCATCGGCGGCGAAGGCCGAGATGAGCTTTATGGTGGCGGCGGTAACGATACGTTGTTGGGTTCGGGCGGCGATGACTTCCTTGCGGGCAATACAGACGACGATGTCTACTATGTTGACAGTTCCAATGACTTTGTCTGGGAAGAACTCGATGAGGGATTCGACAAGGTTTTTGCTAGCGTCCATTGCTCGCTGGTGCAGGGGTCGGAAGTTGAATGGCTGCAGGCCACCTCCGGAGCCAATGGCGTGATACTTGGCGGCAATGAATTCGATAACGTTATCATTGGCAGCAATGGCGTAGATTTCCTTGGAGGAGGAGGGGGTAACGACACACTGAACGGTCTCGGTGGTTTCGACTACCTTGCCGGTGGCGCGGGCGACGATATTTATTATGTCGATGAGTACGAGACAGTAATTGAGACCGTCGGCGAGGGTTTCGACAAAGTTTTCGCGACGACGGACTATTTTTTGGGGCACGGCGTCGAAGTCGAATGGCTGCAAGCCAGCGTCAATACCGGGCTGATGCTGGTTGGCAACGAGTTGAGTAATTCCATCCTCGGCGGCGGCGGCGCTGATGTGCTCGACGGCGGCGCAGGCGCCGATCACCTCTTCGGTAGTGCAGGCACGGACTATTTCCTCTTCAACTTCGGCGAAGCGAATGGTGACACCGTGGTGGATTTCTCGCCGGAAGATCATCTCTTCTTCTCCGGCTACGGCGTAGGCGCTACGCTGACGCAGATCGGCGATACCGATGCCTACCTGATCACGCCAGACGAAGCTCATGGCGGCGCCGCAGCAGCTGAAACGATCCATCTCTCGGGCGTATCTGGTCTTGTTGCGGAAGATTATTACTTTTACGACGAGCCGTCTTCGCGGACCGGGTTTGTCTTCGAGGTGAGCCGGGGTCAGTGGGAATCGCCGACAATGAGCATTTTCTCGGGCGTCACCGTCACAACCACGGCGACTATCTTCGAGCCTGTGTTGCTGGCGACCATCTTGAGTCCGGATGATGAACGCTTGCGTGCGGATTTGTTGCCTATACCGTCAGCCGCGCCCGAACTTCACGTGGTGGAAAGCCTCACGACACCCGGTGATGTTCCGGCGTCGGATCAGACTGACTACGCCGCGCCGGTGAACCCCTTTGCGGTCGTGGACGACCTTGCGCCATAATTTCCTGTACGGCGGCTTTGGCAAAGTGTTTCACACGTATCTCGGCAGCCGGCAAACGAGCGCCCGTCGGTTGAGAAGCGAAACCACGTAGCCTGCTGCCGCGACTTTTCGCGGAAGCCCGTTGTCGGCGCGGATTTCTCGAACCCGGTGCTTTTGTTCTCTCTTGAGGTTACTCCGCCGCGATCGGCTTGAGTGCGTCCGCCACTTCTGCGGCGATCAATCGCGACACGACAAGCCGGGCCAGCTTTGGCGGACCGTCGACCTTGATGTCGATCTCAGGCGCGTTCGGCATGCGGTTCATCATGTCCTGCTGGGCGTTAAGCACCGCGACGTCTTCCTTGAACACATTGACGAAGTTGACAGCAAACATTTCGTCGAACTTCGGATCGCCGAGGCCGAAATTGCGCACGAACCCGAAGAAATAGTGCGTCGACTTCTCGGTCTCCGGCGTTGGCGCGGACAGCGCCATCATGTCGATGCGGCGTGTGCCGCCCCTGCCTTCCGGCGCGCCAGTGCCGGTGTCGGCAACCTGCGCGAAATTCACCGTAAAGGCCGGCGGCTGGAACTCGACGATCTGCCCGCGATCGGCGTTGCCGGGGAAGTTGCCGGCCTTTTGATACATTGGCGGCGCGGGGCGGTCGATCACCCAGCGCACCATGCGCACCTTGTTGCCGTCTCGCTCGGTCATAATCGGA
>Ga0164243_10011281_pt1 | contig 12764 bp, 6 predicted proteins | sample OricompcompostOP_FD_108781 | JGI IMG/M metagenome (GOLD analysis project Ga0164243, IMG submission 108781) | Organic Plus compost microbial communities from Emeryville, California, USA - Original compost - Organic plus compost (OP) | ecosystem: Engineered > Solid waste > Mixed feedstock >...
CGTCGTCGTGACCGGGCAGCACGGCGCCATGCTCGACGAGGTCAACCGGCTGTTCGGCATCGAGCCGGCCGCCAACCTGCGGATCCACGAGCCGGGGCAGACCCTCACCGACATCACCACCCGGACCCTGGATCGGCTCGGCATCGTACTTGCCGAGCGGAGACCGGATGCCGTGCTGGTGCAGGGCGACACGAGCACGACGTTCGCAGCGGCGCTCGCCGCGACCTACGCCGGCCTCGACGTGATCCACGTCGAGGCGGGTCTGCGCAGCGGGAGGCTGCTCGACCCGTTCCCCGAGGAGGCGAACCGCCGGCTCACGACGCGGCTGGCGAGCCTTCATCTCGCGCCGACACGCATCGCGAAGCAGAACCTGCTGAGGGAGGGGGTCGACGTGGGATCGGTGGTCGTCACGGGCAACTCGGTGATCGACGCCCTGCTGCACACGGTCGCCGCGCACCCGCCGATCGACGATCCGGTTCTCGCCGCGCGGGCGGAGGCGAACAGGCCCTTCGTGCTCATCACGGCCCATCGCCGCGAGTCGTGGGGCGAACCGCTGCGGCGCATCGGCCGGGCGATCGCGCGGCTCTCCGACGCCTTCCCTCTCCACGACTTCGTCTTCCCCGCGCACGCCAATCCGCTCGTGCGCGAGAGCATCCTTCCGGCCGTGGCAGGACGGCCGAACGTCATCGTGACGGGGCCGCAGCCGTATCCCCAGTTCTGTGCGCTGCTCGCGCGCAGCGTGCTCGTGCTCACCGACAGCGGTGGCGTGCAGGAGGAGGCGCCCGCACTGGGCAAGCCGGTGTTCGTGATGCGCGACACGACCGAGCGGCCGGAGGCGGTCACGGCCGGCACCTCGGTGCTCGTCGGCACCGACGAGGACGTGATCGTCGAGAAGGTGTCCGTCGCCCTGGTCGCCGCGGGTGCGGCGTCGCGTGCCGCGCGCCGAGGCAGTCCCTACGGCGACGGTCACGCCGCGCGTCGCACGGTGCGCGCGATCGCGCAGCACTTCGGGGTGGGGAGGGGCGTCGATGAGTTCGTGCCGCACGCGTGACCCCGGCCGGCGTCGGTGGGGGTGGTTACGCTGGGGGGATGCCGCAGACTCCCCGTGACCCGTACGAGGATCTGCCGTACCCCGACGAGCCGTGGGGAGACGGGTGGGAGCCGGGCGATGCCCCCGAGCCGATGGACTGGGAGCCGCAGGGGGCAGGCTATGAGCCCCCGCTCGACTGGGGCCAGGGCCCGGCGACCCCTGCGCGCGCGGCATCCGCACTGCGTGCGGCACCGAGCCGGTTCGCGTCGGCGCTCGAGGCGCTGCACACGGTCTTCGGATATGAGAGCTTCCGCGGCGACCAGGGCGCGATCGTCGAGCACGTCATCGCCGGCGGAGACGCCGTGGTGCTCATGCCGACCGGCGGGGGCAAGAGCATCACCTACCAGGTGCCCGCGCTCGTCCGGGAGGGCACTGGCCTCGTGGTGAGTCCGCTCATCGCGCTCATGCACGACCAGGTCGACGCGCTGCGCGCCAACGGCGTGGCCGCCGCGTACCTCAACTCCACGCAGTCGATCGACGAGCGCCGCGAGGTCGAGAGGGCGTTCCTGGCCGGTGAGCTCGATCTCATCTACGTCGCCCCCGAGCGGCTCTCCCACGCCCAGACGACCTCGCTGCTGCAGCGCGGGACGCTCAGCGTCATCGCCATCGACGAGGCGCACTGCGTGTCGCAGTGGGGTCACGACTTCCGGCCCGACTACCTCGCGCTCGGCGACCTCGGCGAGCGCTTCCCCGGTGTTCCGCGCATGGCGCTCACCGCCACGGCGACGCGCGCCACCCACCGCGAGATCACCGAGCGCCTCCGTCTCGACGGGGCGACGCACTTCGTCGCGAGCTTCGACCGCCCCAACATCCAGTACCGGATCGTGCCGAAGGTCGACCCCCGCCGGCAGCTGTCGGCGTTCATCCGCTCGCAGCCGGAGGGGGCGGCGGGCATCGTGTACGCGCTCAGCCGCAAGTCGGTCGAGCAGACGGCGGACTATCTCGTCGCCCAGGGCGTCGACGCGCTGCCCTATCACGCGGGGCTCGCGCCGGAGGTGCGCGCGGCCCATCAGGCGCGTTTCCTACGCGAGGACGGGGTGGTCATGGTCGCCACGATCGCGTTCGGGATGGGCATCGACAAGCCCGACGTGCGCTTCGTCGCCCACATCGACCTGCCCAAGTCGGTCGAGGGCTACTACCAGGAGACGGGTCGCGCCGGCCGAGACGGCGAGCCCGCGGTCGCGTGGATGGCCTACGGCCTCGGCGACGTCGTGCAGCAGCGCCGCCTCATCGACCAGAGCCCCGGCGACCGTGCGTTCAAGATGCGCCTGGGACAGCATCTCGACGCCATGCTCGCGCTGTGCGAGACGGTGGAGTGTCGCAGGCAGAACCTGCTCGCGTACTTCGGGCAGGAGTCGCAGCCGTGCGGAAACTGCGACACCTGCCTGGAACCGGCCGACACGTTCGACGGGCAGATCCCCGCGCAGAAGCTGCTCTCCACGATCGTGCGGCTCAAGCGGGAGCGCAATCAGGCCTTCGGCGCGGGACATCTCATCGACATCCTCCGCGGGGCGTCGACCGATCGCATCCGTCAGCAGGGGCACGACGGTCTCGCCACCTACGGCATCGGGGCCGATCTCTCCGAACAGGACTGGCGCAGCGTCGTGCGCCAGCTGCTCGCACGCGGCATCCTCATCGCGCAGGGCGAGTACGGCACGCTCGGCCTCGGTGAACCGGCCGGAGGCGTGCTGCGCGGTGAGACGGCCGTGCCGCTGCGCAAGGACACGATCGGGCGGTCGTCGTCTGCGGGCCGCGCCCGCAAGGCGAGCGCCGCCGATGCTCTGGATGCCGCCGACCGTCCGCTCTTCGACGCTTTGCGGTCGTGGCGCGCCGAGACTGCGCGCGAGCAGGGTGTGCCCGCCTACATCGTGTTCGGCGACGCGACGCTGCGCGCGCTCGCCGAGCACCGGCCGTCGAGCATGAGAGAGCTGGAGGGCATCACCGGCATCGGGGCGAAGAAGCGCGAGGCGTACGGCGAGGGCGTGCTCGCGGTGATCGCCTCGGCCTGACCGGAACCGACGCGGCAGCGCCGCGATCCCGCAGGCGGGTCGGGTGCCGGAGCGTCACGTCCGTGCGACCTGCCGGACGGGGAGCACGTCGTCGAGGTGCGCCCGAAGGTGGCTTCCCACGTCGACGGCAACGCGGTCGTAGAGCCACTGGTACTGCAGTCCGTCCCACAGGGCGAGGAGCCAGACCGCCTCGTGGTCGGGATCACGGTGCTCCGGCAGGTCTCCGTCGCGCTGGGCCAACCGGAACAGGTCGGCGAAGTAGTCGATGCCCCTCGAGAACCGTTCGGCGAAGTAGTCGTGCGCCGGGTGCCCGTCCGGCACCGCTTCGCACGAGAGCACCGCGTAGACCTCGATGAGGCCCGGCTCCTCGCGTGCGCTGGCGCGTGCACCCTGGTCGAGACTGCGCAGCATGTCCGCCGCGGACGACAACCCGGTGACGGCGCTGCGTTCGCGGATGGCGCTGTCGCGTTCGGCGAGCACCGCGCTGAGCAGCGCCTCCTTCGAGGGGTAGTGATGCAGCAGCGCCGACTTCGACACCCCGACCGCGTCGGCGATGTCGCGCAGGCTCGTGTCTCCGTAGCCGCTGCGGGAGAACAGGCGCATCGCGTCGGCGAGGATCTGCGCTCGGCGGCGCCGGCCCACCGCATAGCCGTCCTCGCCCCCCAGCGGCGGGGCGAAGAGCGGCGCGGGGAGGGAGGCGGCCGGTACGCGTTCGGCGTTCTCCTCATCCTCCTCGGGGGACCGCCATCCCGGCGGCATCGCCCAGAGTGCCTCGCGCTCCTCCAGCATCCCGCCGACGTCGACCCGCGCGGGAAGGTACTGCGAGAGCAGCTGCAGGCCGTCCCACCCGGCCATGAAGCGGATCGTCTCCCCGTCGAGGTCGCGATCGGGGGAGATCACACCGTGGTCGACGGCGTCCTGCAGCATCTCGGCCGACAGCGTGCGCATCGTCGCGTAGCGCTCTCGCATGCGCTGGTGCGCCGGATGGTTCGGCGCGGATGCCTCGCCGGTGAGTGCCGCGAACAGCTGCAGGTAGCCGGGGGTGCGCGCGTTCCGGGCCGCCAGCTCGGTGAAGATCAGGGATCCGGGTTCTGCGGCGGCCTGCAGGTCGGCCAGCGCCTCGGCATTGTCCTCCTCGAAGCGGGCGACCACCTCGGCGAGAAGGTCGTCCTTCGACGCGAAGTGTCCGAGCAGGCCGGGATGACTCACGGATGCCGCTGCCGCGATGTCGCGCAGAGATGTCGAGCGATAGCCCTGGGCGACGAAGAGCTCGCGGGCGGCGGTGACGATGCGCTCTCGCGTCGCGGCCGCGCGGTCGAGCCGGGTGCTCCTCGTCATCGCATCCTCCTCGGTCATCCTATCCTCGCGCATTACCAAACGGTCGGGTTTCACTTACCAAATGGTCTGGTTTCGAGTATCGTCGTGTCCACGTGTCGTCGACGTCGACGCGCATCCCTCTGAAAGGACCCCCATGACAGAGCTGTCACCGGCCGCGAACGCGGCCGCCGCCGGCACGACCGGGTTCAAGGCCCCGGGAACCACGCCGACCAAGACCCCGCCCGGATACGCCCCCGGCCTCGCCGCCGTGAACTTCGGGGTCTTCCTCGCCCTTCTCACCCCGGTCATGGTGTCGATGGCGTTCAAGATCCAGCACATCGATCCCGTCAACACCGAGGGAAGTCTCGGCTTGGTGATGGGGGTCGGCGCGGCGTTCGCGCTCGTGGCCAACCCGCTCGTCGGCCGGCTGTCCGATCGCACCACCTCTCGCTGGGGCATGCGCCGTCCGTGGATCCTCGGCGGGGCGATCGTCGGGCTCGGAGGGTTCGCGCTCATCGGCGTCGCCACCTCCGTCTGGGTCGTGCTGCTGGCGTGGTGCCTCGTGCAGACCGCGATGAACGCCGTGCTGGCCGCCGCCAACGCCACCCTGCCCGATCAGGTGCCGGTGAGCAGCCGCGGCAAGGTCTCGGGCATCGTCGGCATCACCACGCCCATCGGCATCCTCGCCGGTAGCTTCCTCGTCAACTACCTGCCCGGCGACGTCGAGCGCTTCGTCGTGCCCGCCGTGATCGCTCTCGTGCTCGCCGTCGTCTTCGTGCTGATCCTCAAGGACCGCCGTCTCACCGAGAAGCCGGCCGAGAAGTTCACGGTCGGCATGTTCTTCGGGTCCTTCGTCTTCAACCCGCGAAAGCACCCCGACTTCGGATGGACGTGGCTGACGAAGTTCTTCGTCATGTTCGGTTACGCGGGCATCGCAACCTTCCTCCCGCTCTACCTCGTCAGCAAGTTCGGGCTCGACGAGCAGGGCGCGGTGACGACGATCCTCATCGCGAACCTCGCGTCGATGGCGGCGATGGCCGTGTCGTCTCCGCTCGGAGGCTTCCTCTCCGATCGCATCGGCAAGCGCCGCCCCTTCGTCGCGGTCGCCGGATTGATCATGGTCGTCGGCCTCGTGCTCCTGGCTGTCGCACCCACGATCGAGGTCGTCATCGTCGCGCAGGCGATCGTCGGCCTCGGCGCCGGCTCGTTCCTCTCGGTCGACCTCGCCCTGGCCACCGAGGTGCTGCCCAACCCCGACGACACCGCGAAGGACCTCGGGGTGCTCAACATCGCCAACGCCCTGCCCCAGTCGATCGCTCCGGCCATCGCCCCCGCGATCATCGCGCTCGGCGCGGCGACGCCGCTCGGCGGCTACACCACCTGGTACCTCTTCGGCGCTGTCGTCGCCCTCGCCGGCGCCGTTCTCGTCTATCGCATCAAGGGAGTCCGATGACCATCACGACCGCGACCGACCGACCGTGGCTCGACGCGAGCCGTCCCGTCGACGAGCGCGTGCAGCTGCTGCTCGACGAGATGACCCTCGACGAGAAGGCCGGGCTCTTCTTCCACACCATGCTGGGCATCGGAGACCCCGAGCAGCGCAATGAGATCTTCGACACGCCCTCCGCGCGCGAGTTCATCGAGCAGAAGCACATGACGCACTTCAACCTGCTGGGCAGCGCCGCCACGGGGCGGGAGATCGCGGCGTGGCACAACGCGGTGCAGCGCCTGGCGGCGGCCACCCGCCTCGGCATCCCGGTGACGATGTCGACCGACCCCCGTCATTCGTTCAGCGAGAACCCCGGCGCGTCGATCCTCTCGGGGCCGTTCTCGCAGTGGCCGGAGACGCTCGGGCTCGCCGCTACGCGCGACGAGCAGCTGGTCGAGCGTTTCGCCGACATCGCGCGCCAGGAGTACACGGCCGTGGGCCTGCGCGTCGCGCTGCATCCGCAGGTCGACCTCGCCACCGAGCCGAGGTGGGCGCGCCAGACCGCGACCTTCGGCGAGGACGCCGAGCTGGCGGGCCGGCTCGGCGCGGCGTACATCCGCGGGTTCCAGGGCGAGGCGTTCGGTCGCGGTTCGGTGTCGACCATGACCAAGCACTTCCCTGGCGGCGGGCCGCAGAAGGACGGAGAGGATCCGCACTTCGCCTACGGCAGGGAGCAGGTCTATCCCGGCGATCGCTTCGAGCTGCACCTCAAGCCGTTCGAAGACGCGCTGGCCGCCGGCACGAGGCAGATGATGCCCTATTACGGGATGCCGGTGGGAACGCAGTACGAGGAGGTGGGCTTCGGCTTCAACCGGTCGGTGATCACCGGACTGCTGCGCGAGCGGTACGGATTCGACGGCCTCGTCTGCACCGACTGGGGCCTGATCACCGACGGCGAGATCTTCGGCGAACCGTTCCCCGCACGGGCGTGGGGCGTCGAGCACCTCACGCCCAAGGAGCGCATGAAGAAGGTGCTCGACGCCGGCGCCGACCAGTTCGGCGGCGAGGCGTGTCCCGAACTGCTGCTCGAGCTCGTCGCCGAGGGGGAGGTGTCGGAGGAGCGGCTGGACGTGTCTGCCCGCCGCATCCTGCGCGAGAAGTTCGAGCTGGGGCTCTTCGACGACCCCTACGTCGACGAGGATGCCGCCGACGAGATCGTCGGCAGGGCCGACTTCCGCGCGGCCGGCGACGAGGCCCAGCGTGCGTCGATCACGGTGCTGACGAACGACGGGTCGCTGCCGTTCGCCGGTGGGCTCAGGCTCTACGTCGAGGGGATCGCCCCCGAGATCGCGGCGTCCTACGGCCGGGTCGTCGCGTCGCCGGACGAGGCCGACCTCGCCGTGATCCGCCTGCAGGCGCCGTACGAGCAGCGGGCCACGGTGTTCGAGAACTTCTTCCACGCCGGTTCCCTCGACTTCCCGCCCGCGGTGCTCGAGCACGTGGCCGAGGTCGCGTCGCGGGTGCCGACCGTGGTCGACGTGCTCGCCGACCGTCCGCCGATCCTCGCCCCCGTGGTCGACGCGGCGGCCGGCGTGACACTGAACTGGGGCGCTTCGGGGGAAGCCCTGCTCGACGTGCTCAGCGGTGCCTCGCCGGCGCGCGGGCGCCTGCCTTTCGACCTGCCGCGGTCGATGGCGGCCGTTGCGGCATCGCGGCCCGATGTGCCTTTCGACACGGCCGATCCGCTGTTCCGGTTCGGTCACGGACTCACTCTGTAAACCTCCGACACGATGCCCCGCCTGCGCCGCAGGCGGGGCATCGTCGTTCCGACTTTTTCTGTGAGGACGCTGGACATTCGAGGAGGAGTACCGGAATACTGGCTCTGCATGCGCTCTGCCGACCTCGGTCGGCGCCTGGGGAGGGCCGCGTGAAGCGAATACGGTTACGCATCACACGGGAGAGGCGAATGACGAAACTCGAGGGGCAGACTCTGCGGAGACGCAGAGCAATCGGAGGAGGGATCGCCACGGCCACGGCCGGCGCGGTCATCCTCGCGAGCGCACTGGTGCCGACGGCGGCCAACGCGCTCGATGGAGCGGATCCGTCGGATCCGTCGGCGGCCAGCGGCCGCATCCTGAACATCGGCACGAGCCTGTTGGGAGGGCTCGATGTCGCGGCGCTCGGCAACACGATCACGAGCAACCCGAGCGCGCCGGGCACGCCGGCGGGCGACACCGGTTCGCTCGACGTCAGCGCGATCAACGGGCTGGTGTCCATCGACCTCGGTGAGCTGCATCTTCCGCTCCTGAGCGACGGCACCAACAACGGGCTCCTCGACCTGGGGGATGCGGGAGCCCTGTCGAGCTACAGCATCTCGCCGAGCACGACCTCGTCGACGGCGTCGGCCGGTGTGGTGACCGAATCGGGTGCGATCGACCTGGGGGCCGTCGAGGCGAACACCAACCCGGCCCACCTGGAGCTCACCGATCTGCTCGACCAGCTGGGTCTCGCAGGCCTCACCGACCAGATCGTCGACCAGGCGGCCATCGAGATCGGCGCCCTCGCGGCGCGCGCCGAGAAGAACGGCACGACGCTCGAGTCGGAGTACGCGATCGCCGATCTCGGCCTTCAGCTCCACAGCCCACTCGTCGGCGACCTGAGCAGCACGCTCACCACCGCCGTGAGCGACATCGTCGCACCGGTGGACGGCATCGTGGGTGAGGGCGGGCTGCTCAGCGGCGTGCTCGGTCAGCTCAGCACCATCGTCGACAGCGTCAACCTGCTGCTGGTGCGCCTGAACTCCGACCCCACGAAGAGCACGGTCGAGATCAACGGCCTCGACACCCTCGTGAACGGCGTCGTGGCCGACGTGCTCGGCGGGCCGATCTCGAACACGAACGGCTCCGTGGTGCTCGACCTGTCGACCGGCACCATCAGCGTCGACCTCGCCGAGCTGGTCATCGGAGACAACGGTCTCGACCCGGGCAACCTCGAGAACCTCAACGGCCTTCCGGCGAACACCGAGGTACTGACGGCTGACGTCGTCTCGGCGGTCACGGCCGGCGTCACCGAAGCGCTCGTCGGGGCAGGACCCGACTCTCTGATGACCAAGCTCACCACGCTGCTCGACCAGCGTCTGTGGAACGACGTGTCGATCAAGGTCGGCATCAACGCCAGCGGTGAGGTGAACGCCCTTCTCGGGTGGGTGCCGCTCGCCGAGGCCGCGGTCAACATCGAGGGCACGCTCGCGCAGTTCACCGGAAAGAACGGCGCGACGCTCACGGCCGACAACATCTCGACGACGCTCGACCTCCTCGGGGTGCTCCCGGTCGGCGACCTGCTGAACCCGATCGTCGCGCCGCTGCTCGGGGTCATCACGTCGAACGTGACGGGCCCGCTGCTCGACCTCGTGACCGGGCAGGTGCTCGGCAACGTGCAGTCGATCATCCAGAACACGGTGATCGAGGGCGCGGTCGCCCCGCTGCTCTCGGTGCTCGAGCCGCTGCTGGAGCAGCTGGTCTCGCTGCGCATCAACGAGCAGCCGACCGAAGGGGACTTCGGACCGGGCAGCTCCACCGTGCGCGCGTTGAGCTTCACCCTGCTTCCCGCGCTCGCCGCGGTGAAGGTCGACCTCGCGTCGGCGACCGTCAAGTCTCTCGATGCGGCGGCAGCCCCCAGCGTGGACGCGCTCGACCCCGTGCAGGCCGGAACCGACCTGTCGGTGACGGGCACGGACTGGATCCCCGGCTCTCAGGTCACCCTCGTGCTGCGCGATGCCGATGACCAGGTCGTGGGCACGCAGGTGGTCCTCACCGTCGAGCCCGACGGCACCTTCCCGGCGGGGACGGCGTACCCGATCCCGGCGGATGCTCCGGCCGGCACCGGCTACGTGCTGACCGCGACGGACGACCAGCAGCCGGCGAACACCGACACCGACACGGTCGAGATCACCGAGGCCGGCGACCCGGGCGACGTGAACACGAACGCCGCCGCATCGGCGTCGGCGTCGGCAGACGCCACGGCGGACGCCGACCCCGCGGCACAGGTGGCCGCGCAGGCGGCAGCGCTCGCGAACAACGAGTCCGACGCCTCGGCGGCGGCCGATGTGAGCGCCCAGGCCGCAGCAGAGACGGCGGCCACGGCCGATGCATCGTCGGAGGCCTCGGCCTCGTCGACCTCGGAGGCCAACGCCCAAGCGGCGGTCGCGGCGCAGGCGGCGGCTCAGGCCGATGCCGACGACGACGTCAACGCGTCGGCGCAGGCGGCGGCCAACGCCAACTCGTCGACGGCGGCCCAGGCCGCAGCCATCGCGGACTCGTCGACCGACGCCTCGCAGGAGGCCTCGGCCAACGCGAACGCGGCGGCATCGGCATCCGCCTCGGCGAACGCCGACGCGTCCACCGCCGCCGTGGCCCAGGCCGCGGCGCAGGCTGCGGCGTACTCGGATGACGACGCCTCCGCGTCGGCCGCGGCCACGGCGGCGGCGAACGCCGCCGCACAGAGCGCGGCGACCGCCGACTCGTCGACCGCGGCGACCGCGGACGCCACGTCGGAGGCGAACGCCGGAGCGGCGATCGCGGCTCAGGCCGCGGCGCTCGCCGACGCCACCTCGGACAGCGAGGCCGGCTCCTCGGCGACGTCGGACGCGAGCACCAGCGCCGCCGCCAACGCGAGCGCCGCGGCGATCGCCAGCGCGTCGACCGACGCCTCGGCAGACGCCGTCGCCTCGGCCACCGCAGCGGCGGACCCGGGCGCGAGCGCGCAGGCCGACCCCGGCGCGAGCGCGCAGGCCGACCCCGGCGCGAGCGCGCAGGCCGACCCCGGCGCAAGCGCCCAGGCGGACCCCGGCGCGAGCACGCAGGCGAGTGCAGACACCTCGGCGGAGGTCAACACCAACGCCTCGGCCTCGGCCGCGGCATCCGCCCAGGCCGACGACGACAACAACGCTGCCGCTCAGGCCGCTGCCGTCGCCGCCGCTCTCGCCGACGCCACCACGCAGGCGACGGCCGCCGCCACCGCGAACGCGAACGCTGCGGCTGCGGCCGCGGCGACCGCCGACGTGGACGACGATGCATCGGCCACCGCGTCGACCGATGCGACCACCGACACGAACGCCAGGGCCGCTGCGGCTGCGCAGTCGTCGGCGGAGGCGGACAGCTCCGCCAGCGCCTCGGCTCAGGCCAACGCGAACGCCTCGGCCGCGGCATCCGCCGCCGCCAACGCGAACGCGTCGACCGAGGCATCGGCAGCGGCTGCGGCCGACGTCGACGCCGCTGCGAGCGCCGACGCCGCCGCTGAGCCGACGGGCAAGCTGGGTCTGACGATCAAGCACCCGAGGCTCGAGGTCAGCCAGCAGCAGACCGCTGTCGGCACCGGCTTCGCACCGGGTGAGGTCGTCACGGGTGTGATGAACTCCGACCCGCTGGCCCTGGGCACCCAGGTGGCCGACGACCAGGGAACGGTCACGTTCACCTGGGCGATCCCGGCAGGGACCGACCTCGGCACCCACACGGTGACGCTGTCGGGCGAGTCGGGCACGGTCGCCGGCACGTTCCAGGTGGTCGCCTCCTCCTCGGGCCTCGCCGCCACCGGTGGCACCCTGCCGAACGGCTGGATCATCCTCGGAGCGCTGCTCGTGATGTTCGGCCTCGGCGCGGCGCTGCTCGGTCGGCCCCGGCGTGCCGGTACCGTCGCGGAGTAAGCAGGACGCTGGTCAAGGTCGGGGTCGCCCCTGGGGCGGCCCCGACCTTCAGCGATGAGAAGGGCCTTCGATGAGCACGATAACCGACACGGCTCAGAGCGACGAGGACGTCGTCGTCGAGCGGACGACGACAGCGGCGGCGCCGAGGCCGCGACCGACGTGGTGGGTGAAGCTCATCGCGTTCGCGGCGTGTCTGCTGACGCTGTGGCACGTCTTCGCCTCGTTCCTGTGGATCGCGCCCTATTCGGCGCTGCGGGAGATCCCGTCGCAGGAGGTGCTGTCGAGCTACATGCTGCCGATGTTCGGGCAGTCGTGGAGCGTGTTCGCTCCCGAGCCGATCAACGGCGACTATCACTTCAACGTCAGAGCCGTCATCGAGAAGGACGGCGAGGAGGTCGAGACCGGCTGGGTGAGCGCGACCGACGTCGAGCTCTCGATGATCCGCTACAACCTCTTCCCGCCGCGGGCCGGCATCCAGTCGAGCGAGGTCGCCAGCGGGCAGATGAACGCGTACAACAAGCTCAACGCCGAGCAGCAGGCGGTGGTCGCCCTCGACTTCGACAAGGACGAGTGGGAGGACTGGATGGTGCGCACCTTCGACAAGCTCGAGGGAGACGACAACCCGTCCACCGACGCCTACATGGCGGCGGAGCACCTCGCCACCGCGTACGCCACGCAGGTCGCCTATGCGATCTGGGGGGCGGATGCCGTGATCAAGGTGCAGTACCGGGTCAGCCGACAGAACGTCGTGCCGTTCGCGCAGCGGAACAACCCCGAGGCGACAAGGCCCGATCCGACGTTCTCGACATCGGGATGGCGCCTGCCGATCGAGGAGGAGGGGCAGAGCCGCGAGAACTTCGCCGCGACCTTCCGCAGCCAGTTCGAGAGGATGCAGAAGTGACTTCGGAACGCACGGCGTCGCTGCCCGCACGGCTGCTGACCTTCGCCGCCTCGATGATCTCCGGGTTCTGGGCGATGGTGGTCTCCGCGGTCGATCGCGTCTCGGCCTTCGTGTCGGACTGGCTCTGGAACGGCAAGAAGTCCCTGTACGGACTCGCCGTGACGCGCATCCTCTTCGGGCTCACGGCTCTGGGTCTCCTGGCCTCGAACTTCGGCACTCGCCTGTACACCTTCGGCTCGGGATCGGCGTGGAACGGTGAGCTCGCCGAACCCGTGAGCGACTTCCCGAAGATCTGGGTGTTCAGCGCCTTCCACGCC
>Ga0164243_10011282_pt1 | contig 12763 bp, 11 predicted proteins | sample OricompcompostOP_FD_108781 | JGI IMG/M metagenome (GOLD analysis project Ga0164243, IMG submission 108781) | Organic Plus compost microbial communities from Emeryville, California, USA - Original compost - Organic plus compost (OP) | ecosystem: Engineered > Solid waste > Mixed feedstock >...
ATAATTGAACGCGAAATGGTCGTGCGGCTTGGCTCGGTCCAAGTCGACCTGATTGGGGCAGCCATAATGTTCGGGATCCCGATTGGCGCCGATGATTGCGACCAGCAGCATCGACCCGGCTGGAATGCTTCGGTCCCCTAGCTCGACATCTTGCATCACCCGGCGGGGGCGGAACTGGACGCTGCCGTTCAGGCGGAATACCTCTTCTACGAAGCGGTCCAGAATGCCGTCGCCGCCAACCGTTACCTCCTTATGCAGGGAGGCGTTGCTCAGCAGCATATAATAGGCGTTGCAGATCGCATGCGTGGTCGTGTCGATACCGGCGAAGAGCAGCCGGCGGCACGCGTCGAGTGTATCGAGTTCGTTCCAGTCGTCGAACACTCGTTGCCCACCGGCCCAGAGCTGGCTGACGAAATCCGTGCCCGTGCCGTCGCGGCGCGCCTGCACGAGCGGGAGCAGGATGTCGTTCAGTTCCTCGCCGGCCGCGATCGCCACGTCGGCGATCCGCTTGGCATCGCTACTGCCCTCGCCCTCCAACTGCTGGGCATTGGCCGCGCTGGCGAAGGCCGCGATGGCATCGTTCAGAGCTTTGACATGGTCCAGGAACGGCAGGTCACGCGAAGGCAGGTCGAGCAATGTCGCGAATACACCGAGTGGCACTCGTTCGGCATATTCGTCGACCAGGTCGAAACCATTTTGGCCATCGAGCCGATCGATCAGGCTGTCGATCCAGGCGTCGATCATCGGGCGATGCTGGCGTACGGCGCGCGGCGAAAGCAGTTCGACCAGCCACCATTTATGGAAGGCACGGTGCTTCTCGCCGCTCAGAAACATCATCGAACGAGGGTTGCCCGACCGAACCTTCAGATAGGCTTCCCTGGCCTGCATCGTGGTATAGGGATGGGCGAACGTCTCGTCATCGCGCAAAATGGTTTGGGCGAGGGTGTAGTCGACGACGACCCAGCTGTTCATCTTCTCATCCCAGCCGATCCCGCCATCGGCGCGCAGCCCGTCATAGAAACTATAGGGCAGGCTGCCTTCGGTATCGAGATAGGACAGACGCGCCGTCGTGGTGGCATCGGACATGAACAGACTCCTGGCGCTGGATCAGCGATCGTAGGGTTGGACCGGGGTCAGATCCTTGTTGAGCACCCCGAGTTGGACGAATTTGCCCAGTACGTCGGCGATGCTGACGATTTTGATGATCTTTCCGTCGCGGAAGCTGATGATGGAGACCCAGTCGATGTCGAATGAGCGCCCGCTTGCTTCGATGCCCATGTAGAGGCTGCTGTTGTGCGTGCCGGTCTGGTTGCACAGCGCCCACACATCGTCTCCATCCGCAACCATGCGTTTTACCGAATAGGTCGAAGGGCTGAATATGCGGTAGTTGGCCATCGGCGACTGCTTCCAGGCCGCGTAGCCCTTGAGGTCGGGCCGGGAGGGATTGGAATATTCGAAATCCTCATGGAAAAAATCGTCCATGGCGTCGAAATCGCCCCGATTGAGCGTTTCCTGCAGGGCGCGCCATTGCGCCATGTTGCGTTCGCCCGTTATGGTCTCGTTCGTCATCTTCGCGGCGATCCTTTGCTGCCGGCAGGGTGAGGCCCGGCATCATGCGATGCCGGGCACAGACTTTTAGAAGCGTTTGGTGACCTCAAGTCCGACGATGCGTGGTTCACCCACGATGGCGAAGTCGACGCCGAGGGATTCATAAGGGCCGGCGCCCGACGACAGATATTTCTTCTTCGTCAGATTCTTGCCGAAGATCGCAACCTGCGTGTCCCATTTGTCGATATCCAGGCTGGCCCGGCCACCCAGCAGTCCGCGCGACGGCTGGACGAAGCTGACGACCTTGTAGGATTGCGGATCGATGTAGAACTTGTCCTGCCACTGATAATCGAGCTGGACCGCGAACTGGCCAAGACCGGTGGATACCGCATAGCGAGCACCGACGTTGAACGACCATTCTGGCACATCGAACGGCTCGTCCGAGCGGTCACCCTTCAGCAGGTCAATGAACGACTTATATTTGCCGTTCACCTGGCCGACGCCGCCGTTCAGCGTGAACTGGTCGGTCACCTTCCACAATATATCGGCTTCGAAGCCCTGAACGCGCGCCTTGGCAGCGTTCACGGTCTGCGAAGAGAAGGCGTTGGTGCCGGGTAGCAGGATGGTGGCGACCTTCTGTACGTCCTTATAGTCGTCATAATAGGCTGCGAAATTGAACCGGACACGTCGGTCGAACAGGTAGGATTTGATGCCGATTTCATATTCGGTCACCGTTTCGGGATTGAAGGCGATGAAGGTGCCGATATTGCCCGATCCCTTGAAGTTTCGACCTCCCGAACGGTAGCCTCTCGCGAACTTGGCATAGGCGAGGATGTCCTTTGATAACTCGTGGTCGATCGACAGCAGCCAGGACGGATCGGAAAATTTGTCGACGAACTTGCGCGGGCACTGGCTGGATTCCGGGGCGGTCGTGATGACATCATAGCCGGGTGCTGGCACGACGCAGGGGGCGATCTTGTTGCTGTTGGCAGAAATCAGGACGCGGTTGTCCCACGAATAGCGGGCACCGCCGGTCAGACGCCATGACGGCGCAAATTCCCATGTCCCCTGCGCGAACACGGCATAGGATTTGTTGCGGACCGTCGCGTCGTAGATGGTCGGCGACGAGGCACTGATGGCTGGCACCGTATCGCTGACCGTTTGGTCATGGCCGCGTTCGTTGCCATAATAGACACCGAGCACCCACTTGAAATCCTTCATATCGCCAAGCAGCTGGATTTCCTGACTGTAATATTTGTCCTGGGTGGACCGCGGGCCGCCGATCAGGGGGAAGGGCGTGGCGTCGGTATCCGTCTGTGAACCCCGCTTCAACTGCATATAGCCCGTCAGCGAACGCAAAGTTATCGAATCAGACAGTTCCGCGGATATGTCGAGACCCAGATTGTAGATCGTCGTATTGGAATATTGCGGCAGCCCGCTGTAGCTGTCCCAATAATTGCCGGATGGTGCGCCGATATAGGATTCCAGTTTCGCCTGCCCAAGCGCCAGATTGGCGGGTGTGCGCGCAAGACCCATGCCTGCGGTAACAGCCTGGACCGACGTGCTATAGTCCGCCACAGCGGCACCGCCGTTGGTCGCCGGACGCACATCCACCAGATGGACGATTGCGCCGCTGTTCGATGAATCCTGGTATGAACCCGTCAGCGTCGCCGTGACGCCCTCGACCGGTTCGGCCTTCAGTTTGCCGCGCACAAATGTGCTTTTTTCCTTGAGGAGAGGCGCGCCGTTAATGTCTCTGCCATAGCCGTCATGCTCATTATGCTGACCCACGATGCGCAGGGCCAGCTTGTCGTTCAGCGGCACGTTGACCATGCCCTGCACTTCCCAGGCATCGTAATTGCCCAGCGATCCCTTCACCATGCCCTGGACTTCGTTGACAGGATCGTTCGTGTAGAGGGCAACGGCGCCCCCCGTCGTATTGCGGCCATAGAGCGTGCCTTGCGGCCCGCGCAGCACCTCCACTCGAGCCATGTCGATGAGCCCGCCGCGAAGGCCGAGCGCACGGGGGTTGTAAAAACCGTCGACATAGATGCCCACCGACGTGTCGAGCGTCAGTGTCAGGTCGACCTGCTTCTGCCCACGCATTGCCAGGCTGAGTCCCTGCGGGTCGTTCGGATGAGTCTGAAGCACCAGATTTGGCACTTGCGATTGAAGATCCTGAACATTCTGGACGCCGGCATTTTTCAGCGATTCGGCATTCAGCGCGACGATCGACAACGGCACGCTCTGGGCGCTTTCCGATACCTTGCGTGCGGTCACGACGATGTCTTCGATGCCCGCCGATCCCTCCGTATCTGTCTGGGCGTATGCGGGAACGGCCGTCGCCAGCGCGATGGCCGTTCCGCAGACGGTTACCAGAAGGCGTTTCTCTTTCAGCATATAATGTCCTCCCCTTAACGTCCGTTGCGGACCGCGATAATTATCGATATTCTTCTGGACGCAGATCGGCGGACATGTCAAGCATCAAATATAATCAGCATTGAAGGTTGATGAGACGGTGAAAATGTCTAATCAGCTGTAATAGATATAATCGATATTGAACGCGAGAGGCGCGGGTGAAGGAGAGCGAAGTGGCGACAGCGACCGTGGGCGAGCAATTCAGCGCGGCCTTCAAGCGGCGGGTGATCTTCATCCTGCTGCTCGTCTATATCGTGAATTATGCCGACCGGATGATTATCGGCGTGGTGGGCGAGGCGATCAAACATGATCTGAACCTCTCGGACACGCAGCTGGGGCTTCTGGGCGGTACCAGTTTCACCCTTCTCTATGTGCTTGTCAGCTTCCCTGTCGGTCGATTGGTCGAGCGGTATAGCCGCGTATCGATCATCTGGATCGCCGTTGGTATATGGTCGGCCGCCACGGCGCTGTGCGGCGGCGCGCAAAGCTACGCGCAATTGCTGGTGTGCCGGGCGGCCGTGGGCATGGGGGAGGGTGGCTTCATCCCTGCCGTATTGTCGCTGCTGTCCGACTATTTTCCGCCCAATAAGCGCGCCTCAGCCTACTCCATGGTGGTCTTCGGATTGCCAATCGGCGGTGTGATCGGCGCCGTGGTGGGGGGCTGGATGGCCTCGCATTATGGTTGGCAATGGGCATTCGTCGTGATCGGTCTTCCTGGAATGCTGTTGTCGCTGATCGTATGGCGAACGCTCAAGGAGCCGCCACGCGGCTATTCAGAGCCTCTGCACAAGGTCTCGGAAAAAGCGCCTTCGATCTCAGTCGTGTTTGCGACCTTGCTGCACAACCAGACCTTCCTGCACCTGGCGGTCGCGGCCGGTCTGCTTCAGATCGTCGCTTATGCGATTGCGCTCTTCCTGTTCCCCTATCTCACGCGCAATTTCGGTATCGGCTATGTCCAGGCCGGCGCGATCGTAGGCGTCATCAACGGCCTGTCGACGGCGATCGGCATATTGGGCGGCGGATTTCTGGCCGACCTGCTCGGCAAGCGGGATGTCCGCTGGTACGCGCTGGCGCCCTGCATCGGCATGTTGATCGCGGCGCCGCTCTATGTGTTCGCACTGCTGCAGGAGGGTAGCTGGTTGGTCGCGGTGCTGCTGTTGTTCGTACCGGCGACGATCGTGCCGGCCTTTTCGCCGACCTTGGCCACGACGATCCAGAGTCTCGTGGAGCCCCGCATGCGTGGGACGACGGCGGCGATCAGCAGCGCGCTTGCACATATCATCAGCCTCGGTTTCGGTGCCGTGATCACCGGCTTTGCGAGCGATTATTTCGCGGCGCGGGCCTTCCATGCCGCAGGAGGGCTGGGCGATTATGCCACCCAATGCGGGTCGAGGCCGATCGAATCGCTGTCCCAGATCTGCACGTCTGCTTCTGGCCATGGCTTGCGCTACGGCATGATCGCTATCGCGATCTTCCTGCTGTGGGCCGCGTTCCATTTCTTTCTTGCATCCCGCACCATCCGGAAAACATTCGGCGCCGTACAGGATTTGCCGACGGACGGACCGGCACGGCTTTCGACCGCTCACTGACACAGGGGAATTAGCTCTTCATGGCGAATGCATTGGACATGACGGCCCGTAAACAACTCTTCACAGAGGCGCGAACGCGCAACGCCTGGCATCCACAAGCGCTGGATGACGATGTGCTGAATGAATTGTATGAACTGGCGAAATGGGGACCGACTGCGGCGAACAGCAATCCCGCCCGCTTCGTCTTCGTCCGGTCGCCCGAAGGCAAGCAGCGCCTCGAAAAGCATCTGTCACCAGGCAATGTGGCCAAGACGGCTGGCGCGCCGGTCTGCGTGATCGTCGCCTATGACGGCGAATTCTACGAATTCATGCCGCAGTTGTTTCCCGCGCGGGACATGAAGACGTCCTTCGTCGGCCGCCCGGAGGTCATCATGGATACCGCCATACGCAGTTCGACGCTGCAGGGTGCCTATATGATGATGGCCGCGCGCACGTTGGGTCTGGACGTCGGCCCCATGTCGGGCTTCAACAAGGACACGCTCGACGCCGACTTTTTCCCGGACGGGCGCTGGAGGTCGAATTTCCTATTCAATCTGGGCTATGGCTCGGATGTCGATCTGTTCGAGAGCAATCCCCGGCTGCGTTTCGATCAAGCCTGTCAGGTTTTGTAAGAAGGAGAGGCAGCCATGTGGCGGATCACATCCTTCTTCAAACGCCAGTCGACCCTGAGCCGCGCCCATGCGGTATCGCTGTGGCATGACACGATATTCGAACCGATGGCTGCCGTCGCGCGGCAGGAGGGAGCGCTGTGCGCTATCGCTAATCTGCCGTTCGATCCGCCTGCGCCGGGGTTGCCGGACCTGTTCGATGCCGTTGCCGAATTGTGGTTCGGCGATCTCGAATCGGCGCGATCGGCGCTGGCCCGCGTGAAACGGATTAGGCATGGTGTGGAATGGCTGGCAGTCGCCGACCAGACCTCTCCGTCCCCCTGGATAGGCGAAGTCCGCGCAGTGCTGGATCGCGGCGAATTGGGAATCAAGGTCATTCGCGCGGGTCGGCCAGCAGCGGGTGTCGATGCCAGCGACGCGCTTGCCTATTGGCGCGATCATCATCCCGTGGTCGCGCAGACCGCAACTCAATTCTGGAGTCTCCTGCGCCGCTATACTCAGGTTCCGGCACTCGATCCTTTGGACCCGCAATCCTATCCGTTGCAGGCAGATGTCGGGGCGGCAAGCCCCGAAGATATGGCCGCCGCCTTCGCGCATGACGAATATTTCGCGATCGTCCAGCCGGACGAACGTCGATTCAGCCTTGCCGGGCAGTTGGTCAGCGAACGCCTCTATTTCGCGGGCGCCCGCGAATGGGTCGCTTACGACGATCGTCCCTCAGCGGGAAGTGGACGGCTATAGCGCTCGCAGCATCGGCGCGGCGCGGCGCCCGCTGCGAATTCCGCCTTGTTCGAACACGGTCAGCATCCGGTTGGTTACATCTTCCGAATGATCGGCCAGCATTTCCACGGCGGTATCCGCGTCGCGCGTCAGGATGGCGGTGACGAAACCGCCATCGCGTTCATACAGCTTCTTCTTGTCCGTCGCGAAGGGCAGGCACAGATGCCGGTAGCGTGACAATTGTGCATAGAGCAGGCGATGCATGTGAAGCAGCCAGCCGTTGCCGCAAGGCGCTAGCAAGGTTTCGTAAAAGGCGATCCGTGCCTGTGTGAAGGGCTCGCCCGTGGCCGGCGTGCCGTCATAGAGTTTCAGATAGCGTTCGGCGCGATGGCTGGCGGCCAGCACCGACCCTTCCCATTCGATGTCACCATTCTCTATTGCCAGCCGTAGGCATTTGCTGTCGATGACCAGTCGGGCTTCAGCGATTTCGCGCAGTTCGGCCGCGGAGATCGGGGCGGCCCGATAACCGCGATTCTGTTCGACGATCACGAGGCCTTCCGCGTGCAAGCGGGACAACGCCTCGCGCACCGCACCTTGGCTGACGTCCAGCGACCGGCACATTTCGATCATGTTGAGCTTCTGGCCAGGTCCAAGCTCGCCTGAAAGCAGCCATTTGCGGATGCTGCCATAGGCTCGGTCGGTCATGCTTTGGCTGGAAGGCTCATCGGTCATATATTGTCCTGACGCAGCACTAAAAGTTACGGACTTGCATATTCTCTCAAATATGGTGTTCTGTCACTGTATAATTCGAAAATATACAGATTATTAAGGTAATAATATCGATAATCGATTGACATCATAGACGCGGGCGGCAAGAGTGCCGTAGCTGTTCGCGAGGATGTTCATGACTACAGAAACTGCCGAATCCGATGTCGTTCAACCAATGGGCGATCAGGCGACCCTGGCATGGGTGCCGGGCGAATTCGCCCTTCGTGACGCCTGGTTCGCCGTGGCGCATTCGCCTCTTGTAGGCGTGAAGCCCATTTTGCGTTTCGTCCATTCGCGGCCTTTCCACATCTGGCGGGACGGCGACCATCTGCGTGCGGCCGATCATCATCCCGCCTCACCCGCGGATAGGGGCTCGAGCGCCGACAGCCGCGACGGCTTTTATCCGGTTGCGGAGCGGTTCGGTCATGTCTGGATCTGGTATGGCGGCTATGATAATGCCGATCCTGCCCTGATCCCCGACATTCCGTTCCTGGCCTTCGACAGGGCGCCGCCGACTTTTGCGCGCGGCTTCAATTTCTTCCACAGCACTTATGAGCTGGTGCTGGAGAATATCCTGGACCTGACCCATGTCGACTATGTTCATGGCAGTTTCCGAGGCACCGATCACCCGGCCGAGGAGGATGATGTCCGGTTCGAATCGACGTCCGAGACGGTCACCATGATCCGTACGACGCGTGGCAAGCCGACGTCGGCCTATCAGCGCGATCAACTGGGCATTACTGAAAAATATCAGGATCAGACGCTGTTCGCGCATGTCTTCATCCGCAGCGGTATGTGTTTTTTGCACAGCCGCTATTCGTCCGCACCCTCGATCCCGTTGATGCAGACCAATACCCCCGAATCGCGCACGCTGACGCGGGCCAATTATGCGTTCGGTATCGAACAGACCAAGGATCAGCATTATCGTCGCGCGTGGCCGCGAACGGCCTCGATGATTGGCGAGCAGGACGAATCTGTGCTCAATCCACAAAATCCCCGCTATCTGGGCCATGCGCCGAGGCCGGACTTCAGCACGCGTTTCGACGCTGCCGGTCTGCATTATCGCCGGCGCCACAATGCTTTGGTCGCGCGGCAGCAGGCGGGGGATTTTGCCTACCGGCCTGGCGACCTCAACGCTGAAGGGCTCGCCGAGACCTTCGGTGTATTCAGGCCCGCCTGAGCAGCGACAAAGGGAACGCGTGATGACTGATGTGCTCGACCGGCTCGATCCGGACAATTTCGTTGATATCGACCTTCAGACCGATATCGTGCGCCAGCAATTTCCCGGCATATTGGCGCAATGGGCGCAGCGGCCGCCCTTTTACATTATGCAGAACGGCAATCCCCAAGTCATCGTCGCGCGGCATGCCGACATGAAGGAGGTGCTGAACGGGCGCGGACGGTTCGCCGCGACGCCGCCAGTGGCGTCGACGCCAGGCATGCGCAAGTTTGTGCCGAACAAATTCATGCGTGTGACTCCGCCCACGCAGATGGAGGGGCCGCCGCATGCGCGGATTCGGCGCTTGATAAATCCGGCCTTCAGCGAAGGTGCGGTCCGCCGTTTCGAACCGGTTATTGCACAGCGGCTGAAGGCAATGATCGACCGGATCGAAGACTACGGCCCCGACTTCGAGGCGATGGGCGACCTATGCGCCCAACTGATGCCCGATGTGATGCTGGAAGGCATGTTCGGCTTTTCGCCCGAAGAGCGGCGCATCTTCGTGAAGATGAACCACTGCTTGCGTCTGACCAAGAAGCTCAAGCCGGATGAGCCCTATCCGGCGGAATATGTCGAGGCTTTCGATCAGGCGGAGGAGACGATCAATGCGATCATCGCCGACCGCCGCGCCAGCCCGCGCAATGACCTCGTGAGTGAGTTGATCGCAACCTCCGACGATGGAGACATGCTGACCGATGTCGAACTGTTCGAACTGATTTTCGTATTCGGCGCGGGCGCGATCGAAAGCACGGCCTCGTCCTTTGCGGCGGCGCTGATGATGCTGGGCCGGAATCCCGATCAGTTCGACGAGGTGAAGGCCGATACCAGCCTGATCCCGGCGGCGATCGACGAATGCATGCGCATCCATGGGCCAGGCTTCCTGCTGTTCACCCGCTATGCCCAGGTCGATACGGAAGTCGGCGGCACGGTGATGCCCGCCGGCATGCCGGTCTATGTCTGTCACCAGGCGGCCGCTTTCGACCCGATGCAATATCCCGATCCGCTCCGTTTCGACATTCATCGCAATCCCGTCAACATTCCCGTCTTCGGTGGAGGCGTGCATTTTTGCGTGGGTAATCGCCTGGCAAAGACCGTCATGCGCATCGCGCTCACCGAATTGGTCGAGCGCTTCCCGGGCTTGCGGCTGGCGGACCCGGACTTTCAGCCGAACTATGTCGGCTCGCTTTCGGAAACGCAGATCGAAAAGCTGCCGATGCGCCTTGCCTGACGTATGACGGGTAAGGGGAAGAAGTTGGATAGAACCGGTACGCGGACAGCGATGACTCTGGTCGTCGCCACTGTGCTGATCGACATGATCGGGTTCGGTATCGTGATGCCGGTCCTGCCTGACTTCATCATGCAATTGACGGGTGATGACGTGGCGGGCGCGGCCCGTGATGCCGGCTGGTTGGCCTTCGCCTTCGCCGTTACCCAGTTCGTCGCGGCGCCGGTGATGGGCAGCTTGAGTGACCGTTTCGGTCGCCGGCCCGTCCTGGTGGCGGCCGTTGCCGCCTTTGCAGTGAACTATCTGCTGACGGCTTTCGCGCCGACGCTGGCATGGCTGTTTGTAGGCCGTGTCATCGCTGGCGCGACCGGCGCATCCTTCACGACAGCCTATGCCTATGTAACGGACATCAGCCCCACCGATCGGCGGACCCAGAATTTCGGGCTTCTGGGCATGGCGATGGGCGTGGGCTTCGTCGTAGGGCCAGCCTTGGGCGGATTTGCCGCAGAGTGGAGCCCGCGCGCGCCGTTCCTCCTAGCAGGGAGCATCGCCACCATCAACGCCATTGCCACATGGTGGCTGTTGGCGGAAAGCCTGCCGGTCGAGAAACGCCGGCCATTCAGCCTGAAGCGTGCCAACCCGGTCGCTGCGATCGGGCGCCTTGCGCGTGATCCGATGCTGATGCGCATCGCGATAGCGATATTCCTGGTGCAGGTCACCTTCATGATCATGAACACCATATGGCCCTTCTATACCGTCGCCCGCTTCGGTTGGTCGGGGGCGATGATCGGGCTATCGCTGACCTTTTCGGGGCTGTTGTCGGCCTTTGTGCGCGGCGGCCTCATCCGGTCGGTCATCCCGCGTTGGGGAGAACGGCGCGTCGTTATCGGCGCGATCGTCGCGCAGATCATGGCGCATTTGGTCATGGCGCTGGGTTGGGTCGGCTGGTTGATGTTCGCCGGCATTGCGATCCATAGCTTTGCAGGTCTTGCCTATCCCGCGCTCAGCGGCATGGCGTCGCAGAGGGTGGGGCCGGGCGAGCAGGGCGAACTGCAGGGTGCGATCGCATCCCTGACCGGCCTGTCAGCCATTGTGGGGCCCGTGCTGGCATCTCAGATTTTCGCTGCATCCACCCGCACCGGCGGTAGCATCTACCTGCCGTCCGCACCTTTGTTCGGCGCTGCGATATTGGCCCTATGTGCGTTAGTGACCGTGCTGGCCGTCCGCGATGATGTTCGCTGCATCCGCCAGGTGAGCAGCCATGATAAGGCTGCGCTTTGAGCGGGAAGGGCATCGCGGCTCAGTTTCTCGCACGATGGTCAGAAACCTTTGACCAGTATGACGCGATAATCGGCGGCCTCCTCGATATGGTTCCACGCCCGGCTCGGGGATGATTGGCGAGCTTCCAGGCCACCTTCAAGGCTGCGATCATGCCAGCGATAGAAGCGCTGGGAGCAAGGCCGCTCCCTCCGCTCCGCGCTTCCCTCACGCCGCAGGAAATGCAGGCGGGCCTTTACCGTCGCCGCCGATGGAGCGTAGATCGGACAGCATGACAGACGTGGAATATCTGGCACGGCCCGCTGCAACGGTGGTGGTCGTGCGCGACAGGGCGCAAGGCCCGGCGGACATCCTGATGATGGAGCGAGCGCGCAGCATGGCTTTTGCAGGGGGCGCGCTGGTGTTTCCGGGCGGGGCCGTGGACGACGGGGACCGGGCATTGGCGGCGCGCCTTGCCAACGGGCTGGAACTGGACGACGCGGCGGCGCGGATCGCTGCCATTCGCGAAACGCTGGAGGAAAGCGGTCTTGGCATAGGCTTTGTCGCGCCACCCGCACCGGACCTGCTGGCCGCGATGCGCCGGGCGCTGGCGGATGGCGCGGACATGGCCGCGCTGGTGGGTGCCCATGGGCTGGAACTGGCGCTGGACCGGCTCGTGCCCTTTACGCGCTGGCTGCCCACGGTCAGGACGGCGCGGATTTTTGACGCCCGTTTCTATCTGGCAAAAGCGCCCGACGATCAGGAAGGAAGCGTGGACGCGACCGAAAACACCCGCCTGTTCTGGAGCAGCGCCCGCGCGACCTTGGCGCGCTGCTCGAGAGGGGAAGGCCGCACCCTCTTTCCCACTCGCCGCAATCTGGAACGGTTGGCCCAGTTCGACACGTTTGACGCGCTGGCCGCCCATGCCGCCGCGACGCCGCCGGACAAGGTGAGGCCGTGGATCGAGGATCGTGACGGCGTGCCGCATTTATGCATTCCCACATATCTGGGTTATCCGGTCACGTCGGAGCCGGTTGCGACCGCTTTGCGCCATTAGGGATGCGTCCCAGATTCCGATTGATGCGGCGGCTGGCCCTGTTGCTCCTGTTGCTTGCGCTGTTGCTGGCCGGATGGGCTTTCTTCCGCCAGCGGCCGCAGGATCTGCCCTGGACGAAGCTCGACCTTGCCCAGCCCATCGGATTGTTCACCGGGCGCAAGCTGGCCGCGTTGACCCGCGATCCCGCGCTGTGCCGGGCGCTGCTGGACAAAGCTGGAATATCCTATCGCGCTAGGGTCAGGACTCATTGATCAGAGCCAGAAGATGACGGTTGCGGCGAGAGCGACGGCGGAGAAGAAGGCCTTCGGGCACCGATCGTAGCGGGTTGCGACCCGTCTCCAGTCCTTGAGCCGA
>Ga0164243_10011283_pt1 | contig 12762 bp, 8 predicted proteins | sample OricompcompostOP_FD_108781 | JGI IMG/M metagenome (GOLD analysis project Ga0164243, IMG submission 108781) | Organic Plus compost microbial communities from Emeryville, California, USA - Original compost - Organic plus compost (OP) | ecosystem: Engineered > Solid waste > Mixed feedstock >...
CCGGCACGAGCGCGGCCGCGGCGCTGCGGCGGAGCTTGCCGGAGGGGGTCTTCGGCAGCGATCCGGGCGGCAGCACGACCACCGCGGACGGCCGCACCCCGACCGCCGCGAGCACGGCGGAGGTGACGGCCTTGCGCAGCTCGCCCTCCCCCGCTTCCCCGGCCTGCCGGGATTCGAGCACCACCGCGAACCGCTCCCGCCCGCTGCCGGGTTCCAGCCGCACGGCGGCGGCGTTGCCCGCCCGCACACCGTCCACTTCGGACGCGGCGCGTTCCACGTCGACCGGGAAGATGTTGCGCCCGCCGGTGATGATCACGTCCTTGCGCCGGCCGCAGACGACGATCTCGCCGCCGGCCAGGTAGCCGTCGTCGCCGGTGTCCAGCCATCCCGCGGGGTCCTGCGCGGGCTGCGGGCCCTCGCCGGTGCGGTAGCCGGGGGTGACCGCGGGGCCGCGGATGCGCAGCTGCCCGACTTCCCGCTCCCCCAGCGGGTTTCCGGCGTCGTCGACGACCTCGACCTCGGACCCGGGCAGCGGGGCGCCGAGCAGCGCGAAGCCGCGGGCGCGGGGCGCGTCCGGGGAGGTGGGCTCGGCGCGGCGCCGCCGCTCCAGCGCGTCCGCGTCCACTGTGTCCACTCGCAGCCCGCGGCCCAGCGGCGCGAACGAGACGCCCAGGGTCGACTCCGCCATGCCGTAGGCGCACACCACCGATTCCGGGGCCATGCCGAAGCGCGCGGCCTGTCCGGTGAAGGTGCGCACCGCGGCCGGGTCGATCGGTTCGGCCCCGTTGAGCGCGAACCGCAGCCGGGACAGGTCGAACTCGCCGTCCGCGGCCCGCGCGAGCCGGCGCCCCACCACGGCGTAGGCGAAGTTCGGCGCCGCGGTCACGGTGCCGCCGTGCCGGGTGATCAGCTCGGGCCACAGCATCGGCCGCGCCAGGAAGTCCGCCGGGGTCACCTTCACCGCCTCCACGCCGAGCCACATCGGCACGGCCAGGCAGCCGACCATCCCCATGTCGTGGAACAGCGGCAGCCACGAGACGACGACGTCGGAGCCGGGGTCGAGGCGGGCGGCCGCGGCCATCGCGGTGGCGTTGGCGTGCAGGTTGCCGTGGGTGATCCGCACGGCCTTCGGCTCGGCGGTGGAGCCGCTGGTCAGCTGCAGCAGCGCGGTGGCGTCCTCGCCGACCGGCACGGGCGCGGGCAGCGGGTCGCCGCCGGAGAGCCCGGCGAGGTCGCGGTACGGCACGCCGTGCTCGTCGAGCACCCCGGCCAGCTGCTCGAACGGCGGCCCGAGCAGCACCACCCGCGCCTCGACCACCCCGAGCACCCGCAGCACGTCCCGCGCCCAGCGGGCGAGGTCGGTGCGGCCGGTGGGCTGGTGCAGCATCGTCGCGCCGCACCCGGCCAGCCAGGCGCCCTGCACCGCGGTGGCGATCAGCGCCGGGTCGGCGGCCAGCACGGCGATGGTGCTGCCGGGGGTGTGCTCGGCGTTGAGCGCGGCGGCGACCCGCAGCGACTCGTCGTGCACCTGCGCCCAGGTGCGGCGGCGGGGCTCGGCGGGTTCGCCGGTGGTGAGGCCGTGGGCGCGCGGACCGGAGTGGGCGCGCGCGGCCGCGGCGACCGCGTCCACGAACCGGCTCATGTGACGCACGCTACATCGCGGGCGGGGGCCGGGACAGCCGCCGGGATCAGTCGAGCTGCTCGGCCAGCTCCATCCAGCGGGTCTCGATGCCGTCCTTCTCGTCCTGCAGCGCGCGCAGGTCGGCGTGCAGCGATTGCAGCTTGTCCGGTTCGGTGGCGGCTTCGGCGAGCTGGACGTGCAGCTCCTCCTCGCGCTTGCCGAGCTTGTCGAGCTGCCGCTCCAGCCGGGCGAGCTCCTTGCGGGCGGCGCGCTCCTCGGCCCCGGAGAGCCGGTTCTGCTTGGCCTCGGCCGCGTCCCCGGCCTGCTTGCCCGCTGCGCCGCGCTCGGCCTCCAGCAGGGAGTGGCGCCGCTGCAGGTACTCCTCGATGCCGCCGGGCAGGTGGGTGAGCTTGCCGTCGCCGAACAGCGCCAGCACCGAGTCGCACACCCGCTCCACCAGGTACCGGTCGTGCGAGACGACCACGAGCGTGCCCGGCCAGCCGTCCAGCAGGTCCTCCAGCTGCTGGAGGGTGTCGATGTCCAGGTCGTTCGTGGGCTCGTCGAGCACCAGCACGTTCGGCTCGCCCATGAGCAGCCGCGCCAGCTGCAGCCGGCGGCGCTCCCCGCCGGAGAGGTCGCCGACCGGGGTCCACTGCCTGCCCTTGCCGAAGCCGAAGCGCTCGCCGAGCTGGGAGGCGGTGAGCTCGTACTTGCCCAGCTGCACCCGCTCGGCGACGTCCTCGATCGCCTCCAGCACGCGCCACTCGGAGGGCAGGTCGTGCAGCTCCTGGGTCAGGTGCGCGAGCCGGACGGTCTTGCCCTCGATGCGCTTGCCCGCGTCGGGTTCGCGCTCGCCGGCGACCAGCCGCAGCAGGGTGGTCTTGCCGGAGCCGTTGACGCCGACGATGCCGATCCGGTCGCCGGGGCCGATCCGCCAGGTCACGGTGTCCAGCAGCACCCGGTCGGGCACCCGCAGGTCGACGTCTTCGAGTTCGATGACGGTCTTGCCGAGGCGGCGCTTGGCGAAGGTCACCAGCTCGACGGTGTCCCGGGGCGGCGGGACGTCGGCGATGAGCTGCTCGGCGGCCTCGACGCGGAAGCGGGGCTTGGAGGTGCGGGCCTTGGCGCCGCGCTGCAGCCAGGCGAGCTCCTTGCGGGCGAGGTTCTGCCGCTTCTCCTCGGCCTGCTGGGCCAGGCGGGCGCGCTCGGCGCGGGCGTAGACCCAGTCCGCGTAGCCGCCCTCGTACTGCTCGACCTTGCCCTGGGTGACCTCCCAGGTGCGGTTGCAGACGGTGTCCAGGAACCAGCGGTCGTGCGTGACGATCACCAGGGCGCAACGGCGCTCCAGCAGGTGGTCGGCCAGCCAGCGCACGCCCTCGACGTCCAGGTGGTTGGTGGGCTCGTCGAGCACCAGCACGTCCAGGTCGCGCACCAGCGCGGCGGCCAGCGCGACGCGGCGGCGTTCCCCGCCGGAGAAGTCCGCGACCGGGGTGTCCAGCCCGAGCCGGGTCATGCCCAGCCCGCTGAGCACCGAGCGGACCCGCGCGTCGGCGGCCCACTCGTGCTCGGCGGTGAAGCCGTGCGGGTCGAGGACCGCGTTGCGCACGGTCGAGCCCGCGGGCAGTTCGGTGCGCTGGGTGACCACGGCCATCCGCAGGTCGCGGGAGTGGCTGACGCGGCCGGTGTCGGGCTCTTCGAGCCCGGACAGCACCTCCAGCAGCGTGGTCTTGCCGCCGCCGTTGAGGCCCACCACGCCGATCCGCTCACCGGCCGCCACGCCGAGCGAGACGCCGTCCAGCAGCGGGCGCACGCCGTAGCTCTTGTGCACCGATTCCAGGTTGATCAGGTTGGCCATCGGGGGTGCGGAACTCCAAGCAGCGAGGGTGTGGTTCAGGTCCGGGTCAGGCGTGCACCTGCGGCGGGGTGGGCCGGTCGGCCCGCTCGTCGCCGACGATGCGGGCGCCGGGCACCGGGCCCTGCGCCACGCGCACGGTGCGGCACACGCCGGCGCCGGACAGCTCCGCGGCCACCCGCACCGCCGAGTCGTTGTCGGTGCACAGGAACGCGCAGGTGGGTCCCGAGCCGGAGACGATCCCGGCCAGCGCCCCGGCCTCCACGCCCGCGCGCAGCGTGCGGCGCAGGTTGGGGCGCAGCGACACCGCCGCGGACTGCATGTCGTTGCCGAGCAGCAGCGCCAGCCGGTTCGGGTCGCCGGAGGCCAGCGCCTCCAGCAGCGGTTCGACCTCGCCGGCCTGGTGCGGCCCGGAGTCGCCGCGCAGCCGGTCCAGTTCGGCGAACACGCTGGGGGTCTCCAGCCCGCGCCGGTCCAGCGCGATGACCCAGTGGAAGGTGTGCCGGGCCAGCACCGGCACCAGCCGCTCGCCGCGGCCGGTGCCCAGGGCGGTGCCGCCGAGCAGCGCGAACGGCACGTCGCTGCCGAGCCGGCCGGCGAGTTCGGCGAGCTCGTCCCGTCCGAGTTCCAGCCGCCAGAGCGTGTTCACCGCCAGCAGCGCGGCGGCCGCGTCGGCGCTGCCGCCGGCCATGCCGCCGGCGACCGGGATGCCCTTGCGGATCGACACCCGCACGCCCGGCTCCTCGGGGTCGCGGCCGGACTGCTCGGCGAGCAGCCGGACCGCTTTCCACGCCAGGTTGCTGGGGCCGGTGGGGACCGAGTCGGCGCCTTCGCCCTGCACCTCGATGCCCGGTTCCTCGGAGGCGTGCACGGTGACCTCGTCGGTCAGCGACAGCGCCTGGAAGACGGTGACCAGCTCGTGGTAGCCGTCCGGTCGAGCGTCGCCGACCGACAGATGCAGGTTCACCTTGGCCGGAACACGCACGGTGATGGGGGTGGGTACCACGGAGAGCACTCCTAGAGCGTACGTGTCCGCGCGATCCGGGTGCCGCCCCAGCATGGACTTGTGCGCGCCCCGGCCGCTGCGGGCGTCCGCGAGGCCCGCCCGACCTGCGGCGCTCATACCGGCGCCCGGGTCCGGTGGGTGTCCACACCGGACCCGGGCGCCGGGTCGGACGAGGGCGGGGATCAGGCCGCGGCGACGCCCTCCACGGACACGGGCGCGCGGCGCACGTGCGCATCGCGGTCGACCATCCACTTGAGCGCGGACTCGGCCCGCTCGCCGGTGAGGCCGATGCGGAACTTCGCGACCGGGGTGTCGCCGAGCCGCGTCATCCCGCCGCCGAGGATGGCCAGGTCCACGCCGAACCGGCCGGAGGCCTCCGGCAGCAGCGCGCCCACGGCGGCGAAGCCGACCAGCACGACCTCGGCGACCACGTCGTGCCGCCCGGTGACGGGCTGGCCGACGTCGGGCAGCAGCGCGCCGCCGATGCGGCTGCCGGGCTCGGTGACCAGGTCGAGCACCTTGCCGCTCTCGACGATCCGGCCGCGCTCGAGCACCGCGGCCTCGTCGGCGATGCGGCGGATCACCCCGGTGTCGCCGGTGGTGGCCACGACGGTGGCGCCGAACTCGGAGCGGGCCCGCTCCAGCACGGTCAGCACCGCGTCCGCGGCCCCGGATTCGAGGTCGGCGGTGGGGTCGTCGGCCAGCAGCACGGCGGGCTTGGCGGCCAGCGCGCGGGCGATGGAGACCCGCCGGTGCTGGCCGGCGTTGAGCTGCTCGGGGTGCGCCTGGGCTGCCTCGGTGAGCCCCACCAGGTCCAGCAGTTCGGCGACGCGGGCGCGCCGCTGCGGCCCGGGCATCCCGGCGACCTCCAGCGGCAGCGCGATGTTGCCCGCGGCGGTGCGCTCCCGCTGCAGCGAGTCGCCCTGCGGCACGACGCCGAGGTGCCGGCGGGCGCCGCGCAGGGCCGCGCCGTCCAGCGCGGACAGGTTGGTGCCGTCGACCTTGATCGCGCCGCGGTCCGGCTTCTCCAGCAGGCCGATGCAGCGGGCCAGGGTGGACTTGCCGGAGCCGGCCTCGCCCACGACCGCGCAGATGGAACCGGCGGCGACCTGCAGCGAGACGTCGTCGAGGGCGACGACGCCGGAGCGGGACTCGGTCCGGTAGGACTTGGTGAGGTTCTCGACAGTGATCACGTAAGGCTCCACATCAGCTCACGCCGGGCACGCGCGGGCGCGCCGCATCCGGTCAGGGAGAGAAGAAGGCTGGGGTGGTGCTCAGCGCACCGGGGTTCGCGCCGGGTCGACGGCGGGCGCCCTCAAGCGGTGGGGCGCCGTCGACAGGTGCGGCGACAGCCGGTGGTGGTGCGCAGCCCGTGGTCGATCACGCGGCGCTGGGTCAGCGCCGGGGAAGGCTGCCGGGAACCCGATCGCGCGCGTCCGCCGCGGGCCTGCCGGGACCGGGACGCGCGTTCGCCTGCGGGGAGTGTTTCGAGCACGGCTACTCCATCGACCCTGGCGTTAGCACCTGCCCGTCGGGTGGTTGCTGCGGCGTCGTCGAGCCAGGTCTCTCGGCCGCTCGGGATGGATTTCCCGCACAGTAGACCCCACGGGCGCGGGTCGGCGCAAGGCGCTAGGCGCTCACTATGCGGAATCGTTTGACAGATCACACCACCTGGACGAGCAGAAATGCACGATCAAGACGGCGCGATCTGTGACTGAGGGTGATTGATCGGGCGGGTTCCGCTGCTCCGCCGGAGCGTCCGGCGGCCCGGCCGGTCCCGGCCTCCGGGACTCAGCGCACCGAGCTCGCGGCCGCTTCGGCCACCCGGGCGAAGTCGGCGATGCCCAGCTGCTCGCCCCGCGCGGCGGGCTCGACGCCGGCGGCGCGGAGCAGTTCCTCGGCGCGCGCGGCCGAGCCGGCCCAGCCCGACAGGGCGGCCCGCAGCGTCTTGCGCCGCTGCGCGAACGCCGCGTCCAGCACCCGGAAGACCTCCGCGCGGTCCGCGGTGGAGGGCGGGTCGACGCGGGTGAACGACACCAGCCCGGAGTCCACGTTCGGCACCGGCCAGAACACCGACCGCGGCACCGGCCCGGCGCGGCGCACGTCGGCGAACCACGCGGCCTTCGCGCTCGGCACACCGTAGGTGCGCCCGCCGGGGCGGGCGGCGAGCCGGTCGGCGACCTCGGACTGGACCATGACGAGGCCCTTGGTGACCGTCGGCAGCTCGGCCAGCAGGTGCAGCACGACCGGCACGGCGACGTTGTACGGCAGGTTCGCCACCAGCGCGGTCGGCAGGGCGGCGGCGAAGTCGGCGGCGCTGACGCGCAGCGCGTCGGCCTGCACCACGCGCAGCCGGTCGGCCAGGTCCGGGGCGAATTCGGCGGCGGTGCGCGGCAGGCGGCCGGCGAGCACCGGGTCGATCTCGACGGCGACGACGCCGCGGGCGGCCGACAGCAGCGCCAGGGTCAGCGAGCCGAGCCCGGGCCCGACCTCCAGCACCACGTCGTCGGCGGTGAGCCCGGCGGCGCCGACGATGCGGCGGACCGTGTTGGGGTCGTGCACGAAGTTCTGCCCGAGCTTCTTGGTGGGGCGCACGTCCAGCTCGCCGGCCAGCCGGCGAACGTCGGCGGGCCCGAGCAACCGCGCCTCGTCGGCGTGCTGTTCCACGAGCAAGAAGCTACCCGCCCCGCCCGGGCGCCCGTGCGCCGGGCCGATGTGCGAAGGACCGGTCTCCGGCGCGCACGCCGGGGACCGGTCCTCGCCTGCGCGGTCCGGACTGTCGGGGGGCGGCCGGACCGCGTGGGAAACGGTGGTCCTGCCGCGGGCGCTCAGCCCGGCGGCAGGACCGGACACCTCACTCGAGGCCGAGCTTGGAGGAGCAGGACGGCCAGGCGCCGTACCCGCCGCCGCGGGCGTCGCGGACCTTGGTGGCCACGGCGATCTGCTGCTCCCGGCTGGCCTGGTGCGGGTAGGCGGCGTACTGGCTGCCGCCGTAGGCGTCCCAGGTGCTCTTGTCGAACTGCAGCCCGCCGTAGTAGCCGTTGCCGCTGTCCATGGCCCAGTTGCCGCCGGCCTCGCACTCGACGAGCTTGTCCCAGACGGCGCTGTTCGGCGGTTCCTTGCCGCCGACGCGGACCACGGTCTCCTCGGCCTGCTTGGTGATCTTCTCGCCGATCGACTCGCGGTCGGTCTCGTCACCGTTCTTGGTGGTGACGCGGGTGAAGACGATCTTCTCGCCGGGCGTGCCCTGCTTCTCGACCTTCTCCTCGCCCTTGAACATGGAGTTGTCCACGATCTCGCGGACGGGCGGGTCCACCGGCACGGTCACGTTGACCACGCTGGAGCCGGTGCGGTCGATCCGGATCTGCGCACCCGGGACGATCTTGCCGTCCTTCGAGGGCGTGATGTGGTCTTCCGGCCCGAGCTTGAGGTTCTGCTCCTTGACCAGCTCGTCCACGGTGACCGCGGTGGTCGTCACCGGCTTCGGCTTGCCGGAGCCGTCGGTGATCGTGATGTCCTTGGCGGTCTTGACCGTGAGGTCCATGCCCTGGTCGGGCAGGGCGGTGCCGGGCGCGGCGGACAGCCAGGCGCCCTGGGACGGGATGCCGAGCTGCTTGAGGGCCTCGCCGACCGAGTCGGAGCGCACCCACTGCTCGCGGTGCTCGCCGTCGACGTTGACCTTCAGCAGGCGGCCCTTGTCCAGGGTGATCTTGTCGTCCTGGCCGACCTTGGCCTGCGGGGAGGGGCTGACCGCGTCGTGCGGCCCGATCTTGATGCCCTGGTCCTCCAGGACCTCGGCGACGGTGGAGTCGTAGGTGTTGACCTGCTTCTCCTTGCCGTCGACCTCGACGGTGACGGACTTGTCCATCGCCGCCGCGGCCCCACCGGAGCCGGCGAGGGTGACCAGCACCGCGGCCACCGCGCCCTTGAGGAAGCGCTGCTTCCAGCTGGTGATGGCCTCGACCATCTCCGGGGCGGGGTTGCCCTCGGCGTCGGTCTCCGGCACGTCCTCGGGAAGGACGAGCGGCGGGAGGACGACCGTCTCGGCGTTGATCAGGCGGATGAGCTCGTCGACGTCGATGTCGGCGGTCGCGAGCATTTCGTCGGCCTGCGGGCCGAGCGCCTCGAGCACGTCGTCCGGCGTGATCTCGAGCGCGCCGGGCGGGAAGTTCGGGGCCTGGTCGGTGATGGGGGCGAAGCCGTGGTCGGCGGTGACCTCCAGGTCACTCTCGCCGCCCGGCCGTTCCAGCAGCCCGACCGAAGTCTGCTGTTCGGCGTTGACAGGGGCGAACCAGTCGGTGCTGGGCTCGAAGGAATCCGCCCAGTAGCCGTTCTGCTGGCCTGCGCTGCCGTTGCCGCTGCCCACGGCACTGCTGCTATGGGCACCGGGGATGCCGCGTCCGTTCACAGGGTCGCTACCTCTCGAAAGCGAGAAGCCGTCCGCAACGTGCTGGTGCTCCCACGGAGTTCGCCGGTCATGTCCGATCGAACTCCTTCACTCCACCTGGCCGCTGCGCGACTTCGTGCTTCGTCTCCGTATCCGACTCCCGTAGCCAAGCGCCGTCATAGCCGTTGCCAGCTGCGGTACCGGTCTTGTTTCCGGACCGCCCGCTCGGCACCGACTTCCCCGACGAAACCCGGCGGCGACTAGCGGGTGTACCCCATGACCTCGTTGTCATCGGTTACGAGGCCGAGACTCTAGCGTGATGGTCAGGACCCGCCAAGGGCCCGATCCGGCACTGTGATCTGGGTTACGCCGGTTTGCCGCGCAACCCGGCACCCTCGGTGATCGTGGTGATCTCGGCCGGTTCGATTCTCCCATTTTCCCGGGAGGTTCCGGCCACGGGCGGCGTTCGCCGGCGATCGTCCTGACCGGACAGTCGTCCGCACTGGTCAGCGGATCACGGCGGCGGAGGCGGCCGCTCCGGGAGGGCGCCGGGCGGCGGTGGTGTGGACCGGGCGGCGGGAGAGGCGACTCATCTCCCGCCGCCCGCGTCGGCGGCCCCCGCGGACGCGGTGGGTGATCGCGTTACGTGGGCACTCACACTCTTGAGCGCTTTTCCGCGCTTTTCGCGGCTTTCGGCGGGCGGTCACGCTGCCCGCAGCACCGCGCACCGGGCGTGCTCGGCGGCCCCGATCAAGGGGGCCTGCCGATCAACGGCGCCTGCCGATCAGCGGCGCCTGCCGATCAGCGGGGCCTGCCGATCAGCGGGACCTGCCGATCAGCGCGGCAGGCCGAGCTTGCGGGCGCAGGCCGGCCAGGCGCCGTACCCGCCGCGGGCGTCGCGGACCGCGCTGGCGACGGCGATCTGCTGGTCGCGGGTGGCGCGGTGCGGGTAGGAGGCGAAGCGGTGCCCGCCGTAGGAGTTCCAGGTGCCGCGGTCGAACTGCAGCCCGCCGTAGTAGCCGTTGCCGCTGTTCATCGCCCAGTTCCCGCCGGCTTCGCAGTGGGCCAACCGGTCCCAGACGCCGCCTGCGCGGGTCTCGGCGGCGGGTTCGGCGTGGGCCGCGGGGGCACCGCAGAGCACGATGGCCGCGGCGATTCCGATGCTGGAGATACCGCTGATGCGCATATGAGTCCTGACTGCCGTGCTTCCGGGCGGCGGGGCCCAGCGGCGGTCTGCGGACCACTGAAACGTCCACTGTGGTCAGTCGTCGCGCGTCCCGCTCCCGGCTTCCACAGTGGACGCTAGGAGCACGAGCGGGTGGCGCAACTTTGCCGAGATCGCGGAAGCGATAGCACAGGACGCTGCGTATGCGCAGGTCAGGCGGCGATCACTGAGTCCAGCTCGAAGACTCGCTCGGCCGTGGCGGTGGTGGCCACGGTCAGTTCCGCCAGGTCGGCTCCGCGGAGCTCGGCAAGATCCTGCAGGGTGTAATTGACGCAGTAGGGCTCGTTGGGGCGGCCGCGGAACGGGTGCGGGGTCAGGAACGGCGCGTCGGTCTCCACCAGCATCTGCTCGACCGGGGCGAGGGCGGCGGCTTCGCGCAGGCCGCGCGCGTTGGCGTTGCGGAAGGTCGCGGTGCCGGCGAAGGACAGCACGTAGCCGCGGTCGAGGCAGGCGCGGGCGAACTCGGCGTCGCCGGAGAAGCAGTGGAACACGACCTTCTCCGGCGCCCCCTCCTCTTCGAGGATCCGCAGGATGTCCTGGTGGGCGTCGCGGTCGTGGATCATCAGCGGCTTGCCGGTGCGCTTGGCCAGGTCGATGTGCCAGCGGAAGGACTCGTGCTGCGGTTCCGGCGGCGAGTAGTCCCAGTAGTAGTCCAGGCCGGTCTCGCCGATGGCGACCACGCGGGGCCGGGTGGCGAGGTCTTCGAGGACGGCCTTGTCGGCGTCGGTGAGGTCCTTGGCCCGGGTGGGGTGCAGCGCGACGGCGGCGAACACGCGATCGTCCCAAGTGGACGCTTCGGCGGCCCAGCGGGCGGCGGCGATGTCGTCGGCGACGGTGATCACGCGGGTGACGCCGGCGGCCTCGGCCCGGTCGACCATCGCGCGCACGTCCTCGGCGGTGTTCGCGCCGCAGGCGTCGAGGTGGGTGTGCGCGTCGAGCGCTGCGGCGGGCAGCGCGTCGGGCATCGGCGGGCGTTCCCGCTTGTCCTTCTTGCTCACCGTCGTCCTCCGCCTGCTCGGGTCGCGCGCTGATTCCTCGGGTGCGCTGCGGAGGAGCACCTCCCGGCCGCCAGCTTACGAGTCGGCTCGCGGCCGGTGGCGCGGTGGCGGCGGAGCTCACGTGCGGGCGCGCGGTGTTCGTTATTTGTTCCGCGTGCGCGCGGACGCGCGCGTGCGCGAGGGCATGTGGAGCGCTGATCCGGCGCCGGGCCGACGATCACGCGAGGCGCGGGCAGTGGTCCGCGGCCGGTGGCGCGACGGCCGGCCGTGCGCCGCCGAGGGTGGTGGGGTGCGTGCGCGGACCGTGGTGCGGACATCACCACGAATTGGTCCGTGCATACCGTTTTCCCTGGTCAGAGCTTGATCCAGCGGATGGAGATCCAGCAAACGATTGCGCTACGATCTCCACTGGCCGCCTCGCGCGTCGATCTTTGAAACCCCAGGTCACACCCCGATCCAATCGGGCGCCCCGTCACCGGCCTCCACGGCCGGTCCTCATTGCGGCATGAAGTTGGCCCACTGGTCCGGGGCGACGGTGAAAACCGTCACCGGCCTCCACGGCCGGTCCTCATTGCGGCATGAAGTTGGCCCACTGGTCCGGGGCGACGGTGAAAACCGTCACCGGCCTTCACGGCCGGTCCTCATTGCGGCCCGAGCCGGTCGGCCACACCCTGCAGCACCCGCGAGTGCTCGGCCGTCACCGGCCTTCACGGCCGGTCCCCATTGCGGCGACGAGCAGTTCGCCAAGTTCGAGGCAGGCATGAAGCCGTCACCGGCCTTCGCGGCCGGTCCTCATCTGCGAACCCTGTGGCCAGGGGTCGTAGATTTGGCTCAACCGCGAGGGAAAAGCGCGGCCGTGGTGATCGTGCTGCTGCCTTCCCGGGTGCCGCGGGCTGTGGGGTGGGTGCGCGGACCGCGGTGCGGACATCACCACGAATTGGTCCGTGCATACTGTTTTCCCTGGTCAGGGCTTGATCCAGCGGATGGAGATCCGGTAAACGGTTGCGCTACGATCTCCACCGGCCGCCTCGCGCGTCGATCTTTGAAACCCCAGGTCACACCCCGATCAAATCGACTGCCCCGTCACCGGCCTTCGCGGCCGGTCCTCATTGCGGCTCGGTGCAGATCGGGCTCGCCCACAGCACATCGGTGCGGGGCTGTCACCGGCCTTCACGGCCGGTCCTCATTACGGCCTCGGTGGCCTCCCGGGCGAGCTGGGGAACGTACTCCTCAAACCGTCACCGGCCTTCAGGGCCGGTCCTCATTGCGGCCCGGGGGTGCGCGCACGGGGCTGCCGTCGACCCGGCCGTTGCCGGCCTACTGGAGTCAATGGCCTACTCGCGCTGACTTGCTGGATCGATGGGCCACTCACTGCGACTTCGAAGTGCGCCGGGAAGCACGAAATTGGCTCTGCTGCGGGGAAAGCAGGGTGGGGTGGTGATCGGGGCGCTGTCTTCCGGGGTGCCGCGGGCTGTGGGGTGAGTGCGCGGGCCGTGGTGCGGACATCACCACGAATTGGTTCGCGCATACCGTTTTCGCTGGTCAGGGCTTGATCCAGCGGGTGGAGATCCGGTAAACGGTTGCGCTACGATCTCCACCGGCCGCCTCGCGCGTCGATCTTTGAAACCCCAGGTCACACCCCGATCAAATCGACTGCCCCGTCACCGGCCTTC
>Ga0164243_10011285_pt1 | contig 12761 bp, 12 predicted proteins | sample OricompcompostOP_FD_108781 | JGI IMG/M metagenome (GOLD analysis project Ga0164243, IMG submission 108781) | Organic Plus compost microbial communities from Emeryville, California, USA - Original compost - Organic plus compost (OP) | ecosystem: Engineered > Solid waste > Mixed feedstock >...
AAGCAGCTGCTGATGTCCTGGCTGCCCGGCAGCGAGGGCGGCACGGCCGTGGCGAACGTGCTGTTCGGCAAGGCCAACCCGTCCGGGCGGATGCCGGTGTCGTGGCCGAAGACCACCGGCGACGAGCCGATGTTCTACCAGCAGCTGCCCGGCACCAACGCCGGCACCAGCTCGAACTACGACCCGCTGTACGCGTTCGGCGCCGGCCTGTCCTACACCACGTACGAGACGAAGAGCCTCTCGGTGTCCGGCTCCGGCACCGCGAAGGTCACCGTGAACGTCGCCGACACCGGCGGCCGCGACGGCGACCTGGTCGTCCCCGTCTACGCCAAGCCGCCGGCCAACGCCGGCCCGCTCCAGCCCCCGAGCCGCCTGGTCGCCTACACCCGCGTCCCCCTGAAGGCCGGCGAGTCGAAGAGCGTCACCCTGACGTTCCCGACCTCCCGCCTGGCCGTGACCCAGGGCGACGTCCTGGGCACCGGCAAGCAGTCCGTGGTCCCCGGCCAGTACGAGATCACGTCCGGCGGCAAGTCCGCCACGCTGACCGTGCACTGACCGGTACCTGAGTCCCTGCCGGCCCGTCCGGGCGGCCCTCAGAGGCGGACCGGCAGGGACTCCAGGCCGCGGATGATGCTGGCCGGGCCGCCTGGGCGCCGGCGCACCTCCTCGGGGGGTACAGCGAGTGCGATGCCGGGGTACCGGCGCAGCAGGGAGCCGATCGCGACCTGGCCCTCGATGCGGGCCAGGGGCGCGCCCAGGCAGAAGTGGATGCCGTGGCCGAACGCGACGTGGCCGTGGCCCGCCCGGGTGATGTCGAGCCGGTCCGGCTCCGGTACGTGGTCGGCGTCCCGGTCGGCGGCCGCCAGGACCACGGTGACGTGGCTGTTCTTCGGGATGGTCACCCCGGCGTACGTGACGTCCTCGGTGGTGAACCGGGGCGTGGCCCGCTCGACCGGCCCGTCGTACCGGAGCAGCTCCTCGACGGCGCCGGGCAGCAGCCCGGGGTCGGACTTCAGCAGTTCGAGCTGGTCCGGATGGGTGAGCAGGGCCAGCGTGCCGTTGCCGATGAGGTTCACGGTGGTCTCGTGGCCGGCGATGAGCAGCAGCCGGACCATCGCGATCAGCTCGTGCTCGGCCAGCCGGTCGGTGTCGTCGGCCGCGGCGATCAGCGCGGCGATCAGGTCCGGCAGCGCGTCGGCGTCCGCGCCCGGCCGTACGCTCGCGCGCCGGTCGGCGATCTGCGCCCGTACGTACGCGTCCAGCTTTCCCATGGCGGCCCGCTGCCCGGCCAGGCCCTCCTCGGTGAACGGCGCGGACACGAACGCGGTGGTCCACGCCCGGAAGTCGTCGCGGTCGGCCACCGGCACGCCGAGCAGCTCGCAGATCACCGTGATCGGCAGCGGGAACGCCAGCGCGGCCAGCAGGTCCACCTCGGTACGGCCCGCCATGGCGTCGAGCAGCCCGTCGGTGATCTCCTGCACCCGCGGCCGCAGGCCCTCCATGCGGCGCCGGGTGAACGCCTTGGCCACCAGGCCGCGCAGCCGCGTGTGGTCGGGCGGGTCGTACGTGAGCAGCGTGCGGCCGACCACGCCGCCGTCCTCGTCGAGGAACCCCAGCTCGCGCACCCAGTCCGGGGCGTACTTCGGGTCCTTGGACAGCCGCGGGTCGGTGAGCGCGGCGCGCACGTCCTCGTACCGGGTGATCATCCAGGTCTCGGTGCCCATCGGGCGGGCCGCGCGGTACACCGGGGCCTCGTCGCGCAGGCGCGCGTAGCCGGGGTACGGGTCGGCCTTCTCGTCGATCATCCGTCGACTCCTCTAGGAGACGGTTTCGTTTCTTATCTCAGCCTGAACCCGTATAATAAGAAACGCAAGGGTTTCTTAGGAGGAGAAAGTAGAGTGCCCACGTGAGCACGGCACGAGCGACCCGGCGGCGCGGCGGCGTCCTGGAGACGGCGATCTTCGACGCCGTGCTGGCCGAGCTCGCCGACGTCGGGTACGGCCGGATGACCATGGAGCGGATCGCCGCCCGCGCGGGCACCGCGAAGTCCTCCCTCTACCGCCGCTGGAGCTCCCTGGAGGACCTGGTGCTCGCCGCCGCCGACACCGCCATGGCCCACCCCGAGCGGCTCCCCGAGACCGGCGACCTGCGGTCGGAGCTGGTGGCCGCGCTGACCCTGATGGCCGAGACGATCAGCAGCCCCACCGGCCGCGCCGTCACGTCCGTCCTCGGCGAGATCAACCGCTCCGCGAAGCTCCGCAAGGTCGCCGAGGAGAAGTTCCTCAACCCCCGCATCCGCGCCGCCACCGCGATCTTCGAACGCGCCGCGGCCCGCGGCGAGATCCGCGCCGGCGCGGTCACCCCGTACGTCGCCCAGACCGGCCCGGCCCTGATCCTCCACCTGGCCGTCATCCGCGGCCGCACCCTGTCCCGCACCGACGTCGAGGACATCGTCGACCAGGTCATCCTCCCGGCCGTAGCGCGGAGGTAGCCCTCCGACTTAGGGTGGCGCGCGGAGGGATCACCTGTGAGCATTCTTGGGACGCGAGTAGAGCGCGTCGAGGACCCGCGGCTGCTGACCACGGGGGCGACCTACACCGACGACCTGCACGACCCGCGGCTGACCGGGGCCGCGTACGTCACGTTCATCCGCTCGTCCATCGCGCACGGGCGGATCGTCTCCGTCGACGTGTCGGCGGCACGGGAAGCGGACGGAGTGGTGGCCGTCGTCACCGCGGAGGATCTGCGGGCGGACGGCATCAACACGCTGCCGCCGATGAACCCCGCGTACAACCAGGCCATGACCGGGCACCTGCTGGCCGAGGGCGTGGTGCGGTTCGTGGGGGAGCCGGTGGCCGCGGTGGTCACCGAGGAGCGGTACCAGGGGCCGGACGCCGCCGAGCTGGTCGAGGTGGACATCGAGCCGCTGCCCGCCGTCGTCGACCCGCGCGACGCCGCGGCCGGCGACACCCTGCTGTTCCCCGACGCCGGCACGAACACCGTGGTCACGTACGGCGCGGACGGCGAGCCCGATGAGCACCTGTTCGACGACTGCGAGGTCGTCGTCACCCAGGAGATCCTCAACCAGCGGCTCGCGCCCGCGCCGATGGAGGTCCGCGCCGGCGCCGCCGCGCCGGACGGCGACCGGCTGGTCATGTGGGTGCCGAACCAGGGCGCGCAGACCACCAAGGCGCTGCTGCGCGGCATGCTCGGCCTCGGCCGCGACGAGCTGCACGTGCTCACCCCGGACGTGGGCGGCGCGTTCGGCGCGAAGTTCGGCGCGGACGCCGAGCACGCGGTCCTCGGCTGGCTGGCCCGCCGGCTCGGCCGCGCGGTGCGCTGGGTGGAGACTCGCTCGGAGAACCTCGTCGCGATGGTGCACGGGCGGGCGCAGATCAACACGGTGACGATCGGCGGCCGCCGCGACGGCACCGTGCTGGCGTACCGCATCGACGTTCTGCAGGACGGCGGCGCGTACCCCAAGATGGGCGCGCTGCTGCCCAGCCTGACCCGGCTGATGGCGCCGGGCGTGTACGACATCCCGAACGTGGAGTCGCGGGCCCGGACGGTGGTCACCAACACCACGCCGATCGGCGCGTACCGCGGCGCCGGTCGCCCGGAGGCGACCGCCGCGATCGAGCGGGCCATCGACCTGTTCGCCACCGAGATCGGCATGGACCCGGCCGAGGTGCGCCGCAAGAACGTGGTCGCGCCGGACCGGTTCCCGTTCCGTACGAAGGGCGGCGCGCTGTACGACAGCGGCGCGTACGCCGCCGCGCTGGACAAGGTGCTGGCGTCGGCCGGGTACGGCGACCTGCGCGCCGAGCAGGCCGCGCGGCGCGAGCGCGGCGACGCGGTGCAGCTGGGCATCGGGCTGTCCACGTACGTGGAGATCACCGGCGGTGGCGACGAGTCCGGCGCGCCGAACGAGAACGCCACCGTCACCGTGAACGGCGACGGCACGGTCACCGTGCTGACCGGCACGTCCCCGCACGGGCAGGGGCACGCGACGGCGTGGGCGATGATCGTCAGCGACCAGCTGGGCATCGACCTCGACAAGATCACCGTGCTGCACGGCGACACCGACCTGATCCCGAAGGGCGGCGGCACCGGCGGCTCGCGCAGCCTCCAGCAGGGCGGCGCGGCCGTGCACAAGGCCACCGCCGAGCTGGTCGACATCGCCCGGCAGCGCGCCGCGGAGCTCCTGGAGGCCAACCCCGACGACCTGGTCGTCGACACCGAGCGGGCCGCGCTCACCGTCGCGGGCACGCCGACCTCGGCGGTCACCTTCGCCGAGCTGGCGGCGCGCGAGGAGCTGTCGGTGTACACGGTGTTCACCGCCGACGGGCCGACGTTCCCGTTCGGCGCGCACCTGGCCGTGGTCGAGGTCGACACCGAGACCGGCAAGGCGGTGCTGCGCCGTATGGTCACCGTCGACGACGCCGGCACGGTGCTCAACCCGCTGCTGTTCGACGGCCAGCGGCACGGCGGCATCGCCCAGGGCGCCACCCAGGCGCTGATGGAGGAGGCCTCCTTCGACGCCGACGGCAACCCGCAGAACAGCACGTTCGCCGACTACGCCTTCCCGTCCGCGGCCGAGCTGCCCAGCTTCGAGCTGGTCACCATGGAGACGCCGACCCCGATGAACCCGCTGGGCGCGAAGGGCATCGGCGAGGCGGGCACGATCGGCGCGACCCCCGCCGTGCACAACGCGGTGGTCGACGCGGTCGCGCACCTCGGCGTACGGCACATCGACATGCCGACCACGCCGCGGCGGGTGTGGCGGGCGCTGAATCCGTAACGGACGAGGGCCGGGCGGCGGTCAGGCGTGGCAGCTCAGCGGCTGACCGCCGTTCCAGGCGATCATGTCGGTGAACGCCGCGCCGACGTCCACCGCCCGGCCCTCGATCTCCGCGTACGCGCGGTGCAGGTTCCCCACGATGCGCTCCGGGTCCAGCCAGCCCGCGTACCCGCCGAGGTCGGTCTCCCGCCCGGCCTCCAGCGGGGTGACCCCGGCCGCGTGCGCCTCGGCCGCCCGGTCGCGGACGAACCGCAGGTAGCCAAGCGTGCGGTCGATCAGCGCCGCGCACTCCTCGTCCCGCACGATCGGCCCGTGCCCGGGCACGATGACGCGGGCCGGCAGCTCGCGCAGCGCCTCCACCGCCCGGATCGCCCCGGACACCGAGCCCATCAGCAGGAACGGCGTACCGCCGTTGAACAGCAGGTCGCCGCAGAACAGCACGCCGTGGCCGGGGATCCACAGGATCGAGTCGTTCGTGGTGTGCGCGGCGGTGCCCACGTACCGGCACTCGACGCGCAGGTCGCCGGACCACAGCGTGACGCGGTCCGGGTACGTCAGGAACGGCGGCTCCACCTCGACCGCGCCCCACTCCACCGGCGTCCAGTACGGCAGGTCGCTGCTCGGCACACTGGCCAGCATGGCCTCGCGGACCCGGTCGTGGCCCACGATGGTGGCACCGGTGAACAGGTAGTTGCCGTTGGTGTGGTCGCCGTGGTGGTGGGTGTTGACCAGCGTGCGCACCGGGCGGTCGCTGACCCGCGCGATGGCGGCGAGCAGCGCCCGCGTACGGGCCTCGGTGGACGTGGCGTCGATGGCGATCACACCGCGGTCCCCGGCCAGGAAGCCGGTGTTGTTGAGGAACCAGGACCCGTCGGGCTGGACGTAGGCGTAGACGCCGTCGGCGATCTCGATGGTCTGGGGCGGCTCGGCGCGGCTCATGGGCCGCAGTCTGGCACGCGCGAGCCGCCCCGCGGGGTCAGCCCTCGGCCTGGATCTGCGCCATCTGCATCGTGGTGTTCGCGCCGTCGATGGCCTCGCGGATGATGTCGGCGTGGCCGCAGTGGTGGGCGATCTCGCGGAGCAGGTGGAGCAGGATGCGGCGGCGCGGCCAGCGGTCGCCCTTGTCGTCGTCCGCCCACGGGAACGCGGGCAGCTGCACGATCCGGTCGAGGTCGCCCAGCTCGGCGACGGTGCGGGCGGTGTCCTCCTCGACCTTGACGTGCGCGTCGATCAGGCCGTCGATCGTCGCGTCCTCCGGCATGAGGTACTGGCTCGGATCGAAGTTGAACTCACACGGGCGCTCGGCGAACACGTCCATCCAGAACCGCTCGGTGGCGGCGGCGTGGTTGAGCAGCCCGCCGATCGTGAGCTCACTCACCGTGGACCGCTCGCGGCCCTGCGCGGCGGTCAGCCCGCGGGCCGTGGCGCGCAGCAGTTGACGCTGGTTGTGCAGCATGCCGAGCAGCTCGGCGGCCTCGCTGTACTGCGGTGGCTGAGTGGACATCGATGGACTCCGATCCGGTTGGTGTGTGCACAGCGTAGCCGCGGCCACTGACACAAATGCCGGCATTCCGGGCTACCGCCGGCCGGGTCCGGCCTGGTCCAATGAGGCGAGTTGATCACCTAGGTGGGGAGGCGCACATGCCCACGGTTTCCGTCGACGATGCCAGCGTGTACTACACGACCGCCGGACAGGGCCCGGGCCTGGTCCTGGTGCACGGCACGCAGGGCACCGGGGAGACGAACTGGGCGCATCTCACCGACGGGTTCGCCGACGTACGCACCGTCGTGGCGCTCGACTACGCGGGCAGCGGCCGGACCACCGACGACGGCGGCGAGCTGACGGTGGAGAAGCTGTCCGACGAGGTCGCCGCGGTCGCCGAGGCGGCCGTCGACGGCCCGGTGGACGTGGTCGGGTTCTCGCTGGGCGCGGTGGTCGCCGCCGCGACGGCCGCCCGCCGGCCCGACCTCGTACGGCGCCTGGTCGTCCTGTCCGGCTGGCCGCACGGCGACGACGCCCGCCACCGGCTGAACTTCGAGCTGTGGCGCGACCTGGCCGCGGCGGACTTCGCCACGTTCAACCGGTTCGCCACCGTCACCGGCTTCACCGACGAGTACCTGCGCGCGCTCGGCCACCAGGGCATCGCCGACGCCCTGGCCGTCGCCGCCCCGCAGCCCGGCCTGGTCCGCCAGATCGAGCTGGACCTGCGCGCCGACATCCGCGACCTCCTCCCCAAGATCACCGCCCCGACGCTGGTCATCGGCTGCACCCGCGACCAGATGGTCCCGGTCGAGGGCTCCCGGCAGCTGCACGCCGCCATCGCCGGCAGCACGTACGCCGAACTGGACACCGGCCACCTGGCGATCTATGAGAAGCCCGAGGAGCTCACCACCCTGGTCCGGGACTTCATCCTGGCGGGCTGAGCGCGCGCCCCTTGCGTCCCACCTGGAGTGCCGTCAGTGTCGGAGCGGGACTCGTTGTGGAGGCTGCATGGTGGCGCGGCGGAGCTTGTGGATGTTCGGGACGGAGAGCGACGAGCCGAGTTACGACGAGCGCGTCTCCTGGGCGGGGGAGCTGTCGGGGCGCCTGGGCGTGGAGCTGACGGCGCCGCGCATCCCCGCCGTCGAGGATCTGGAGCTGCGCCCGCCGCGCATCCGGCCGCCGGACCGGCTCGCCGGGTGCTGCCGGCAGGACACCTGGGACCGCGCCTACCACGCGTACGGGAACGACCGCACCCTGCACGGCGTCCGCGGCCACTACCCGAACCCGCCGGACGTCGTCGCGCACCCGGCCACCGAGGCCGAGCTCGAGGCCGTCCTGGAGTGGTGCGACGCCGAGGGGCACGTGGTGATCCCGTACGGCGGCGGCTCCTCCGTCGTCGAGGGCGTCACCCCGACCGCGGACCTCGGGCCGGTCGTCACCGTCGCCATGGACCGGTTCGACCAGGTCCTGGAGATCGACAGTACGTCGCGGGCCGCGCGCGTCCAGGCCGGCGTGTTCGGGCCGCACCTGGAGGACCAGCTCCGGCCGTACGGGTACACGCTGCGGCACTTCCCGCAGAGCTTCACCGGGTCCACGCTCGGCGGCTGGATCGCCACCCGCGCGGGCGGGCACTACGCCACCAACCACACGCACATCGACGACTTCGTGGAGTCCGCCCGGATGCTCACCCCGCGCGGCTGGTGGGAGTCCCGGCGGCTCCCCGGGTCCGGCGCCGGACCCGACCCGAACCGGCTGGTCATCGGCTCCGAAGGCATCCTCGGGGTGATCACCGAGGCGTGGCTGCGCATCCAGGACCGGCCCACCTTCCGCGCCACGGCCGGCGTCCGCTTCGACTCCTGGGCGGCCGGGTACACCGCCACCCGCCTCATCGCGCAGGCCAAGCTGTGGCCCGCCAACCTGCGGCTCCTCGACCCGGAGCTGGCCCGCGAGGCGGCCGGCCTGGACCAGGCGCTGCTGATCATCGGCTTCGAGTCCGCGGTGGCGTCCCAGCGCGGGCCGATGGCGCAGGCCGTGGAGATCGCCCGGGACACCGGCGGGCAGATCGACGACGCGGAGATCGCGGTCGCCGACGGCACCGGCGCGCCGACCGGCCGGTCCGGCGCGGTCGGCGCGTGGCGGGACGCGTTCATCCCGCGCGGCGGCGGGCTCGCGGCGGGCCTCGGCATGATCGGCGGTACGTTCGAGACCGCGATCACCTGGGACCGCTGGCCGGAGTTCGACCACGCGGTCCGCGCGGCCGCCCAGGACGCGCTCGACGACGTCTGCGGCGGCGGCACGCTGAACTGCCGGTTCACCCACGTGTACCCGGACGGGCCCGCGCCGTACTACACGTACCTGGGCGCCCGTCCAGGCGCCGACCCGGCCGCGCAGCACCGCGCCATCAAGCGCGCCGCCTCCGACGCGATCATGGCGAACGGCGGCACGATCACCCACCACCACGCGGTCGGCCGCCAGCACCGGCCCTGGTACGACGAGGAGCGCCCGGACCTGTTCGCCGAGTCGCTGCGCGCCGTCAAACGCACCGTGGACCCGTCCGGGCTGCTCAACCCGGGCGTGCTGGTCGACCCGTGACGGCCGCGGTGCCGCGGGCGCAGGCGGTCGGCTCGCTGCTGCGCCCGGAGCGGCTGAAGCGGGCGCGGGCCGCCGGGCTGCCGCCGGCCGAGCTCAAGCGGATCGAGGACGCGGCGGTGGACGAGGCCATCGCGGTCCAGCGCGCCGCGGGCCTGGACGAGGTGACCGACGGGGAGATGCGCCGCGGCCACTTCACCGACGCGCTGGCGCTGGCCGTCGACGGCCTCGGCGACGTGCCGGACACCGGCCCGGACGGCGACCCGCTGCACTACACGCTGGGCCGGGTGGTGACGGGCCGGCTGCGCCGCCGCCGGTCCCTGGCACTGGAGGAGTTCGTGTACGCGCGGGCCCGCGCCGGTTCCGTACCGGTGAAGCAGACGCTGCCGAGCCCGCTGATGATGCAGGCGTACTGGTCGCCGGAACTGTCTCCCGCCGCGTACGCCGACCCGTTCGACATGTTCGCCGACGCCGCCGCCGTGCTCCGCGAGGAGATCCGCGACCTGGCCGCGCTCGGCTGCACGTCCGTGCAGATCGACGCGCCGGAGCTGGCGCTGCTGGTGGACCCGGACGTACGGGCGGCGTTCACCCGGCGTGGCATCGACCCGCGCCGGATGCTCACCGACGGCGTGGACCTGATCGCCGGGCTGACGCGGGTGCCGGGCCCGCGGTACGCGCTGCACCTGTGCCGGGGGAACAAGGAGGGGCGGTGGCGGGCGTCCGGCGGCTACGACGCGGTCGCCGCGGAGGTGTTCCGGCGGGCGGAGGGCTTCGGGGCGTTCCTGCTGGAGTACGACGACGCCCGCTCGGGCGGCTTCGGGCCGCTGGCCGACGTGCCGGACGACCGGTACGTGGTGCTCGGGCTGGTCTCGACCAAGCGGCCCGAACTGGAGTCCGAGGACGAGCTGCTGCGCCGCGTCGACGAGGCCGCCCGCTACCATCCGCGCGCCCGCCTGGCGGTGTCACCGCAGTGCGGCTTCGCGTCCACGCTCGAGGGCAACCCGCTGACGGCGGCGGACCAGGCGGCCAAGCTGGCACTGGTCACCCGGGTGGCTCGGCGGGCCTTCTAACGCCCCGCGCGCCACTGCGCGACGACGTCGTCCACGTCGTACGGCATCAGGTTCAGCGGCGGCCCCGGCGGCGGGAGGCGGATGGCGGCGCGGATCTTGTCGTTGACGTCCTCGATGATCCGGCGGACCTCGGCCTCCGACCGGGCCGCGCGCGCCGCCGCCAGCGCGTCCTCGGCCTCGCGGCGGAGGACGAGGCTGGGCGGGAGCGCCGTCGCGCCCTCGCGCTTGAGCTTGTCGTTGATCCACCACATCTCGTCGCGCGGGCGGGCGGCGCCCGGGATCGGCTTGCCCTTGCCGGGCAGGTCGTCGAACTCGCCTCGTTCCTGCGCCTCGCGGATCTGCCGGTCGATCCAGGACTCCCACGCCATCCCGGCCGGCTTGCGTTCCGTCATGCCCTCATTTTCGCAGGCGCCTTCCCGCGCAGGCCGTCCAGCGCCGTACGGACCAGGAGGTCGGCGTACTTCGTGGTCAGCGGGCCGCTGCGCTGCAGCCAGCGGGACGTGAGCGGGCCCCACAGCAGCTCGACGGCGATGTCCAGGTCGAGGTTCTCAGGCAGCTGGCCGACCCGCTGGGCCTTGCGGAGACGCGCCTTGCGCGACTCGCGTACCGGGCCCTCCAGGCGGTCGGCGTACGCGGCGGCCAGCTCGGGGTCGTGCAGGATCTCGGTGTTCAGGGCGCGCAGCGGCTCGTCGTACCGCGGGTCGTTCAGCTCGATCACCGCGGCGCGCAGCACCTTCTTCAGGTCGCGTTCCAGGTTGCCGGTGTCGGGCAGCGGGTGCGGGCCGATCGCCTCGGCGCGCAGCAGGAACGCGTCGAACAGGACGGCGCCCTTGGACGGCCACCACCGGTAGATCGTCTGCTTGCCGACGCCCGCGCGGGCCGCGATCCCCTCGATGCTCAGCCGCGCGTACCCCACCTTCCCGGCCAGCTCGAACGCGGCGGTGAGGATGGCGAGCCGGGAGCGCTCGCTGCGACGGGAGGCGTCGGGGGCTGATCTACGTCCGGGCACCGGGCGAACGTACCAGGTACTAGACGAGACGTACCGTCTCGCCGCGCGCCGTGTCGTACGCTGCTCCGCAGCCGACCGTGCGAGGAGGGCCCAAATGGGTGAGGTCCGCATCCGCCCCGTCGAGGAATGGCCGGAGGAGAACCGGTCCGCGCTGGAACGCCTGGCCGGCCCGGACGGCCGGGTGCCGAACGTCTTCACCACGCTGGCCAACCACCCGCCGCTGTTCCGCCGCTGGCTCGGCCTCGGCGACCACCTGCTGAACCACTCCGGCCTCACGCCGCGCACCCGCGAGCTGGTCATCCTGCGCACCGCGCACAACGCCGGCTCGCCGTACGAGTGGGCGCACCACGCGGAGATCGGCCGCCGCGCCGGGCTGACCGGCGCGGAGATCACCCGCGCCGCCACCGGCCCGGACGCCCCCGGCTGGTCCGAGGAGGACCGTACGGTGCTGCGCGCCGTGGACGCGCTCTGCGCCGCGCGCGACCTGCCGGACGCGCAGTGGGCCGCGCTGTCCGCGCTCTTCGCCCGGGAGCAGGTGATGGACCTGGTGCTGACCGTCGGCTTCTACACCATGACGGCCATGGCGCTGAACGCCTTCGGCGTCGCGTTGGAGGACGGGTCGTGACCGGCCCGCGCGACGCCGCGCTGACCGGCCGGGTGGCCGTGGTCACCGGCGCCGGGCAGACCCCGGGCGCGCACATCGGCAACGGCCGCGCCACCGCGCTGCTGTTCGCCCGCCGCGGCGCCCGCGTCCTCGTCGTGGACCGCGACGGCGCCTCCGCCGAGGAGACCGTCGCGATGATCACCGACGAGGGCGGTACGGCCACCCCGCTCGAAGCCGACGTCACCCGGCCCGCGGACTGGCAGGCGATCGTGGACGCCGGGCGCCCGGACATCGTGCACCACAACGTCGGCGTCGGCGTCGGCGACTGGGCGCGGGTCATGGAGATCAACTCCGGCAGCGGCGTGCTGCTGGGCGAGGCGGTCCTGCCGGTGATGCGCGAGGCCGGCGGCGGGGTGATCACGTTCGTCTCGTCGATCGCGGCGATCGCCGCCACCACGTCGCGGCGCGGCAACACGCCGCTGCCGTACAAGATGTCCAAGGCCGCGGTGAACGCGCTCACCCAGACGATGGCGCTGGAGAACGCCCGGTACGGCATCCGCGTGAACGCCATCATGCCCGGCCTGATCGACACCCCGATGGGCGTGGACGCGGCGGCCGAGGTACGCGGCATCGACCGCGACGATTACGCCGCGCGGCGCGACGCCGCGGTCCCGCTGCGCGGCGGCATGGGCTCGGCGTGGGACGTCGCGCACGCCGCCGCGTTCCTGGCGAGCGACGAGGCCGCGTTCATCACCGGCGTGCTGCTGCCGGTGGACGGCGGGCAGAGCGCCCGCGTCGGCTGACCGTGCGCGCCGGACTGGTTACCGACCGGTAGAGACGGGTCTCGCGGCCCGGTGCCTAGCATCGCGGCTCGGTTCCAGTCAGAAGGAGGCGCGTACATGGCTATGTGCGAAGCGCCGCAGGACCAGGCGTTCCTGGTCCTGGTCAGGGACGCCGACCTGGCGGACGCCGTCGCCGCGGGAATCCGGGCGCGGCTGGCCGGGGAGACGCCGGTGCTCGTGCCACCACCGTCCGACCTGGCGCCCCACCGGCTCCGGGCCTGGTGGGACGGGCAGCGGACGGGCGTGGCGCTGGCGTCGGCGACGCTGGTGATCGTCGATGCCGGGGAACTCGCCGGAACGGGCCGGATCGCGTACGTCGCGGTACCGCCGGGCCGGGCCCGTACGGATCCGCGCGGCGCGGTG